>SL_8KL_010_SEDDRAFT_10000373_pt1 | contig 38680 bp, 42 predicted proteins | sample SodLakKL_010_SED_4_FD_11160 | JGI IMG/M metagenome (IMG submission 11160)
GATAGTAGATGTTGGGGTGGCCGAGCGGCTCAAGGCGCAGGATTGCTAATCCTGTGGGCTCACGCCCTCGCGGGTTCAAATCCCGTCCCCAACGCCATTCTCAGTAACTTCAAAACCTCAAACGTTTTTAACTAGAAAGTTTCAATTTAATGCTATGAAGCAAAGTAAGCTCGAGGAGCTAAGGACATATCTTGAGCCCCTTAAGGAAGAAGCAGGTGAATACTTGAAGGCGGTGATGGTGGCCGGTTCTGCAGCCCGGAAGGAGATGGTAGAAGGTTCTGATATAGATATCTACGTAATTCTAGACGATACAAAGGAAGGTGCAGACAAGTCTGTGTTCATAAAAACAAAAAAGGTTTTAAAGAAAATACAGGACGAATCTCCTGACGAGCTTGATCTTCATTTCCAGAAACCGAAGCCTCTTTCCAAATGGTGGGATTTAATCATATCAGGAGAACCGTGGGTAGTTACCTCCATAAAGGAGGCACAGCCCCTCTACGATCCTTCCGACTACGTAACCCTAACAAAGAAGCTTGCAAACCAAGGCGATCTACATGGAACAGAGGAAAGGGCTAAGAAGTTGCTTGAAAGAGCAAGAGGTAAAATAGGGAAGGCAAAGAAAGTGCTTCTGGAAGAAATAATTACAGAAGTACTGAGGTCTATGACCGATTCAGCTCAAGCAGTCCTCATGTATAGCGGTTCTGCACCACCCTCCCCTGAAGATGTAGCAGACAAACTTGAAGAGAAGTTCATTGAAGACATGGACATACTTCCCAAGCAGGCCATAATAGACTACAAGCAGATATACAAGATCTCGGATAAGGTCAGCCATGGAACACTGACAGATATATCAGGCGAAGAGATCGAAAACTATCTCAGAAACGCCGGGAGGTTTGTAAAAACCATGGCAAGGCTATTCGATAAATTGGAGAAGGAAAAACAGGAGAACATAGTTAGCGAATCGCATGAAAAAGCTATAGAACTTTGTAAAGAGGCACTAGCTCAAAGAGGTGCAGAAATACCCGAAAACAGAGAAAAGATTCTAGATAAATTCAGAGAAGTCTTTGTTGACAAGGGTCTTGTTAGCGAAAACTACTGGAAGCTCGTAGAGGGAATAGCAGAAAACAAAAGAAGGTTGGACAAAGAAGGTCTTGAGGAAATGTCCGAAGAAGAAGTGTACTCAACTAGGCTCTATGTCAGAGAGTTCAAATCAGCATTAGAAGGAGCAGTAATGGATGAAGAACTACCTGATCTGGAAAAAAGCATCACAGAAGAAGACGTCAAGGAAGATGAACCTGAGCTTGTTGAAGCAGCAGAAAGGGTAAGAGATAGACTGATTAAAGACCATGAAAAGGCCGTTAAGTCTATTTGGTTCTTGAGACCGGGTGAAATAAAAAGGGGTAGCAGCATGACCTTCATAATTCTTTACAACGACCTCGAGGCCGATGAAGATATAGATGATTTTGAGATGGCCGTCAAGAAAGTGGTCAAAAGTGTAAGCAACGAAAAGGGTATTGATATGGCCATTTCCTTTTACAAGCTTACAAACTACTGGAATGTTATAAGACATGGTTCTCCAATCACTTTTTCGGAAATAAGAAACGGTATATCCGTCTATGATCCTTCGGGTTTCTTCAAGCCTCTGAAAAAACTTCTGAAAAGCGGAAGGATACCAGGTTCAAAGGAGGCTATGAGGTCGCTTATAGCTACTTCACCAAGGCGTGTTTTAAAAGTAAAAAAGATTCATAAGCCCGAAGTAGTGAACCATATGTACGATGCAGTAGTCGCCGCGGGACAAGCAGTTCTCATATCCGAGGGTGTGGCCCCACCCGTTCCAAAGAAACTTCCCGATGAGCTTAGAAAACATCTCGTGGAATCGGACGAAATGCTTGATAAAGATGTAAAGAAGTGCGAAGAAATCATAGTAACCTGGAAAAACTATGAGCACGACAGAAAAGAAGAAATCCATGGCAAGAGGATAGATAAGCTTGTATCCATGGGCATAAGCTTCATAGATGAAGCAGAAGAGCTCATGGAGAAGAAGTTAGAGGGTATGTAATACTTGTTCCCATCGAAGTTTGGATCGAATTCTTGTTATATTCTATAATCCTGCTACATTTTAAAAGTCGAGGTCCTAAATATTCCCTATGAAAAACTATCACTACAAGATGGATGAAGCCCGTGATTCTCATGTTTGAAATACTTTTGGATCTTTACGACTTAAAGGATGAAAGAAGAACAGGATGGGAACTACGAAGAATAGAGGACCCCGAAACTGTCGCTGGACATTCCTGGGGTGCAGCAGTTCTAACTTTTCTCTACGGCCAAAGAGAAGAAATAGACATAGATAGGGCCATTAAAATGGCCCTGGTACACGATATGGCAGAGTACGACACAGGCGACTTTCCTATACGTGCCGATTCACAGGCAAAACAGATAGACAGAAACAGAAAGAAGAAGATGGAAAAAGAGGTAATGAAAAGACTGGACAAAAAAATCGACAGAGAACTTGTTTTGAACCTATGGGAAGAGTACGAGAACAGTGAAACGAAGGAAGCAAGGTTCGTGAAGGATATGGATATGGTGGATATGTGTCTTCAGGCGTTAAAGTATGAAAAAGACGGTAGATACGATAAAAACGAAGAAAACCCCAACTTCATGGAATATGAGAGGCTTGATGAGTTCTTTGCAACAACAAAAGACCGTATAAGCACCGAAACAGGGAAAAAGCTCTTCGAAGAAATAAAGAAAAGATATACGAGACTCAGGGAAAAGTAATATCTATCTACGTGGATAAAGGCTTCCTTTGTTTCTTGCTTTAAACTTTCTTATGGAACCGGGAATTATTTTAAAGTGGGATAATAAAGAAGTATGCATGAGAAAACACATCGACTTTATACGCACCCAGTCAAAGAAACACACAAAATGGTTCTCCAATTCTCTTCCTATGATAGCATCGGAAAACATAATAAGCCCTCTTGCGAGGGAAATGATGCTTTCGGACTTCCAGGACAAGTATGCAGAAGGTCCAGTGGGTGATAGATATTATGAAGGGAACGAATACGTAGACAACGTAGAGAGAAGAGTGAAAAAGCTTGCAAGAGAGACCTTTGATGTGGATTACGCAGACGTAAGGCCGCTTTCAGGAACAAATGCTAACCAGGCTGTTCTCATGGCCCTCGGAGGCCCAAATAAAAAGATAACAGCGCCGGATGTATCCGATGGAGCGCATATCAGTAGTGCTAAGTTTGGATCCGTAGGATTCCGAGGCATGGAACCGGAAACGTATCCGTTTGATGTCGACGAAATGAATCTGGACATAGAAGGAACCAAGAAGCTGATAAGAAAGGAAAGGCCTGATATAGCACTTTTCGGACGATCGGTTTTTCTCTTTCCTCCACCACTAGACGAGCTAAAAGACGTGTTTGAGGAAGTTGGATGTAAAGTATGGTACGATGGAGCGCATGTACTGGGCCTTATAGCCGCTGGAAAGTTCCAGAAGCCTATGGAGGAGGGTGTAGATATAATGACAGGGAGCACCCATAAAACGCTACCGGGACCACAGAAGGGAGTTGTACTTGCAAATCCTGCAAATGAGGAAGAGAAGGAAAAGCTTTCGGCTGGTGTTTTCCCGGGTGTTCTTTCCAACCACCACATGCACTCTGTAGCCGCGCTAGGAATAACACTGGCCGAACAGAGAAAGTTCGGGGAAAAATACGCAGAACAGATAATAAAAAATGCCAAGGCCTTGGGACAGGCTTTGTACGAAAGAGGAATAGATGTCCTATGTGAACACAAGGGATTCACAGAATCACACACACTGGCAGTGGACGTTCAGGAACATGGAGGCGGTGGAACACTTGCAGAAGCCCTGGAAGAAGCCAATATAATAGCAAACAAAAACCTTATGCCATGGGACGATGTAGAGAGCGCAAAGGAGCCGAGCGGCCTCCGATTCGGGAGCCAGGCGCTGACACGACTCGGCATGAAGGAAGGTCATATGGAAGAAGTTGCAGAGCTCATAGAGAGGGTGGTTGTAAACAGGGAGAAGCCAGTGAAAATAAAGGAAGATGTAAAGGCTCTGCGCGAAGATTTCCAAGAGATTCATTACTGCTTCGATGGAGGAGAGAAAGGCTTACATGGAATGGGGTATTAAATGAATTAATCTTGTGATATTAGGAAGTTATATCTTCAGATTTTTCCAGTAGATCCTTAGACAGGCTTTCATAATGTTCATCGTCCTTTAAAATCTGTTCCATTTCTTTCTTGAAATGTTCCTCCTTTTCTTCCATCATTTTCTCTACTTTTTCTTCCTCAGTGCCTCTCTTTTCATCGTATTTATCTTTTAAACAACTCACATAATCTCCGATGCCTGGGGAAGAGCTTTTCCATGTTTGCTCCAAACTTTCCCAAGTATTCTCCTCCTCAAGCGACATATCATCTCTTACTAAATACCCCTTTAAACTGGCATATGCTTCGTCAAGAGTACTCATAACAATCCCACATAGATCCGCTCTAAAACCCTCTTTATAGACACCCTCAATTTCATGTTCTCTTAAGCCATCTTCATGTGTCTTCAGATGTTCATATTCGTGAGCAATATGCTCTATAATATTGTTTATATACCTTGCCTTAATTTTTTCAGCAACCTCTTCCACTTCTTTACTTCCTGAGAGATCACCAGCCTCATAAAGCTCCATTAAAACATCAAACTCAAAGGACAATTGCGCGTTTTGTTTAGTCTGATTTCCCCTCGCCCCGTATTTATTACTTCCGGTTCCCTTGAGCCTGTGCTGACGGATCTCATTCGCTGCATCATTTTCCTCAACAATTTCAGAGCTAAGCACAGAACTGGAAATTTTAGTTTCCCTCTTTCCCAATCCCTCAAACGCATTCATCTTAGCTGTACTATGAAAGACCTTTATTTTTCCCTCTTTCCTTTTGTATATTCCGCCAACAGTTCCTTTGTATTTCTCAAAATCTTCATCTGACAAGCTTTCTCCATACATTAGCATTTGAAAATTCCCATCCTCTGAAATTTTCTCGTAAAAACCCTTTTTTCTCAGCTTTTCGATTACTTCGTCATCATAGTCCGGAATGTTATCACCAAGTAATAATTACATAATATACTATTTAAAGGTTATCGTTATGGAAGATATCGATTAGTACCTTAAACAAAGGCTTTTAAGCTAATTTCTTTAAATAAAGCCTATGCTAAAACCGGATTACTCGGAAAAGTGTGTTACAAAAATAGTTCCCACAGTAAAACACATTCTAGGATTGGACTCCGAAGAAAGTTTGATAGAAGAAAGGTCTGACAAGGTTCTTCTTGTGGTTATAGACGGTCTTGGTTACGACAAACTTATGGAATTAATTGACGAGGACGAGAATCTAAAAGAAACAATAAAAATGTTCAACGAAGAAAAAATCACCACGTCCTTTCCAACATCCACTGTCCCGGGACTTTTCTCAATACTAAGTGGTAAGCCACCGGGTAAACACGGACTTCTGGAGTGGGTTTCTTACAACAATGAGCTCGGAGTGAGATATAAACCATTACCTTTCGAAGCTGTGGAAGATGAAGATAAGGAAAAATTTGGAGAAACTGTAATGAAGGAGGATATATGGCCGGAAACTATTCAAGATATGCTGTCCGGTGAGATGGAAACTTATCAGATACAACCCAAGAAAATAATAGACGACGAAGAGAAGTACCGGAAAGGGTATGGAAACCTTGTCGAGGCATTTGTAAAGACAAGTAAAGCTGTAAAAAAAGAAGACAAGAAATCTTTCTACTATCTCTACATAAGTGCCCTGGATACATCCAACCATGAAAACGGTCCCGATGAAGAAGAATCGGAAGAACTTGTTAAGGAGATATTCAGACTCATGGAAAAGTACATACTGAAAGAATTAGATGACTTACATGTAATTGTAACCGCGGACCACGGCTTCATGGATATACAGGACAAAGTAGACATGAAGGAAGAGGGGGAACTTTACAAAAAGATATCGCCATATTTAGAAACACATCAAGACAAGGAAATAAAACCTGTGGGGGCACCCAGAATGGTAAATTTCCATGTAGAGAACGATAAAGTAGAAGAATTTATAGATATACTGAACGACGAAATTGACGCTGATTTTAATCTAATAAAGACAGAAAAATTACTAGAAGATGGGTTTTTCAGTGAAGGTGAATTATCAGAAAAATTTGTAGAAAGTCTTGGAAATGTGACCCTGATAATGACAGGTAACTCCATAATAACATTTGAACCATACGACGACTACGAAGGAATGCATGGCGGTTTAACAGAAGCAGAGTTGTATGTGCCTTTCTTATCTAAGAGGCTTTAATATAACATCTTAGTAAATATTTTTAAACTCTGAAGTTCATGCATGTGGTGTAATACGAAGAGGGCCGGTAGTCTAGTGGCTATGACGCCACCCTTACAAGAACCCTTCAGAAAAACGTTCATTTGAGGGGAGCAAAGATAGGTGGAGATCGCAAGTTCGAATCTTGCTCGGCCCATCACAAAAGGAGGTGATCGAAGTGTTAATTGTTAAGAACGCTGTAAAAGAAGCTGCAGGTGACAAGAACGTTAGCTCTGACTTTTACGAAAAACTTGATGAAGAAGTAAAGGAACTCATTGGAAAAGCAGTAGATAGAGCTGAAGCAAACGGAAGGAAAACTGTACAGGCGAGGGATCTATAGGAGATCTCATCCCTTTCCTTTTTATTTTTTCGGTTACAGAGTTAGATGTACGCTCCTGTAGTCTAGTCCGGTCAAGGATACTGGCCTTTCGATTCCGAAAGGATTGAGCCGAAATGGCGATGAAAGAAGAAAGCCAGTGACCCGGGTTCGAATCCCGGCGGGAGCATTCCAGTTTAAAACTTTAATATATAGGTATTCTTAACCTACGTATGGTTGAAATTCTTGATTTGGAGGATGACAGCCACAGAAAGATAATAATCATATTAACACTGTTGATGATAGCTCTTATCCTTATCTTTTTTGCATGGAGCTACAGCATAGTAGAAAGAAATGTACTTCGCTGTAGTTGGGAAAGAATACCGCATGCAGTTCACTCCTCGGATCAAAATGTCGACTCAAACATAACCGCAAAGAATGCGTTCTTGGAATTTAAAGATGTGCCTTCGGAAGCATCTATCGAAATTCGTGGTCTAGGTCCCTCTTTCTGGGAAATAGAAATAGTCAAGAACGACGTGATCTCTCAGAAATATGGAATCAATTCCGCGGGCAACATCTATCGATACGAAGAAAACTGTGTTGAAGTGAATAAAACCTTAACAGAAGGTATGGACGATATGTTCGGACGGTTTAATGAAAGTTTATAAAATTCAAAAACTAAGATGTACTGTTCAAAGGCGGGGGTACCCAAGTGGTCAAAGGGGCTAGATTCCTGCAAAAGGAAAGCCAAGCTTAGGACCTAGTGGTTTAGTACCTTCGCAGGTTCGAATCCTGCCCCCCGCATATCATTCTAAGTAAGAATAAAACCAAGCGTCTAGTCTTTATAACCGATTTGTCATCAAGGATATGGATAGGGTTCATCAGGAAGCTCTACTCTAACGTCGTCTAACACAAGCTCGTAGCACTCTCCATCTAATCTGATGTCTGAACCATCGCTGTAGACATCGGACTTGGCACCCAAACTCATTGTGTCTATTGTCCTTACTTCCGGATTAACATGTCCTCTATCCTCGTAGAAAATTCCTCTTTTCTCGGCCCGTAGGACTCCAAATCCAATGTCAATCTTCTCACCTTCAGTCACCCTAATAGAACGGCTCTCATTTCCTTCGGTTATTTTCACACGGTAGTCTTTTAAATCTCCATCTTTTTTCTCCATTTTACTGACCCCAAGAACTTGCTTGTGGAGAAAGCTTTTATACTTTTTCGTACTTCATAATTCCATAAATTTATATAGGTCAGGGTGAATTTTTTAACAGGTAACATGGACGTTCTAGAAGCTATATTACGGAGAAGAAGCATCAGAAGATTCAAAGAAAGAAATATAAAAAAGGAAGAGGTTGCTGAAATACTCAAAGCCGCAAGATGGACTCCTTCCGCCGGAAACAGGCAGCCTTGGGAAATAATAGTCGTGAGGGATCGGGATTTAATCGAGGAACTCGCGGAAATATCCCTCGAACAGGACTGGATGAAATCCGCTTCTCTGATTTTCGTAGTTTGTTTAAACGAGGAGCTAGCGGAAGGTAGCTACGGCAAAAGAGGCGTAGAAGTTTATGGAATGCAGGCAACGGGAGCTTTAATTGAAAACATGCTCCTGAGAATTACAGAAATGGGACTTGGAGCATGTTGGGTAGGATCATTCGACGAAGACCGTGTGGAGGATCTGATAAAAACACACGAAGAAAAGGTCCGACCGGTTGCAATGATACCGGTTGGTTATCCAAAGAAAACCCCAGGCCCACCACCAAGAAGAGAAATCAATGCCTTTTCACATGTAGACGAATACAAAGGAAAAAACCTTAGAAACTGGAGAGGACTTGTAAAGTGTGTAAAGAAAGCAAAACTCGAAACTAAAAGATTTATGAACTCTCTGAGAGAAGACTCAGAAAACAACAGCAATAATCAGGAGTAAAGCTCCCACAGCTACAGATATTTTTCTATTGTGTTTTTGAAATCCCTTGGAGATTGTTTTTTTCATGAATATCATTTAGAAGTAGAAAACGGAAGGGCGAACTCAGGTCCGCCCTCCCGGTTGTGGGGTGTGGGGGTGTGTGGAGGTGAATTAAAGTGGGGGTGTTAGAAAGTGCTCATTTATTGAGCATCCGTATACCCAACTCGTCGGATACACCTTCGTTTTTTTGTTCTGGGTTTTTAGAAGAGTTTTTTTCCTGGGATCTTGGACCCAGTATGTAAGGCGATTTGACTCCTGTGATTATAGCTATTACTTGCATACTTCCTTCGTACTCTGGAACAACTCTGGCGCCCCATATTACCTGTGCCTGTGGATCCAACTGCTTCGATATTGATTCACCGATTTCGTTTATCTCATCCAGTTTGAGATCCTCGCCACCAATTACCTGAATTATTGCACCATCCGCTCCCTCGTACTTCATATCAAGCAATGGATGGTTCATGGCCTTCTGTGTTGCTTCTTCTGCCCTGCTACTTGAATCCGCCTCACCTATGCCTATTGAAGCTACGCCACCGTCTTTCATTATGGTCTTGACATCGGCGTAATCCAGGTTCACGAGCGAAGGCTGGGTTATTGTTTCACTTATCCCTTTGATCATCGTTGAGATCAGTTCGTCGGCCACAGCAAAGGCCTGTTTTACAGGTAGATCACCGGCATAGTTGAGAAGTCTCTGGTTTTCTATCGCTATAACAGTGTCTGTAACCTTTCTCATTCTTTTGAGACCTTCTTCGGCCTTGACTATTCTCGTACCTTCCATCTTGAAAGGCATCGTAACTGCTGCCAGTACTATAGCTCCTTCGTTGTTTGCCATCTCAGCAACAACCGGAGCAGCTCCTGTGCCTGTTCCTCCACCAAGACCGCATGTAATAAAGACCATATCTGCGTCCTTAAGCTCTTCGCGAATCTCTCTCTGCGACTCCTCGGCAGACTTCTTACCTACTTCTGGTTTGCCGCCGGCACCTAAGCCTTTGGTAGTCTCTCGGCCTATTAACATCTTTTTGTCAGCATTTGAGGCACTCAGGTGTGAAGCATCTGTGTTAAGTGCCAAGGTTTCGGCACCATCTATCCCCATTTCTGTAAGTGTGGTGATAGTATTGTTACCAGCTCCGCCTACTCCTACCACCTTTATCTGAGCCTGATTAATGTCTATATCAAACTCATCCTCCACTTCCTGGTGATCTATGCCGTCAGCCCCCCTAGGCAAGTTATGCACAGAATCATTGTTTTTTTGTTCTTTTTCTGATTTTTCGAAGTTTCTTTCAAAAGCGTTTTGAATTACGGAATCCATTTTTTTGTTCAACCTCCTTTATTATGTTTTTTGAAATATGTTTTTCAACATCCAAATCTTTTTAAGGTTTCATACGAAACCTTCTATTGCCCAAGAAATAGTTTCAGATAAGTCTAACTCGCATAAGAAATCTGGTCTGCAAACTTGCCCAAGTTTGCGTGATTTCGGTTCGAATGCCCAACTTCCAACCGATGCCCAGTCGGATGGAAAATCGACTATACGTTATTACTATTCTAACATTTTAAGTTATACTTTATAAAGCTTTCCCTTGATATCAAATAAATCAACTGTATAAAATATATGTTAATCTATACATATCAGGGGTCTTAGAAATCGTGTTTCCATTTTTATAAATTCAGAAATCTATTTAGTAGCGAAAGGTGTGGACAAATGAAAAACAATGAACTAGAAAGAATTGCTTCTGCGGCATGTATAGATCTTACAGAAAACGAAAAGAAAGGCCTCGAAGAAGATATGGAAAATATACTTGACTGGTTTTCACAACTAGATAAAATAGATACCAAAGACGTAGAACCTGCATTTCACCCAATCGACATAAAAAACGAGATGAGAGAAGATGTGGTAGAGGAGTGTCTGGACAACGAAGATGTGTTTTTAAATACAGAAAACTACGAAGACGGTTTTTTTAAAGGACCAAGCATAGGTGATTAGATCAGATACAAGGGCATGAGTGCTTCGGAATTTGTTACAGGCGAAGTAGACTTAGAAAAATTTCATAAAAAACTGGAAAAAAGAATCGATGGATTAGTTGAACTCGGATTAATAAGACCCATTGACTATGAGTACAGTGACAAAAAGGATGGTAAACTAAATGGCCTTCCGTTTACACTTAAGGATTCCATATGCTCAAAGAATGATCCAACCTACGCCGGCTCAAAAATATTGGAAGGCTATAAACCCCCGTTCGATGCAACCGTAACCAAAAAGATAAAGGACTCTGGAGGAACTATATTTGCTAAAACACACCAGGACGAGTTTGCCTTCGGAACTGCTTCGACAAACTGTGCATTCACAACGCCAAAAAATCCATGGGATAAAGAAAGATGTTGTGGAGGCTCGTCCGGTGGGGCAGCAGGACTATCCGCAGCTCTTGATCTACCGCATATAAATCTGGGTGAGTCAACGGGTGGATCTATATCAGAACCTGCTTCTTTTACTGGTGTCGTAGGACTAACACCTACCTATGGCCTCGTATCAAGATATGGACTGATATCCTTTGCAAACTCTCTGGACAAGATAGGTCCAATCTCAAGAAAAGTAGAAGATGCAGCTTTGGGGCTTGACATAATATCTGGAAAGGACTTCAAAGACCAAACGACGGTAAAAAAAGAAACCAACTACAGAAAATCTATATCTGAAGATCTATCTGGAATGAAGATAGGGCTGCCGACGAGTTATTTTGACATAGCACAAGACGAAGTTTCCGAAGTTGTGATGAATGCAGTAGATGATATGAGAAGCCTGGGGGCTGAAACAGAGGAAATTGAACTTGAAATGACTGAAGCTGCACTCCCAGCATATTACATAATAGCTCCTGCGGAGGCTTCGACAAACCTGGCAAAATACTGTGGAATGAGATATGGGATGGAAGGAGAACCAGATGGCAACTTCAGGAACTACTTCTCCAAAATAAGAGGCAAAGGCTTCGGAGAAGAAGTGAAAAGAAGGATAATGCTCGGGACCTTCACAAGGATGGCAGGTTATCGAGACAAATACTATCTAAAAGCTCTAAAGGTCAGGAAAAAGATAATAAACGATTTCAAGCGTGCATTCAAAAAGGTAGATGTCCTGGCTGCTCCGACTGCTCCCATGGTTGCCCCAAAGATAGAGGAAGTAGAAGAAATGGCTCCTGTCGAACAGTACAAACTCGACAAACTCACCGCACCTATAAATCTCGCTGGAATGCCTCAACTTTCTGTTCCGTGTGGGTTCCATAAAAAAATGCCTGTTGGTCTCCACATACTAGGTGACCATTTCCAAGAGGAAGATATACTAAGAGCCGGACATAACTACGAAAAGAGGAGAGGTAAAATAGACTATCCGGAGGCATAAAATGAGCGAAGAAAACGTAAAGATAGGTCTCGAGACCCATTTGCAGCTATTAACAGACTCTAAGCTATTCTGTGGCTGCCCAACCACAGGCAACGATAATCCAAATACACGGGTTTGTCCAACGTGTTTGGGGATGCCAGGATCAAGACCTAGAATAAACAAAAGGGCTATAGAGATGGGCATAAAGGTTGCCGCAGCACTGGGTTGTGAAACTCCCGATGAGATGAACTTTTCAAGAAAAACCTACTTCTATCCCGACATGCCTAAAAACTTCCAGATAACACAGTTCTCAATTCCTGTAGGCACAAACGGTGAAGTTACAATGGAACTAGACAGCCAAGAAAAGACTGTAAGAATAAAAAGGGTTCATATTGAAGAAGACCCTGGTAAGCTTAAACATATCGGTGGAAATATAACTTCTTCTGACTATGTTCTTATAGACTACAACAGGAGCGGAGTACCTCTATGTGAAATAGTAACAAAACCCGACCTTAAAAGCCCCGAAGAAGCAAGAACCTTCCTGAGAAAACTATCAGAAATATTTGAATATCTCGGTGTTTACGATACAACAGGTGAGGCAACAATACGTAGCGATGCAAACATATCAACAGGTGGCGAAAGAGCTGAGGTCAAGAATATAACTGGTTTCAAGGATACGGAAAAGGCGCTTAGGTATGAAATAAGAAGACAGGTAAACCTGAAGAAACGTGGCAGAAAGGTAAAAAGAGAAACAAGAGGATACGATGATAAATCAGGGACTACGAAGCCCCTCAGAACCAAGGAACAGGAAGCTGATTACGGTTATATCTTCGAGCCGGATCTGACGAGGATAGAGCTAAGAGACAGTTGGGTAAATACACTTGAAAAAGAGATTCCCGAACTTCCACATCAAAAAAAGAGAAGGTACGTGGACGAATACCAACTATCAAAGGAAGTTGCCGCAGCGATATGTTCAGACTTTGATATGACAAAGATATTTGAAGATATAATAAACAAGGGAAAGAACGTAAGCATCGTTGCAAACATTCTCTCTGGCCCCGTTAAAAAGGTATTAAACTACAACGAAATCCGTTTGGCTGAATCAGAAATCGATGAACAAAAGATTATTAAAATAGTGGATATGGTTGAAAACAAAGAAATAACAGACAGAAATGCAGAGATGATAATAAGGGATATAGCTATCGAGGATAAGGATCCGGAAGATGTGAAGAAGGAAAAGGGTCTTGGGGCTGTAACCGACGACAAAATAGATGACATGGTAGACGAAGTTCTGAGAGAAAACGAAGATGTGGTCGAGGACTATATGAACGGCAAAGGGGAAGCTCTAAATCACCTGGTGGGTAAGATCATGGAAAAGTCTAGAGGAAATGCAGACCCACGGAATGCAAGAGATACCCTCAAAAAGAGGATTGAAAACTAGATGCGTGAATTTATAGTATACTCAGAAAAGGGCGCTACATCTTCCAATTTTAGTATAAAAGATCTTCCCGGGAGCGGAGGTAGAATGGATCTCATTGCAAGATGTGTTATTTCTGCGCTCTGGTTATCGAAAGACATCAGAAGAAACAGCCGCATAATCTTCTCCCTTAATGGACCGCCACAGGAGCCAGTGGCATTGGAGTTCGACGGATCAGCTCTCGAAAGAGTGACGCCCGATGAAAGAAATATAGCAATCTGGATAAAAAAATCCTTTGGAAGAAAAGAGATTGAAAAAAAGTGGAAGGAGGTACATAAAGGTATCAGAATTTCAAAGAGAAAGTTTGAAGATATAATAAAAGACAAAAAAGATAAAAAATTATACATACTGAATGAAGACGGCGATGATATAAGAAATGTAGAAATCGATGGAGACCCTGTTTTTATACTTGGTGATCACATTGGACTCCCAAATAAAAAATTAAAGTTCGTCCAGGATCACAACGGGGAAAAGATTTCACTTGGACCGAAGAGCTACTTCACTACACATTCTATAACACTTACACACAACGAATTGGACAGACAAACCACAGCACAAGTAAATAAATAAATCCAAGTTCATTAGTTGTCAAGAAGGGTCAAATATAAAAACTATGGTGTGTAATTATGGGCCCGTAGCCTAGTCAGGATTCAAGGCGGCTGGCTTCGGACCAGCAGATCGGGGGTTCAAATCCCTCCGGGCCCGCTATACAAATCCTGGACCTGGTTATCTTTGTAAGCTCCCGTAGTCTAGCCCGGCCAAAGTTTTGCGGCTAAGGATACGAGCCTCTCGAGCTCGGGACCCGGGTTCGAATCCCGGCGGGAGCACTATTTTCATCACATACCAACAGGTAAATGCAATAAAATAAGAAAAAGAAAATGTAAATAAGAAATTAAATCTGTTTTGTAAGAATCTCAAAGCTGAGTTCTCTATTCTACCTTCTTTACGTTAACAGCTCTTGGTCCTTTTTCGCTTTCCTCCTGTTCAAACTCTACTTCGTCGCCTTCGTTAAGATGACCTTCTTCCACATCGCTTGCGTGAACAAAAAGGTCCTCGTCTGCGTCTTCAGGTTCAATGAAACCGTAGTTCTTCTGTGTATTGAAGAACTTTACTGTACCTTTCACAAAATTCACCTCCTAACTGACTTCGCTTTGAACTCCAAGTATTTAAGTGTGTTGCCTGTTGCAGCTATATGTCAAAACCCTTCTGATATTCGTAGCTAACAAGACCGATAGAAAGTATAGACCCACCAAAATAAGGAAGGATTCCGTATGTTCCAAAAAGATAGGCTACCATAGATGAAACATAGAAGTAGATGATAATAGCATATGGGATAATCCACCAAACGTTTTTCCAGTGATTCTTAACAATAGCTTTCTTTTCGTCGTCATCCAGTTCCCCCAAAAACATATCCTTATAGCTTGACCCGTTGGTTGAAACGCTTCTATTCCAGTTTTCCTTAACATCTTTCCAACAGTAATTAATCATAGGATATGTGGTAAGAAGCCCCAGTATGAAGACAAATATCCAGAGATTTGCCTGCCAAAGGCTTAAAACAGATGCAAGTGTATAACCAAGGATTAAAAAGCTCATACCGTAAAGTATCAAAGATATCTTCTTAGAAAACGTCACCTTGGTCAAAAAGCTCATACCAACATTTAGATATGAAGATTAATAAAATAGATGGTAAAGAAAATAGAAAGAAGTTCTATGCTACCTTGCTCTTCTTCTTCTCTTCGATTAGCTCGTTTATCTCCTGATTGTTTTTCTTCCAGAACTTAAACTCTGCATCCGTCATCGCATAAGGAAGTTCGATGTTCTCGATAAGTTCGTACTTTCTTCCCTTTACCTTCTTCTTACCGTTAACTTCCACAACGTCTGCTTTAAGCCTAACCTTAGACTTCTGCTTCCCAGGTTTAACTAGGATCTTGTCTTCTGAATCTATTCTCACAATCGATGCGTGCTCGTATATCATGTAATACACCCCCTAGGAACTATCACGATTTTTAGACTTTTACGTTTCGGGACTTATAGTTTACTTTATGTTCAAACTATTTAAGTCTTTTCCCTCGTTTGTCGAACATTTGACATCAAATAAAAATATATAAACCACAGTTAGAAAATCATAACCAAGCGGGGATACCCGAGTGGTCAAAGGGGCTAGGTTCAGGGCCTAGTGGTTTAGTACCTTCGTCGGTTCGAATCCGACTCCCCGCATAAAACAGAAAATAGAACTTTGTTTATTCATCTAATTTCAAGTTCGCCGAGTTCTTTGAAAAACTTCTCGGCGGCTTCATCGGAAACCTGTTTTGCAAAAATACTATAAGCCTCAAGAATGCCATAGTCCCTGGCACCGGCCCTTATCTTTTCAACCAAATCCTCGGATATTTCCGGCAGATCCTCCTCATCCAGGTCTATAAACAGACTCATCTCTTCATTCTCATCCATCTTTTCAAAGTCATCTGGCATAATTGTCCTAAACTCGTCCATGCCCATTGACTCCATATGATGTTTATGGGCACCACAAAAAGGACATGTATCTGGTTTTTCCGTTCCTAGATAAACTTCACCACATATTTCACATCGACATGCCTTGTACATTGTATAGTGATTGGCCTGAAAACTTAAAAAGTTCAAACTCTTGTAATATCAAATTAACTACTATAGAGTTGTAAATAAGCAAAACCTTTATATACTAGGAATGTTAATTACTACTTGGTGACAATATGTCTGAATATGTTGAAATAGGTCCTGTTAATGGACTTCTAATAAAAGAAAAGGATGGTGAAAGGGAGTTTCTAGGATACGATGAAACCGATGCCATAAAGATCAAGGAAACCTACAAAGCACCAGAGGGTTCGGAAGAAGGTTATGTGGGCATTCCTAAGGAAATAAGAGACGAACTTGAGTCGGAGATCAGCATGAATATCAACGATGTTGTTGTGAGGAACGAAAAAAACGGAATGTATTCTAAACAAAAACCAGCAAAGACTGCTGAAAAGCTCACAAGCGACGGTGAATACAGCGCAGACAATCCCGAAAACCATGCAGTTATGACAGATGATCTGATAAAGTTCCTGGGACTTGAAAAGGTGGACGAGAGGGATACAGAAGAGTTCTCAGAAAAGTATGAGGGTTTCGACCTCTATATCAGCTACTGATCCCTCAAAATTCTTTATTTTAATGAACTAGATGACCAACATAGTTTTGACCAGAGTGAAACTGATCAGTCAACGACAAACCATGTCCTCAACTATGTAAGAAGCTAGACCCGTTTCCTGCATCTTATCAACAAAGCCATCATCTGCTCCGGGTGGAAGAAAATCATCACAGTCATAGACTTTTTTCAAATTTTTCCAGCCAGGGTTCTCTCCGTTTATTTCTAAAAAAGCAAGATCACCTGTCTCGTTATCAACAAGATAGTCTATAGCAGAAACCCTTGCCCCACTTTTTTTGTGTATTAACAGTGAAACATCTTTCTGGAAGTCATCCAAATCAATGTGTTCCTTTGATTTACTGTTCTGTGCCCTGATATCACCTTCTTCTACCTCTCTTACATAAGAACCGTATATATCCTCCTCGGAGTTACCGGGGCCGACCATCTGAACTCTAAGCGAAGGAGCTTCAAACATATCCTGAACCAGGAAATCCTTTCTTTCGTAGTTGTCTATATATGATTTATATTTGGATCCTGTATAAATTGGCATTATGCCGTTCCCTCCTCTGTCATCACACGGCTTCAATACCTGTGATTTATGGGCTCCCTGCAATCTCCTACGTACATAGTCCTTAACGTCACTTTTTTCTTCTGGGCCGGGGTTCTTAAGGTTAAAAATCCTTGTGGTGGGTACAACATCACTCACTTTTTTATCCATTATTTCTTCATCCCAACGCGAAATATCGATAGTAGTTAATGCCTTATCATTACAATATTCAATAGAATCTAATGTGTTGGTCATAAACCGTTCATGGTCTTCTTCTATCTCTGATAGAGCTTTCTTAGCAACGAAAACATCTATATCGGAACCCTTTGGTCTGAAGCCTCTGATTCTCAGATGATCAACATCGGAAAACTTATCAAAAAAGTTAACATCACCCTTTTCGGATGCAGGTAACCATTTCCTTCTCTTGAAACCATCGGAATCGTCAAGGGGATAGTAATCCTTTTTCTTTCTTTCCTTGTATCTAAACTCCCCATCTTCAAAAAATATATCCTGTGGATTTATGACAAGATGTTCAACACTGTCTTGATAGTTCTCGATTTCCCAGATCTCATCCCAGAGACCTTTGCCCTTCTTTGGCTTTTTAGTACATGGAGTTACGTAACCTACAGTCGTTGTCATACAGGTCTAAGGCTTTGTAAACAAGGATTTAAAGCTTATGGTTGGAAAAATAAATAAGAAAGGTGGTTTAGAGACGGTCTCTCAGCCCCTTGAGTGCCTTCTTATGCCTTTCCTCATCCTTCGCTGTTGTGATAAGATAGGCCTTCGTCTCTCCAGACTGATCCTTGGCTATCTCCATTCTGGTACTGTTGGCATCGTCTTCTCCGCCGATCATCTTCTTCAGATTTTCTTCTGTGGTTCCTACCTTTCCTGCTAATTCTGCAGCTATTCCGGCATGCTCCGCTTCAGCTAAAGCGTTCTCTCTGAACTGTCTCGCAATTTCCGGATAGCCTTCTCTCTCAGCCTGACGAGCCATAGCCATGTAGAGGCCCACTTCCTCCGTCTCATCTGCAAACCATTCCTTCAGATACTTTTCAAGTTCCATGTTTTTCACCTCCGTTTGATAATTTTTAATTTTTTCTAAGATTTTCTATGACACAACCACCAGTCGTAGCACTCAATTTCTCCTTTCTCTTCCTGTTTTCTCCTCTTCTCTATTTCCTCTTCGCTTGACGCAGGCGGCATTATCACATCATCTCCTACAATTTCGTTTTCCGGCCAGTTAGCTGGAATCGCTACACCTTCCTCGTCGGACTTCTGGAATCCCTTGATCATTCTAACTATCTCATCCATATTTCTGCCAAGTTCCGCTGGATAGTACAGAATGGCTCTGATCTTAGATTCGGGATCCACGATGAATACTGCTCTTACTGTAGCCGTTCCACCGTCGCTGTGAAGAAGACCAAGCCTTTCTGCTACCTTTCCGTTCCCATCAGCTATTATAGGGAACTCAATTTCTTCTCCTAGATTTTTGTTTATCCACTCCGTCCACTTCAGGTGACTGTGAACCTGATCTATGCTGAGTCCTATCAGCTCAGTGTTAAGCTCCTTGAACTCATCGTATCTCTTCTGAAAGGAGTAAAACTCGGTCGTACAGACCGGAGTAAAGTCACCGGGATGTGAGAAAAGAATAAACCACTTGCCCTTATACTCTTCGGGTAGATTTATTTCTCCGTGGCTTGTGTTTATCTTCAGATCCGGAAACTCATCGCCTATCAAAGGAATTCGGTTTTCTTGTTCCATGTTTTTCACCCCCATTTACGAAAAACTTTAAATATTTTCGTTGTATTATATAATATAGTTAGAAATATAAATAAATTTACTTCGAAATTCGAAGTAAGTGGTATAATGGACAAAAATGACAGAAAGATTATTGAACTTCTTAGATCGGATTCGAGAAGACCGTTCACCGAGATAGCAGAGAAAATAGGAGTCACAGAAGCCACGGTAAGAAACAGGGTCAGTTCTCTGGAAAAGAGGGGTATAATAAAAAGATATACTGTGCAGGTGGACCACAAAAAGATGGGTTACAATACGAAAACTATTCTGGGTCTAGATGTAGAGCCCGAAAATCTGATAGAAGCTGCAGAAATGATAGGTAAAATAGAGGAGGTAAGGAACGTTGCCACGTGTACTGGTGATCATATGATAATGGCTGAGGTCTGGGCCAGGGATAATTCACACCTCGGAAAAATAATGTCCGAAAAGATAGGTAGCGTAGAGGGTGTCAAGAATCTATGCCCGGCAATAGTCATGGAAGAAATAAAAGTATAGAAAGGATATAATATTTATGATTGTTATTGGATTGACGGGACCAATTGGTTCTGGAAAGGATGCCGTTTCTAACTATTTAGAAGACAAACACGACTTCAAAACCTTCAGCTGCGGTGATGCGATAAGAGAGATAGCAAAGGAGGAGGACCTTGAACCTACGCGAGAAAATCTACAGATGATTGGAAAAAAATACAGGAAAAGGTGGGGAAATGGATTCCTCGGTAAAAAGGCTGCCGAAATGGTAAATGAGTCCGAAGTAGGAAAGACTGCTGTAAACGGTATAAGAAGCCCTGAAGAGGTAGATGAACTGAGAAGCCGTCTCGGTGATTCATTCGTTCTGGTATATGTACATGCGGGCGAAAAGACGAGGTTTCAAAGGCTGAAGGAAAGAGGTAGAACAGGCGATCCCCAGACAGTAGAAGATTTTAGGAACCAGGATCGAAAGGACAAGGAAAAGTTTGGGATGGAAGAAACATTCTCACTTGCCGATAGAACAGTTGTAAACGAACAAAGCCTCAATAAGCTATACGGAGAGGTCGAAAAGCTTCTAAAAGATATCAAGCAATAAACGACATAGCAAGAGTAGAAAGTAAAAGTAAAAGTGCTATTGTTGAAACACCCTTAACTATGATATCGCTTCTCTTCGAAAAGAATCTTTCCGACAGGGATTCGAGTATAAGACCACCGTCCAACGGTTTGACTGGAAGTAGATTCATTACCCCGATGCCTATGTTTAGTATAACCATCCATGAGAAGAGGCTCCTTAGAAAGTCCAACAAACCTCCAAAGGTGGTATCCCTGTATCTGCTATCAAGAGCATGTGTAGTAGAAACACCTGATATACCCATAAACGGTTTCCCGGGATCCTCTGGGTTTTCTACTAGCTGAAGCCTAGTTGTAGAATCCATCGTCTCAACATGTATTTCATCGCCCGGGTTGTATTCATCTAACAGTTCCCTAAAGTCCTCCAAGCTCTTTGTCCTGTGGCCCTCTATGCTCAGTATAGGACTGGTCAGATTCAATTCTTCTGCAGGAAATCTGTCGATATCGTACTCCGTTGCATCAACATATCCCATAAAACCAACGCCTTGCACGGTAAAGGCAGGTAAAAATGCAAAGGAAAGGAATATAAAAGTAACAAATGCAAGACAAAAATTAGCAAATGATCCTCCGGAATACACTTTTATCTGCTCTTTCCAGTTCTTCTTTTCTAAATCCTCCTCATCGGGTTCCACGAAGGCACCCGGAATCACAACGAAAAGAGCAAGACCAAGGCTCTTTATATTAGACTTGACGTTTTTTACCATAATACCGTGCATACCTTCATGCACAACAACCAAAACAAGTATTGAGATTATCCATTCCCAGAACGGAACCGCTATAACACCGGGACGTGCAGTAGCTTCACCGCTCGGTGAAGGCAGTACTAGAGCCGGACCTTCTGCCGTAGGTGGCCCGAAAATCTGCTGGGTGAATATAGATCCTATAAAGATAAAGGCAAAAACCATTCCTATTATACCAACTGCGATTGAGACAACACCAACCTTATTCCAAAAGTTCTCGCTAAAGGAAGATATCCTTTCTATAAGCCCCCTGCCGCGCTGCGTTCTTCTCATAAAAAGAACGTAGTTGTTGACCTCTATGTTTTTCCTATCCACGATGAGGAAAATGGCCATGACTAAAAAGAAAGCAATCACAGACAGTAGATATAGATCCATTGTATCACGCTTCACAAAGTTATATTTTGAAGCTTATAAAAACCGATGCATAGTTATCTCTTATGCCTAAACACTGGATAGATAAGCTAGTGGATAAAATAAGAAGAGAAAGGGGGGATAAAGACAGCTATGTTTTAAACTGTGGCATGTCGATATCAGGCATGATGCATATAGGAAACCTGCGAGGTGAACTTATGATACCATCTAGGGTATCACGGGTCCTGGAAAAACATGGCAAAGATGTTTCTTTTAGAGGTGTTTACTATACACAGGACAGATTCAAAGCAAAGGAAGGTCAGATCCAGCAGTTCGAAGACCCCGATGAAGCAAAAAAATACAAGGGATGGAGGCTTATAGACCTACCTGACCCCGATGGTTGCCACAAAAACTGGGTAGATCACTTCAACTCCACGAACCACCCGTTTCTTAAAGAGTTTGATATAGAAGTCGATCCTATAACGACTACAGATTTCTACAAGATGAAGGAGACAAAAGAAATTGTGAAAAAATTTCTTGAAAACAAGGAAAGGGTGAGGGAGGTCATCAACAGGTTCAGAGACAGAAATCCAAAACCAGAAGGTTGGATACCGTTTGATCCTCTTTGCAACCAATGTAATAGAATAGATACAACAGAAGCGCTTGAAATAAACTTTGAGAAGGAAAAGGTCAGGTATAGATGTAAAGACTGTGGACACGAAGGATGGTCTGACCTAAATAAGGGAAAACTAGCGTGGCGCCTAGAATGGTCTGCACTATGGCATGTTCTGGATGTTGACTTCGAACCGTTTGGAAAGGACCATGCAACCCCGGGTGGATCCAGAGACTCCTGTATAGCTATATCAAAGGAGTTCGGATTGAACTATCCCACGGGATTTTCGTTTAACTGGGTCTACTGGAAGGAAAACAACAATGTAAAGGAAATGACATCATCAGGAGACATAGGAATGACCGCAAAGGACTATCTTGACGTGGCAGAACCAGAAGTCCTCACCTATCTATATCTCTCAACAAAACCAGCAAAGGAAATATACTTTAGTCCTGAAGAAATACCAACCTATCACAGAAGATTTGATAGAGCAGAGTCTATCTACTTCGGTAGAGAAGAGGCAAGAAGTGAAAAGAGAGAAGCCAATATAAAGAGAAACTACGAACTTGCGGTTATCGATGTCCCTGAAAAAAAGCCGGTCAGGCCACCATATGATTCTTGCTGTTTTGTAGTTCAGCTGGCTGAGGACAACGAAGAAGCAATTGAACTTCTGATGGAAACTGACCAGATACCGGACAGAATGAGCGAAAAGGACAAAGAACTATGCCTTCAGAGAGTCGAAAACGCAAAAAAATGGCTAGAAAGGTTCGAACCAGAAGACCACCTCATTCATATACAGGAGGATATATCCACCATAGAAAAAGATCTCACCGATGGACAGACAAAGGTATTGAGAGAACTGAGAAAGAGACTGAAAGAAAGAGAATGGACCGCAGAAGAACTACAGGACGAGATATATGGCATGAAAGATGAATACGATATATCCGCAGGCGATCTTTTCCGAGGGATATATACAGCTATCCTTGGAAAGAAAAGTGGTCCAAGAGCTGGTCAGTTGATTAAAGCAATCGGACAGGAAAGAGTTGTAAAAATTCTAGAAGACCTTTAAGAAGAAAGCTTTCTGAAAAAGTTATACAGAGCTGCTATCAGTGCACCTGCTATCACACCATCCACAAAAGCCCAAACAGCTCCGATGAGTATACCCAAGGCGGTCTTGTCAAAACCTATATAGATACTAGATACAAGGGGAACAAGTTCTTCTCCCCACCCAAAACTCGCAGCTACACCTAAGAAGACTACGAATATAACACATACAATTCCAAGGGATGCACCCAGAGCCCATGGATCAATTCTCTCAGCCATTTTATCTCTTCTTTTCTAAGACATGTTTACAGTCCGGATTTGTGCACTTCCATTTCTCGAAAACATCCTCTCCAAAGGAGAAAGGCACTAGGACTCCTTCGTCGCACATCGGACAGTCGGGAAAAATACTTTCCATTTAAAATCCACCTCCTGTTTAACTGATCTTTCTAAGCCTACATACAATCCTTTATTTCCTTTAATAAATCTTCCGCCTCGTTCTCGTCGAGTTCTTCTGCATCCCATCTGATATCGACGGAATCGCCGTGATATCTCGGAATTATATGAAAATGTATATGGAATATTTCCTGTCCTGCAACGGGATTGTTTGATTGAAGGATATTGAAACCGTCTGCATCAGTTGCCTCGACTACAGAATCGGCTACATCCTGAACAACCTTCAATGTATGCTTTAGTTCATGGTCCGGTAGGTCCAAAAGTTCGGGGTAATGTTCCTTTGGAACTACTAAACTATGCCCTTTTGTAGCAGGATTTATATTGAGGAATGCCAGGAAATGCTCGTCTTCGTATATCTTCCAAACGGGGGCATCCCCATGTATTATATCACAAAATATACAGTCTTGGTTCATAACTCCAATTATCTCCCGAGGGTTTAAATAAATATAGGAATGCAATACAGGACCAAAAAATTAGCATCGTTATTAGTATTTTTATAGTTCCTACTGCACCTCAGGTTTCAGTAGGACCTGTAGCACATGCCGGTATTCCTCCTTACATAGAGAAATGGATCAAGAGGAGGTTCTCAGAAGGATTTACAAGGGAGCAGCTGAAGGGATCACTCAAAAGAGCTGGACAGAATCCAAACCTTATTGACATGTACGAGATGAAAATGCTTCAGGAAGAATCCGGAACGAAGGAGCAGTTGAAAGGAAAGACCAGATCTAAACCTAATACACCGAAGGAGATAAGCTGGATACTTGAAAGTCTTCGTAATGGTCTTGGTTACCGGAACAATTAGACAAATATCTCTTCATAAGCAGTCATATACAGGTAAGCTGCGTAATTAATCAAAAATATTTAAACCTCTATAGATAAATCAGAGATATGAGGAGTTATACGTATGCCGTAATACTTTCCATTTTTTTCTTTGCAATAATCTTAGTTCCCCTAATCTTCGTAGGTGTACCCGACACGATAACCGGTTATTTCATTGAGCCAACCGGTGATGTTGAAGAAATTTCGGACTGGCACGACCTTCACGACATGAGAAACAATCTGGATGGTGAATACGTCCTGATGAACGACCTGACCAATGAGACAGAGGGTTACAGTGACTATAATGAAAAAGAAGAAGATTATGAAGTTACTCATGAGAAACCCGGCAGCGAGGACTGGAAGGACGGTGACACCGTAGAACTACATTTCGATGAGGAGGATTACGGTTCAATTTTATCTGTAGAGGATTATAATGATAATTCTATTAACTATACCAAGGGCAACAATAACATTACACTCGATGAAGATGTTGGGGACGATGAAGTTTACATAAAGTATGAGGATGCTTTAGTAGGTCGGGATCCAATAGGAAACAATGAAATTCCTTTCACAGGAACTATTTGCGGTCAACAAAATAAGATAGAAGATTGGGTTATTGATAGACCCAGTGAGGACTATATTGGTCTGTTCGGTTCTACTGATAACGCTAATATTCAGAATATCGGTTTATCTAATGTTGACGTAACCGGAGGAGATTATGTCGGTGTTTTAGTCGGAGAGAACGATGGTGGTTTTATTGAGAAAAGTTTTGTTTCTGGTGGTGTAACAGGAGGGGAAAGAGCGGGAGGTATTGTTGGATATAACGATGATGGACAAATCAAAGATTGTTATTCCAGAGGAGGACGGCGGGACGAGGAAACCCCTGATGCCCTCGATTTAATAGGGAGAAAATATGTTGGTGGTGTAGTTGGACACAATACAGGAACTGTTGAAAATTCTTATAGTACGATGGCAACTTGGTATTTAAAGGACCCTATTGATACGAGAGGAGGTTTGATAGGATTAAATGATGAAGGTGCTGAAGTAATAGATTGCCCACGACAAGATTGGGGGCGACGGGCCATTGGGAAAAATAATGGTCAAAAAGTTGGGAGGGTAGTAGGAGCACCTGAAGAAGATATGCAGGATATCAGATTATACACGGAAGATGACTTTGGAGAATATCCTGATTTGAATAATCCTTGGAATATAACGAAATTAGAAGAATGGGATGGAGAAACCTGGGTTATCGATGGAGAAGGAAACATTAGTGACGGTCTTCCATTCTTTCTTTGGATAGAAGAATACGAGCTGGAAGTGGATGTTAAGGGGGAAGGAACAACCGATCCACAGACGGGAAACCATACTTATATTGAAGGCGAAGAGGTGGATATTGAAGCCAATCCCGATGGTGGCTGGTATTTCGACGAGTGGACCGGCGATGTAGACGGTATTGAAGACCCCAAGTCACCGAATACTAAAATAACGATGAATGATGACTATTCTATTACTGCAGAGTTCGAGATCGATCGCCACGAGCTTAAAGTAGATTCCGGAGACCATGGCCAAGTTACTAACCCAGGAGAAGGGACGTATGAATATGATTATGGAACTGTGGTAGCTCTAGAAGCCGAGGCAGATGAAGGATATGACTTTGTTGAGTGGACCGGTGATGTAGAAAATATAGAGGATACAGATTCAGCCAGCACTACTGTGACCATGGAAGATAACTACACTATAAAAGCCGGTTTTGAAATAAGCGAATATGATCTTACTGTAGATTCCACCGATGGTGGTGAGATTGTTAAACCAGAAGACGAAACAACCACACACAAACATGGAACTGTGGTAGCTCTAGAAGCCGAGGTCGATGATAATTATCACTTTGTTGGGTGGAGCGGAGGTAATAACATAGAAGATAGAGGGTCTCCAAGCACTACTGTGACCATGGAAGGTGATTACTCCGTAACTGCAGAGTTCGAGATCGATCAATATGAGCTTACTGTAGATTCGATAGATGGCGGTGAGGTTGTTGAACCAGGAGAAGGGACGTATGAATATGATTATGGGACTGTGGTGGAGCTTAAAGCTGAGGCAGATGAAGGATATGAGTTCTCAGGATGGATTGGTTCAATAAATTCAAAGAATATTGAAGAAACTATAACTATGACCGAAGACAGGGAGGTTCTGGCATACTTCTCTTGGACATACTGTGTAATAAGAATATGTGGACCTGGAAATGTATGTGATGAGGTTACGGTGATGTGTTAATATGAAAAAAGGTTTATCTCCTGTATTGGGTTTTGTATTGGTGCTCCTCATATCTATAATACTGGCTGGATCGGTGATCGCATGGATAAGAACCACCACGGATCAGGCCGAAAGTGAAGTCGAAGAGATGAGCCGGGATCGAAAGGTGAACTTCTATATAAGCAACGTAGAAACAGAAAACGGTGATATAAACATAACCATAACCAACAACGGAAGATTTTCTATACCTATAGATGAAATGAGGGGATATTACAAAGATGAACCACTGGAAGAGATGGAACACATAGAGGGACCAGACCCTATCCCACCGGGAGAAACAGCAAAGTTTAGAATAAAAGATGTTTAGGAAATAGCGAACTGGGCAAGCAATGCTTCTAACTGTATCTGTTCGTCTGCTCCTTCATCGAGCCTGAACTCGTAGTCACCCATTTTTTCTATTATTCTTATCTTCCTCTTTTCGTCTATATCCAAATCATAAATCTGCCTATGTATCTCCTTTATTACATCCATACCAGATATACCCTTTTCGAGTAATAGCTCCTGTAGTCTGTCTTTGGACTCTGTGAACTTCCCATCCAGGGCTTTCTTCAGCATAGTTTCTATAGCTTGTGGTTTTGCCTGAGAAGATATTTCGTAGACAACGTCCTCTGTAACTTCCTTATCAGTTGCAGAAACAGACTGAAGTAGGTTTATAGACTTCCTCAAATCCCCCCTTGTAACTGAAAATATAGCATCCAGCCCGCTATCATCGTAACCAACTCCCTCCTCTTTGCATATCTTCTCCATGAGACCCGAAGCATCTTCTTTGCTAAGCCTTGGAAATCTGAAAATGGAACAACGTGATCTTATTGGATCTATTATCTTGCTGGAGTAGTTGCATATTAGTATGAAACGTGCCGTTTCAGTATAGTTCTCCATTGTTCTTCTCAGAGCATGCTGAGCTTCAGGTGTCAGAGCATCGGCCTCATCCAGAACTATAATCTTAAAAGGAACATCTCCAACTGATTTCGATCTTGCAAAGTCCTTCACCTGATTTCTTATGATATTTATACCCCTGGTATCAGATGCATTCAGTTCCAGTACGTTGTTTTTCCACATGTCACCAAAAAGGTCCTTCGCTATTGCCGTAGCAGAAGCACTTTTCCCTGTTCCTGCTGGACCTGTAAAAAGTAGATGTGGCAACGACTCATCCTTAACAAATGCCTTAAGGCGTTGTATAACATGCTTGTGGTTAACTATACCATCGAGTGTATCAGGTCTATATCTTTCGGTCCAAACCTCTACCATATGTAATCCCTCAAAAACTTTCACGTTGTCTTTTAATAAGCTTTGTGGTTAGAAGATTTAAATCTCTAGGATGTAATTGTGTTGACAATAAATATGAAAATTGCCATCACAGGTACACCCGGAACCGGTAAAACATCGGTAGCAGAACGCCTTGCCGAACAGACGGATATGGAATATGTTTCCATAAACAAAGTAGCGAGAAAAAAGGACTGTATAATATCATACGACGAAAAAAGGAAATCGGATGTAGTAGATGTAAAATGCCTGAGAGAAAAAACAGGAGATATGGAAGACTGTATCCTAGATGGTCATCTATCGCATTTTATGGAAAATGATATAACATTCGTCCTTAGGTGCAAACCTTCTGATCTCCGCAAGAGGTTGGAAGGGAAGAGTTGGAAGGATCAAAAGATACAGGAAAACGTAAATGCAGAGATAACCGGTGTAATCGAAGGCGAAGCAAGAAACGGAAACGACGAAGTTTATTCCATAGACACCACCAACAAGTCCGTAGATAGGATTGTCGAGATTGTTTCGAAAATTGCAGAGGAAGGTGGAGGGGAGGAGTACAAGGACCACTTTGACTGGATAGAAAAAGGCAAAATAGATTTAAATGACTCTAATAGTTAAAGATTTGAACGAAAAAATTCTGGAAGAAGTAGCCAAAAGACTCAGAGAAGGAGAAAGCTGTATATATCCAACAGAAACCTGTTATGGCCTTGGAACAAATGCAGTAGAAGAAGAAGCTGTGAGAAACATATACAGTATAAAGGAAAGGAATCCAAGTAAAAAGCTTTCGTGCATTGTCTCTTCAATTGAAAAAGCAGAAGAGTACTGCAACCTTACTGAAACTGAAAAAAGGGTCTGCGAAAGGTTTATGCCCGGTCCATTGACCCTGGTAACGGAAAAAAAGGATTCTGTTCCCGATATACTCAACAAGGACTTTGTGTTTAGAATTTCGTCAAACGAGGTCGCAAACACACTGGCCAAAAAAGCAGGTGTCCCTATAGTAGCCACGTCTGCCAACTTCTCAGGAACAAAAGGTAGATACTCAATCGATGATATTTCATTGGTCATAAGAGACCGTGTAGATGTGATACTTGACTACGGAAAGCTCGATGTCAAAAAACCATCCACCATAGCAAAAATACACAAAGACGGCATAGATATATTCAGACAAGGACCGATTTCAAAGAAACAAATCGAAAAGTTTTTAAGTATTTAGTTGTGAAAGAGGTTAGGTGACTATATGCCCGAAGAAGCCGCCAGGAAAAGACTTTTTGAAAACGTTTTTATATGCATGAACTGCAAGGCCAAGAAAAGAGCTAAGCCAAGGAAGGTCAGAGACGGTAAGGTCAGATGCAGAAAGTGCGGCTCGAAAGATCTAAGGACAAAATCCAAAGAAGACAGGAGCTAGACATGAAGCCCTTTCTCCGGCTTATCAGACCTATAAACTGCTTAATGGCATCTATAGCTGTTCTCATAGGAGCCTACTTAGGAGGCATAACAGGATCACTTACGCCCATACTTTTTGGTATGGTAGCTGCCTTCGCTGTGTCAGGCGGCGGTATGGTGATAAACGATTACTACGACAGGGATCTGGATATAATATACGACCACGACAAACCTATACCCAACGGAGACATATCTCTAAAGACAGCGCTTATAATTTCGTTTGTGCTTTTTTCGGTCGGTATCTATCTTTCTGCGTGGATAAACATATATGCACTTTCCATCGCCTTGATAAACTCCCTGCTCCTAGTAGGATACGCAAAGGATCTACAGAAAAGGTTTCTGCTGTCAAATCTGGTAGTATCGTTTCTCGTTGGTTCAACGTTTGTCTTCGGTGGGATTACAGTGAGCAACTTTATGCCTTCTATACTTCTGGCAGCGATGGCCTTCTTTGCGAACACGGCAAGAGAAATAATCAAAGATATAGAAGACAAGGAAGCCGATGTCACCAAAGGTGTAAAATCCGTCCCGATAGTTCTAGGAAAAGAAAGTGCGAGGACTATATCCTCCCTGTTTGTTATAGTAGCAATTTGTATGTCCCCGCTTCCGATTATACTTGATATATTCCATATCAGGTACGGGATACTAGTAACCTTTTCAGTAGCTGTATTCCTATGGTCCATATACCTGATAGAAAAGAAAGATGATGTATCTAAGATACAGGGCCTTTTAAAACTGGGGATGCTTCTGGGTCTGATAGCTTTTTTAGGAGGAGCATTCTAGGAAGATTTAAATATTCTACTCCAAAAACTCTTGTGTTATGACTGAAGAACTCGATGACTCAGAAAAGGTAAAGGGAAAAGAAAATCTGAAGCTTGAAAAGATCGATGAGTTGGTAAAAAAAGGTGAGTTGGATCCTTCCAATGTGAAGTTTACTACATGGCAGGACAAGAAAAACGATGACGGAGAAATAATAGGTACTGCAAGGGTTGTCCAAGAAGAAGACGAAGAACTTGCAAAGGTCGAGTATATTTGTCCGCGATGTCAAAAACACGGATTCAAGGAAACGGAGTACAAGAGGCCATTCTGGGTAAAGTGTGAGGGCTGTGAGAAGAGCTTTTCAATACCAAGGCTCAAGGACAAGGTCAAAAAGAAAAAGAAACCCGATGTCTAGAAACCAGCCTCGGTGGCTCAGAGGTAGAGCGCGTCCTTGGTAGGAAGACCGGGATAATCTCGAGTATTCACAGAAAGGACGAGGTCGCGGGTTCAAATCCCGCCCGAGGCTCCAGTTATCAACCATGAACTGTCTTGTACTTAACTAATAAAAACTTCTTTGGTTAGGTGTATATAGATAGTATGCCCAAAAAGGAAACAGGCTCACGCAGGTTTGGAGCTTTTCAGGGAGTTTTTGTTCCAACATTTCTCAGTATAATAGGAGTTATACTTTTTCTGCGTCTTGGTTATGTTGTAGGCGGAGCTGGCTTAATTGGAACTATAGGCATAATAATCCTCGCAATGTCTGTTACGCTTGCAACGGGCCTATCATTGAGTTCTATAGCCAGCAACATACGGATAGGAGCCGGTGGAGCTTACTCTATTGTAACAAAAACACTGGGACTTGAAATTGGGGGAAGTATAGGAATCCCCCTCTATCTGGCACAGGCCTTTTCTGTAGCTCTTTACATATTCGGTTTTTCTGAAGCCTGGCAGTTCGCGTTTCCAGAACACAGCATAACAACAGTAGCACTCCTATCCTTTGCAGCTATCTTCCTTCTTACATTCATAAAAACAGACTTCGCGATGAAAATTCAGATAGGTGTTTTCAGCCTTATATGCCTAGCTCTTGTAGTTATATTCATAGGAGGGGGCATGCAACTGGGAAATCTTTCTGTTCCCTTGGTAGGTACAGGTGAACCGGTTTTTTGGACGCTTTTTGCAATATTTTTTCCTGCTGTAACTGGCCTCATGTCAGGAATAGGTCTATCCGGTGAGCTAACTAATCCGAAGGAGCAAATATCGAAAGGAATACTTTATGGCCTCGGAACCACCACTGTAATATATCTTGCAATGGCATTCCTCCTGTCCTATACTACAACACCCGATCAGTTAATTGAAAACACACTTATACTGACTGAAATCTCACTGATACCCGAATTAGTGGTGGTCGGGATGTTAGCAGCTACCTTCTCTAGCGCCCTTACCATGTTAATAGCGGCACCACGTGTACTCCAAGCTCTGGGAAGTAAATCAATAGTTCCCAAAGGCAGTCTCCTCTCAAAGATAAGTAAAGATGGTGAACCAAGAAACGCGATAGGTATAACAGCTTTGATTATAATACCATTGCTTGTCCTGGGCAGCCTTAACCTAGTTGCACAAGTACTTACAATGTTCTTCCTCATAACATACGCAAGTATAAACCTATCTGTTTTCCTAGAACAACAGCTTGGAATAAGAAGTTTCCGACCAACATTCAAAGTCCCGAAGGTTGTACCGTTATATGGATTCATAGCATCCCTGATGATAATGTTTGTAGTAAACCCCTACGCCGGTATAGTAGCAACCACGTCTGTTATCATAATTTACATAGCCCTGTCAAAGAAACCGCTTGAAAGAGAACACGGGGATGTGAGATCGGGCTTGTTCAGAGCTCTTTCGGAGTGGGCTGCAGAGAAAACAAGAAGATTACCCGAATCCTCAAAACATGTTTGGAAACCAAACCTCCTTGTTCCTGTAACTACAAACAAAACGCTGATAGGTAACTTTCCTCTTTTAAAGTCGATAGCATATCCACATGGAAGAGTAACTATACTCGGTCTCGATGTAAAGAACGAAGACAGCATACCAAAGGAAGAAACTACCGACCATAAAAACGATAAAAAACTTGAAGAAATACCGGAAACAGTCGATAGGTTTGAAAAGGACAAGATCTTTGCAACCTATTCAAATATAGATGCTATAGACTACACCAACTCTGTTATAGTTTCCATGGAGGCAATAAGGAGCCAGGTGTTTTCTCCAAATATACTTTTCCTGCCATACGAACCAGAAGACGTGGTGGACGAAGATCTTGGAAAGATCATAGAGGCCTCCGAAGAAAACTACTGTGGAATTGCACTTCTCGATAAGGATGAAAGTGTTAGACTCGGGACTGAAGGAGATATCCATGTCTGGATATCTCCGAAGACTCTGGAAGATGATTTATTTGAAAGAAGGTATTACGACCTATCTCTTCTTATAGCGTATAGTATAAAGAAAAACTGGGTTGGAAGAATACATATATGGATGGTTGTAGACAACGAGGAACAGAGAGGTGAAGCTGAAAACTACCTAAACACGCTCGTTTACGAGTCCCGGTTTCCCAAATCAACGGATATACAGATCGTAGATGGGAAGTTTCATGATGTACTGAAGGAAGCACCTGCAGGTGATCTACACATAATACCATTCGAAGAGTCCGATACAAGTTCCCTGGCTGATATTTCAGAAATAGGTGGCAAATCTTACCTCTTTGTGCATGACTCGACAAAAGAAAGTATCCTGGCCTAGATCAAGAGATATACACTTCTATTTCTTTATTGTTGGCAATGGCTCTCACAAGCTTTTCTCCTAGCTCAGAGTTCTTTGTAAGCTTTATCTCACCACCTTTGCCTACTGTTGCAGTAAAGAAATACTCCTTTTCTATGTATATGTTAGCGTTTTCGCCTGAGTAGTTGTCGTCAAAGTTGAAGGTTACATATGCGCCTGTTTCGCCTATCTCGAATTCTATCTTTTCGCCTGTAGTCTTAGTTTTAGGCTCGACATCTATATTAACACCAAGCTTGTTTTCGAGCTTCTCCACTGTTTTTCCATTCCTTCCTATTAGATGTGGGATATTGTCGTTGTCTACCTTTGCAGCTATCCTGTCCTCGGATATAAACTCTACGTCGGGGTTATCATCGAACCTCTTCAGCTCATCTATTATCTTATCCTTGGCAAGATTGTGTATGCCCTTCTCCTCTGTTTCCTGAACCGGAACCACTATGTTTTCCTCTCCGTAGGTATAAATCTCATATTCAAGTGCTCCTGTTTCGAAGTCCCTGATATCTATGACAGGTCTTGCGAGATCCTGTTCTTGCATCCCGGAAGGGACCTTGACCTTCATCGTAAGCGAGTAGACCTTTGCTACATCACCTGCATCTATATGTATAACAGTATCAAGAACGTGTGGTATCATACCCAGTTCGGTTCTTCCAACAAATCTTTGTACGGCGTCTATAGGATCCGATGCATGTACTACTCCTACCATCCCTGTACCGGCCAACCTCAAATCAGCAAATGTAGAGAAATCATAACCTTTCCTGACTTCGTCGTATATTGTGTAGTCAGGTCGAACCAGAAGAAGAACATCCGCCGAGTTGTCCATTCTGCCCTCCAACTGTGTATACTGTGTGATATCTTTAGAAACATCAAGATCCCGAGGCGACTCCAGTGTCTTAACTATGTTTCCATTAGAGCTGTAGAACTCGGCAAGGGACTGCGCAAATGTAGTCTTGCCGCTACCTGGATTCCCGGCTATAAGTATCCCTTCTGCCTTGTTTTCAAGCCTTTTGCGAAGTTTCTCTGTGAGAGAATAATCATCCAGGGTGAGTTTGACAAGTGGCCGGACAGCAGTTATCTCTCTTCTCAGAGAAAAGGGTGGCTTAGCTATTACAATCCTATAGTCCCTAAACTGTATTATCTCTGCGCCCTTCTTTGACATCTCTACTTCGGCATCGTCCTTCTTTCTTGCCATATCTATTATATTTCTACTAAGTTCTTCCAGATTCTCCTTGGACAACTGTTCCTGGGATATCTCCTGGAGTTCAAAACTACCCGGAGAGCCCCTCTTTGCCTTTGGTTTACAACCCTCGACAAGATGAACACTCATAGTAGATTCATCAAAGAAGTCCTCCAAGAGGAACTTGTCTTCGTTCTCCTCTTGTTCTATAAATACAACATCGAGGCCCTCTGCTTCAGCAACCTGCGACTGTACGTAGTCTTCTGTATAAAGAACTGCGTCTTCTTCATCGACATGGTCCTTTATCAGGGCATCTATCCTTCCCTTACTTGCAAGTTTTATCTCTTCTTCGGTCGGCCTTCTTCCTGTATGTGAAACCTTTATGCCTTCATCTTCGAAAGTCCTTAGTTTCTTTATCTCATCCAACCCTTCGAATCCTGTCTCTCTTCCCCTGTTTGCCTGTGCCTGAAGTTCGTCAACCACGGCCTCCGGAACTATTATATCAGTATCATTGAGTTTTCCTTCTTCTACCATCTCAGAAAGCTTCTTATCTATAAGTATAGATGTATCTGGTACTATCTTCTTGTTATCTTTGTCCTGTCTTTCTTCCATATCTAAAACACCTTTGTACATTCTAAGTTTTCTCAGAAGGGGCCACGGATAAAATCAACATTAACCTTTATAAGTCTTTCGGCAACCGAAACAAATAAAATTACCAAACTATAATTAGTTAGTCTATGGTCAGCTACAACACAGTAGTCGAGAAAGGAAAAGAGGTGGACACATGGAAGGGTGGGAAAATATTCCAATATAAGGACAAATACTACTGGGTCAAACCTGAAGAGAAAAAAATAGCTATGGAGGGAAACTTCCTCTGAGTATTGTCCCTTGCTTCCATCTGTTCAGTAAAAGGATCACTTCACCTTTGCTACATCTCCTATCGTAAGATCCTTCCCCTCTTTACCATTGAACTTTTCTGGGTCTATATCCAGATCCTCGAAAAGCTCTACTTCAAACTTTCTTTTGAGTTTTTTACAAAGTTCTTCATCGGGTTTCAGTTCCCCGTGCTCCACCCTTCTGATAACTGACTCTTTTTCCGATATATCATGAGAAAGCTCTTCCATGGAAAGATCGGACTGCTCTCTGGCTTTTCTTACAACTTCACCATAGTTCTTCTTCAGTACCTTGTCTGATCCGTCAAAACTCGAGCTATGCCATGAAGAACTTTTCTTTTCGCTGGGCTTTTGGGGTTCTGCATCAACCACGACTTCCTTTGATTTTAAAGTACCGAGAGACGAACATTCGTCACAAACTCTCATTTCACTACCCTCAACCTCGGCTATACACGATGCATCGGACGTACCACATACTTCACAGTTCAAGAAAACTCACCTCTAAAAATCTTTCTAGAATTAAGGATTTAATATGCAAGAAAATCCTCCGTGTTTGGATTTATCTCTCCCACAAGTTAAAGTTAAAATCCACGGTTTAAATATTTTACCATTAAATATACATAAATAGGACGCAACAACTTGATTTCTAAAAAGATGTTACTGGTCAGTAATTTCAAAGTATAAATTCTTTAGGGTTAAATACTATTTACAATTCAAAAATGAGGTGTGTCCAATATGACAGATAATACAAATCAGAACGAAAACAACACGAAAAACGATAGAACCAACAAATTAATGAAAAATTACGAAAGGCTCCAGAAAAATATGGAGACCTATACAAACAACGCAGAAACAGCAATTTCCAAGCTCGAGAACCCTGAAGAAATTTCTCTAGAAGACTGGAAAAAAATCATCGATAAGAAAGAGAAGTATGAGGACAAGGTAAAGGATGTGAAAGGAAATCTTGAGAACATATACGAAAATATTGGTACATCATGGGAAGATATGAAGGAAATGGAAGGACTTGATTATCTACCAACAGAAAAGGAGGTAGGAGAACTTGAAGAATATGTACAAAAAATAAAGGGAAAACTTGAAAACAAAGTAAACGAGTACCAGGAGGATATAGACAACTTTGCTGATATTTATGAAGGATACAGGGAAATCTCAGAAGCTGAGTGGAAGATAGATAAAATACAGGAAGAAAAGGGTCTCTCAGATGAAGATATGGAGGAAATACACGAAAAACAGAAGAAAATCAAGAAGGAAGAAGAAGAAATAAAGGAAATGGAAAAGGAGAAGAAAAGGAAAGAACTAATGAAAAAAAGAGGGGAGAAAGCTGAGGATAAAGATCAATTAGATAGAGAACTGAATGAAATTAGCAATGGAATTAAGAAGAAGTATAATAAACTTGAAGAAAGTAAAAATCTTGCTGAAAAGTTTCCTGTCACAAAGGACGACATAGATAAAATTTACGAGAAGATGAAGGAATTGAATGAAAAGTACGACGAATATGGTGAGGTGCTGGACGTAGACGAGGAAACAAAAGAAAAAATGGATGAACTCTCAGACTTTTACAAAGACTTCCTGGGTGAGAGGGAAAAACTGGAAAGGGCAGCAAAAAACCATTATAATCTGACCAAAAAAGGTTACAATGATGACCAGATCAAAAAGTTCAGCGAGATTATGGACAAAGAAGATGGGAGTAAGTACGATGAATTCAAAGAAAAGGCGGGGATTCTTTCGGAAAAACTTGACGATACAGATATCCGAAGAGAAATGATCAAAGCAGGAAGAAAGTCCTATGATGGAGAATTTATAGGAAAAATTGGTGATTATTCCGAACTATCTCTTGGAAGTCTGGTAGGATTCCTAGAAGATCTCGAAGGCGAGGACTACGATACAATCGACAAGGAATGGAACAAATACCTGGAACAAAGAGAAGAAAAGGATCTGCCACCGATTACAGCAGCTCTAGTAGGAAAGGCTATTGATGAGAAAGGAAATTCTGAAGCTGCAGAACATCTTATTTCAGTTGAAGGTGTCAGTGCCAAGGTGGTGGACTCAAATCAACTATCTCACCTATACGAGATGATAGACCGTTTAAACGAAATCGACGAAGAAGATGGGAAGTGGGATAGATTCAAGGAATACATGAATAAAATTGCACCTCCCGGAAGCAATCGTCACAAGGCAGCCTGTGTAGGCTTTGCCGCTGCACTACCATTAGCAGCAGGATATGGAATGGCGATGCACGAGGAAGATACCGAATTTGAAACTTCGGGAAGAGATGTAAGCTTCCCGTTCCCTACTGTAGTCAGAAGTCAAGAAAGAAACTCAACAATGTCCGGTGAAATGACATCTGACCCAATAGTAATAAGAGGTAACTTAACCGGAGATAGAACAAACGAAGTTGAGCTTGGATTAAGGGATGTAGAAGGATCCATAGGCCTTGAAGATCAAGATGGAACTCTCTGGATAAACGAAACCAAGGGAGAAGTAGAAAGTTATCCAAGAAACAGAACGCAACTACTTAATGAAACCGATGGAACCGTACAAATAAATGAAACCGATGGAACTTTACAGATAACTGAAGGTGTTCTGGAAGGAAACTACACACAGGTCATCGATGATGATCTGGAATCGGAGCCCTTCACAGTAGATGGTAACATCGATGGACAGGTTGAATCAGAAGAAGAAAAAGAGGTATCGCTTCTTCCCTTTGCGATGGGTCTCGGTGCCCTGGGTTGGGCTTACTCCAAAAACAAGGAAAGACTCAGTAAGCTTATAGAAAATACTAAGGATGACCATAAGGAAGACAAATACGAGGCTATCAGATACATAAACCACATGTCAGAGCTTTCGGATGAAATCGACGAGGCATATCTCGAAGACAAGAGAAAAATGAAAGACATCATGAAGGAAGCTTGGAAGGACTACGATGATATGGAATTAGATTAAAGCTTTGTGTCAACTGTCTCCGTACCGATTTGAGGGGGTTTAAATAATGAAAATAGATTTGCCAAGAGGAGTTGCAGGAATATTATTCATATTATTTTTATGTATACCATTTTTACTTTCTGCTTCAGTTGTTGCCGATGAAACAACTGGGAATATTGGCTGGATTCTAGAATTCAATGAAACTACAGGTGGATTTGTAAGAAATATTCAAGGAAATTTCTTGGAAGGTTCCCAAGTAAATATATCACACCGAGATAGCAACCATTACCCAGACGATTTAATCTTCGAAACGGATGGATCAGGACACTGGATGGTGGGAGAAAAACATGAGTTCCAATACTTGGGAACGAGAGAAGTAAAAATGGATATGATTGTAGAAAAAGACAACTATATTACAAACAATACAGAACTTCTGTTTGCTTTAAATCAAGACGATGAAGGCGAAGATTATTGTTACGGACCGGACGTATGTGAAATTGAAACGATAGATAAGGATCATGATATTATATGTCATGCCCAATGTGAGTTTAACAGAACACTTCAACCCGAATACGCTTACTTTGAAGTAGACATTATTGAAACAAACTCTCCCGTGACAGAAGGCCAAGATCTTGATATCGATGTTCTTGTGAACAATTTAGGAGCCGAGGAGGACACACAAGAAATTGAACTGTACGTCTCAGGTGATTATGGAACTTTATTGGATTCCAAAGAAGTAACCTTGACAGATGATTCTGAAAAAATAACATTAACATGGAACACAGAAATAAACGATGTGGGACACTACACAATCGAAGTATTAAGCAATGACGACCAGGATCATGAGGATATAGTTGTTGAAAAATATGAGCATGATCTTGTACTGGATTCGACGGACGGTGGTTCTGTTATTGAACCAGGAGAAGGTACATTTACATATGAACATGGAGAAACGGTGGATATCGAA
>SL_8KL_010_SEDDRAFT_10000374_pt1 | contig 38656 bp, 40 predicted proteins | sample SodLakKL_010_SED_4_FD_11160 | JGI IMG/M metagenome (IMG submission 11160)
CGGCTCTGTTTCCTGTACAGCAGCTGTTTCCGGAGCAGATTCTTCAGTTTTTTCTTCCAGGGCTGTTTCTTCGAGTTCTTCTTTTTCTTCTTTTTCTTCTTCTTCTGTTCCTTCCTGTTCTTGTTCTGTTTCTACTGTTTCTTCTTCAATTTCTACTTCCTCTTTCTCCTGTTCAGGTTCCTGTTGGGAAACAGTTTCTTCGGCCTGAACTTGTTCTTCCTGCTCAGTTTTTTCCTGTTCCTTTTGCTCTTCTGTAGCCTGGTTTTCTTCTTCGGTTAGGGCTGTGTTGTTTTCTTCTTCTTTTTTCTTCTGTTCTTCCTGTTCGCGGTTTTCGTCTTTTCTTTCTTCAGACATCTCAAACATCAACTCCTCGACCTCCTTAATTATCCAGTTAGGGGTGGAAGCCCCTGCAACGATACCGACTTTCTCTATCCCAATAAACCATTCTGGGTTAATTTCCTCAGATTTCTGGATATGATAGGTGGGTGTTCCTTTTTCGCTGCATATAAGGACAAGACTCCTGGTATTTGAACTATTATGGCCCCCTACAACAATAATAGCGTCCACCTGAGAGGCCAAAGAGCCAGCTGCTTCCTGCCTTTTCTGTGTTACACTACAGATTGTGTTAAAAATTCGCAATTCATTGGCCTTACCCAGCAAAATATTCGTTAATTGTCGAAATTTCTCTGGATTCTTGGTAGTCTGTGGAACCAGCCCAATTTTAGCAGTTCTTTTAATTGCTTCCCCCTCCTCAGGGGAAGCAATAATTTCGGCCTGATCCTTTACATGGCCCAGAATTCCCTGTACTTCAGGATGACTGGAGTCGCCAAAAATAATTAACCTGTACCCCTCCCGGATCAGCAATCGGCTGTAATCCTGGGCTTTTTTTACATAGGGGCAGGTTGCATCAATAATGTGCCAGTCCTTCTGCCGCAGTCGGGCCACAATTTCTGGCCGCACGCCATGGGATCGAATAATAACGGTCCCTTTTTTCTCCAGGTCAATAGTATCAGTATCAAAAACGGTTTTAACCCCTGCCTCTTCAATCTCTTTAACTACTTCGGCATTATGAATGAGGGGCCCCAGAATATAAACAGGTTGGGGTAATTTACTGTTCTGAGCCGCTTCATAAGTTATATCAACGGCCCTTTTCACCCCAAAGCAAAAGCCGGCTTCTTCCTCAACAATTATTTCCAAGGCGCTCCCTCCGTTGCACTTCAAATTACCTCTTTCTATAAACAGGCGGAGGAATCCTCTTTTTAAGCAGAAAAATTGCTGGAAAAATCTTATTCCAGGGAACGAACCCTTTCCATTAATTTTTCGGCAAAGGCATAGAGTTCTTCCCTGGAGCTTTTCTCCTTGATTGAATTTTTTATTGGGGGTCCGATTATTACTTTAACTGGCCTCCTCCAGTTATTCCAATTTACCCGAATGGGAATGACCTCCACCCCTGTTCTCTGGATAATCTGGGCCACCCCCCGTTTGGCTTTTTGGGTCTCTCCCTCTTTTTGTCGGGTCCCTTCGGGGAACATCCCCAGAATATGCCCCTCTTTAATCCTCTGATAGGAAGTTTTAAAAGCCCGGAGATCAGCCTGCCCTCTTTTTACCGGGAAAGCACCAATGGCAGTAAAAACCCAGCGAAAAACTGGATTTTTAAATAATTCCTCCTTGGCCATAAAATGGATCTGTTGGGGGTAAACAGCAGCTCCAACAACAGTTGGATCCAGCGCGTGCTGATGATTGGCTACAATAATATAGGGACCCCGGGCAGGAAGATTTTCCCGTCCTTTGACCTGAAGCCCAAAAAACAGCCGGAAAAAAAGGTAAAATGACCAGGCCGCCACCTTATAAATGATTTTTCCCAGTCCTGACTTAAACCTGCTGATTACCCATCACCTCCCGGGCCCAGCGAACAATAATTGCTACAACTTCTCTGCGGGGCAGATGAGAGGTGTCCAGAAACCTGGCATCTCTTGCTGGTATCAATGGCCCCACCTCCCGACTTCTGTCATATTCATCTCTTCTATTCAGGTCTTCAAAGATAAAGGCCAGATCCCCTGACCCTCCTGTTTGAAAAAACCTTCTCTTGGCCCGAATAAAAGGAGCTGCCGAGAGAAAAACCTTTAGCTCAGCCTGGGGACAGACCCTGGTGCCAATATCCCTTCCATCCAGGACGACCCCGCCTTCACCTGCTATCTGCTGCTGCTTATCAATCAGTATCCGGCGAACCCCAGCCAGGCTGGAAACGTAGGACACATGTTTCTCCACCTCAGGACTACGGATAAAAGGAGTAATATCCCGACCATCAATTAAAATTCGGTTATCCCGCAATTCCATTTTCATCTCTTCCAGGGCCCTTAGAATATCCTGTTCTTTTTCCAGGGGGATTTCCTCCTGGAGAAGATAGCAGGTTGCTCCCCGGTACATGGAGCCTGTATCCAGGTGGGAATAATTCAGACTTTGAGCTACCTCGGAAGCTACACTACTCTTACCTGCCCCAGCCGGGCCATCTATAGCAATAATTATTTCTTTTTCCCCTTCCATCAATTAACCTCCATCAACAGGGACCGCCTTCCCCGATTATTGCAGTCCCAGTATTAAACAACAAAAAAAATTTTTACTGGCTTCCTAAAACCCGTTCCAGAGCCAGGGCTGCCGCCTTCTGCTGGGCCAGCTTTTTAGTGGGTCCTTCCCCGGTTCCCTGTTTTCTGCCAGCAAAGAAAACATCCACCACAAACCATTTTTGATGATCGGGACCGGTTTCCCTGACAACCTCATAACTGGGCAATTCTTGAAATTCCTGCTGAACAGCTTCCTGCAGAATTGTCTTGGCATCCCTCAGGTCCCCCTGCTGACAGACCTCTTCCATAATAAAGCTTAGATTATTCATAAGAAAGTTACGGCAATAATCCAGGCCGCTTTCAATATAAATTGCTCCCAGAAGGGCTTCAAAAGCATCCGCCAGGATTGATTCCCTCTGACGGCCCCCGGAACTTTCCTCCCCTTTACCCAGATACAACTGCTCCCCAAGATTTAACCGAACAGCAGCCCGGGCCAGAGAATTCATGCTGACTATCTGAGCCCTCATTAGGGCCAGTTCACCCTCGGCCAGGCGGGGAAAAGTCCTGAATAAGAATTCGCTTACAATCAGGCTTAAAACTGAATCACCCAAAAACTCCAGGCGCTCATTATTCTCCGCTAAACCCTGTTCATGGGCCCAGGACCGATGAGTCAGGGCCACCCGCAACAAACTGGAACATTTTATAATTTTTTTTAATTCAACCATTGAAAAGTCCCTCTTCCCAATATCCAGACATACCTCAAACCAGGCTCCAATCAGGAATTATTGTTTGAAATCAGGCCTTATTTTGAATATAGCTTACAGCTTCCTGAACGGTAGAAATTTTTTCCGCATCTTCATCGGGAATTTCCAGTTCAAATTCATCCTCAATATCCATAATTAATTCCACAATATCCAGGGAGTCAGCCCCCAGGTCATCAATAAAAGATGCTTCCGGGGTTACTTCTTCCGGCTCTACACCCAATTTTTCCACTATCATTTCGACAATCCGATCAAAAACTCGCAATAACTCCACCTCCTGTTTTATTAAAGGGCCATGCCTCCATCAATTATCAGAACCTGTCCGGTAATATAACCGGCCTGTTCTGAAGCAAGGAATGAGACCAGATTGGCCACATCCTCACATTTTCCAAATCTTTTTAGAGCGATCCTTTCCATCATCTGTTCTTTAATCTGTGAAGAAAGCTTATCGGTCATTTCGGTCTGAATATAGCCCGGCGCCACAACATTAACCGTAATATTCCTGCCCCCAAATTCCCGGGCCAGGGTTTTAGAAAACCCTATTATTCCAGCCTTGGCGGCGGAATAATTAGCCTGCCCGGGATTACCGGTAAGACCAACTATCGAGGATATATTGATTACTCGACCCCATCTGTTCTTACCCATCTGACGAATTGCAGCTTTGGTGCAGTGGAATATTCCATCCAGATTGGTTCGGATTACCTCGGTCCAATCTTCTTCCTTCATCCGCAGAAAAAGGGTGTCCCGGTTAATACCCGCATTGTTGACCAGAATATCTACCCGTCCCCATTTTTCCAGGGCTTTATCAATTAATTCTTTGGCTCCTTCAGCGGACTGGATATCCGCTCCAACCCCTACAACTTCCAGGTTTTCCTCCTGCAGCTCCCGGGCAATCTGATCAATTTTTTCCGCCGAGCGGGAATTAATAACCACCCGGTTTCCCTGATGAGCAAGTTTTTTTGCAATTTCCAGGCCAATTCCCTGTGAGCTACCGGTAACAACCGCTACCCTGTTTTCCATAAAATCCCTCCCCCGGAACAGCTTCACCCCAAAAAAGGTAGGTAAAAGGGGCCAGAAATAAAAGAATTGGGTTAAACTTCTTAGTCTATATTTATCTCTCCACCGCCAGAATACCTGCTCCAGTTTTTCAGTCGGAATTATTTTTTAAAGAAATGTTCTCCAGGTTCTCCATAACCCGTTTTTCTACCATTTCCTGGGCCACAAAAATTGCGTTCATAATGGCTTTTTCGGAAGAACTCCCATGGCAGATGATTACTGGTGCTTTTAAACCCAGCAGGGGAGCACCCCCATATTCCTCGTAATCCATTCTTTCCTTCATGGTAGTCAGAGAGCCCTTCATCAGGAGAGCTCCAATTTTACTCCTGATGCTTTTCTTCACCTCTGATTTCAATATATCAACAAGGGTTCCCGCAGCCCCTTCCATCACCTTCAAAGTTATGTTACCCACAAAGCCATCGCATACAACCACATCACAAACATCTTTAAAAATTTCCCGTCCCTCGACATTTCCGGTAAAGTTAATGTCCGGATTATCCGCAAGTTTCTCATGGGCTTGCTGATAGGTTTTGGTCCCTTTACCCGGCTCTTCACCTACATTTAAAAGACCCACCCTGGCCCCGGATCGGGCGTGAATTTTTTCCATGAAAACCTTACCCATCAGGGCAAACTCCACCAGGTTTTGGGTCTTGCATTCAGAATTGGCACCGGCATCAATTAAAAGGGCCATCCGACTATGTCCTGGAACTGGAGTAGCAATACCCGGGCGATCGATACCCTTCAATCTTCCTACCAGAAAAATCCCTGCAGCCATTGTAGCACCAGTATTCCCAGCGGAGATAAAGGCATCAGCCTGGCCATCTTTAACCAGCTGCGCTGCCTGCATCAGGGAAGAATCTTTTTTTTCCTTAAGGGCTCGCGAGGGAGCCTCATCCATGCTCACTATATCAGGAGCATGAAAAATTTTCACATTCTCCGGCTGCCCCCCCTGCTTTTTAAACTCACTGCTCAGTTTTTGCTCGTCCCCGGTCACAATCAAATCCGGGCCACCCTTGCTGGTAGCAAGAATAATTCCCTTAACAATGGCCTCCGGAGCCTTATCCCCGCCCCAACCATCAATAGCTATCCTCAATTAACTCCCTCCCTGTCTCATTCTGGCCGAAAAAAATACAAGATAAAGATTCCCTTTATCTTGTATTAAAGGATAAAATTCCATTGTTATACCTCTATTGCCTTTTTGCCTTTGTAATTACCGCATTCCGGACATACTCGATGCGGCAGTTTGGGCTCGCGACACTTGGGACACTCCACCAGGCCGGGAGCAGAAATTTTCCAGTGTGTACGGCGCTTCCTCTTCCGGGTTTTGGAAGTTCTTCGCTTGGGGACAGCCATTTTCCCACCTCCTACTATCTACTATTATTTCTCCAGATACTGGCGCAATTTTTCCCAGCGGGGGTCAATTGCTTCCTGGGCACAATTACACTGCACCCGGTTAAGATTTTCGCCACAACCGGGACATAGCCCCTGACAGTTTTCCTCGCAAATGGACTTCATGGGAATACTTAAAATCAGGTGCTGATAAATCTCCGGGGANATATCCAGAACACTATTTTCTGCCAGATTCAATTCCTTTTTGGCATAGGTTTCAGTTAACTCCCGGACAAAAGACCACCTGAAAAACTCCAGGCAGCGGGTACAGGCCAGTTCAATCTGACCCGAAATTGAACCCTGAACTAAAATATCGTCTTTGGTATTGGTCAATTGTATTTTTACCCGGGGTGGGCTGGGGAATAGAATTTTCCGGGACTGTATGGAGATTTCCTCTATGGAAAAATCTTCTTCCAGTTCCAGGGTGGCTCCAATAGAACCCAAAATATCCTTGAGATTAATTTTCATTGAAATTCCTCCTTAACCCTCACCCCATTATATAAGGAAGGGTATTCCTTGTCAAGAAGGGCCGTTTACCAGCTCATGGGTATCCCGGGCAATTACCAGTTCTTCGTTGGTGGGAACAATAAAAACTTTTACCCTGGACCCGGCAGAGGAAATTTCAGCCATTTTTCTCCGAACCTTATTCTTCTCCTGATCAATTTCAATTCCCAAAAATTCCAACCCCTGCAGGGACTGGCTGCGGACTATATCGGAGTTTTCTCCTATTCCTGCTGTGAAAACAATAGCATCAATTCCTCCCATTGCTGCAGCATAGGAGCCAATATATTTTTTGACCCGATAACAGAAGATATCCACCGCCACCTGGGCACGATCATGGCCTGATTCCGCGGCTTCTTCAATATCTCGGGAATCATTGCTTATTCCGGAAATGCCCAGAAGCCCACTCTCTTTATTCAGGACATTCTCAATTTTTTCTGCATCCCAACCTTTATTTTTCTGCAGGAAGGGCACTATTGCGGGATCAATGTCTCCACAGCGGGTGCCCATTACCAGGCCCTCCAGGGGAGTAAACCCCATGCTGGTATCAATCGATTGCCCCCGATCAATAGCGGTAATGCTGGCCCCATTACCCAGGTGCGCGGTAATGATTTTTAAATCATCCAGGGATTGTCCCATTTCCCTGGCTGCCAGCTGAGCAACATATTTATGGGAGGTCCCGTGAAAACCATACCTCCTCACTCCCATTTCTTCATAAAATTCATAGGGAAGTGGGTAAATATAGGCTTTTTCGGGCATGGACTGATGAAAGGAGGTGTCAAAAACTGCAACCTGGGGAACGCGGGGTAATAGCTCCCGCACTACCTGAATTCCTGCTGCATTATGAGGATTATGCAGGGGGGCCAGCCTGGAAAGATCCTTAATTTTCTCCAATTCCTGCTCCCCTACCGGAGTGGAACGGGGAAAGGCTTCTCCACCATGAGCCACCCGGTGCCCCACAGCTTTGAGGTCTTCAATGCTTTCCAGAACTCCAAATTCAGGATCCTGGAGAATGTCAAATACCAGGCTCACCCCTTTATTATGATGGGGAACATCCTGCTCAACTTTAGTCTCTTTGCCGGAAATAATGGCTTTATGTTCAAGGAAAGAACCATCAATTCCAATTCTTTCAACAACTCCTTTGGCCAGAACCGATTCATCTTCCATGGCAAATACCTGATATTTTATAGATGAACTGCCGCAATTTAAAACAAGTATTTTCATTTAAATACCTCCTAATTTATAAGTTAAAATAGATAAGGCCTATTTTTCTCCGACCTCCACAATTACTACTGAGAAACAGCCTGCAGGGCAGTAATAGCAGTTAAATTAATAATATCTTCCACCGAACAGCCCCGGGACAGGTCATTAATGGGCCGGGCCATGCCCTGTAAAATTGGCCCTACAGCTTCCGCCCCGGTCAACCGTTCTACCAGCTTATAGGCTATATTGCCGGACTGAAGATCGGGAAAGATTAAAACGCTGGCTTCCCCACCCAGAAGACTATCTGGAGCTTTTTTGCTGGCCACGGAAGGAACTATCGCAGCATCAGCCTGCAGTTCACCATCATACAGACCATCAGGATCAATTTTCCTGGCTTTTTCCGTGGCTTCCACAACTTTATCTACCAGCTGATGACTGGCACTGCCCCGGGTGGAAAAGGATAAAAATGCAGTCCTTGAATTTAAACCCGCTATATTCTTAGCAGTTTCAGCTGAAGCCACCCCGATCTGGGCCAGTTGATCAGAATCCGGATTGGGATTAACGGCACAGTCGGCAAAAACAATTCGGCCCTGGGGAATAAATTCCGATTGAAGCAGCATAATAAAAGCACCGGAGACACAAGAAATTCCGGGGGCGGTCTTAATAATCTGCATGGCTGGACGCAAAACATCCCCCGTAGAATTGCAGGCTCCCGCGACGGATCCTGCAGCATAACCCTTGTGCACCAGCATTGTGGAAAAATAGAGGGGATTCTCAATTAAATCCTGAGCTTCTTCTTCCTCCATGCCCTTTTTCTTCCTCATCTGCCACAGGGTATGAGCAAAATCATCAATTTCCGGAAAAGTCAGGGGATTAATTATCTCTACCCCATCCAAGTTCAGCCCTTCTTCCCGGGCTTTTTGGTGGATTTTTGTCTCATCACCCAGAAGTATTATTGATGCCAGTTCTTCCTCTACTAAAAACCCCGCAGCCTCCAGGACCCTGTGATCATCACTTTCAGGCAGGACAATTTTCTGCCTGCTTCCCCTGGCCTTGGACCTGATTTCCTGGATAAAATCCATATTGAAATTACCTCCAATTATTTAATAGGGCTATACAAATAAAAGTTTACTACAAAAAACACCCATCTCCTGCTATAATTAACAGGAATAAACCTCTCTGAAACGAATTCAGAAAATTAGGGAGGGATTTGATCTTGAAAACCCTGGGAATTATTGCGGAGTACAACCCCCTGCACAACGGCCACCACCATCACCTGCAGATCAGCCAGAAGAAAACCGAAGCTTCCAGGACGGTTATTGTAATGAGTTCTACTTTCATGCAGCGGGGAGAACCAGCAATTTGTGATAAATGGAGCCGGGCTGAAATGGCGATTTGCGCCGGGGCAGATCTGGTCCTGGAATTGCCTCTGCCCTTTGCCTGTGCCAGTGCCGATTATTTTGCCCGGGGTGCAGTCAGCATCCTTGCCGCTGCAGGTTGTACTCACCTGGCTTTTGGCGCCGAACACCCTGATCTGGGTCAATTAACCACAATTGCCCGTTACATTGAAAAGGAGCCTCCTCCTTTCAACCATAAACTGCGTCATTTTTTGGATAAAGGTCATTCTTTTCCCCGGGCTCGAAGCCTGGCCCTGCAAAAAACCCTGGACCTCAATCCGGAGTTAATTTCAAACCCCAACAATATTCTGGCAGTTGAATATATCCGGACTATAGAGCGCAAAAGTCTGCCCCTGCAGCCAGTGGCTGTTCCCCGCCAGGGAGCCCCCTACCACGGGACCATCCTGTCGGGTCAGATAGCCAGTGCCACCGCTATTCGCCATCACCTGCAAAAAAAGAGGGGCCTGGAAAAACTGGCTGACTTTATGCCGGAATCAGCCCTGCAGATACTCCGGCGAGAGCTGGAGCGAGGCAATGCCCCGGTTTTTCCAGGATACCTGGGGCCCGCAGTTTTAGCCCGGTTGAGGGTTGCAGAAGAACAGGACATCGCCAATTATCCCGAAGTTGCCCCTGGACTGGATAACCGCCTGATCCAAAAGGCCCGGGAAGCGTCCGACTGGAGTGATCTCCTGGAAAAAGCTGGGGCTCGCTGTTTTGTTAGAACCCGACTGCAGAGGATATTAATTTACCTTCTGCTGGATCTAACCCGTGACTTCCAGGAAAAAATCAAGTATCCAGAAACCCCTCTATATTTCCGCCCCCTGGCTTTCAACCAGAAGGGAAAAGAAATACTGCATGATCTAAAAGAAAAAGAAAGGATGCCCCTGATTACCAGGCCTGCCTGGAGAAACAGACCCCGGGTCCCGGAAATACAGCACCTTTTAGACCTGGAAGTCCGGGCTACCGACCTATGGGCTCTCCAGGTCCCCAATCCGGCCTGGCGCCGGGGAGGTAGAGATTTCAGAACCCCACCCCTGGCCCTGCTTTAATTTCAAAAAATGAATGGATTTTAACCGGAAAACTTTTCCCGCTGTTCTCGATAAAAGTCCATCATGAAATCATTTACCGGGTCTGGGACCAGCCCCTTAATACACCCCCCCAGGGAGGCTATTTCTTTAACCAGGCTGGAGCTCAAAAAACCATAATCCTGAGCAGTCATTAAGAACATAATCTCCAGTTCGGGATTCAGCTTCTTATACATCAAAGCCTGCTGAAACTCTTTTTCAAAGTCGGACAATGCCCGTAAGCCCCGGATCACATTCCGGGCTTCTTTTTTGTCGACATATTCGTTTAGAAGGCCGCTGAAAGCATCAATTTGGACCCCGGGAATATCCCCGGCAACCTTTTCCATTAAAGATACTCTTTCTTCCATGGAGAAGGTAGGAGTTTTATTGGGATTGTTGAAAACGGCAACAATCAGCTCATCAAAAATTATACTGGCCCGTTTAATTATATCCAGATGTCCGTTGGTAACGGGATCAAAACTTCCGGGATAAACAGCTCTTTTTTTCATTTTTCCCACTCCTTTTCCCATATAAAAAGCCTGGTATCACCATAAACCCGGTCTTCCCGGAGCTTCCAAAAATCCAGGTCAAAAAATTCGGTCCGGCGGGAAGCCTCTAGAACAACAATCCCTCCCGGTAAAACCAGGTTTTCCTCTTCCAGGGTCAGCAGGATCTCCCCCGGCGGATAAGCGTAGGGAGGGTCCAGAAAAACAACCTTAAAACTAAATTCCCTCAGGCGGGTTTTCAGGATAGTCCCGGCATCCCCTCTCCAGATAAAAGCTTTATCCATCAAGCGGGACTTCTCCAGATTCTCCCGCAGGACCCTGATAGCCAGGCCATTTTTTTCAATAAAATGGGCTTCTTGTGCTCCCCGACTCAAAGCTTCAATACCAATACTACCGCTTCCTGCAAAGCAATCTAAAAACTTTCCCCCGGGCACCTCGTTGTGAATAATGTTAAACAGGGCTTCTTTAACCCGATCCCCTGTGGGCCGGGATATTCTGACAGGGGGTAATTTTAAACGCATTCCCCGGGCAGTTCCTCCAATGATTCGCAAGTACCCACCTCCATTTTGCAACTCCTCCAGCTTTTTACCGGACGATTTCTCCGGGGAAACGGCGATCGCTTTCCGAGTAAAGTCGAGCATAACGGGCAGCTTTTTCCCGGGCCAGCCGCAGGAGATCCTGATGCTGAATCAAATCCGCGAAACGAAAAGGAGTTGCTCCATGCTGGCGGGTGCCAAAAAAGTCCCCTGCTCCCCGCAAGCGCAGATCTTCTTCAGCCAGCAAAAACCCATCACTGAACTGGGTCAAGGCTTTTAACCTGGCCTGGGCCTGCTCATCATCAGAGTCAGACATTAAAATACAGTACGACTGCTGATCGCTGCGCCCCACTCGACCCCGCAGTTGATGAAGCTGGGACAGGCCAAAACGATGGGCATCTTCGATAAGCATTATTGTGGCCCCGGGAATATCCACCCCCACCTCAATAACCGTAGTGCTGACCATAATATCAATTTCTCCTTTTTTAAAACGGTCCATGGCCCGGGCCCGTTCTGCTGGTGCAACCTGCCCGTGAATAAGCATCAAATTTAAATCTGGAAAAATTTCTTCATTCAGATATCCAAACATATCTTCAGCAGCCACCAGCTGCAATTTTTCCGACTCCTGGATCAAAGGACAGACAATAAAAGCCTGCTGTCCCTTTTTAACCTGTTCCCGAATAAACTTATAAACATTGGGGCGCGCATCAGATTTCCGTACCCGGGTAATAATCTTTTTCCTGCCTGCCGGCATTTCATCAATCACTGAAACCTCCAGGTCCCCATAAAGGGTGAGAGCAAGAGAGCGAGGAATAGGAGTAGCAGTCATTACCAGCAGATCCGGAGTCTGACCCTGATCTAATAGAGCCTCCCGTTGCTGGACCCCAAAACGGTGCTGCTCATCAATTACCACCATCCCCAGCTGATTAAATGAAACTTGCTCCTGGATCAGGGCGTGGGTTCCCACCACAATATCGGCTTCCCCACAGGCAATTTTTCTATAATTTTCTTTTTTCTCCCGGGCGGAAATACTTCCGGTAAGGAGCAGGGTTTCCAGACCCAGATCGTTAAAAACCGGCTCCATTTTTATGTAATGCTGTTCAGCAAGAATCTCGGTTGGAGCCATAAAAGCCCCCTGCCAGCCGTTTTCCACGGTTTTTAAAAGACTCAAAAGGGCAATAACCGTCTTACCCGCCCCCACATCCCCCTGGAGCAACCGGGACATAGGAGGAGAACTCTCCATGTCTTCTTTTATTTCCTTCCAGACCTTTTCCTGACTCCCGGTCAGGCGGAAAGATAAAGACTGCAGAAATTTACGGGTAAGATGCGGAGCAGCCTGATGACAATAACCCTCCTCCTGGCCTTTTTGCTCCTGTTTGCGCATTAATTTAATCTGGAACAGAAAAAGCTCTTCAAAAACTAACCTCTCATGCGCTTTTTCTCTTAATTCCATATCAGAAGGAAAATGAAGTTCTCCGATAGCGGCCTGGAGGGAAGGCCAGTTTCTTTCCCTGAGCAGTTCTTCAGGCAAAAATTCTCGGAGCGCCCCCAGGTAATCTTCTAAAACTGTGTTTATCCAGCGTCGAAATTGGTTTTGATTGACACCTTCGGTCAAAGGATAAAGAGGCACTATGCGCCCACTATGTAGGCCACCTTCTCCATCTGTCTCAAAGTTGGGGTGAATGAATTCAGGCCTTTTAAACTGCTCCCAGGTTTTTTCATTAATTTTGCCGCTGATCAAAACCTCCTGGTCGGGGACAAAGTTTTTAAAAACAAAGGGCTGATCAAACCACAGGGCATAAGCAATCCCGGTTTCATCGGCAAAGGCTATTTTATAAATGGTCCGACCTGACCTGGTCCTGATTTTATCCCGGGCTTTAACCGTTCCTGCAACAGTTATTTCCTGCCCCGGTTCTACCTGATTAATTTTTCGAATCAGGCTCCGGTCCCGATACTGGCGGGGGATATGATATAACAGGTCCTCAATCTTTTTTATCCCCAGCTTTTCCAGAAGCCTGGCTCGCTGGGGTCCAATTCCTTTGACAAATTGAATGCTTTTTTCCAATCCGCTCACTGTAGATGCTCCTTTTCAAAAAAAAACCTAATACATTCCCCCGAATGCATTAGGATTTAAAATACCCCTATTATCTGGGGGTTAAAATCAGCCCCATGGCTCCCGGGCCAGTATGGGTCCCTACCACCGGGCCAAGCTGGTTGATTTCCAGATTCTGGGGGCCGTACTTTTCTTCTATAATGGCCTTTAAATTGCGGGCCTCATCCTCTGCAGCAGCGTGCATAATAGCCTGAAAACAGTTGGGTCCATGTTTCTCAATGAATTCACCATACAGTTCAGCCAGACGCTTGATAACCCTTTTATAACCCCTGATTTTTTCAAAAGGAGCTACATAGCCTTCATCATCAACGGTCAGTACTGGCTTTATATTTAAGAGGGTTCCCAGCAGGGCCTGAGCCTTGCCAATACGCCCACCTTTTTCCAGGTATTCCAGGGTTCGCACCGAAAAATAGATTTTCTGTTGCTCCTGAGCTCTTTCCAGGCGTTTGAGAATTTCTTCTTTTCCTGACCCCCGCCGGATTTCCTCCGCAGCCAGCCGGACCTGAAAAGCCAGGGATGTGGTAACAGACTTGGAATTAACCGGAACAATTTCCACATCAGAAAACTCCTGAGCAGCCAGAACAGCAGCCTGATAGGTTCCGCTTAATTTCTCAGAAATATGAATGGAAATAATGGTATCCACCTGTTCAGCCAGGTCTTTATAAATTTCTACAAAGGCACCTACAGAAACCTGAGAGGTGGTGGGAAGAGCATCTGAATCCTGCAGTTTCTTATAGAATTCCTCGGCAGAAATTTCTATCCCATCCAAAAAGCTCTGATCTCCGAAATTAACACTCAGGGGAGCAACAGTAATATCATGTTCAGCAGCCATGCGATTGGACATGTCCGCGGTGCTATCTGTTACAATTGCAATTTTCTCCAAAAAGTCCACCTCCCTCTTATTCAACAGAAATAATCAGATAATAAAGGGGTTGATTCCCGGGGTACAGTTCCAAATCACAATCTGGAAATTCCCGGGCTAACTCCTCTTTAATGGTTTCTCCTTCTTCTTCACTTATTTTTTCTCCGCGATAAATGGTAATCAGGAAATCATCCTCGGTAACCATTTCCTGCAATAATTCCAGGGCCACTTTCCCAACTTCATTGTTTACAGAAATTAATTCGCCACCATAAAGCCCAATAACATCGCCTTCTTTAATTTCCATTCCGTTAACATTGGAATCACGGACCGCAAAGGTAACCTCGCCAGTTTTTATTTCCTGCAGCCCATTGTTCATTTCCTGCAACACACTTTCCAGACTTTCTTCGGGATTGATCCTCATCAGGGCTGCAATTCCCTCGGGAATAGAGCAGGAGGGTAAAACGTGGACTTCCTTATCACAAATTTCTTTAACCTGCTCTGCAGCAAAAATTACATTTTTGTTGTTGGGTAGAATAATGATTCTTTCCGAGGGTATTTTTTCACATCCCTCAGCCAGATCCTGGGTGCTGGGGTTCATGGACTGACCGCCTGTCACCAGTTCATCAGCTCCCAGACTGGAAAAAATCTCTCCCAGTCCGTCCCCGGCAACAACTGCAACCACCCCAAAATCTTTTTCCATGGGAATTTGTTCTTCTTCAACGGCGTGGTTAACGGCACTGTAGCGTTCCTCAGTCTGTTCCTCCATATTTTCGATTTTAATTTTGCTCAAGCGACCATGTTGCACCCCATGGTCAAGGACTTTCCCCGGATTGTTGGTATGAATATGCACTTTAGTAACCTCGGTAGAACCAACTACCAGAAGAGAATCCCCATACTGATCAAGATTCTTTCTTACTATTTCCAGGTCAATTTCATTGCCCTTAATAAGGAATTCGGTGCAATAAGCAAATTCCAATTTCTCCGGTTCCAGCTGTTTTACTTTTTCTGCGGTTCCCACCATTTTTATCTCCTGTTCTAAAGCAGTATCTCCCCGCAGGGCGCGTAGATACCCTTCCAGAATTAGACAGAATCCCCTTCCTCCCGCGTCAACGACATTGGCATCCTTCAGGACCTTCAGCATCTCCGGTGTTCGGTCCAGAGTTTGTTCGGCCTGCAGTAGGGTTACCTCCAATAACTGCCTGATATCATCCGTTTTCTTTGCTTCTTTTTCTGCGGCCATTGCAGCTTCTCGGACCACGGTGAGAATAGTCCCTTCTACCGGCCTCATTACAGCTTTATAAGCTTTCTTAGAGGCTTCGGTCAGGGCCGAAGCAAATTCGCGGGTATTGATGGTATTTTTGTTCCGTGCTCCATTGGCAAACCCACGAAAAACCTGGGACAGGATAACCCCTGAGTTTCCCCGCGCGCCCATTAGAGACCCCTTGGCAAAAGCCTCCAGAATTCGACTGATTTCATTTTCCTCAATATTCTCCACTTCCCGGGCAGCATCTAAAAGAGTCAGGTACATATTGGTTCCCGTATCCCCATCGGGAACCGGGAATACATTCAGGGCGTCAACTTCAGCCTGATTTTTATTTAACCACAGGGTTGCAGCCATAATCATTTTTTTCATCAGCGGGGCATCGAGTTTTTCTACTTTTTTATCCGGGGTGTGATCAGCTTGTTTCACCTATTCGCACCCCCTGAACATATACATTGATCTTACTGATCTGCAACCCCAGGATATTTTTCATGGTATAGGCAACTTTATCAATAATATTGTTGGCCACCTCGGTAATATTGGTGCCGTATTCCACAATCACATAAAGATCAATAACCAGCTTATCTTCTTCGCTATTAACTGCCACTCCACGACTGAGGTTTTCCCGACCCAGTAATTCAGCCAGGCCATCCTGAATCTTCTTGGAAGCCATACCTACCAGGCCATAACACTCCATGGCGGCCATACCAGCAGTATTGGCAATTACTTCTTTGGAAATATGAACTTTTCCCAGTTCATTTTGAAATTCCTGGGTCATATTGAGCTCCCCCTTTCCGAAAAAACCATTTCTATAATAAAATTCGCTATTTTCCCCCTGTCTCCTGCAACTGCCCTTGCATAACTGGCCTCCTCTATGGTAAAATAAGATGCTGTAAAGGAGGTGGAACAGGTGGCAAAAGTCTGTGCATTATGCGGCAAGGGCAATAATACTGCCAACAGGATTATTCAACGCGGAAAAGCCAAACGCCTTGGCGGAGTTGGACGTAAAACAACCGGGATTACCCGCCGCCAGCAAAAACCAAATCTACAGAAGGTAAAGGCAATGGTAGACGGTTCTCCTAAAAAAATAAAAGCTTGCACCACCTGCATTCGTTCCGGGAAAGTTGAACGGGCATTATAAAGAGAGAGGTTGCACCTCTCTTTTTTATTTCTCCCTCATTCTATCAGACCGGACCGCAAATTTCAAAATGGCAATTCCTTTGTGACCCGCTTATTATCTGATTTTTAGCCATTTTTAATAAAAAAGGCAAGGTAGGGCGCTGCAAACTCTATATGACTCCCTTAAAGATACTCAGGGGAGTTATTTTATTTTTTTATAATCTCCCCCCCGTTCACCTGACCCTGGGAAAGGGTTTCAGGATAATTCTCCCTGGCTCCAGCGTTCCCGGCCAAGGATATCCAGGACCTGTAAAGATACTTGCCGTTCATTCCCCCGGAGAGGAAGAGAAATCTCACAGGGAAAAGGGGGCATTACCACTGTTTTCTTTTTCCCATCAATATACACATTTATTTCCTGCAAAAATTCTTCAGGATCAAGGATTTCCAGTTCGGAGTGCTGACCCCAGGGCTGCCGATATTCATTGAACTCCAGCCGAATATATTCTTCTCCCTGCTCTTTGCCCCAGTCCAAATATCCCAGGGGCAGCCCGGTCTGATCATAAAGAGGAAACAGCAGGAGATTATCCTGCTCGTTCTGCAGTCGATCGGCCTGCTCCCAGTTAAACTCCACATCCCACCAGTGGACTGTTTCCTCATTATTCAACCCCGCCAGTTCTTTTAAATCAGGTTGGACTAAAACCCTGACCCCCGGGGCAGGATTTTTTTTATAATATTGCTCGATCAGATCTCTCCCCTTTGCCCCCAGGGAACTTTTATCTCGCGCAAAGGCAAATCTGCTCCGAGCTCGTTTCCTGGCCAGAAAAAGGCCAAAATTATTCTGATCAATTCCCACCCAGCGGCGCCCCAGTTTTTCTGCTGCCTCCAGGGTTGTTCCCGACCCACAAAACGGATCCAGGATCAGGTCCCCCTCCCCGGTGCTGCCCTTGATAATGCGCTCCAGAAGGGCAAGGGGCTTCTGGGTAGGGTAGCCCAGGCGTTCCCGGGCCTGAGAATTAATTATTGGGATTTCCCAGACATCCTCCGGTGGTCGGCCCCGGGGGTTAACCCTGGTCCTGCGCCCAAAGGATAAAACTCCCTGCTCAGCCTGTTTAAGGGTTCCCGCAGCATAGGGAACCCTTATTTCTTCCAGGTTAAACCTGTAGTTATCCGTTCTGGAGTAGAATAAGATATTATCATGTTTACGCATATAGCTTTTTCGGGTAGTACCTGAGGGGTCGTGATACCACCAGATTATCTCATTTCGAAAATTATCCCGCCCCAGGATCTCATCCATTATTACTTTTACCTCATGGGCAGTTCTCCAGTCCAGGTGAACAAAAATGGAACCGGTTTCTTTTAATAATTTCTGGCACTGAACCAGGCGGGCTCTTATCATTTCCAGGTAATTTCCCAATCCTTTACTCCAGGAATCCCTGAAGCCCAGGCTCTCGACTTTCAGCTGACCGGCCCTGGTCTTGATGTTGCTGGAAAAACGATTGCCTGTACAGAAGGGGGGATCCATGTATATCAGGTCAAAGGAGTACCCTTTTTCCTGGAGCCAGGCCAGCCAGGAATAATTATCACCCTGGAGAAGAAGATTACTGTTTTCTTTAAAATTCAGTTCGGGGGAGGGGTCTGGCCTTGAAGGGGGTGGAGTCGAGCCCTTTTCCTCCCACTGCAGGTTAATTTTATTCACGATTACCCCTCCCCCTTAATCCTCTAAAAAGGTGTTCAGGCTTTTTTCCCGGACCTCCTGCAGAAGGGATTCTTTAAATCGAGCAAAGTTCAGCTGTCCCGCTTCTCCCTTGTGACGGTGTCGAACCGAGACCTGCCCACCCTCCATTTCACGATCTCCAATAGCCAGCATATAAGGAACCTTTTCCTTTTGCGCCTGCCTTATTTTGTAACCTACCTTTTCATCCCGATCATCAACATCAGCCCGGAGTCCCTCCTGCTTCAGTTCATTACAGAGCTTCAGGGCATACTCCTGATGCTTTTCACCGATGGGAATAAACCTAACCTGAAGAGGAGCAAGCCAGGTGGGAAAAGCACCCGCAAAGTGTTCTACCAATATTCCCAGAAAGCGTTCCAGGGCACCAAATAGAGCCCGGTGCAGAAGAACCGGTTGATGCTCCTCCCCATCTGAACCGATATAGGTGAGGTTAAAGCGCTGCGGTAACTGGAAATCCAGCTGAATAGTCCCCAACTGCCAGCTCCGTCCCAGGCAATCCTCAATGTGAAAATCAATTTTAGGACCATAAAAAGCCCCGTCTCCCTCATTCAGTTGATAGGGTAGTCCTCTTTTTTTCAGGGCTGCAGCCAGGGCTTCTTCGGCCCGATCCCAGTCTTCTTCGCTGCCCATAGATTTTTCCGGGCGGGTACTTAACTCCAGTCGATATTTCAACCCAAAAGTATTGTATATCTCTTCCGCCAGGTGAATAACTCCCAGCACCTCATCCGTTACCTGATGGGGCAGCATATAAATGTGGGCATCATCAATATGAAAGGAACGAACCCTCAAAAGTCCATGCAGAACTCCCGATAATTCATGGCGATGAACCAGACCCAGTTCAGCCACGCGCATGGGGAATTCCCGGTAACTGTGGGGTCTGGATTTAAAAATCAGAACTCCACCGGGACAATTCATGGGCCGAATGGCATAATTATCCTCATCAATTCGGGTGAAATACATATTTTCCCGGTAATTATCCCAGTGTCCCGACTGATGCCATAGTTCTTCATTCAAAATCAAAGGCGTCCTTATTTCCTCATAGCCGTGAGCTTGATGCAACTGCCGCCAGTAACCGGTTAGCTCATTCCAGATAGACACTCCATTAGGATGAAGAAAAGGAAAACCAGGCCCTTCTTCATGGAGGCTGAAAAGATCCAGTTCCTGTCCCAATTTACGGTGGTCTCGTTTTTTGGCCTCCTCCAGCTGAAAGAGGTATTTCTTTAATTCCTTGCGGTCCATAAATGCAGTCCCATATATTCTCTGCAGCATTTTATTCCTTTCATCCCCCCGCCAGTAAGCCCCGGCCACGCTTAAAAGTTTAAAAGCTTTTAGCTTCCCGGTGCTTTCCAGATGCGGGCCCCGGCACAGGTCAAAAAACTCGCCCTGTCTAAAAAGGGTAACCTGTTCTCCGTCTTCCATCTCTTCCAGTAGTTCCAGCTTATAGGCTTCATTTTCTTTCTGCAGGAGTTCATAGGCTTCTTCTTTACTTAAAACCTCTTTTTCCAGGGGCAGATCCTCCGCAATTATTTTTTTCATTTCTTCCTCAATGCGGGGGAGAGCTTCTGGCTTGATTTTTTCCTCCAGGTCAAAATCATAATAAAAACCATTTTCTATTGCCGGACCAATGCCCAGTTTAACTCCAGGATAAAGTCTTTTTACCGCCTGGGCCATTACATGAGCCGCGGTATGACGGTAACTTTCCAGGTTTTTATTATCCACTTCCAATTCCTCCTTCTTTTTTTCCAAATAAAAAACCCCCGTCTCTAAAATGTAGAGACGAAGGGTTCGCGGTCCCACTCTACTTGGCTTTTTACAGCCCTCTCCATCGGAAATAACGGATCCTAGACCGGGTCTGCCTACTCAGGATCTAATCTCTTCGACAGCCAGCTCAGGGGTGGTTTTCAATAGCCTTAACTGAGGAGAACTCGCAGCCCTGATTCTCCCTCTCTGCCAGTCAGGGTCCTTTACTCTTCCCCTTCATCGCTTTTAAGCTTTGCATAATTTTACCCGTTTTTCCCCCTTTTGTCAACCTTACTCCGGTTAAAATTTAACCTTAACATTTTCCCTTTCCTGCTCTTCGGCTTCAAAATAGGGTTGTTCGGTAAAATTAAAAAGCCGGGCCAGGATTACCGTTGGGAATTGTCGGATAGCAGCCCGATACGACATAACCTGATCATTATATTTCCTCCGGGCCCGTTCAATATTGTTTTCTGTGGTGGACAGTTCTTCCTGGAGTTGAAGAAAATTCTGATTGGCCTTCAAGTCTGGATAGGATTCTGCAACGGCAATCAAACGCCCCAGTGCTCCTCCCAGATTATTTTCTGCCTCCATCCTTTCACCGGCATCGCTCGCTCCCGCTACCATATTCCGGGCCCTGGTTACCTGCTCCAGTACTTCTTTTTCATGGGCAGCATAGCCTTTTACCGTCTCCACCAGGTTGGGGATCAGGTCAAAGCGTCGTTTTAGTTGGACATCGATCCCGGCCCAGGCTCCCTCCAGGCTATTTTTCTTGCGCACCAGGGAATTGTACCCCAGAAGGCCCCATAGGACCACAAGGGCTATGATAATAATAGCAAAAACCAAGTTCTTCGCTCCCTCCTGAAATAATTTGCCATAAATCCCTTTAGTTAGTAAAATTATACCAGCAGTTTTTTAAAACTGTCAATTGTTTTCTTTTAAAATCCGCTGGAGGATTTCCAGGGTGATTTCAATCTCCTCCCTGGTATTGAAAATTCCGGGGCTAAAACGGAGACTGCCCTGGGGAAAGGTATTCAAAGCCTGATGGCCCTGAGGACAGCAGTGCAGACCCCCGCGAGCCATTACTCCCCTTCGTCCCAGCTCATGGGCTAAAAAAGCTGGATCCTGCTCTCTGCAGGTGATGGATACACTGTCGGTATTATTATCAGCTGAACCCAGGAGCTGAATTTCAGGGATAGCCATAAGGCCCTGGCGGAGAAAACCAACCAGATTCTGTCTTTTTTCCTCCAGGGCAGGAAGACCCTTTTCTTTTATATACTGAATACCCGCTTTCAAACCCACAATACCCGGCATATTGAGAGTTCCACTTTCCATTTTATCCGGTAAAAAATCTGGTTGAAATTCCTGATCAGAACTGCTTCCCGTCCCTCCCTGAATCAGAGGATTAACTGCAGCCGCTGCCCGGTTACTCATTAACAAACCCCCGGTCCCCGGGGGACCCAAAAGCCCTTTATGCCCGGTATAGGCAATAATATCAATTCCCATTTCCTCCAGGTCAAGGGGTACACACCCCGCAGTCTGGGCACTATCCACAACAAATAGAATATCTTCTTTCTTTTGCAGAAAAGAGCCAATCTCCCTAACCGGCAGGATCTGCCCGGTTATATTGGAGGAGTGGTTTATTATTATAAGCCTGGTCCGGGGTTTGATCAGTTGATTGAATTCCTGTTCCCGAAATGGAACCTGGGAAAAAGGGAAAATAGAAATGGAAATCCCCCTATTTTTTTCCAGGGTTTTCAGGGGTCTCCAGACAGCATTATGCTCCAGATCCGAAGTAATTACATGATCACCGGGTTTCAAAAGACCTTGCAACGCAAAATTCAAAGCATACGTGGCATTATATGTAAATATTACATTTTCAGGACTTGAAGAACCTAAAAAATCAGCCAGCAATTCCCTGGTTCGCAAAACCTCCCGCCCTGCCTGCAGGGCACAATCATAGCCGCCCCTGCCAGGACTACAGCCCTGCTCCCGCAGAAAATCTGCCATGGCCAAAATTACACCTTCGGGCTTGGGCCAGGATGTTGCTGCATTATCAAGATAAATTCTGGTAGTCAAAACCCATCATCCTTTCCTGGGAAAAAACATCAATAAGCTTCTCAGACCATTGGGAATAAGCAGGCTATATAGGCCAATGAAAACCTCAATACCCAGTTTTTGAGGGAACCTTTTTTCCATCAAACTATTGTCCGAAGTAATTTAGCCAAGCAAAACATTTTCAGGGGATGCGAACAATCTAACCCCATAGCTAACCCTCAACCGGGTGGAATTTCAGCAGGAAATCTCCGTAGCATAATTGGGAATTCGCCGGCCAGGCTGATTTCCCTTCTTCAGGGTGGAATATCCCAGGTCATATGAACTGCCAGCCCATATCTGCGCTAAAGTTAGTAATCAGGAATCTTTACCTGCACGAACAATAAGGTATAAAATCGGGTACCAACTGATAACAAAATGGTATCTTGAACTCCCGGGTGGTATAATGAAAAGGAAAAACCGGCCGGAATAAAAAAACAAAACTGAAGGGCCGGCAAGCTCAAAAAAAGCTTTGCTCCTGATAAGAATCTTATCCACTCCCGGTTCAATCGACGGGAGAATCGATTATAGTAGATACTCTGACCAAAACATTATCCATGGCTGGAGTGAGCTTCTTGCAATCTATGAAGGACTCCCGGCTTACGTTAGTAAAAAGGGAGTTCCGACTTCCACTTGAAAGTAGGGGTTGATCCTGAGTGAAGCAAATCTCTATTTATTAAGGGTGATAAAATGACTGAAAAATCCTTTTGTGTAATCACCTTTCCCAGCACCCATCAGGCTCTTAGGTTGGAAAGCCGGGCTGCCAGGGAAAGGGTTGCAGTACAGATAATTCCCGTCCCCCGCCAGATCAGTTCTTCCTGCGGGCTTGCGGGCCGGTTTTCCTGCGAGGACCAAAAAAAGATCGAATCTCTGTGCCAGAAAAACAATATTCAGTGGGAGGAGTTTTACAGGTTTTATACTGACCCCTCCCGTCCCCCGGAAATTATTGAATAAATCGGGGATGTGGTTTCTGTTTGTCAGCCCAGAAGTTTGCCTCCAGCTTCCTTCAGATTCCCCCTCGCAGTGGACACCCCCTGCTCCTGGCTATGTGCCACCTGTACTCCTGACTTCCACCCGCTAGACTGCGCCCCTGCGGGGCAAACAAAAAGCTCCCTCCCCACAATCAGGGGGAGGGGCTATTTTTGAACATTTCTCTGTGCAAAAACCTTTAATTCCCTCTATCCAGGCGCAATTGATGCTCATCATTCAACCGGAATAGACGACGGTAGGGATCCAGTTCAATGGAAAGGTAATTTTCTTCCAGGGGCAGCACCAGTTCATTGGTACCCCTTCTTATCCGGGGATTTATAACCTGGGTGCCCCAGGGATACTCAATGGCAATATCCAGCATATGGTCCAGCCACTGATTGCTGGTAACCACCAGCATTAATTCATCCGGATAGCCATCAATGACTATATCTTCGATAAAAAGGTCTACCGGGGTAGTACCCTGCAACCAGTGTCGGAAAAAGAACGAATAATTTTCGTGGAAAATTTTCTCAGCCGACAGCTCCATTGATTTAACCAGATTTACCTCGGGACTGTTTCTCACCTCCCGGATAAACTCAAAAAGAATATCTTCCCCATAACTCCTTCTTATCCCATCCAGCATTAATACACTCTTATAATAAGGGACCGGGGAATATTCCAGGTAGGAATAACCGATGAGGGGTTTTACGGTGGGAGCGGAGCGCAAACGTCCCATGGCATTTCTAATACGGTTGTCATATTCCAGTTCCCCAAAACGCTGCCCGCTGCTCCAGATAGCCATAAACTCGGTAAAACCCTCCAGATACCACTGCCCGCCCCACATATTGGTCAGGGATATGGTTTCAAAATGAAACCAGTAATGCCCAATTTCATGGGCCAGGAGGGTGTAAAAATTCCGGTTGTCTCGATTTCGGGCAAATTGTTCCAGGGAGTTGCGGTTGATTAAAACCAGACCATCGGGATAAAAGGTTCCCCTCTGGCTGCTGTCTACTACAGCCAGGGTCATATTTTCAGGCCCCGCCGGACCCAGTTTTTCCTGGTACCGGGCAAAAATTTCCTCGGAAAGATGGGCCAGGTCTTCTCCCAGTTCCTCATGTTCCCGCGGCAAAAAGAAGGTCATAAGCCGTGATCCGGGGTAAGAGTAAGGCTCAAAAGGCTTAAAAACAAGGGAAGAAAGGATCCCACTCTGCCATAAAGTCTGAGTATTTTCTGAATCACTTTTTATTTCTATCAGGTCCCCTCCAGTTACCCCCATAAAGGGGTCGGGAGAATTGAGTCGCACCACCTGATTCACATCCCGAAAATTTTCCAGATATGGTCCCAGGACCAGAGGTTGCCACAGGGATAAAATATCCAGATAAGCTCCGGAGGCCGTTAAATAACCGGGACTTCGGTCAAAAACAGGTTCATAGCCCCCTTCATATTGCAGGGCCAGGGAAAAACCTTCTTCCCTGTACTCCCGGGGAACTCTGAGCAACTGCACTGCCCAGATATTCCGGGTATTAACCTTCTGACCATTTATCTGCGCCCCTTTAACCTCCAGATGGGGGGAGAGGGCATACAATAGGAAAGATCGGGGCCTGGAAGAAGCAGGTTTGATCTCCATTGTTACCTGATAATGGGCTTTTTCCTCCTCAGGGTCATAGGTAACCTCGAGATCCATGTAATCGATGTTATAAGTCCCGATCTTTTTTATTGCTTTTTCCATAATGACAAACTGATATTCCCAGATCAGGGTAAAAACAACCAGAACTGCCATTGCGATCAGCAAAATCTTCAACCATTTGTTCAATAAAGCTCACCCTCCTGCCCACAAAAAATTTGTAAGCGGGGCCCGCATTACATTTCATCGGGTCGTTCACTAAAAACGATATCCTCAGAATCGTAGGTAAACTCGATTAAATGAGGACCAATGAAAATCGGGGCCTCGGACCTTAAAGCCAGGGCTATGGCATCACTGGGGCGGGAATCAATTATCAGATCTCTTTCCTGGTGCTTTAGAAAAATTTCGGCATAAAAGGTTCCTTCATTAATATCACAAATGACAATCTTTTGCACCTCAGCCCTTAGTTCCTCACAAACTGAACGCAGAAGATCATGGGTCATAGGACGCGGGACAGCCTTCCCCTGGAGCGGCAAAGCAATGGCCTGGGCTTCAAAGGGCCCTACCATTATCGGTAAAAAGTTTTTTTCTTCATTATCTGCCAGGAGAACCGAGAAGCTCCCATCCTTAATCAGAGCCACGGTTTTTACTTTCATCTCCAGCATCCTGCTCACCCCCTTTTCTATATTATACAGGTGTCCAGAAAACAATACAACTTTTATCTGCAAAAAAGCCGGGAAATCAATCCCGGCCAGGTTATGCTGACAATTGTTTACCTGTTAATTAGGAGAAGAAAGCTTTTCCCTTGATGATATCATTATTTTTACAGCTCTATTCCACTGCAGCGGCTCTAACGTAGAAAACCCTTTCCTCCTGATATCCAATTCGAATACGGTAATAGCCACTGAACTCCTGATCAATCTCCTGATCTCCGGAATCAATTTTTAGCTGACCATCCTCCAGGGCAGTAAGTTTATTTTTACTTCCAATAATAATGATATCCTTCTTATTTACCTTCCGCAAAACATCCGGGCTAAATTGCTGATTTCCCCGCCCAAAAACAAAACCCTGCCCTCCAATTGGAGTTACCACAATTTTGCTGGGGCCACTTTGCTGAAAGTCCAGCAGCTCCTGTTCCCCAACATCCTTTCCCTTTAACTCCCTGTTTTGCACCACGTCTACTCCCAGGAGGGAGTATTCCAGCCCCAGTTTTTCCATTATCAGGCGGGTTGTGGTCCCCGGTCCGACGAAATAATATTTATCCCGATCCATATCATCGATTACCCGCTGGGCAATTCCATCCAGGGCGGCCTTTTCTCCTTCAGCAGGAGCACCGGTTTTCAAACCCTGAATCAGACGATTATCAGCAGGGACGTGCAAAAACCCATATAATTTAGCTGAGACCCTTCCTTCTCGGAAGGCTTCTTCATCTATATCCATTACTTCGGCTGCGATCAGTTCCTCAATATCACCCCGAAGATAATTAAGGGCCAGTTGTCCTGCGTCCAGGGGAGTATTAGCAAAAACCCCGGAATGGATTTTTACTCCGGCGGGAATTCCAATTACCGGCAGAGAGTTATCCAGGGCCTTAAAAATATCCCGGGCGGTCCCATCTCCCCCGGCAAAAATCAATAATTCTACCCCTTCTTCCTTCATAATCCGGGCTGCATTAATTGTATCCCGGGCTTCAGTTTCCTCCCCGGATAACTCCAGATCAATAACCTCGTATTCCCAATCCGCTGCAGCCAGAATCTCGGCCCCCATGGAACCCTGGCAGGTCAAAAATCTGAACTCCTCCTGAAGAGGGAGCAGCGGTCTCAGGGCCATTTCTGCTCTTTTGGGGGCCTGGGGAAGGGCACCTCGGGCTCTGGCCCGCGCCAGTATTTCAGGCCCATCAGTTCCTTTAAGGCCCACCCTTCCACCCATGCCAGCAATAGGATTAATTATAAGTCCAATTTTCTTCATCCTTTTTCCCTCCATTTTTTGCTACAGTTCCTCTAAAACAAAAAACCTGATTTTTTTACCTGTTGGTTAAACAATTAAGAACCAAAAAATGGGTCTTTTCTGACTTATCAGTTAAGACTTCAATAATTTCTCCAATTTTACTTCCAGAGTTCCCCCGGGGAAATTTAACCTGGAATATTATTCTGGAGCTGCTATTGCCCCGGTTTTAAATAACCTATCCGGGACAAACTGGAACCAAAAAGTTGAGAATAAATTTCGAGGTTTTTACTCTCAACAGAAAAAACCGGGGCTCAGCACCAGTTTTTCATTTATTTTCCCGGGTTCAGGGTAGCCGGTTTTCCCCAAAATTTGAGCTCCTGCCCCCAGAATAAAAACCGGGTCCCCATAACAAAATTTTACCCCCTTGAAAAACTGGGCTTCCCCAGATAAAAGATGATGGGTTCCGGCCTGAAAAACCCATTTCAGTACCTATTAAAGGACATTATTTCTTTCAATTCCCGGCGTTTTTTCCTGGGGGGAGTTTTTCCTTCCGGATATCCGACAGAAATCATCAAACCAATACCCTTATTTTCAGGAATTGCCAGGGCTTTCTTTACCTTTTTTTCATTAAACCAGCCCAGGATACAGGTCCCCAATCCCTCGCTTACTGCCTGCAGACAAAAATGTTGAGTTGCTATAGCCAGGTCCATCTCCTGAAAATCTTTGTTTTGGACTTTTCCGCCCATTCGAGAAGGAATATTTCCTCCTTCCGCCACAACCACAACCATAACCGGGGCCTGAAGAGTAAACTTGTTAATGGGAACAACAGCACTCCAGGTGGCCCGGGCCACCTGCTCCCGGAGAGGGGAATCATCCACGATAATAAATTTCCAGGGCTGGGAATTACAGGCTGATGGAGCCAGGGCCGCAGCCTTTACACAATTTTCTATTTTTTCTCGCTCCACCATTCGATCCTGATACTTCCTAATACTCTGCCGGGTCCTGGCCAGCTGCAAAAAGTCCACAAAAAAACCTCCTTTAATCCCGGGGAGGAGCAGGACCAAAAAATTGATAATAATCCACCCGGATATTTCCATGATAAAGCTTGCGTTTTTTGCTGGCCTTCCGGCCGAAAAACCTTTCAAAGCCCGGGTGGCCGGATAATACATAAAAAGACCAGGTATCCAGCCTCTTAAAGACTTTTCCCATATCCGAATAAAGGGTTTCAGCTTTTTGAACTTCTTCCATTCTTTCCCCGTACGGAGGATTACATATTACTTTACCATATTTTTTCCGGGAATTGAGTTCATTTAGCTCCTGCTGCTGAATATGAACAACATCTCCCAGCCCTGCCCTTAAAGCGTTATCCCTGGCTTTATCAACAGCCCCCCCATCATAATCATAACCCACAATATAGAAGTCCTTTTCCGCATCTACATTCTCCCGGGCTTCCTCCCGTATTTCTTCCCAGAATTCAGGGGGAACCTGGGGCCACTCCTCAGCAATAAAGTTGCGTCTGGATCCCGGAGCTGTACCTGTTGCCATTAATCCCGCTTCCACGGGGATGGTTCCAGTACCACAAAAAGGATCAATCAGGGGAATATCCTTTTTCCATCGAGCCAGGATTATCAGTGCCGCAGCAAGGGTCTCCTTTAAGGGTGCTTTACCTCCTCCCTTACGGTAGCCCCGCTTGTGCAGGCCGGGCCCGGTGGTATCAATAGAGATGGTTACCCGGTCCTTTAACAGGGCCACCTCTATTTTATAAAGGGGCCCTGTTTCCGCCAGACGCTTTATTCCATATTTCCGGGACAGGCTATCGGCAATTGCTTTTTTGGTTACTGACTGACAGGCGGGAACACTAGATAACTGTGATTTTATGGATTTGCCCTCCACCGGAAAACGGGCCTCCCGGGGCAAAATTTCTGACCAGGGGATATTCTGGATCTGATCATAAAGCTGATCAAAATCCCGGGCTTCGAATTCGGCCAGCTTCCACCTGATGCGATCGGCAGTTCGTAACCATAGATTGGTCCGGCAGATATCCCTGCTCTGACCCTTGAACTCCACCCGCCCATGTTCGACTGCCAGGTTATTATAGCCCATTGCCCTTAATTCCTGGGCTACAACTGCCTCCAGCCCAAAAGTTGCCGTGGCAATAATATCAAAATTCATTCCGATCACCAAAATTTCTCCTTTATTTTGAGGAAGCAGGTTTTTGCGGATAGAAAAATAATGCCATTTCAAATAATTCGCTTTTCTCTTCCAGAACAGGCTGTGATCTATCCATCATTTCTTCCAGGAAAGTTTCTATGCGTTCCAGGGCCCAGTCCACATCTTCCGGCCGGAATTTAAATTTATGAAAACTTATCCGGGATTTTTCAATGGTACTGTCATCTATTCCGGCCATATGCTGGGCAAATCCGGCCAGGCGATTGATCAGCATTTCCTTGAAGGAATCCAACCCCTCTTCCTTTTCCAGCAATTCTTTTTTTACCCGGTAATATTTGGCCACAGGTAAATAGCATTCCCGGCCCTTTTCCTCAAACCGGTCCACAAAACCAATAGCCAGAAGTCCGTGCAGATACTCCTCTACCTCCTGCAGATCTAAGTCCAGGAGTTCTGCAATCTCCCCAGGCTCACAGGCTCCTTTTTCCTCCATTAGCTTAAAAATTTTATGGTGGATTGGGTGAGCCAGAGCCCTGATCTGTTCTATTTCCACAATATCCAGTTTTTCCAACCGGGGTTCCTTCTTTTTTTCCAAGTCAATTCTCCTCTCCATTTTTATTCTTCAGGGATTTCCCACCCTATATTTAGTTTTTTCACCGTCATCTGCAGGGGCTGACCCCTTTTTTCCCAGTAAGAAACCCGGAAGCGAACCTCCCACTCCTGATGAAAATCGTTCCCTGCAAAAACCTCGGTACTGGAATTACTCCAGAAAAAAACTTTTTTCTGCTCTTCTTCATTACTCAGAGCCACCTCCATCCCGCCATAGCCCCCGGTGCTTAAAACTTCCCACTCCAGGCGAACCCAGGTGACCTGAGCCCCCGGAGGCACGCTTAAAATGTCCTCCAGATTCCAGCCCCCGCTATTGGACCAGTTATGAGGAGAGAAAATCTGTAAGACTGCTGGTTCACAGGAGGAAAGGGAATATGAGCCCTGTTGGGCTGAACCCTGCACCTGAAGTGACAGGATAAGTGACAATAAAAAGGTGTAGAAAAGAATCCTTTTAAGCATCATTTCCTCCTCCTTCACCTGATCCAGTTAATAATCACTGCCCCAAAAAAGTAAAACCTGAGCCTGATTTTCAGGCAAGCCTCTTTAAAATCAGGTGTTAAATGGAAAACCAATCCATCCTGTTTCTGAACAATAAAGTCATCTTTTTTTTCGGGTTTTCCTGCATACACGGCAGGATAAATGGTTTGTCCCCCTCATCCCGACCCATACACTTTATTTACCGTCACCACGCCCCCGGTTTCCCTTAATTTAGCTGCTGCCCTCGGGGAAATCTGAATATCTGCCATTGATCCCTCCCTCCAGTTCCAGTAATTTTCTCTTTAATTCCAGTCCACCGCCAAAACCAACCAGTCTGCCTCCGCTCCCCACTACCCGGTGACAGGGAATAATCAGGGGCAACCTATTTTTATTGCAGGCTCCACCCACTGCCCGGGCTTTTTTTATGCTCCCCATTTTTTCAGCAACTTCACCGTAAGTGGCTGTCTGCCCATAGGGAATCTCCTGCAGGAACTGCCAGGTTTGCAGTTGAAAATGACTGCCCTGCAGGGAAAATGGGAGAGAAAAAACCTTTCTTTTCCTCACCAGGAACTGCTGCAGTTGGAAATTTAGTTCTACCAGCAGGGGGTTATCCCGGGAGAATAAATCTTCTATTCCAGGAGGTAAAGAACCAGGCAAATAAATTGCCGTTACTTTATCTCCCCTCCAGGCTGCTCCCCAGGTTCCCCAGGAATTTTCCAGGATTATGGCCTGCTGCTCTTGCTGTTGCATTAAAAATCCCATCCTGGTTGGGGCTGGGGAAGATTAATCAGGTGGTCCAGTTCAATCAAGAGTTCTTCCGGCCCGGTTAATTCATCAGTAACTGCAATCCCGCTGGCAGGTAGGACACCCAGCCACATCCGGGTGAAAGCCCCCACTGATGCTTTAAGGCGGGGCAGAGAAGAATCAAAACCTTCCCTGATCTCTGATTGGGGTCCCAGGGTCAGACAATACTCTCCCCCAATACCCTGCCATTCTTCGGCGGGATCCAGGAATTTTTTTATCGAATCAGTCAATTCCAGGTTAAAAGAGACCTGACCATCCGGGAAATGGGTGTTTTGCATACACTGTTTTAAATCCAGAATCCGCATCTGCCAGTAGGCTTCGGCCAGGTTGTTTACCGGGAAATCACCTTTTTGGGTAATCCTATTTTTTTTCATGGGCTGCTTTATAAGATCCTGTAATTGAATACCTGCGGGCTCATTCATTCTGATCAGATGAACCTGATCTCCCAGATCTCTAAGCAGGCTGAGGAGTTCCAGAAACTGATCAAAGTTCTGATAGGCCATCCATAAAACCCTATAGGGGCCTGTTTCCACCCGGCGGGGAATAATCCACATATGATGAGTTAATTCTCCATTTTCTGGATGCCGAAAGCCCAGCCCAAAACCATCATCTTTGTAAATAACATCAGTCCTGGTGGCTCCTTCAGGAAATAGATTGATCCCGCCGTGTCCCCGCCGCCGATTGAGCCGATTATTATGGATTTCACTGCTATCTCCTGCTCCCAGTCGTATCGGAGGCCTCTCCGAAGGTGGAACCAACAGGTCAGCCGGGTCAAAAGAAACGTCATGTTCATAGCAACCAGTTCCAAATCCAAGTAAATTATAATAGCCCTGTTCAAACATTCCCAGGGCTGCGACCCAGCTGCCGCTCATTGCAGCGCGGGCCAGGGAGGCCGCAGTAATTTTCCCCGCCAGACCCCTTTTTCGGGCCACCCGGCTGGTGGTCACTCCTGCTACTCCATTCAGGGGCATTTTCACCCCGTTAAAAAAAATATCCCCGGCTATAGAGAAAACTGAACCTTCAGCTGTCCCATCGATTTCTCCCACAAGAATCTCCGAGCTATCCACGAAGAGGCGAAATATTTCCTTATCTTCTTTGGGGGCCAGCCAGCCCGTTTCTTCCCAGGTCCTCTTAATCTCCTGATAGTCTTTTTCAATATATTCTCTGATTATCATGTTTTTCTCCTTTTTCCCGTTAAGTTTTTGAGCCACCAGCCCATCTGCTGGCCAGAAAGCCCCTTGGTCTTTACAACTTTTCCCTGGCCAGATCTTAATAATTTTCCGGGCTTCCAGGTTTTAGTGGGCCTCAGAGGTTGGCCCATAAATTACTCCTGCAGAATTTTTCCTTCAATGCTTCCAGGAAAAACTCCCCCCTTATTATTTTTGTCGGCCCCGGCAATCTGATCTTTAAATCCAGACAGGAAAATCAATTCCCAGTAATCCTGAATAAGGCTGAGTTACTGGAATTTGATTCAAAAAAACCATATCCAGGGCCCCTTTGGATCCCCGGGACCCTCTAATAATTGTAGAAGTCAGTATATCCCATTCTTTCCATCAACCCTATCCTTTTTTCTCTTCTCCCTATTCTTCTTTATTGCCCCTGGTCCAGAACCAGGCTACAGACCACCCGGATAGAATGAAAAAAACAGGTATTCCCAGCATGGGATGGGCCACTCTCCACCCTATAACCCCCATAATCATTCCTACAATAACACCTGCAACCATAATAATAGCATGGTTCGTGAAGCACTTCCGACACCGGGCTCTGTTGGTAGCCGGCCGGTTAAAACAACTGCTGCAGAATTCTTCAGTCATATTGCCCTGCCACCCCCTGTTCTGCTACCTTTTTATTTCGCCTGATTTTCTCCATTCTCCTTTTTCTGAAGCAACCAATTATCCTGTTCCCCAATTTATTTTCTTCCTGCCTGAAGCAAGTAATTTTCCCCACTTTAAATAGAAAATATCCCCCACCAGGGGCAGAGGATATTAGTATTTACAACCAGCCAATAGCAAAACCCAGGAGGGCCCCCACCATAACCTCGATTGGAGTATGACCCAGGAGCTCTTTCAGGCGGGTATCAGTTATCTTTTTTTGAACCATCAGTTCATCCAGGATCTTGTTTAAAACTGCTGCCTGCCTTCCTGCAGCCTGCCGGACTCCCGCAGCATCGTAAATTACAACCAGGGTAAAAATCAGGGCCACTGCAAAAACAGGTTCTCCGATTCCCATTTCCCGACCAATTTGAGTAGTAAGGGCTACGGTAATAGCAGCGTGTGAAGAAGGCATGCCTCCCGCACCGACCAGCCTCCGAAAATCAAAACGTTTTTTGCTCAAACCATCAATCAAGATTTTCAAAAGCTGGGCAATTAACCAGGCCAAAAAAGGTCGGACCAGAAACATCCTTTTCCCCCCTAGTCCTGAAGAACTTTTTTAACTTTGCTGATAGCCCAGTCCAGGTCCTCCCGGGAAATGACGAGAGGAGGAGCCAGTCGAATCACATTTTCATGGGTCTCTTTACATAAAACTCCTTCTCCTTTTAGTTTTTCACAATAGGGGCGGGCTGATCCTTTCATTTCAATTCCCACAAAAAGTCCTTTGCCCCGAACTTCCACAATTTCCGGGTTTTCAATAGAAGATAGCTCCCTCTGCAGGTATTCCCCCATTTCCAGGGATTTTTGGACCAGGTTTTCTTCTTTGATCACTTTTACTGCAGCCCGACCACAGGCACATCCCAGGGGATTACCCCCGAAAGTTGAACCATGAGAGCCGGGATTAAAAAGATCCAGGAGATCACCATCAGCCAGAACTGCTGAAACAGGAATAACTCCTCCACCCAGGGCCTTACCCAGGATGTACATATCCGGCTCTACCTGATCCCAATCACAGGCAAAAAGTTTTCCCGTCCGGCCAAAACCGGTTTGAATCTCATCTGCCAGCAGCAAAACATTATTATCCCGGCAGATCTGCTCGGCTTCTTTCAAATAGCCCGCAGGAGGGACCACAACTCCGGCTTCACCCTGAATGGGCTCAACCATAAAAGCTGCTGTATTGGAATTAATTGCTGCCCTTAAGGCTTCTACATCTCCATAGGGTATGACTTTAAAACCAGGGGTCAGGGGGCCAAAGCCTCGATAATAATCGGGGCTGGAGGAAAAAGAAATAACCGTGGTAGTCCTGCCGTGAAAGTTACCCGCACAGACAATTATTTCCGCCTCATTTTCCGGAACTCCTTTGATTTCATAAGCCCAGCGTCGAACACATTTAATCGCAGTTTCCACAGCTTCGACCCCGGTATTCATGATCAGAGCTCGATTTTTTCCAGTCAGTTCGGCCAGTTCCTGACAGAAGGGACCCAGTTGATCATTATGAAAAGCCCGGGAGGTCAGGGTTACCCGGTCCATCTGCTCTTTTACCTTCTGCATAATATAGGGGTGACGGTGGCCCTGATTCAGAGCCGAATAGGAACTCAACATATCCAGATAACGATTCCCTTCTGGATCTTCCACCCAGACCCCTTCTGCTTTTTCAATTACAATGGGCAAGGGCAGATAATTGGGTGCACTGTACTCTTCAGTTACCTTCAGGATTTCTTCAGTTTTCACATTATTCACTCCCTGCTTTATTTGGAAAAATAAATACCTTAGCAATTCTTCAGCATAAACTTAACTATTCCTGCCAGGAAATAAGCAAAATCTTTAACAGTTGCTCCCCGCCAGAAAACCCGTGGAAAAAGCGGCCTGCAAATTGTATCCTCCGGTAAAACCGTGGAGATCAATGATTTCTCCTGCGAAAAATAAGCCGGGGACAATTTTTGATTCCATGGTCGCCGGATCTATCTCCCGGCAGTCCACTCCTCCCATGGTAATGATGGCTTCCGACCAGTCCTTTTTGCCGATAACAGTCAGGCCAAAGTTTTTTATATTTTTCACCATAACCCCCCGCTGTTCTCGGGTTAACTGCTGAACAGGCAACTCTGGGTCCAGTCCAGTTCTTTTAACAAGGGGACCAATCAGCATTCGGGGCAGGAGCTTTTCCCAGAGTTTAATCAGGTTTTCGTGCCCCAGTTCCTCAATCTCCCTCTGCAGGCGGCGATCCAGTTTTTTCCGGTCCACAGCGGGCTTTAAGTCTATTAACAGGGAATACTCCCGGCCTCTCTGGATAAAAAGACTGGCCCGAAGAGCCAGAGGCCCGGCCAAACCATCCTCACCAATTTCCAGTTCCCCCTGTTCAGAGAAAACCCGCCGGTTATTTCTATCCTGCACTGTCAATTCCACATTTTTTAAAGGCAATCCCCGGGCCGGTTCCAGGTCCTTTTCTCTGGTAATTAATGGCACCAGACCCGGTTCCGGCTCCACAATACGGTGGCCCAGCTGGCGGGCCCAACCCCAGCCATCTCCACTGGAGCCGGTCTGGGGATAGGAACAACCCCCCGTAGCCAGGATTACCCTTTCTGCAGATATTTCTCCTTGATTTGTTTTAATTTGAAAACCACAGGTCGGCTCAAGGTTTTCTATCTCCAATACGCGGGAAAGGGGCCTAAGTTCCACCCTGTTTTCTTTCAAATAATTCAACAAACAATTCCGCACATCATGAGAATCATTGCTGGCGGGAAAGACCCTCCCCCCCCTTTCAATTTTGGTGGGCACTCCCCTGTCCTCCAACCAATTAATTAAGTCCTCTGGCGAAAAAGAAAAAAGAGCAGAATATAAAAATCTCCCCTGGGGGAACAGATTAGCTACATGATTATCAATATCAGTATAATTGGTTAAATTGCAGCGCCCTTTGCCGGTAAGCAATAGTTTCCGGCCCAGAACGCGGTTTCTCTCCAGAATTAAAACCTTTCGGCCCCTGTTCCCGGCTGTACCTGCAGCCATCATTCCAGCTGGGCCGCCACCAATAACAACAACTTTATTTTTCATATTGCCCCTTTCCCCAAAACTAAATCAGCCAGGATACTTCCAACTCTAACCCGGTAACTTAACGATCTTCCCAGGTTCCCCGGGCTAATTGCCGGATATAGCTTAAAAGAACCTTTCTTTCTTTGGCACTCAAATCACTTTTTCCATCCCCTTCGTCCAGGCCCTCCAGCTTTTGCTGCCAGGCAAAAAGCTCTGCCTTGATGTTTTCTTTAAAAAATAAGCCCTCCTGGCGGAGCAAAAACTCTTCAACCGCTCTTTTTATCAGTAAATTTTTATCTATTCCCTGGGCCGAAGCCAGCTCATTAAGCTTATCCTCTTCTTCAGGGCTCAGAGGATAAAAATCCCCCTCAACCCGGGAAGTATTATTGTTTTCTTTTTTAATGCCCTCTTTTTCAATTTTCACCTGATCCAGGAAACGATCCAGGGTCTGATCCAGGGCCTTTTCCAGCCGGGTAGTCTTGGAGTTTTTTCTTACCATTTTTGTAGCACCTCCTCTGCCAGTTGCAGATAAGCCTTGTAGCCGCGGGCTGCGGGATCAAAAAAATTAATTGGTTCCCCTACTACCTGGGCTTCTCCCAGGTGAACATTACGGGGGATATACGCTTCCAAAAGAAGAGAGGAATAGGCTTCCCGCAAAACCCGATCAATCATTTGATGCAGCTTGGTATGGGGTTGGGCCTCATTATAAAAAAGACCTAAAACCCCCAGATCGGGATTGACCTCCCGCAACCGCAACCGGACCACGGTTAAAAAAAGCTGCTCCAGCCCGGTTATCGAAAACTGACCTGCCTTAATGGGAACCAGGACCCTCTCTACAGCTGCCAGAACATTAAGAGTAAGGCGACCAAGAGATGGCGGACAGTCCACTACCACGAAATCAAAATCATTCTGCACCCGGGCCAGCTGCTTTTTTAGACTATCAATGGGAAGGCTGTCGGCTTCTAAACCAGCCAGCCCTACATGGGCAGGAAGGATAGAGAGCTGGCCAAAACCCGCTTTCTTTATTGCCTCCTGGATAGAGCATTTTTCTTCCAGGACATCAGCAGCGGTCCACTGCACTTCTTTGGGAAAAACCCCGACTCCAGAGCTCGAGTTGCCCTGGGGATCCATATCTACCAGGAGAACCCTGGATTTACCCCCCCACAGGGAAGCCAGATTGATTGAAGCAGTGGTTTTTCCTACCCCTCCTTTTTGATTGGTAAGTGCGATGGATTTCATCAGAAAACTTCCTCCTGAAATGAAACAAACTATATAATATTTTCTCCAAAAAAAAACCTTTCCCTTTAGTTTCGTCAAAAAAATAAGGGCACCCGCAGGTGCCCTCTATTTTCAGTTTCTGGTGCCTGCCTTTTCCACTTCGGGGGGTTTTTCCTTACCGAAATACTGATACATGAAAAACATCCCGATGGCCAGGATTAAGTAACCAATAGCAAATTCACTGCCAAAATTAAAACCAAGCTCGGGAGCATGCATAATACCAATCCCGGTTAGAATAAAGCCGGCCAGCGAAACCGCTGTAGCCCGCAGCCAGTCATTATCTATGGCAAAGACTGCAAAGGCACCCCATACCAGTGCGGTAAACATGGCGCCCTGTCCCAGGGCTTCCACTGCAGGGTATTCTGCAGCAAAGGCTTCGGGATCAAAGCCCCGGAAATTGGTCATCAGGTAATTAGCCAGATAGGGAAACATGGCCAGGGCAACTGCAGGAGCATGGCGCTCAGGACTGGTAACAAAAGCCTTTCCTACCATTATAATTCCAACATATACGAGTATTGGTGCAATTACCGGCCCCGGAATGATTTCGGCTATTACCGCAATAACTCCAAAGATGGCAAATAATAAAAAGGCCGCTCCATTTAAAACACTGTAACCCCGACCGGCCTTCATTTCCTTGGCTCCAGTGGAAGCTATATAAACAGTAGTGGGGAAAACTCCGCCAAAAAGGGCTCCGAGTATTGTTCCAGCGCCATCAACAATCTGACATTCCCGGACACTGTAGTCATCTCCCAGACCCGCAACTGCTTCGACATTATTCATGGTTTCAATAAAATTATATAAAGAAATAGGTATAACTGCGGCCAGAACCCCTACGGCAATCATCTCTCCAAACCCGACAAACATGGCCAGAGTAGGTAGTGGGAAATAAAAGCCAAAATGGGTGAACCCTTCTGCAATGGCTCCTGGTTCTGCTCTTCCCAGAATATATGCCAGAACAGTACCAATAATAATGGCCATTAAAGAAGCGGGAAGCTTAAAGGGCATTGCATGCCGGGCAACCAGCCCGATCACAATAATTGCCAGGACGATTGCTCCTACAATGGGCATTTCAAAGGTCTGGAAAAAGAGTTCGCCACCGATAAAAGTAATTGCAACTCCAGCAAGTGCTCCAACCATCGCTGCCCGGGGCAGATTATTACGGACCCAGGGACCCACAATACTTCCCAGGATTTCGATAATACCTCCCAGCATACAGGCTGCTACACCAATCTGCCAGGCCCGCTCATGATCCCCATCTGTTGCGGCCAGGGCTGCTCCCAGAACAGCAAACAGGAAGATAAACATGGGCGGAGTACTGATACCATAGGATAGTGCCGTTACATCAGATCGCCCTTCTTTCTGAGCCAGCCGACGGGCCATGTAGGCATAATAAATATTTCCGAATATTACCGCAATTGCTGCTCCCGGAATTACCCGACCGAATACAATGTTGGTGGGGAAACCCTGCCCCAACATTACCGTTGCAATAATAAAGAAGTTGGCCAGGTTATTCTGAAAAAGGGCAAAAAAACCATCCACATCTTCTCTTTTAAACCAGGGATAATTAATTGTTCCCATCTAATTCCTCCTTTTCCTGAAATTTTTTCCTTCTTTTTTAATTTAACCAAATAAAAAAAATCTCCTTCTTCCAGGTGGGAAATTAAAGAGGGATCAACAAAAACCCTTAATCTCTACAAAAAAATAGTACAATAAAAAAGACCCTGAGGCAGGGCCTTTTTCTATTTACCTGGTATCAATAATTAACTGTAGACCTTCTTTATCCCATTCCACATCAACTGCATATCCCAGCACTATTAATTCGGGAAGGACCATGGTACGGTCTCCATGCAGAATAGGGTCCTGCTCAAATTGAACATGCTTGCGGTTCCCAAAACCCTTATAATTTTCCAGCTGCACAATAATTCGAATATCCTGATCCCGATCCATTATGGCAACAGTCCGGGGGTCTTCAAACCAGTGAACCTCGGCTCCGAG
>SL_8KL_010_SEDDRAFT_10000375_pt1 | contig 38621 bp, 34 predicted proteins | sample SodLakKL_010_SED_4_FD_11160 | JGI IMG/M metagenome (IMG submission 11160)
TCCGTTTTTGGTTTTTGCAGGTAGCGTAAGCCGGCGCAGTTTTCCGGGTAAAGCTGCAGCCCCTGCTGCTCTGACAGCATTTCTACCAGGCCTTGCGGGGGCAAGCCTCCGGCCAGGAGCAGGGAGACCTTTCCGTTGTCCTGTGGTCCGTTTTCCTGCTTTCCGTTCCCCTCTTCTTCTGCCACCTTTTTCATTTTATTGATAAATAATTCCGGTTCCATTTCTGCCGCTTCCATGGCCAGGTTATACAGGTTTTTGGCTAAGGGTTTCCCAGCGGCAAGGCCGTACCTTTGGTAACACTGCTCCAGCAGTTCGTTTTTTTGGCGGTAGATTTCCACGGACCGGCGTAGTGATAGACCCTCAACTGGGTTCCCCTGACTGCCTAAGTAGTCGGCTAGCAGTTCCAGCTCCCGGGTATAGTAATCAACCGCTTTTTTGTCCTGCCGTCGCGGCACGTCGAGCAGGTAAACGAAAAAGCTGCCTTCCTCCTTTAATACATTATAGAGATGAATCATGGCATTGCAGGAATTGGCCACTACAATTCCGGCCATGTTTTCATACGGGCCGCTGCGCAGGTTGCTCAGGATTTTACGCGGGTAGGGACAGATATTACCAGGCAAAGCATCTTCAACGGTGCTGTTGCCGTCCGTATGCCGGGGGATCAACCGATATGGCCTGAAGCCGGCGGCATGGATAACTTCTTCGGGGGTGTATGTGCAAAACCAGCCCACTTTTTGTTTCTGGTCTTCAATTCGTTGTTTCATTTTTGCCTCCATTACCCTTGCGTAATAATAAATCTGCTGATTTCTGGTTCACAGGCCGAAAATAAGGCTCAGAAAAAATAAAGACGGCCGACCCTGTGGGGGGCAGTTTCGGCCGCCTTTTTGTTGCTTACTAGATTCGCACTTCTTCTTTTGTTTCTTTACGGTTTAGTTGTTCCCACTTTTGGTCGGCTTTTAGCTTCCAGGCTTCGGCTACCGCGTCCATCTCGGCAGCTACCTGATCGTAAAGGATGGTATCTGCGCCTTCGTGTGTCGGATGAGCATCTGCTTCGCCTACCATTTCCCGCAGATTTTCCGGTGTATCGATCAGCGGGCATGGCCGGAGCAGGTTATTGCTGAAAGGCTGTCTTTGCTGGTATGCTTTGAACAGCGGATTGGCCAGGACTTCTTTCAACGACTTTTCCTTGATTGTATCTGCTGCAAAGTGGACAAAAGCGCACGGTTCGACGTCGCCGCTGGCGGTGATATGGAAGTAACGCCTGCCGCCGGCAATGCAGCCCTGTGTCAATTCGCCGTCGTTCCAGAAATCGGCGACCTGGATCGGTCTCTTTGTTCTTACTTCCCGGACCCTTTCAATCAGGTTCGATCTCTGTTCAGGAGTTATCATCAGTGAAAAGTCGGGGTTGCTGCCAATAGGAATGTAATGGAAAGACCAGCCATACAGGGCCCCTTTTTCAATCATGTGGTCGATGAACTCCTCGGAATAGGCTGTATCGGCATTTTCCCTGGTTATAGTTTTACTGAAACCGAAGGCAACCCCGTTTGCTTTTAAGTGCTCCATGCCGGCCATGATCTTGTCGTAGACGCCTTTGCCGCGACGTTCATCGGTTTCTTCCCGGCCCCCTTCAAGGCTGATAGCCGGGGTGATATTGCCGACTTCGCGCATCCACCCGGCAGCTTTTTCATCGATCAAGGTCCCGTTGGTATAGATCATAAAGGCAACATCGTAATGTTTGCGGCAAAGCTCCGGTAAATGCTTCCACATCATAGGCTCACCGCCGGACATAACGATGAAGTACATACCAAGCTCCTTGGCTTCGCTTACAATGCGATCTACTTCTTCAAAACTAAGACTGTGATGTTTTTCATAAGCCCCCGCCCAGCAACCCTTGCAGTTGAGATTGCAGGCGCTGGTGGGATCGATCAGGATCGTATAAGGCACGCTCCAGCCCAGCTCTTCGGCCATCCGTTTTTGCTGCGGCACGCCCACCAGCGAGGCGTTGACAAAGAAGTTGTTAATCAGGTGGTTGTGGACATTTTCGTCAAGTTCATAAATTACGCGGTTTATGTAATCCCTCAGTGCAGGGTTCTTTTTCAGCTGGGCTTTAATGCCCCTGGCATATTCCTTGTGGTTTTGGGCCACGGCTACTTTTTCAACCAGGTCGAGGGCCTTTTCCAGGTTTTCTTCCGGGTTCTTTTTCAGGTACCCCATTATTTTGTTAAATGCTTTCTCGCCAAAAAAACGCTTACCTACTTCCATGCTTTTGGTCATCATCACAAAGCATCCCTCCCATTTAAGCTAATTTAAAGGCTTTAAGTGCCTCTTTCTTGCTTTCTGGCGGCCCTGGAGTGGGCAACAACCTGGGCTAAGTACTTTGTGCGACAGCCACTGTTCCGGATCAGCTCCGGATAGTCCAACCTATCACACTACAAAGGTTAAATAGATTATACTAGCTTTCATTTAACGGCTGCTTTTACGGCTAACTTTCGTGAATAGCATCAGCCTTTCTACTGCTGCATTTTTCATCCACGCGCTTGGCCAGCCTGTCTTGCAAACGATCCAGGTCATCTCTTAGTATATCTGAAGAGATCTCCTTTACTGCGTCGAGGAGTATTTTTTTAAAGTGGGCCTGGTTCTCATTCAACTGGTAGTATATCCAGCGTCCTTTTTTGTTGCCCACCACCATGCCTGCATCCTGCAGCACTTTCAGGTGCCGCGAAACATTGTACTGGCTTTCCTGCAACGTTTCTACGATTTCTGTTACGCAGGCTTCTTTCGCCTGGTGCAGCACAGCCAGTATCCGGATCCGGGTTTTTTCTGACAGGCTCTTGATGGCTTTAACATACTCCTCCATATGCGTCCTCCTTACTCACATATGCGTTATACTGCATATATTATATCAGCTGCTTAACCCTCCCGTCAAATTTCATTGAGAATGGGATTAAATATGTCATTAAATTTACCGATTAAGCATAATACACGTAGAAATAAATAATAATTTCCTTTGCTGCTGGAAATAGACCAGCAAAATAACGATATCTTTTGATTTAAGGCTTTCTTATTGCAGAAAAAGGGTGTGGCTCATAATTGTGACTTGACCTTATGCTAAATATATAATACAATTTCTATATAATAAATATACAATGCTGGTCAAAGTAGATTGCATGCTGGCATCGATATTAGGAGGAAGGGATTATTATGAAAAGATCTTTGTTAATGCCTTTGTTTGTTGTTGTGGTTGGCGCGATGTTACTTGCTTTTGGTTGTGATGCGCCCGGTGAAATAGCAAATGGCGAACCAGAAGAGGCTCAACCGGATCAAGAAACGGAGCCTGCCCCTGCACCCGCTCCCGGTGAGGTGAGTTATGAAGACGGCACCTACCGGGGAGCATTTATTGATAGGGACGCTGTTCAGGTTAATGTGCAGTTTACGCTGGAAAATAATATTATTACCAGCATAGGCTACCGCCACCTTGCACATCGCGGGATCGATTATTTGGAACCTGATAGCGAAATGACGGAAGCCCTTAAGGAACAGCATGAGCAGATCCTTGAATACCTGGAAGGCAAGGACGTCCGGGAAAGCCTGGTTGATCTTTATGAACCCGGTGACTTTGTTGAAGATGTTGATGGCTTTTCCGGGGCGACGATTAGGGCTAATAAAGTTATCTCAGCCATACGTGATGGCCTAAATCGCGGGGTTTATGTCTACTAAATTAATCCTGTTAATTGACAACCTTAGTTATTAACCTTTAAGTTTGCCTGAAATTGCTCCAAAGGCGCTGCCGCTATTGCTGCGGCAGTTTTTTTTATGCAGTTTTTGTCTGTGGAGCTGCCGGCTATCAAGCGCCATAGCTCTGAATTAATAACCCCTTTGTGTTAAAATAAATAGTAATAATTATAAAGTAAGACGGCAAGGCAATCAAAATTATTATCCAGGAAAGGTGATTGGTGCAGATGGAGGTTGAAAAGATGCTGACCGGAAAGAAGATCCTGGTTATGGGGGTAGCCAACCAGCGCAGTATAGCCTGGGCTATAGCCAGGGCTTATGCAGCAGCAGGCGCTGAACTGGCTTTTTCTTATCAGAATGAACGTTTCAAAGGCAAAGTGGAAAAGCTGGTTGAAGAAGAAATGCCCGGCTCCCTGCTGATCCCCTGTGAGGTAACAGAAGACGACGATATAGATAATCTGGCTGCTACCCTGCAGGAAAAATGGGGTATCCTGCACGGCTTTGTACACAGCCTGGCTTACGCTAATAAAGACGAACTTGACGGAATGTTTGTCAACACCTCGCGGGAAGGATTTCTTCTGGCCCAGAATATCAGCGCTTATTCCCTTACGGCGGTTGCCAACCGCCTTTACCCCCTGATGAAAGAAGGAGGGAGCATTATCACCCTCACTTTCCAGGGCTCGGAAAGGGTGGTCCCCAATTACAATGTTATGGGAGTAGCCAAGGCTTCACTGGAAGCCAGTGTGCGCTACCTTGCTTCTGACCTGGGGCAGATAGGTATCAGGGTTAACGCCGTTTCCGCCGGCCCGATCCGGACACTTTCAGCCAAGGGAGTTAAAGATTTTAACCGCCTGCTGGCAGGGGTTCAAGAAAAAACACCCTTGCGCCGCCTGGCGGGGACGGAAGAAGTTGCCGGAACGGCCGTCTTCCTGGCTTCGGATCTTTCAAGCGCCGTTACCGGTTCTATTCTTTATGCCGATTGCGGTTATAATATCATGGGGGTCTAGGGCACGGTCTTTAGTTGCCGGCGCCAAGTATTTCTTCCAGCTTTTTTTCTATGGCGTTGGGCGAAACTCTGGTGTTGCGGCAGGGCCCCATTGGCCTTTCGTTAAGAATGCCGCAGACCGGCATTGGGGCGCTGTCTACAATGCCGCTTGACAGGTCTCTTTCGCAGGCTACGGCCAGGACGTATTGCGGCTTCATAATTTTGACCGCCCTGCGGGCCAGGGTGCCGCCGGTTGCTATTTGGACATTAACGCGCCACTTCTCGGCCAGGGTCAGCAGCCCGTCGATCGGGCATTTGCCGCAGCGTTGACAGTTGAAAGGATCGAGGGTTATTTTGTGGGGGCAGTCTTCGTCCTGAAGGCAGTGAGGCAATAGAATCAATAACTCCGGAGGGGCCACTTTTATACTTTCAGCTTCTACCAGTTTGTTATTAACCCCAATAAAAGAGCCCTGCACCTGTTCCTGGGCTATACGCAGCATCTTGCCCAGCTGAACGATCACGGGAAACAAAAAGACCAGTATTTTCTTTACAGTTTTGCTTAACCAGGGAGGTGGGTTCCCCCTGAGCAGGGAAATGGTAGCCAGGGCCAGGGCAAAAAGCGATACCAGGGCCGTAACGCCGACTACTACGAAGAAAAATAACAGGGCATAATGAAATAGGGGGGCTTCAGGTCTGGTCAGGAAGTAGGCCAGTAGACCCAGTGATATAACCAGGATCAATGTGAATAAAAGGAATAAGCCTAAAAAAAGGCGTTTACGGGCTAACATTGTTCTCTCCTTGCTCCGCTACCGGAGTTAAGCCTGGAGGGGCATCATGTAACGTCAAACATTATTTTAATTGTACTATAGCCTTTGCCAATTTTTTTGTCAAACAGCATGAATGAATGTAGCCGTATTATTAGGAATCAACCCGGTTCCATAAAAAATTATGGCCGGCAAAAATGATTGAAAAAGGAGCTGGTATTGATGATCGGATTGGTAGCGGTACTGAAAACGAGGCCCGGAATGGAGCAGGAAGCTTATGATACCTGCAGCCAGATGGCAGGTGAAGTTAATAAAAAAGAAAAAGGCTGCTTGCTTTATGAAGCATACAAAACCCGGGAAAACCCCTCCGAGATCTATATCCTGGAGAAGTACTCCGCCATGGAAGATCTTGAAGAACACCGTCAAACAACACATTATTTAGAGTTTCGGGAAAAGATAAAAGGCCTGCTTTCAGAGCCGCCGGCAGTAACAATCCTGGATCCCATTGATTAAACCAGGGGTTAGTTTAACTGACTATTTACATTAACTCTTAGAATGGATACAATTATTATAAATAAGGCGCGATTACAGTTCAAGCATTAATCCCCGCAGGACGGTAATTTCCCTGTATTAATTGCGTAAATCAAGAAAGGTGTGTTAAGATGACTGAACTTTTGACCCAAGCTATTTTAATCGTTTTTATCTACTTTTTTATCTTTTTCCTGGTCGCCCAGGTGATTAAGAACAATTCCATTGTGGATATGGGCTGGGGCGCCGGCTTTGTGCTCATTGCCATTGCAACCCTCTTTATTGAAGGTGCTTTTTCAGCCAGGAACCTAATTGTTACCCTCCTGGTTACTATCTGGGGGGTCCGGTTGACCTATCATATAGTGCGCCGAAACTGGGGCAAACCGGAAGATTTTCGTTATGCCAAATGGCGCGAAGAATGGGGGAGTTGGCTCGTTCCAAGGGCCTTCTTCCAGGTTTTTATGTTTCAGGGCCTGATGATGCTGGTTATTGGTTACCCAATTATTTTGATCAACGCCTATCCGGGCAGAGGTTTAACCTTCTTCGATATTATTGGTCTTCTGGTCTGGATTACCGGCTTTTATTTTGAATCGGTCGGGGATAAACAGCTTGCAGAATTTCTTAAAAACCCGGCCAACAAGGGCAAGGTGATCCAGTCCGGTTTGTGGAAATTTACCCGCCATCCTAACTATTTCGGAGAAGCCACCATGTGGTGGGGTATTTTCATACTGGCTCTATCCGTGCCCCTGGGCTGGACGGGTATTATCAGCCCGTTGACTATTACCACTTTACTGCTTTTTATCTCGGGGGTTCCCATGCTTGAGAGGCAGATGATGAAAAACCCTGAGTACCGGGAATATGCAGAAAGGACAAGCAAGTTTTTCCCTCTGCCCCCGAAAAAGTATGCCTATTTAAGAAGGGACAAGTAGTGAATATTATGGTTCTGGAGGTTTTATAAATGCTTAAGTTTATTCAGCTATACCTGGTCGTCTTTGCTTCTTTTTTTGTCATTGACATGATCTGGCTTGGCCTGGTGGCCAAGAATTTTTACAAAACTGAGCTTGGCAGCATGATGGCTAAAAGGATTAACTGGGGAGCGGCGATAGTCTTTTACCTGCTCTACATTTTTGGCCTGATCTTTTTCGTTGTTTTCCCCGCCCTGGAACAGGGGACCTGGTTTTATGCTCTCTGGACCGGCGCTTTTTTCGGCCTGATTTGTTATGCCACCTATGATTTAAGCAACCTGGCTACGCTTGAAGGCTGGCCCAAAAAGGTTACCGCAGTGGACCTGGTCTGGGGCTCTTCACTTTCAGCTATTTTGGCTGTAATAGGCTTTTTTTACGGGCAGAGTATTTATTGATAGGCTGGTAACAGCTTCAAACGAGGCAAGGCAGGAGTAGTGTTTAATATCCGGTTATGGGGTTTTAATCCCTGTAGCTGGGAAAAGCACCGGGATTAATTAAGGTTTCCCGGTGCTTTATTTTTCAAGCCAGGCGGCCATTTGCAGGGTTTTGTTACCCCCGAATTTCATAATTTCTTCAAAAACGGATACGGTAACCGGGTCGGCCGGGTTGTACAAAACAAGGGTCAATTCGCCTTTACTGGTATTGATGGTGGTTTCGGTGGCGGTATAAGCTACTGGTCCGAAAAACGAGTGATCGTATTCAAAATGTTCGTAGGTTGTATCGGTGTATTTAACAAGGCGTTGGCTTGAGGACCAGTCAAGTTCAAAATCCTTCAATTTTAGCAGGTTGTTGATCAGGTATTGGAAGTACTTTTTATGCCTGTATCGCAAGGTTGAACGCCGGAATTCCAGTAATGTCATCATGGCGGCTTCCCGCCAAAGAGGGCCGACTAACTCTCTTACTCCCGACTTTGATGAATAAATCAGGTAAAGCTGGTTATAACCGGCGGGAGTATTTTTCAGTTGTTTGATCCTGGTGGGGGTGAACTGGTATAGATCTATTACCGCTTTGTTTGCGACAATAATATCTTTGTAGACATCGGTTAGAAAAGCCGGGGCCAGTAGTTGTTCCATGATTTCCAACAGATTTGTGAACTGGATTTCCGGGTCTTCCGGGTTAAATAGCTCTTCGTCTTTTAAACCCAGGGCGGCATAAAAAAACTCTTTTCTCTCCATGCTTGTGAGATTAAAGGAGTCTGCTAAATGCATCAGAGTTTGGTTGTCCAGGTATTTACGGTCCCCTCTTTCCAGTCGGCCCAGCTGATCTTCGGTAAGATGGACCGCTTTGCTTAAGGCTTCTCTTGTCCAGCGGTTTCCGTGTTCATCGAAGCTGCTTTTGCGCAGGGCTTTGACTAAAAGGCCGAAATCTTTGAGGTCCAAAATTCTCACTCCTGTAGGACAGATAAACGGGAAGAGCATAGAGAAAAATTTATTTCATATTATAGCAACTATTGGAAGTTAGGACAACAGTTCACAAGTTTATACATTGATTCAATACTTATCAACCGCCATGCCTTTTGTAGCCGTTTTACCTGCTTAATTGAAGGCCTGCCCTAAAGTAAGCGCCTCAGACATAGTCTGCTTTGAGCGCGTATTAACTTCTTGAAACAAGCTAAAGATTAAATGAGGGGAAAGCATAAATTATGCAGGAAAATAATCAAAAATCGCGAATTATTAAAAAGCCAATATAAATAATGACTTGATGTCAATATTTTGGTTTATAATTTCTAAAGGAGAGAATTATATGAGCTGGACTTACGAAAAGCCGGATAATCTGGTTGACTGGTGGGCTGAAAGTGAAAAGAATTTTGAGGATAATGTCTTGTTCTGGGTGCACAATGGCAGCGGTTCGGTGGATCCGCTTACTTATGGCGAAATAGCCAGAAGGATCGAAAACGCCAGGGGTGGATTGGCCAGGCTGGGCATCGGTGATAATGATGCCGTGGGGATTATTTCACCCAACTGCCCCGAATGGGCCGTGCTGTCTTTTGCTTCTTACGGCAGAAAGGCTCGTTTTATTCCGATGTATGAAAAGGAGCTCTGGCAAACCTGGAAGTACATAATTAAGGATAGTGAAATAAAGTTCCTGATGGTTTCGAGCCCTGAGATTTACGAACAGGTTAAAGGTTTCCTTGACGAAATACCTACACTGGAACATATTTTTATTATTGATAGTGAAGGCGATAATAGCATGGCTGCCCTGGAAAGCTCAGGAAAAGAAAATCCTGTTGAGCCCTTAATTCCCCGCTATGACGATGTGGCGGTTCTAATTTACACCTCCGGCACGACAGCAGCTCCCAAAGGTGTTCTGCTTACCCACGGTAATCTTACCTATTGTTCCCGGGCTGGTTACAAGCTCTATCCGGAACTTAATCAGAACCAGGTCGGCATCTCCATGTTGCCCTGGGCACATTCGTATGCCCTGAGCGCAGAGCTTAACAACTGGGTCCAGTTTGGGGGATCTCTCGGGTTCATGCGCGATGTATCCACCCTGGCTGAAGATCTGCAGATCATCAAACCGACTTACCTGATCTCGGTGCCCCGGGTTTTTAACAAAATCTATGACGGTATCCAGATTAAAATGAATGATGCCGGCGGAATGAAGAAAAAACTTTTTGATGCTGCCTGCTCCACAGCCAGAAAGAAACGTGAATTGGCCGATAAAGGACAGGACAGTCCGTCGGTAAATATCAAGCACCGTCTGCTGGACAAACTGGTTTTTTCCAAGGTCCGTGAGGCTATGGGAGGCCGGGTAACAGGCGCCCTTACGGCCAGTGCGGCGATGAACAAGGAAATTGCCGAGTTTTTTTATGACATTGGCATACCCACTTATGATTGTTACGGTTTAACTGAAACCGCTCCAGCCGTAACCATGAACAGTCCCGGTGCCTGGCGGATAGGCAGTGTCGGCAAGGTGCTGGACGGGCAAAAAGTAGTCATTGATCAATCAGCTTCAGAAGAAGGAGCCGAGGATGGCGAAATTATCGTCTACGGGCCCAATATCATGAAGGGTTACCACAACAAGCCTGAAGAAACGGCCAAAGTCCTTATGCCCGATGGCGGTTTTCGCACCGGTGACCGCGGCTATTTTGACGAAGATGGGTTCCTCTGGATCACAGGACGGATTAAAGAGCAGTACAAACTCTCAAACGGCAAATATGTCTTTCCGGCTGTGATAGAGGAAGAGATTAAGCTGCTGCCTTACGTGGCCAATGCCATGGTTTACGGGGATGGCAAGCCTTATAATATTTGCCTGGTTTTACCTGATTTTGAGGTAACCAGGCGCTGGGCTGATCAAAAGAGAGTGTCGGGGGAACCGGAAGCTCTGCTGGCCAATGATGAATTTAAAGCTATGCTGACCGAAGAAATTAAGAGTCACTTGAACAAAACCTTCGGCCGCTACGAAATCCCTGAAAAATACCTGTTTTTAAAGGAAGATTTTACTGTGGAAAACAACATGTTAACCCAGACTATGAAGCTAAAACGTCGGGTTGTCATCGACAACTATGCTGAAGAAATCGAAAGTTTGTATAGCTAAGCTGTATCAGGATCAGCTCACTGGGCTGGAGCGGTCCTCGAAGTTGGTTTCGGTAACAAAGCGGACAGTGTTGGCGATGTATTCCAGGTATTCTGTAATTTCCGCCTCCTTCCGTTCTTCGCTCCAGTTGTAACGGGCAGCCATGATATCAGCTACGGCCCGGGCCAGTTCAGGCTGTTTGTGATGCCATATCAGCCACTGCGCTTCAGTTCTGCGGCAAAGGATATCGATCAGTTTGGGGGCGCATTCGCGGTCCAGGATGTAAAGAATTTCAGCCTCGCAGTGCGGGTAGCTCTCCAGAAGAGAAACTCCCGATTGCGGGGCTGCATCAATTTTTTCAAGTATTTCTATCCCACCCCGTCCGTACTGGCGGTGAAAATGTTCCAACATGGAGGGATGGACCCTCCCCCCCAGTTTTTTTTCGGAGATAATACGGTCGAATTCCTTCCTGTCCAGGGCAATCCTGAAAGGTTGGCGTGAGAAGTTCCGTTTATGGTGTTCGGCTCTGGCAAACTGTTCCAGGTAATTATTCTCAACCAGGTAAAAGAGCAGGTCTTCAGCCATGCGGCGATAGGTAGTTGATTTGCCCCCGGCTATGGCCACAATGCCGTCTCCGGTTTGGAATATCTCATGCCTCCTTGAGACATCCGATTCATTTTGGGCCCCTTCCTGCCTGATTAAAGGCCTGATTCCGGCAAAGGTGGCAATGATATCATTATAGGTTAGCCTCGCCCGCGGGAACATCTTGTTGACTGTTCGCAGCAGGTAATCGCAGTCTTCTTTATTACACCAGGGCTCATCCAAATTGGAGGATTCGCGATAATAGTTAGTATCGGTAGTTCCGATCACAGACACACTGCCCCGGTTAAGCACAAAGAAAAAACGGCCGTCATCAATAGATATTAAACTGAAGGCGTTTCGGTTTCCGATCCGCTCATTCGGGACGACCACATGTACGCCTTTTGTAGGGTAAATCCTTTCCTGATCGTAGTTTGACCCGGCCAGGACCTGGTCGGTCCAGACTCCCGCAGCCGAAACCACTGCCTGGCCCATGACCTGGAATTCTTTTCCATTAAGGGTGTCTTTGACTTTTACGCCCCTGACCAAACCCGAGGAATCCTTGATATAATCGGTTACCCGGGCATAGTTGATGGCTGCGGAGCGGCCTTCCGAGTAATCGAGGCTTTCCTTGATGGTTTCTAAAGTTACCCGGGCGTCGTCACAGTTGGTATCGTAATAGAATCCGGCCATGAGCATCTTGCCCAGGTCCGGGTCTTCGGTAGTAATAGCCGGTTCAAATTCTTCTATAAAATCCTTTTTAAATATCTTTGCCTTCCGGTAGTTCTTAAACCCGCTGAACCAGTCTGAAATAATATCATACAGCTTGACGCCAATTTTTACTATGTGCGGCCTGGCCTTGTAATTCTGGTAAGAAGGATATACAAAGCCCAGTGGTCTTACCAGGTTGGGGAAGTGACACCGCAACCAGTTTCTTTCGCCCGTCGATTCCCGGACCAGCCCGAAATCTCCTGAAGTCAGGTACCTCATCCCGCCGTGAAATAGTTTTGAAGACCTTGAGGAAGTGCCGAAAGCAAAATCGTTTTTTTCAAGAAGGCAGAATGATATTCCCCTTAGGGCACATTCCCGGGCAATTCCGGCGCCGGTTATGCCGCCCCCAATAATTACCAGGTTGTACCGGCCTTGTTCGGCAGCTTCGATGCTCTGGCTGCGGACATCCAGGTCCCACTTTCTTTTCATTTTTAACCCATCCTCTTTTTAGTAATATTCAAGTTTTCCAGGTTATCAGTTGCCCTGTTCTCCGTTAAAGACAACGCCTGGCAGGCAAGAATTTGTTGCTCAACTAATACGATACCATAAAATTGTCCAATTGTGATCAAGATAAATATTTATTTCGCTTCTATTATTTTTATAGGAATAAATTATTTGTTTGAAAAGATTAATAACGCTGCGATTTTTAGCCCTGGGCCGGTATTCCGGTTGTTTTCACAGCCCGATAGTTTATAATTACTGCAAGGAGTTTAAATAAGGAGGGCATTTCTGATGAATACCGTGGAAAGAGCTTTAATGCACGGCCTGTTCGTCCACCTGCACCACAACATCGATCAGGCCATTGATTTTGGCATGTTCAAAAAGTTAAATGAAATGGTTGGCAAAGGTTCACCGGGCTCACTGCTCGTTGGTCCTGATGCCAATGACGATGCGGCTGTATTCAAGATGCCCGGTGATGATGGGCTGGTGGTGGCTAAAATGGAGAGCCACTGTTCTCCCTGTGTTCCCCGGCCTTACGACAGCGCGGCAACCGGTGCGGGCGGAGCGATGCGTGATGTGGTGGCCATGGGCGGAAGGCCCCTTTTTCTACTGGACTTTATTGGGACCAGACCCTTAGATGAAGAAGTGATTGTCGGGTCCTGCGGTTTCCAGGGTAAATGTACCTGCGGTGAATGTGTGACGATGACCAGCGGAGAAAGGATTAACTTGATTGTCAGGGGAATACACGACATGTGTAAAGAAATGGGTGTATTTGTCGTTGGGGGCGGCCTCTCTACTTCTTTCAGCGATGTGGTTCCGGCTGTGGTAGCTGCTGTTATCGGGCGGATGGTTATAGAGAGGCCGCTGACAAAGCCGGCGAAAAACCCGGGTGATCGCCTGATCTTAATTGGAGAGACCGGTGATGATGGCAACGACACTCTTTACCGGGCAGGCCTGGTGGAAACAATGCGTCCGGCAGAAGCCCTGTTTAAAGAAGAGAAACAGACTATGGAAGCGGCCCTGGCTGTCATAGAAAAGGGTGGTATAAACGCCTGTTCCGATCTTGGCGCGGCCGGTATCGGAGCTGCGGTTAGCGAATCAGTACGCTTTGGCGGTTTGGGGGCCGAGGTTGACCTGGCCCTGGCTCCTGTCAAGAAGAAAAACTTGAGTCCCGAAGAGATACTGATTTGCGAAACTCAGGCCCGGATGATTTTCCAGGTAGCCCCGGGTGATGCGGCGGAAATTATTGACACAGCTCGCTCTAAAGGGGTGGCTGTGGCTGACGTTGGGCATATAACCGACGGGAAAGAAGCTGTGTTCAGGTTTGGCAACAAGGAAGTGGCCCGCATCCCTCATCAGCCACCTCCGAGACTGATGATCTAGCCCTACCCTTTAATATTAACAGGCATTAAGGAGAGGCAATGGCCGACCTATTTGACAATAAAGCAATTTACACCCACAATTATATTGTAAGGGGGTAATAGCATGGAAGTATTAAATAGAGAGCAAGTTAAACAGTTGTTGGAGCAAAGGGGCTATGGACCGTGTATCTCGCTATATATGCCTACCGAAAAAGGCAGGGAGAAAGCGAAAGCCAATTCTATCCGCTTCAAGAACCTGGTTGCGGAAGCTGCGAGACAGCTTGAAACTATGGGCTATAGCGACCAGGATTTAAGAGAATTACTGGAACCGGCCAGAAAATTAATTGATGACAACTACTTTTGGTCCAAACATAGCGATGGCTTTGCCTTTTTCATTTCTCCGAAGTTAAGCCGTTATTATCGGCTGCCGGTGGAATTCGAAGAGATATCGGTAGTCAGGGAAAGCTTTCATATCAAACCCCTTTTCAGCCTTCTTGCATCAGACGGGCAGTTTTATGTGCTGGCCTTGAGCCAGAAAGATGCCCGCCTTTTACGTGGGACAAGTGTCCTGATGGAAGAAATTGATATCAGCGATATTGGCCAGCGTTTTGAAGAAAAATTTGCCAGCGAACTGCCGGAGGAGTACCTGCAGTTCCACACCAGGGCCCCGGCTACCGGTGATGAGCGTTCGGCGATTTATCATGGTCACGGGGGAGAGATAGACAGTATTCAGAAAGAGAAGCTGCTTAAGTATCTTCGCTTTATCGACAGGGAGCTGCAGGACAAGCTGGATGAAAACTCTGCTCCTATGGTTCTGGCCTGTGTGGATCAACTTTTTTCAACTTACCGGGAAGCCAGCAAATACCCGCTTCTATTTGAAAAGGGGATCAAGGGCAATCCTGAGCACATGAGCGCCCAGGAGCTGCATCACAAAGCCTGGGAGATCGTCCGGCCTTACTTTGAACAAAAGCAAGAAGAGGCAAAAGCCCGTTACCTGGAACTGGCCGGAACCGGAAAAGCTTCCAATGATCTGACCGATATTGTGCCGGCTGCATTTCATGGCCGGATCAGCGATATTTTTGTGACTGTCGGTGTTCAGCAATGGGGTTTTTTCGATCCTGAAACCGAAACGGTCAAATATAGCGAAGGACCCTTAACCGGTAATGAGGATTTAATTGACCTGGTTGCTGCCGAGACGTTTTTGCACAACGGAAACGTTTATGCCGTGAAAGGCGATCAAATGCCCGATCATAGTCCCGCCTGTGCGGTGTACCGGTGGTAAGAACGGGGCATATTTAGGAGCTTAATAAAAAGTTGGCTTAAATTATTGTTAGTAGAAGGAATCCCGGCATTCGATCAAGAAGGGTTCCAATTATAGCTAGATCTGTGAAAGGATCTAAATTAATTTCAGGAGGTTTATTTTTGAATGGATGTTGAAAAGAAAGCTAAAGAACTTGGTAATGAGATCTCCAAGACAGAGGAATATAAGGAGCTGGAAAGAACCAGCCAAAATGTCCAGGAAAACCAGGAAGCAAATCAGATGATCGAAAAGATCCAGGAATTGCAGCAAAATATCCAGTTTGCGCAGCAGTCCGGAGTCCAACCCAGCGAGGAACAATTACAGCAATTTAATGATTTGAAACAGCAGATGAATGCTAATCTGACTATCCAGGCTTATGCAAAAGCCCAGGAAGAGTTTAATAAACTGATGCAGGAAGTCAACAGCGCTATCAGCAAGGGGATCAAACCCGAAGAAGATGACAGCCAGGAGCAGTAGTATAACCCGGGCGTCATGGGAATTTGCTGCCACTTGCAATTGACATTGCTCCTTTTTGAAAGGTGATTAACAATGAAAAAAGTGCTTACTGTGGCCGGATCTGATTCGGGCGGCGGAGCGGGTATTCAGGCTGACCTGAAAACCTTCGCCGCCCTTCGGGTATACGGAACCTCCGCTGTAACAGCGGTTACCGCTCAAAATACCAGCAGGGTTACCGGTGTGCATTCTTTACCGGCGGAATTTGTGGCAAAGCAAGTGGAAGCGGTAGTAGAAGACATCGGTGTTGATGCCCTGAAAACTGGTATGCTTGCCAACCCGGATATTATTAATGCCGTGGCAGAGGTGATAAGACGTTATAACCTGGGCCCCCTGGTAGTTGATCCCGTCATGGTGGCCCAGAGCGGTGATGTTTTAGTGGAAAGGGCAGCTATAAAAGCCCTGCGGGAAGAACTGCTTCCCCTGGCTGCAATTGTTACGCCAAACCTCGATGAGGCGACGATCCTCGCCGATCAAGAGGTGAAAAACCTTGAAGACATGAAAGCCGCCGCGCAGTCTATTTTTTCGCTTGGCCCGGACTGGGTCCTGGTGAAAGGCGGCCATATGGAAGGCAACACGGTTACAGATCTCCTATATGATGGTTCTGAATTCAGGTATTATACTTCTTCGCGCCTGGCGGCAAGCAACACACACGGCAGCGGTTGCACATATGCCGCCGCTATAACGGCTATGCTGACCAGGAATCCGGAGGTGCCCGAAGCCGTCGGATTGGCCAGGGAGTACCTGCTCGCAGCTTTGGCTGAAGGGATTAACATTGGCAAAGGCAGCGGGCCCCTCCACCACTTTGTTCACTATTACCGGGAGTGGGCTTAAAAATTTCCTTTCTTCAGATAGCCGGAGAACCTTTTTGCATAAAAGCCTTAACTGCTGGCAGCAGCCCTGCTTACCAGCTGTTTTAAATGATCTGTTACAATAAAGGAAAAGGTCTATATCTAATCCCGGTTATCTGAGGAGCGGTTTTAAATATGATGCCCGTTTTGTTTACACTGGGAGGTTTTACATTCCGGACCTACCTGGTTTTTGTTATTGCAGCGATCATTACAGCCGTAGTTTTAGCCCGGTTTTATGAAAGCCCCCGGCTTAAGGCCCAAGGAAAACTGCCTCCGGCAATTGCTAAATACAGCGGTGAGGCTCTCTTGATGGCAATTATCTGTACCATCGTCGGGGCCCGCCTGGCCTTTGTGTTTGTTAACTGGGAACTCTACAGCCAAGATCTGGGAAGGATCCTGGAACTCTGGCGGGGCGGTTTTGCTTTTCACGGAGCTCTGATCCTGGGCATTCCCGCTGCGATTATGCATGCCCGGTTTCGGGCCATGCCCCTCGGAAAGATGATGGATCTTTTCATGCCTTTTATTACCGTCGGTTATGGTATCGGACGCCTGGGCTGTTTTTTTAACGGTTGCTGCTACGGACAGGTTACAGAAGCGCCGTGGGGCCTGGTTTACCAGGCCATTGATACAGCTCCCCGCCACCCCACCCAGCTTTATTCATTCCTGATGATCATGATTGCGGCCGCTATTTTGCTCAGGATCAGCAGGAGAAATTTTGCGGCCGGCAATCAAGGCGGTTCAACCCTGGCCTGGTTTTTAATCCTCATCGGAGGGTACCGTTTTGTGGTGGAATTTTTCCGGGTAAGTGAAGTATATGCTTTTTACCTGACCCTGGCCCAGATGGTTTCTCTGGTCATGGTCGTTGGCGGAGTATTAGTATTGATTAAATGGCATCATCAGTTAAGCCCTTAATGCTGAAATCCTGCATTAATTTGGCAAGACATTTTGAAGCGATCCCGGAAACGCCGATGTAGGGTGGGTTTAATAGGACTCATTTTGAAAACCAACTTTTATGAAACTGGCTCGTTCAGGTTAGGAGGAGATAGTAGTGTTTAAGAGCGTTTGCATAATTACGATTTTACTCCTGGTCATACCGTTCAGCTTTGCAGCTTCAGGCTGTCAGCCTGAAGAGGTGGTAGAAAAGCCGGTCACTATGACCTGGGGCATTCCTGAAGAAGTAACCGCCTTTGAAAATTTGCAAAGGGAGCCCCAGGGATTGGAATTAGAACAGCCCGATAAAGATACCCTGCAGGTAACCTGGAAGGTCGGTGAAAGTTATATTCTGCCTATAAGCGCTACATCCGGCCGTGAACTGGCAGCAGTTCGTTACCAGGGCAGCGGTATCCCTGATTACCTGGATCTGGAATGGCTTGATCCCAGACAGGAGTTGTGGTTCCCGATTGAAGATGTCCCCGAAGAAAGGGTCAAGGCTATTATCGAGAAAGACAATGATTACCTTAATGTTGACTTTGGCCCTCCGGAAGGAGCTGATTTTGATGAGGACATGACCCGTTTGATCTGGTTCAGGATCACTCCGGCCGGGACTGGCCAATTCGAGTTTGCTATTTTTGGATACCAGTTTGAAGAAGGAGAGCCCGAAGAAGCCCGTATTTCAAACGTGTTAACCCTGGAGGCTGAAGTGATCGAATAATATCGGGCTTAGTTGATAATTAAAAAGACTGCAGGGTAAGATCAATGTTTTGCAGGCAGCATTCACAAGTTGAAAAAAGGGGATCTGCTGCAAATGGATATCGAGAAAGCCAGAGATGCTGTTATAGAAGTGGGAGTACAGCTTGTAGAAAAGGGTTTGATTGCCCGAACTTGGGGTAATGTCAGCTGCCGGATCGGTTCAGACCGCTTTCTAATTACGCCCAGTGGCAAATCATACCGTTCCCTTACGCCGGCTGAAATAGTCATAGTCAACCTGAAAGACTGCAGTTATCAGGGTAATGTTGAACCTTCTTCAGAAGTGGGTGTCCATGCAGAGGTATACCGGCAAAGGCCTGATGTCAATTTTGTCATTCACACCCATCAGCCCTGCGCTTCAGCGGTAAGCGCTCTGCGGGATGATATAGATCTGAGTGCAGTTGGCCCAGCGGCGGCGAGTTTTGTTGGTGATAAAGTTTGTTCCGTGGCTTATGCTTTGCCCGGAACTAAAGAGCTGCGGGAAAATGTGGCCCTGGCGCTGCAGAGATCCCAGGGGAAAGCCTTTCTAATTTCTGCACATGGCGCGCTCTGCCTGGGAGTTGACAGCCAAGAAGCTTTCAGTATTGCCTTGAGCCTTGAGAAAGCTTGTCTTGAATACATAAGGGTAGAATATCTAAAGCAGCACAGGGGAAGGGATGCGAAAAGGGTTATGAAAGCCGACTGTGATCAGATCAGGGAATACTTTGCCCGGGAGCACCGTCCCGGCAGGGTGGACTTCAAAGAACCGGTGACAGTTGACAACAAGGGCCGGATTTCTCCCAAATATATTTTTTTTAACAGCGTCCGGCAAGGAGAAGAGATCATCTTTTATCCCGGGGGAAAGCCCGGAGATCCTTTCCCGAAAAATAACGATAAAATATTAGCGGCCGACCTGGAGGGGAATAGCTTTACCTCCTCAACTTCCGGTGAAGCCTCAAGCGATGGTGTTCCCCGGTCCTGCCGGGATGCCGTGCAGGTTCATCGCTCTATCTACAGGACCTATAAAGCAGTCGGGGCTATTATCCATGCCGTTACACCAGATATCCTTGCTGTTTCCAGGACGGGCGGGGATCTGTTCCCTTTACTGGATGATTTTGCTCAGATTATCGGGACCAAAGCGCCCGCAATGCCCGAAAGATTAGATATCAATGACCTGGCCGCAGAGGTAGTTGATCGGCTCAGCGATAGCAACGCTGTCCTGCTAAGTGACAGCGGCGCCCTTTGCTGCGGGCCGCGGAAAAGCGATGCCGAAGCTGCTGCGCTCATTTTCGATAAAAATTGCAAAGCGTTTATCACTGCCTCCTTGCTGGGGAGGGTAAAACCGATTGACCCTGAAGAGTGTGCTTTTATGCGCAGGAATTATTTAAATCACTATTCTCGTAAAGACACTTAACAATTACGTCACCGGTGTTTTTTAAGCCGGGTTTTTTTAGGGTCGACTCATTGCCATGCTTATTATTATAATAATCCTGCAGCTTTTTAAAAAAGATTTCAGGCTTCGCCAAAAAGGTGGCTTATGATGCAAAACAGAACGGTTTTACTTTTACGCTTAAGTGTGTTCAGGTATTATTTTTGAAAACGCTATAAGAATTATCCCTGGATCATAAGATTTCCGGTTATTTAGGGTTAAAAAAACACTGGCAGGGGCGGTTGATATGGTGAGTATCAGTGAACAATTGACTGGTTTGCAGAAAGAATTAATCGAGCTGCGAAGAGATTTCCACATGTACCCGGAACTGGGTTTCGAAGAACACCGAACTTCGGGTATAGTGGCTTCTTACCTGAAAGAATGCGGGCTGGAAGTATCTAAAATGGCGAAAACAGGGGTGATAGGACTGCTCCGGGGTGGGCAGGACGGGAAAAACCTGCTGCTCAGAGCCGACATGGATGCTCTGCCAATCCAGGAGGAAAACGAGTTTTCCTATAAATCAAGGCACGAGGGTATCATGCATGCCTGTGGCCACGATGGCCACACCGCTATGCTTCTGGTGGCCGCTAAAATTCTTTCAGGCTACCGGGACAAACTAAAAGGAAATATCAAATTTGTTTTCCAACCCAACGAAGAAGATGCCGGAGCCTACCTGCTGGTGGAAGAAGGGGTTATGGAAAACCCAGCTGTGGATGCGGCAGCCGGCCTGCACTTATGGTCCGGGCTTGAGAGCGGAACTGTCGATATTTGCGCAGGCCCGGTAATGGCGGCAAGTCACTATTTTTATCTAACCATAAAAGGCCTCGGCGGGCATGCCGGGCAAATCAATAAAGCAATTGATCCTATCATGACTGGATCGGCGGTTATCCAGGCTGTTCAAGCCATGCAAACCCGGGAGTTTGAACCCCTTCAGCCTCTCTCCATAGTTTTTACCGGTTTCAAAGCTGGTTTTAATACTACCATTGTTCCTGAAAAAGCCGAAATGCAGGGTTCAATCAGATTTCTTTCCACCGCTGGTTCGAGCATAAGGGATAGCTTTTCCCGGGTGATTGCGGAAGTATGCAGCGCACACCGGGCTGACTGCGAGCTTAAATTCAAGGTGGGCAACGAAATGGTGTCCAATGATCAGGAAATGGCCGCCTTAGCCCGTGAAGCAGCCCTGTCGTTCCCGGAGAATAAGCATACCGTTACAGCCGGGTTCCGAACTATGGGTGGCGAAGATTTTTCAGAGTTTTCAAACCTTGTGCCCTCTGTTTTCTACTTTCTTGGAGCAGGCAGCAAAGACAAGAAAACTGATTACTCGCACCACCATCCCTGTTTTAATATTGATGAAGACGTTCTTTTAACCGGCGCTGAAATGCATGTCAGGCTGGCTTTAAAATATTTCGGCCTGCTCTAGGAATTATTTATGATCAAGGCTTAGAGAGCCATGTTCTAATAAGCGACTTACTACCTTAATCTGCCTTCATAAGCGGCAATGAATTACTAAAACCCGGCTCCAACCGGCTTTGACTTGCAAATAGCTTCTTAATTTGTAGTTGGAATTAGCATATAATAGAAATGAAAAGCTGAGTGTTTTGCAATCATATAACTTGCCTTAACAAGGGGGAGAATAACAGATGGAATTCAGGATTGTTGAGAGGCATTTTTCAGAGGATGAAGCCATGCCTACAATAATGGTGGCTAATATTTACGGTGCCCCGGATGTTAAGCAAAATCTGGACAAAATGGAGCAGATAATCAATCTGGCCCATGAGCGTAAAGTTAATATCCTTATCTTCCCGGAACTCTCAGTTACAGGTTTCGTATGGAGCAACGACGACAAGGCTGAAGTCAGGAATTTGCTGATGGAAGGTGAAAACAGCCACATCAAGCCATGGTTGAAAAATGTCAGGGACAGTCTTACTGACGGCAAGGACAGTCTGGAATATATCTGTTATGGCAATGCCCGCTTAAGAGACGGCAACCTGTATAATTCTACATTTATCCTCAACCCGGAAATCGATTACGCTGAGGAAGAATATATCTATGCCAAGGTCTTTTTGACTCCCGTAGAAAGAGATTATTTCCGGCAGGGCACCGACAAAAGGTTGAGCATAGACACCAAGTGGGGGCGCTTCGGTTTTATGATCTGTTACGACCTTTGTTTTGTAGAGCTGGCCCGGCAGTATGCGTTTGTCGACTGTGTGGACGCCATTATTACCATGGCCGCCTGGCACTCTGAGGCGGTCAGGGAATATTCCAAGATGAATACCCGGACCGACCACTATTACGGCTTTTTGTGGAACCTGATGAACGGTTCTAAGGCAGCCTATAACCAGGTCTGGAGCCTGGGAAGCAACTGGGTAGGGTTGCACCAGAAGAGCGGCGAGTATTATTGGGGCGGAAGCGGCATCTGGGCTCCCTCAGGGATGACGCTCCTGCAGGCCTCCAATATCAATGAAGAGCTGCTTATAGTAAGGAATGTAGATATCAAGGAGCAGAGGGACAAGGAACAGGATGATTTTAATTACCGGATTGATTTCCAGGAGTTTTACCGCCATATGAACCACCAGGACGAATGCATCCATTACGTGGAAAGGAAATCAGAATAGGGCCGGGGCACAATCCGGGCCGTTAAAGATAAAAAACAAACTCAACTAATGTTAAAATAGAGTTGAAATACTTTTTAAGCATAGGGTGAAGCATGGTTAAATTACTGTTATTGTTTACTTTAGTTCCTCTGGTGGAAATATGGGTCTTGATTGAGGTTGGCGGTATCATCGGTTCTTTGCCCACTATCCTGCTGATCGCTTCAACCGGGTTTGTGGGTGTCTTTTTAGCCAGGTACCAGGGCCTGGCCGTATTAAAGAAAATGCAGATGGACATGGAAGCAGGCATTATGCCCGGAGAGCCCATTTTTGATGGAGCCTGCATCCTGGTTGGCGGCGCCCTGCTCTTGACTCCTGGTTTAATAACAGATCTGGTTGGCTTTTCCCTGCTGCTGCCTTTTACCAGGATCTTCTACAAGGCGGCAGCCCAGAAGTACTTTACCCGCCGTATGGAAAACGGAACCTACCAGGTTTGGTGGCGGTAAAGATGCCTGCTCAGATCTCAGTTTTCAGCACCGCCAATCTTTTTTACCTGTTCCGCCGTCCTGTATTTTGGTATGGTGGCGGTTCAGCTATGGTAATGGCAGCGGTTCAGCTTTTTTAGCGCTGTCGCATGGTATTTAAGTACTCATAACGACTTTTTACTGACATAGTCATTTCACATCCCCTTGGTAAGATTTCGTCGTGATATAGCCGAATCCCCTTGAGTAAGATTTTAAATGATTGGTCGCGCTTCGTTGACACTGATAGCGGAATATTGCTATACTTATACTAAGTTCAAATAAGCTCAAATGTTTAGATTTTATCGTCAGAGTTCACAACCAGATTGTTTCCTTCACGATCACCGTGCTGCCAGGCTTCTTTTTTATGAATATCTACCGGCTATATGAATGATTTTGATAGATAATCTGTTTTCAACAGTATGACTCGGAGTGCCTGATATAACACGATTCCTTAGCTTGATCTCATTACCTGGATACCTGCAGCACACTCAGCTGCCGGGAAGGTTCTTGCCTCGCTGTACCGGATTTAGAAGGGTAGGGGGTGTTTTTGGCATATTTACCGGTATTGATAGTAGCAGGGAACTGTATTTACTGGTTTGGCAGATTACAGGATCAGAGGAGTGTGAATCGTGAAAGGGACTATAGTTGTTAATATCCCCAGGTGCGTGGGTTGTCACAGCTGTGAACTGGCCTGCGCTGTAGAACATTCCCTCAGTAAGAACCTCTACCAGGCTGTATCTGAATCACCGCGGCCCCAGAAAAGGGTTGAAGTTGAATGTTACGGGCGGACCAACCTGCCCCTGCAGTGCCGTCACTGTGAGGATGCGCCCTGCGTCCGCGTGTGCCCCACCAGCGCCCTGTATAAGCAGGACCAGGGAGAAGTTGTCCTGGTTGATCAACCCAAATGTATAGGCTGTAAGTGGTGTGTCCTTGCCTGCCCCTTTGGTGTAATAACCCTTGGGTTCGATGATAAGGCCGTGATTAAATGCGACCTGTGCCTGGAAAGGGCGGGCCGAAACGAGGAACCGGCCTGCGTGGAAGGGTGCCCCACCGGGGCGCTGGAGTTGGCCACAGTAGAGGAAGCAGCCCGCTCTAAGAGGAGGGAATTTTTGGTCGAGTTTCTGCGGGAAGAATAGCCCGCAGCCGGCCTGGTAAGCCATGAAAGAACAAGTGGAACAGATTATTGACAGACACAGCCATGCAGAAGGCAGGGTTGACCTGGTTGCCATCCTGCATGAAGTGAACAGCACTCAGCGTTATTTGTCCCGGGAAGCCCTGGAAATGATCGCTCAGAAACTGGCGGTACCGTTAAGCCGGCTCTACAGCATGGCTGCGTTTTACCGCAGCTTTAACCTGGAACCCCGCGGCGATCATGAGGTTCATATCTGTCTCGGAACGGCCTGCCATGTTCGTGGTGGGGAAAGAATTTTTGATCGGCTCAGCGAAAGGCTCGGCATCGGTTCCGGAGAAACTACCAGCGATAGAAAGTTTACCATTAACCGGGTCAATTGTGTGGGAGCCTGCGCCCTGGGCCCCCTGGTAGTTATTGACGGCCGCTATTACGGCCGGCTCGATCCCCTGAAAGCAGAGCGCTTACTGGAGGAATACTATGAGCAGGCTTAACAGTTTAAAAGAATTGGAAGCTAGACGCCGTGAAATTATAGCTGCTGATAAAGAGAAAACAGCTGCTGTGGCAGTATGCTGCGGAACCGGATGCAGCGCTTCCGGAGCCAGGGATGTAGCTGCTGAATTCGAGAGGCTTATAACAGAAAAAGGCCTTGCTGTAAGGGTTAGAACCAGGATTACCGGCTGTCACGGTTTTTGCGAGCAGGGTCCCCTGGTTGTGGTGGAAGAGGCAGGCAGCAGGCCTGAACATAGCACGAGCTTAAATGACAGCAATGCCCGCCCTGCCGGGGGAGAATCCGGCCCCGGGGGCCTCCTTTACTGCCGGGTTAAACCTGAAGATGCAGAAGAGATCCTGGAAACTTCTGTGCTGAATGACGGGGTGGTGGAGCACCTGCTTTACAAGGACCCCGTCACGGGAGAAAAGTTCCGTTCTGAAAACGATGTTCCTTTTTATGCCCATCAATCCCGGATGCTGATGGGTTACAATGGCAGGATTGACCCGGGCCGGATCGAAGATTACCTGACTGCTGGTGGTTACGGCGGCCTGGCCCAGGTCCTCGGTGGTTCTATGCCGCCGGAGGATGTGATTAAAGAAATCGAGATTTCCGGTCTCAGGGGAAGAGGGGGCGGCGGTTACCCGACCGGCTCGAAATGGGATTTATGCCGCCGGGTTGAAGGTGAGATCAGGTATGTCGTCTGCAACGCTGATGAGGGCGATCCAGGCTGTTTCCAGGACCGCAGTATCCTGGAAGGCAATCCGCACCTGGTTCTGGAGGGCATGATTATCGCCGCCTATGCTGTTGGCGCTTACGAAGGATATATCTATGTCCGCGCCGAGTATCCCCTGGCCTTAAAGCAGGTTGCTACCGCCCTGGAGCAGGCTTACGAATGGGGCTTGCTCGGAGATAATATCCTCGGCAGCGATTTATCATTCCGGGTCCGGATCAGCAGGGGCGGCGGAGCTTTTGTTTGCGGTGAGGAAACAGCTTTGCTCAGCTCCATTGAGGGCCTTACCGGCGAGCCCAATCCGCGTCCCCGGCCTCCTTATCCAACCTCCATCGGCCTGTGGGGTTTCCCGACCCTGATTAATAATGTCAAAACCCTGGCTGCCGTACCTGACATTATCAAGAAAGGTGGTGCCTGGCATGCATCCACCGGTACGGATACAAGCAAAGGGACGATGATTTTTTCACTGACCGGCAGGGTAAACAATACCGGCCTGGTGGAGGTGCCCATGGGTATGAGCCTGCGTGAACTAATTTTTGATGTCGGTGGGGGAATCCCGGGCGGCCGCAAGTTTAAAGCGGTGCAAACCGGCGGCCCGGCCGGCGGTTGCCTGCCGGCGGAAATGCTCGATCTGCCTCTTGATTATGAAAGGTTGAGCGAAGCCGGTTCGATCATGGGCTCAGGCGGCATGATTGTTATGGATGAAAGCACCTGCATGGTTGATGTAGCCCGCTATTTTTTATCTTTTACCGTGGATGAATCATGCGGCAAGTGCACTCCCTGCCGGGAGGGAGGCAGGCAAATGCTGGCCTTGCTCGATAAATTTGTGCACGGCACTGCCCTGGAAGGGGACCTCAATATGCTTTTTGAGCTGGCTGCAACCATGCAGAGCAGCAGCCTCTGCGCACTGGGCAAACTGGCTCCCAACCCGGTATTGACTACTTTGCGCTATTTTGAGGATGAATACAGGAGCCATTTTGAGCAGTGGCGCTGTCCGGCCGGGGTTTGCCGGCCCTTAATCAGCTACACCATCGATGCGGAAGCCTGCACCGCCTGCGGGCGCTGCCTTGAAGCCTGCCTGGCCGGGGCGCTTACCGGGGTGGAAGATGAGGTTCCCGAACTGGATGATCAGCTGTGTACCAAATGTGGAGCCTGCCGGGATGTCTGCCGTTTTTCGGCTATCCTGGTGGGGTAGGGGGATCAGATCATGGTAAGGATTACAATAGACGGATTGGATTTTGAAGTCCCGAAGGGGACCACCGTTTTGGAGGCGGCCCGTAGAAATGGTTTTGAAATACCCACCCTGTGCTATCATGAAGCCCTGGAACCGATCGGTTCCTGCCGCCTGTGCCTGGTGGAGCTGGGTGGAGGCGAAAAAGGGGAAGTGGTTTCTTCCTGTACTCACCCGGTAGAAAAAGACGGGTTGGTAGTATACACGGAATCACCCGCCGTTTTGCAGGCCCGGAAAATGAATTTGAGTCTCTTACTGGCCCGCTGTCCGGGGGTAAAATGCCTGCAGGATCTTGCTTACAGCTGGTGGGTTGACAGCACTGCCCTGCCTGTCCTGGGTGATTACGAGAAAGAATGCATCCTGTGCGGCCGTTGTGTCAGGGTATGCCGGGAGGCGATCGGCAAAGAAGCAATTAGTTTTACCTTTCGCGGTGTGGATCGCCAGGTCCTTCCCCCCTTCAAACAGCAGCCCGATGATTGCATTGGCTGCACTGCCTGCGCCTACGTTTGCCCCACCGGGGCGGTAAAGGTTACCGAAGAAGAGGGGCGCCGCTTTATTGCCCCCTGGAAAAGTGATTTGCCCCTGTACTTCTGTGACAGCTGTGAGGCCCCGGTTACGACTATAGAAAATTCGGCCAGCCTGGAAGAGAAAATACAGGAAACAGGGTTGCCCCCTGGATCGATGAGGCCTTCTTTCAAGACGGGCGAGCGCGAACCTGAGGGCACCGGCTCGGACCCGGAAATAAATGCTGATGAGGAAATGCTCTGCCCCCGCTGCCGGAGGCGCCGGGTTACAGAAAGCATAGCCCGCCTGCCCCGGGAAAAACAGGACCGGTCCTGGATTAAAGCAAGGCAGGGCTATAAATAGCATGATACCAAATGAGAACAAGGAGGTTTGGTTCTGATCATGGATAAAGAGTATCTTTCCCGCAAAAGCACCGACCCTGCCGTACAGGAGATGATTAAAAAGGCGGGCTCTGAAAAGATCGAAACAGTCTGGGATCGTTACGAGCAGCAGTCGCCGCAGTGCGGTTTTGGCGACCTGGGCCTGTGCTGCCGGCACTGCCTGCAGGGGCCGTGCCGCATTGATCCTTTCGGAGGCGAGCCGCAGCGCGGCATCTGCGGGGCAACTGCCGATACCATGGTAGCCCGCGGTATTGACCGGGCGATTGCCGCCGGGACGGCGGCTCATTCAGGCCACGCCAAGCACCTGGCCCATACTATGAAAAAGATGGCCAGGGGCGAAGCCGGCGACTACAGCATTAAAGATAGTGAAAAACTGCGCAGTGTGGCGGCCCGGCTCGGGATCGAGTTAGAAGGAAAAGATGACCGGGCTTTGGCCTTAGAAGTAGCAGAGGCGGCCCTGGCTGATTTTCATGAAAAAGATACGCCGGTGCTCTGGGCGGCTACAACAGTTACCGAAGGGCGCGTGAAAGTGCTTTCCGATTTGGGAGCCGTGCCCAGGGGCATCGATCATGAAATATCTGAGATCATGCATCGCACCCTCTACGGCGTTGATGCCGATCCGGTAAATTTACTGCTAAGCGGCCTGCGCTGCGGGGTAGCCGACCTGGCCGGATGCTACATGGGCACCGACCTGTCAGATATTTTGTTCGGAACGCCTATGCCGGTGGTGAGCGAGGCCAACCTGGGCGTGCTTGAACCGGAGGCGGTAAACCTGGTCCTGCATGGCCATAATCCGGTCCTGTCCAATGTTATTGTAGGTGTGGCCCGGGAAATGGAAGAAGAAGCCCGCCAGGCGGGAGCATCCGGGATTAAGCTGTCCGGAATCTGCTGTACCGGCAACGAGGTGCTGATGCGGCATGGTATTCCGTCCTGCACCCATTCTGTCAGCCAGGAGATGGCCCTCGTTACCGGTGCGGTTGATGCCATGGTGGTCGATTACCAGTGCATTATGCCTTCCATGGCTGGGGTGGCGGAATGCATGGGCACAAAGCTGATCACTACCATGGAACTGGCCAGGATCCCGGGGGCCGAACATCTGCCTTTCAGTGAAGAAACCGCAGTAGAAAATGCCCGAGAAGCAGTGCGGATGGCCATAGAAGGTTTTAAACAGCGCCAGGGCCGCCCTGTCGACATACCGGAGCATAAAAGCAAAGTAGTAGCCGGTTTCTCGACCGAAGCAATTGTCGGGGCCCTGGCCAAAGTAAATGCAGATGACCCGCTGAAGCCGCTGGTCGATAACATTGCCGAAGGCAATATCCGCGGCGTCTGCCTCCTGGCCGGTTGTAACAATGTTAAAGTCCCCCAGGACAGCGGTTTTACCACCATTGCCCGCAGGATGCTGCAAGAGAATGTCCTGGTTATTACAACCGGATGTGGAGCCGGCGCGCTGGCCCGGCATGGGTTCATGGACCCGGCCAATGTTCCCCAGTTGTGCGGAGACGGCCTGAAAGCAGTCCTCAGTGCCGTAGGTGAAGCCAACGACTTAGGCGGGCCCCTGCCGCCTGTTCTGCATATGGGCTCCTGCGTTGACAATTCCCGGGCTGTAGCCGTGGCTGTAGCCGTGGCCGATAAACTGGGTGTGGATACGGACAAGCTGCCCGTCGTGGCCTCGGCAGCCGAAGCGGTTTCTGAAAAGGCTGTTTCCATCGGTACTTATGCTGTTGCGGCCGGACTGCCTACCCATGTCGGGGTCATGCTCCCTGTTTTAGGCAGCCCCCAGGTTACAGAAGTGCTTACGTCCAAGATCAACGACCTGACCGGCGGATATTTTATGGTCGAACTGGATCCTGAAGCTGCGGCGGATAAACTGGTGGCTGCAATAAACCAGCGCCGCGGCGGTCTGGGTTTGAAGCTCTAAAACAAAGGAACCCGGCGGCAGCTTTAAAAACCGTTTAACGACAGCTCCTGGAAATTGAAGGTGGCTACGCAGCCTGTTGCCCCTTGTGAATAACAGGCAAAGCCATGGGGAGGTTCGAATCTTCCCATTAAGCTTAGCGGGCCAAGCCCTGGTAGTTACAATTGAACGATAGAAGGGACAGTCTGAATGTGCTGTCCCTTTAAACATGTTGCGTCCGGCATGGGCGTTAACCTGGTTGGGAAAATCAGCTGTGGGCCTGAAGGAGGGAACCATCAGCTGAAGGCAGGGGTATGCGCAGCCGGTCCGCTTATGCAGCCAGTTAGTCGGTTATGAGGGTCCCGGTTTTTCCATCCAGGGCCTCGATCGATTTAAACAGTGAGGTGATAATTGCCTTTTTGCCGGGGTTTTCCTTGACATACATGGTTGCCGCCTGGATCTTGGGAAGCATGCTGCCGGGAGCAAAATGTCCCTCTGCCATGAATTTTTCTGCCTCCGCCACGGTCAAGTGATCCAGATCCTGCTGTTCGGGTGTGTTAAAGTTGAGGGCCACCCGGTCTACCTCTGTAAGGATCATCAAGACATCGGCCTCGATATCGTTGGCCAGCCTGGCTGCAGCCAGGTCCTTGTCTATAACGGCGGCAATGCCGTGCAAAGAACCGTCCTCAGCCTCGGTTACCGGAATGCCTCCACCGCCGGCAGTAATAACTATGGTCGTATCCCAGAGTTCTTTTAAGCAAGAAAACTCAACGATCCTTTGGGGCATAGGAGAGGCTACAACCCTTCTCCAGCCTCGTCCGGCGTCATCGGCCATGGTATAACCCTTTTCCCTGCCTATTATTTCTGCTTCTTCTTCTGAATAATAGGGGCCGATTGGTTTGGTCGGGTTGTTAAAGGCGGGGTCTTTTTTATCGACAACCACCTGGGTGATAATGCTAACTACAGGCACATATCGGCACTTCTTGTCCAGGGCGTATCGCAAAGCCTGCTGGATATGGTAACCGATATACCCCTGGCTCATGGCTCCACAGACGTCAAAGGGCATGGCCGGCACGACATCCGCAGCAGTTTCACTGGCTAAAACAATATTGCCAACCTGGGGCCCGTTGCCATGGACAATCGCCAGCTCATTATCCCGGCAGCTCATTTCGGCAATGTATTCCACTGTCTGGTAAATCCGTTCCAGCTGGTTTTCAGCCGTAGCGGGAGCCCCTCTCTGCAGGAGGGCGTTGCCTCCCAGGGCTACAACAATCCTTGTTGGTCTCATGGTTCAAACCTCCATGGATTACTTGGTTGCTTCAATTTTAACATAATTTGCAGCTACTTTCATTTTATTTGGAAAATCAATGCGGGCCGGGTTTTAAAGTTTAAGGTTTGTGTAAAAGCAAGAGTGTAGAACAATAAACAAAGATGGACCTGTTGCGGACTAATGAAGTCCTATGTTATACTTAGAAAAGAGGAGGATATAAAAGCATAGGCTCGATATAATTAGAAAGGAGGAGAAAGAATCATGACTGGAAATGGTTTTGTTGAATACCTGGCAGAGTGGTTTACTGTCCAATTCCCTCATTTTATTGGCGCAATAGCGATCCTGATTGTAGGTTGGCTTGTTGCCCTGATCCTGGCTTCGGTTGTCAGGGGCGCATTTCGCAAAACCCAGGCTGGCGCAAAGCTGGCCAGGTGGATCAAGGGAGATGAAGAAGCCACCGGCAGCGAAGTAAATAAATGGAGCGGTCGGATAGTCTTTTACCTGGTCATGTTTTTTGTCCTGGTTGCATTTTTCCAATATCTTGATCTTACCTTTATTGCGGAGCCATTAACTGCATTCTTGACCCGGATATTTGAATATGCCCCCCGCATATTCGGCGCGGCTTTGCTTCTGCTGATTGCATGGCTGGTTGCGACCGTGTTAAGGATCCTGGTTCAGCGAATCCTGGAAGCGACAAAAATTGATCAGCGGATGACTGATTTGAGTGGTGAGGAAGTCGAAGAAGAAAGGAAAACTTCACTGGCCCAGTCTTTGAGCACCGTCGTTTACTGGGTCACATTCCTGCTTTTTGTCCCGGCAATCCTGAGCACCCTGACCTTAGAAGGGTTGCTTGTGCCGGTCCAGGGAATGTTCGAGGTTATCCTGTCCTACCTTCCCAATATCCTTGGGGCAGGCTTGATCATTCTCCTGGGTTGGTTTGGAGCCCGCATTCTGCAAAGAATCACTGTTAATCTGTTATCGGCTATAGGTCTGGATCGTCTTACTGAAAGGGATGATATTTCTTCCTATTTCGGTGCCAGGAAACCTTCGCAGATCCTGGGGCTGGTAGTTTATGTAGTTGTGATCATATTTGCCATTATCGGGGCCCTCAATGCTCTGGCCCTGGAAGCTATAACCAGGCCGGCCAGCAACATGCTGGAGATGATCCTGCAGTCCCTGCCCGCAATATTTGCGGCTGCACTGGTCCTGGCTGTAGCTCTGCTGGTAGGCAGAGTGGTGGCAGCCCTGATTACCAGGCTGTTATCTGCAGCAGGATTTGATCAATTCCTAACCCGCCTTGGTATTGCCAGGCCGGAAGCTGAAGGGATCAGGACTCCTTCTGAAATAGCCGGATATGTTGTCCTGGTGGCGATTATGCTCTTTGCCTCTATAGAGGCAGCTGGATTGCTTGGGTTCATCGTCCTGGCCGACCTGATTGCCCAGCTTACGATCCTGCTTGGCAGGGTTGTTGTATCCGTGGTTATCTTCGGTATCGGCCTTTATCTCGGGGGGCTGGCCAGGGAAGTGGTAAAAACCAGCGGTGGGCCGCATGCCGACTTTCTGGCCAAACTGGCCCGGGTTTCCATTTTAATCCTGGCCGGTTCTATCGCCCTGCAGCAGCTCGGAGTAGCCGATGAAATCATAATTATTGCCTTTGGTGTGCTTCTGGGTGCTGTGGCCTTGACCGGAGTTATTGCTTTTGGTTTGGGTGGAAGAGACCTGGCGGCCAGGGAGCTTTCAGAGTGGATCGATAACTTTAAGAATAAATAAAATGTGGCTCTGAATGTGTTGTCTTGCCAGGCACCTTTAAACCAGTTTGGTTCGGCGTTGCCGGATTGATTAAAAGCCAGAATCAACAGAAATAAGGGATCCGGGAATAACCACCGGATCCCTTAAATATTAGTGTCCGGTTGGAGGAGTATAAACTGTGTCCTAATGGTTGTCTAACCTCCAATGCAGGGTTGGTAGAGAAAGCTTCTAAACATGTACCAGGTCCCGCTTTCCTGCAACCCAGACTCAGAGTAAGCTATAATGCCTGGATATAAATTCTTTTTTTGACAGCAGTAAGAGGCAATTGTTATAATCTTTTAAGCTGATTAAAAAATAAAAATACGGAGAGGGAAAATGGACCATAAACTAGAAAAAGAAGGATTGTCCAAACCTGAAAAGGCTTATAGGAATATGGAATTCATAAACAGCCCGGATGCGCGGACAATAAGGATCCTGGCCGAATTTCTTGAACCAATGCACCGTTTCAAGAAGTATAATATTTACGACACCATTGTTTTTTTTGGATCTGCACGCACCTTGAATCCGCAGGAAGCGGAAAAAAAACTACAAGAAGTTCAGGAGAGGATTGATGCTTCCAGTCAAGAGCCTCTCGAGCAGTCCCTGCTGGATGAGCTTGAATATGCTCAAAACCAGGTTTTTTTAGCCCGCTATTACAATGATGCCGAAGAATTAGCCCGGCGCATGACCGAGTGGTCGAAGTCTCTTAATTCCACTCACCGTTTTGTAGTTACGTCCGGTGGGGGGCCCGGAATGATGGAAGCGGCCAACAAGGGGGCCCTTGAGGCGAACGGTATGTCGATCGGTTTAAATATTAGCCTGCCCATGGAGCAGTTTTCCAACCCCTACATCTCTCCCGAACTGAACTTCGAATTCCATTACTTTTTCATGCGGAAATACTGGTTTGTCTACCTGGCCAAGGCCCTGGTCATTTTCCCGGGTGGCTACGGAACCCTGGATGAACTTTTTGAGACCCTGACCTTGATCCAGACCGAGAAAGTAAAAAAAGAGATGCCCATCGTTATATACGGTAAAGAATACTGGGATCAGGTCATCAATCTTGAAGCCCTGGTTAAGTACGGGGCTATCAGCAGGGAAGACCTGGACCTGGTCCGGTTTTGCGATACAGTGGATGAGGCCTTCAATTATCTAAAAGATGAGCTAACCAGAATTCACCTCAATAATGAGTAAATTAGAAACGCATCGCAGGGGTTTGGTATGAGGCTTAAAGTAAGTCATCCATCTGGTAGTAATTTAATTTGTAGTAGAGGGTGCTTCTGGGGATATTAAGGATTTTTGCGGCCCGGCTCTTGTTTCCTTCCACCATTTCCATTACTTTGCGGATTACTTCCATTTCTGTCTTGGTTACACAGGACTCCAGGTCGAAGCTGCTCTCGCTTTCCTTTGCCCTGGACAGGGATCGTTCAACGATTTGCTCGGGGACACTTTCCAAACCGATTTTCCCGTTCCTGGAGAAGACTACCAGGTGTTCGGCAGTATTCTTTAACTCCCTGATGTTGCCTTCCCAGTTATAACTGGTCAGGATATTAAATACTTCAGGCATGAGTTTGGGCTCGTCAACATTGTTTTGCCGGCAGAAATTCTTGATGAAAGCATCAACCAGGATAGGTATATCCTCTTTTCTTTCCCGCAGGGGAGGCAGGTCAATCCTGACCACGTTAAGCCTGTAATAAAGGTCTTCTCTGAAGGTGCCGATTTCCACCATTTTGCGCAGGTTTTTGTTGGAAGCAGATATGATCCTTACATCAATATCCCTGGGGGTATCTGCTCCGATGCGCAGGATCTTGTTTTCCTGGAGCACACGCAGCAGCTTGGCCTGCATGTGCATAGGCATATCGCTTATTTCATCGAGAAACAGAGTCCCCTGGTGGGCGTTTTCAAACTGCCCCGCCTTGCCTTTTTTGAGGGCCCCGGTAAAAGCCCCGCCTACGTAACCAAACATTTCGCTTTCAAACAGGTTTTCCGGGATAGCGCTGCAGTTGATAGCTACAAAGTTACCTTTCCTGCCGCTGTGCTGGTGGATGGCCCGGGCGAATATTTCCTTACCGGTGCCGCTTTCCCCGGTGATCAAGATCCCGGTTTTAGTTTTGGCCACCTGCATGGCCCGGTCGACTTTAAACTTGATAACCTCGCTCCGCCCCAGGATCTGCCCAAATGAATATCTTTCTTCACTTAACTTGCTAACCTCTTCCCGAAGTTGGTTCAAGCGTTCCCTGGTTTCCTCCAGCTCAAAGGAAAGGTTGGTCATTTCAGTTATATCCTTGTCGGTGGAGATAGCTCCTACAAATTTGCCGTCAAAATATAGGGGCCTGGCGCTGACCACGACGTAAGTCCCTTTCCTGGGGCTCAGGTAAATATTGTTGGCTTCTTTCTTGTTTCTTATTACATTTAGCAGTAGTGCGGTTGGGAAAAAGTCCTGTAGTGGTTTGTCGATTATATTTTCAGCCTTAACGTCGAACAGGGTTTCTGATTTTTTACTCCAGTGGACAACAATTCCTTCTTTATTGACGATACATACCCCTTCGTGGATAGTGTTAAGAATATTTTTAACCGCTTCGCTTTTCAAGATACCAAAATCCATAATTTCACCCTGTTAATCTAACTTTGGTACATCATACCATCAAAACCAGGGCCGGTAAACTTTGTCTTGCTCAGAAATAAATTATGCCGGATAGAGATATACCCCTCCGGCATAACCTTTTACTTCAGACCTGCTGCTGGCTAACCTTTATTATCTGATTTCATGGCCACCCGTACGAAATAGCCCAGGATAGCGATGTAACCACCCACAAAAATAATCATCCATAATGCAATTTGTGCATCCATCATTTATCCTCCTTGAGGCTCTATAAGCCTAATTGATTGCCGGCACACTTAAGCAATTTCCTTGTCGTCCTTTTTCGTCATTGGTCCCGCAACCACGTTCTTATTAAACCAGTTGTTCAGAGCCAGGCAAACGATCAACAGAATACCCCACTGGAAGACCATGGTTCCCACGTTGTACAGTTCAAATGGATGCCACCAGGTATCGGGGTACCAGCCAATGGCCTGCCATACCCACCAGCCGAAAATGCCGAGGAACATTAACGGGATCAGGCGGATGAAAAGGGTCCACCAGGTGCCGACATGCATGTCGCTGAACTCGTTCAGCTGAGCCCGGGCCTTATCCACCCCGTAAACCATCATAGCCACTGCGGTAAGCAGTCCGCTGATCAGAAGGCCGACGCCCCAGACCCAGTCCTGGTTGTCCAGGAAGTTGAAGCTGAGTGCAGAAGGAATCCCGAACAGGAAGGTGGCGATCCCACCGTAAAGAGCAGCTTTTTTTCGATCGATCCCGAAGTTGCCCAGGTTGGTGGTAATCAGTTCGATCATGGCGATCAGGGAAGATATTCCGGCCAGGGATAGCGCCAGGAAAAACAGGGAAGAAACCGCCCAGGAGCCAGGCATATCCGCCAGGAGGTTGACCATGGCGATAAAGGTAATACCCACGTTACCCTCACCGGTGATGGCAACTGCGGCTTCGTAAGTGGGAGCGATGGCAAAAATGGTGCTCAGCACGGCGATCCCGGCGACAAAACCGACAAAAACGTCTGCGAAACCGATGATAAAGCTGTTGACGGCGATGTCTTCTTTTTCACGGGCATAAACCGCGTAAACCAGGAGCAGACCCCAGCCGGCGCCTGTAGACCAGGCGGCCTGGGTAAAGGCCTGCAGCCAGATTTCACCGGTTCCCAGCAGGGACCAGTCCGGCACGAACAAGAAGCGCAGGCCTTCTGCCGCTCCGGGCAGGGTTGCTGCGCGGATAGCAAGGATGCCCAGGACCACAAACAGGGAAGGCAACATAACTTTTAGTACACTTTCCAGCCCACCTTTGATCCCCCGGTAAACAACTAAAAATACTATTAGGACGGCTATAAAATGAAACCCCACGGTTTCAATCGGGCTGGCCATGAAGGTATCCCAGAAAGCCTGGCCATCAACACCAGCTGCTATACTACCGGTTACTGAATAAACAAAATAACGGATGGTCCAGCCGCAGACCACCGCATAATAGAAGGTGATGCCAATGCAGACCAGGGCCATCCAGGCCCCGACCCAGGTATACTTTTTGCCCATAAAATCACGAAAAGCGCCAACATTTCCTAACCTGGAGCGGTAACCCATTAAAAACTCGGCCATGAGCAGGGGAATAGCCCATAAGACCAGGGCTATGGTCAGGGCAATCAGAAAGGCGCCTCCACCCTGGCTGGCTGCTATCCTGGGAAACCGCCATATGTTTCCGGTTCCGACAGCCATGGAAATCATGGCGATGATCATGATCATCCTGCCGCTCCATCGTTCTTGTCCGTTAGACATAGTTTGTTTACTCCTCTCAACAGTTAAAATGATGAAAAATAAAAGAAATCAGGAACTGTTGCTAAAGATTTACTGCCGAAACTACCTAGACCCTATAAGCGCTTCCTCCTTTACGAAATATTGAAATATCAGAAATCAAAATCCAAATAATTATATTGCAATTCACGTGCCAATAATTGCACAGTCTACACTACAGGCAAGAAAGAGTTGCTGCCAATGATACAGCTGTCTCGGGGATATGATTATATATTATAACCAATATTATGAAGAATGCAAGAGTTAATGAAACTTGCGGGAAATAATTAAGTGCAAAAGCAGTATAATTGGATACAGGGCTCTGTGTGGAGGACAGATTCAAAAATACAAGGATAGATAATAGAAAGAGGCGGCAGCTTTAAAAGCTGCCGCCCTAGCAAACTATTTTTTTGTTTTAGTAATCTTTGGTTAGTTGACTAACCGTTATCAGCTTTCATGGCTATCCTGACAAAGTATAGGAGAATACCTATATAGCCGCCCATGAAAATGATCATCCAGATAATAATTTCAGCGTCCATTTATATTCCTCCTTTTTAAATTTAAGGAGTCCCATTCACAGAACGGGTCTGGCCCATACTGTGAATGGAATCATCTTCAAGCTAAGCTAATTACTCGCGGTCTTCTTTCTTGGTCATCGGACCGGCAACAACGTTCTTGGCAAAGAAGTTGTTAAGGGCGTAACAGACAATGAACAGGATTACCCACTGGAAGACCATGGTGCCGGTGCTGAATACTTCAAACGGATGCCACCATGTGTCCGGGTACCATTCTATGGACTGCATTACCCACCAGCCGAAAATAACAACGAACATCAGCGGGATGATCCTGATCAAGAAAGTCCACCAGCCACCGATGTGCAGGTCGCTGGTTTCGTTGATTTGAGCGCGAGCTTTGTCTACGCCGTACTTCATCATTGCTACGGCGGTTAATAAACCACTGATCAGGAGTCCGACGCCCCAGACCCAGTCCTGATTATCCAGGAAGTCGATGCTTAAGGCAGAGGGTACGCCAAACAAGAAAGTGGCGATACCGGCTGTAATAGCTGCTTTTTGACGGCTGATACCAAAATTCATAACGTTGGTGGTGATAAGCTCGATCATAGCTATTAAAGACGAGATAGCAGCCAGCGATAAGGCCAGGAAGAACAGGGGAGCTATAACAGTTGATCCGGGCATTACAGCCAGCAGTTCAACTACATAGATAAAGGTGAGCCCTACATTTCCAGCAGCCAGCGCTTCTTCAGCCAGTTCGATACTGGGGGAAAGGGCATAAACCGTGCAGAGGACGGCGATTGCTGCAACAAAGCCGGCCAAAACGTCGGCAAAGCCAATGATGGTACAGTTAACGCCCACGTCTTCTTTAGCTTTGGCATAAGCGGCATAAACCAGGAGAAGCCCCCATCCGGCGCCGGTAGACCAGGCTGCTTGAGTGAAGGCTTCCAGCCAGACCCTTCCACTGGCCAGCAATCCCCAATCCGGAACGAAGAGGTAGCGCAACCCCTCCACAGAGCCGGGAAGCATAACCGCCCGGATTGCCAGGATAATTAAGATGACAAACAGGGAGGGTAGTAGGACCCTGAGAATAGATTCCAGACCACCTTTAATACCCCTGTATACTACTAAAAAGACAATTAGGACTGCAATAAAATGGAAGCCAATTGTTTCCACAGGGTTTCCGATAAAAGCGTCCCAGTAGACCTGTCCTTCAATACCCGGTTCAATCGCTCCACCCAGGGCATACACGAAATAGCGGATGGACCAGCCGGTTACAACCGCGTAATAAAAGGTGATCCCGATGCAAACCAGGGCCATCCAGGCACCGACCCAGGCAAACTTTTTACCCATAAAATCACGAAAAGCGCCAATATTACCTAGCTGGGACCTTTGGCCCATTAAAAACTCTGACATGAGCAATGGAATAGCCCATAATATCAGAGCAATAGTAAGGGCAATCAGGAATGAACCTCCGCCCCATTGGGCTGCAACCCTCGGAAACCTCCAGATGTTTCCGGTTCCTACAGCCATGGAAATGGCGGCAATAATAACAATCATTCTACTGCCCCATTCATCTCTTTGTCCATTAGACATAGAATAATATCCTCCTTTCAAAAACCTAAGCATAGATCAATAAACGAAAAATAAAGGACTTCCTTACCTTGTTATATTCTGTTGTCAGTTAATTTTCTACTTGATTAGTATTCTGTTGTAAGGTTCATAAGAAATGAGTAAAAAATACTTCGTGAGGTGGTTTTTC
>SL_8KL_010_SEDDRAFT_10000381_pt1 | contig 38417 bp, 40 predicted proteins | sample SodLakKL_010_SED_4_FD_11160 | JGI IMG/M metagenome (IMG submission 11160)
TTGAAGCTGAGCACATCAAGCCTGATCGAAATTTCCAGGTCCGGCAAGATCTCGAAAAAGGTATGTTGAACAATGCCGCCACCCACTACAAAAGGATAGAGAGTCAGGACAAGCAGGAATGTAATCGCGCTTGTTAACACGGCAAGGATATTACGAAGTTTCTCTGAACGGCCGCTGGCCGACATCAGGATCGGAGTCATAATTATTGGGAAAAAGATTACAAAAATTATTACTGTTATTGCTGTCGCTTCATCCACCGAAGCCACCTCCAGAATTCATTATATAGTTCAATTATATTTACGGCAATTTCAATAATCAGCCCCTGTGACTGTTAAAAAAACAATTGCATGGCATTTTCCAACAGCGCTATAGCTGGCCTGGAGAAAACTCCGAAAAAGATTATGGCCGCCGTCCCAACCAAAAGCGGTATCAGCATCTGGCGGGGAACCGGTTTAACCTCGCCATCAAATGTTTCCTGTTGCATAAAAGCATTTACAATAATCGGCATATAATAAACCGCATTCAACAAACTGCTGGCCAGGATGATCACCACAAAGATGGGCCTCCCAATTTCAAGGGCGCCAAGAGCAAGATACCACTTGCTGATTAACCCCCCGGTTCCCGGTATGCCGATCATGGAAGCGCTGCCAATGGTAAAAGCGATCATGGTGATCGGCAAAACCTGGCCGATGCCCCCCAGCTGCTTGATCTGGCGGATACCAGTGGAATATATTATAACACCGGCACACATAAAAAGCAGAGACTTCATGATGGCATGCACAAGCAAATGATAAAAACCACCGGTCATAGCAATGGTATCATCCAACCCGATTCCGAGAAATACATAGCCGATCTGGCCTATACTGGAATAAGCGAGCATCTTTTTTAAATCAACCTGGACCATGGCAAATACAGAACCAAACATAATTCCCATCGAAGCAAGCCAGAGCACAATTTCATTCAAAGGTATTGATTCAAGCAACGATCTCGGGAAAATCTGGTAAAACATCAAAAACAGGGCAAAAGCATATATTTTTATCACCAGACCCGAAAGCATGGCACTAGAAGGAGACGGCGCCGAAGCATGGGCGTCGGGAAGCCACACGTGAAGCGGAAACAGGGCCGCCTTGGTTCCAAAAGCCACGATGAACAGGGCCGCTGCGGCGAACATGTTGTTCGGATACTGTTCTATCGCAGCAGGCAGGTATTCATTAACCAGGTCATAATTCATGTGGCCGGTAACCATGTAGAGCATGGCCACTCCGAGCAGGAAACAACCCGTTCCCATGGCGCTAAGAATCAGGTACTTAAAGCTTGCTTCCAGGCAGGCGCGATCTTCCTTAATTGAAATAATAGCGCAGGCCGAAATGGCGCAAATTTCCATCAAAACAAACAGGTTGAAAAGGTCGTTGGTCAGGGTCATGCCGGCCATCGAGGCGACCACCAGGGCGTAAAGGGTGTAATACCAGCCCATCACTTCTGTTTTCAGTTCGTGCTCAAGGTCTTTCAACGCATAAACCATGATCCACAGGCTGATTGCAAGGACCACCAGCAGCATGTAAACGCGGAGCAGGTTTATCTTTAGTTCGATGCCCCAGGGAGGGGGCCATCCTCCCATGTAGTAAGTAAATTCACCAACCTGGTAAACCTGCACCATCAGGTAAACCGCCATTACCAGGGCCAGGAAAAGCGAAAAAATCAAGGCCGGCGCGCTGAGTTTTCTGGCCCAGCGGTATAAAATTGGGGATAAAAATGATATGCTTAAGAGAATTGCTAAGATTAATGCTGGAAAATGATTTGTTAATCCCACTACTCCTGGCTCCTTATCAGGCAAATTTCGTCATAATCAACTGTGCCATAGTAACGATATATTTTTACGACCAGGCTCAAAGCATAGGCGGTAATGCTAACCGCAACCACAATCCCGGTCAGCATCAGCGATCCGGGCAGAGGGTTTACGTAGAGCACCTCGTTCGCAGGCGCCGTAATAATCGGGGCCTGCCCCCCGTATGTATAGCCTATAGCGACGAACATCAAAAATACCGAAGTATCCATGATATTCATGGCGATTACTTTTTTGATCATGTTTGAATGAGTTAGCATAGTGTGCATGCCGATAATAAAAAGCAGGATCGCCACCATGTAATAATAGTTGTGGGCAATCTTAATGAGCATCTCCACTTTTATCTTCCCCTTCAATAATGTTATAGAACAGCGTTACTATGGTGCTGGCCACCTTAATTCCAAGGAAAGCCGTGATAATAAATATTGCCCCGGCGCTGAAAAACTCCCCCGCCTCGCCCAGTGGAAACCCGGCCGCCCGGTTGGCCAAAAAATTGGCTCCGACAGCAACACCCACCAGACCGGTAACCACAAAACCGAGCGCTCCCCCGCTTTCGAGGACGGAAGCGGTGGCGTGCGATATCTGTTTGGCCCCGACTTCAAGGTTGAAAGACAGGGCCACCAGGACGAGGCTGGCGCCAAAGATAGCTCCCCCTGAAAAACCTCCCCCGGGCGACAGGTGACCGTGCAGGATTACATAAATTCCGTAAACCTGGATAAAAGGAGCAACAAGCCTGCTGGTTATACGAACAATTTGATCTTCCAAGCTTACCTGCCTCCTCTTTAATGGGACTTAAGGGTAGCAATTACCGCGGCAATGGCCACGAAAAGAACCGTCGCTTCACCCAGGGTGTCAAAAGCGCGGTAATCGATAATAACGCTGCTCACAATATTGACCGCCCCAGTATCTGCTATTCCTTCTCCCATATAACGGGCTGGGATCTCATTGAATACAGGGTTGGTAGGATCACCGAATGGCGGCATTTCTGCAACCGTAAAGCTGAAGAAAAAACCGATCAGGCCGACCAGTAATATGGTGAATACCCCGCGGGCCTGAAGGCGCAGCAGGTAACGCATGGCAAAAATGGCCGCGATGATAATAAATATTAAGTCTTCCAATGAAATATCCCCCCTAAAGGATACTTACTCAGCGCGCCTGGTTTTGCTAATTGCCGCTATTAACAGCAGGGTAGTCACACCGGTCCCAAGCGCCGCTTCGACCATGGCCACGTCGGGCGAACTTAGCTGCTGCCAGATAATGGCCATAATTAAGCCGAAAGAAGCAAACACAATCACAGCGCTGAGCATATCGCGGATCTGGGCAACCGCAATAGCGCAAACGACAAGGAACAATAACAGCAACCCGTTTAAAATTTCTGTCAAAACATCAACCATCAGACTCACTCCTGCCGATTACGGGGCTAATCCCGATTCTATAAGCGGCCCTGGCTATAACATGGGCAGCCGTGGGGTTGGTAATTACAATAAAAATAATCAGGAGAGCCAGCCTGATCGCAACAGCAAGCTCACTTTGCAGGGCCAGGGACAATAGGACCAGGCCTGCCCCCAGGGTGTCGCACTTGGTCGTGGCATGAAGGCGATTGTATACATCCGGCAACCGCAGCAGCCCGATGGTAGCGACCGCCAGGAAAAAAAGCCCCACAATGATAGTATCGATCAATCCAGTGCCCCTTTCTCCAGGTACTTGGCTACACCGATAGTAGTAATAAATCCCATCAAAGCATAAACCATGGCGATATCAAGAAAGTAGACCTGTTCATAAATACGGGCAATCAGGGTAATGATAATCAATGTATAGGTGGTGATGATATTTATCGCCACTACCCGGTCCGGCGCTGTCGGGCCGGCCAGGGCCCTGATCATGGAGAAAAATATCATCAGCATAACCAGGATCGCACCTGTTGTATATAAGTAATCAAGTATCTGTTCATAAATCATTCTTTTTCACGCTCCATCTGCTGAAGCCTGGTTATAGGATGCCATTCTGTAATAGCCTCGCCGCTCTCCACCGTCAAGGCATGAATCAGAAAGTCTTTTTCATCCGCCAGAACCGTTAATGTCCCCGGACAGAGAGTAATTGAATTTCCCAGAAGCACCCGGCTGGCCACGCTTTCGATTTCCACCCGCATCGGCACCATATTGGGGACGATCGGCATCTTCGGGTGCAAAACAAGATAGGCTACCTGGAAATTGGCGATCAGTATATCCCTGAGCAATTTGAAAAAGTAACCCATCAACCATAAGACATTCCTAATGTTAACCGGAGGCCTGTCCTGAGCGGTAATAATCAGGGTGCGGTTAAAAAAAACTATAAATGCTGAAGCAGCCAGGCCCACCGCCAGCTGGGGCCAGTGAAATTGACCGCTGACGGCAACCCAGAAAGCGAACAGGATCAGGGTTATACCGATGTAATTTAACCATTTCTTACTCATTAACGATCAGCCACCCGGTTATTTATTTGCTTATAAGCAGACATAATAATAATTTCACATGCTCAAACATTTAAGATAGCAGAATTATCAACTACCATCTTCTGAAGCTGCAGCTACGCCAGGCCGGTTTTCGACATCTGCCAGTTTTTCAGGTATGGCTGTGCGAGGATAAATAGTCACCGGCGGACATACAGACACGCATTCACCGCAGTCATCGCATTTATCAATATCAATCACGGCCAGTTTCTCATCCATGTCTATAGCTTCCCGTGGGCAGGCTTTCACGCAGGCCCTGCAGGCTATACAGCCAACCGAGCAAGCNTTTGACACCGTTTTGCCCCGCTCATGCGAACTGCAAAGGACCAGGTGTCCCTGGTTTGAGCGGCGGGGAAGAGTCTTGATCAGATCCCTTGGACAGGCGTTAACGCATAACCCGCAGCCGGTGCAGGCTGCCTGGTCAACTACAGGCAGGCCGTGAGAACCGATCTCGATCGCTTCAAAAGGACAGACCCGGACACAATTGCCCAGCCCCAGGCAACCATAACCGCAAGCTTTGAACCCACCGTAAAATCGCTCGGCAACAGCGCAGTCTTCTACACCATCATATAAAAACAGATCGGCCGCTTTTTCATTGTCTCCAATACAGAACACTGTCGCTACGACCGGTTCGGTTTCTGCTATTTCCTGACCCAGCTCTGCAGCCAGGTTTTTTGCTGTTTCAGTTCCTCCAGGAATGCAACCGGAAGGATTTACCTCCCCCCTTACCACCGCTTCGGCAAACTGGACACATCCTGCATAACCGCAGGCCCCGCAGTTGGCCCCGGGAAGAACATCCTTAATTTTATCCACTCTGGGATCAACCTTAACAGCAAATATTCTTGCAGCCACGGAAAGAAGAACTCCGAATACCAGCCCGATTAAACCCAGGGCAATAATTGCATATATTATTTGCACGCCTAAATTCACCTCGTAACGAATAGTCACTTTCAGTCAGCCGGCACTGGAATAAAACCGGCCTTTTACTAGAGGGTCAGCATACCCCTGAACCCCTGGAAAGCCAGGGAAAGGATACCGGCGGTAATCAAGGTAACCGCCGAGCCCTGCAGGACATCAGGTATATTGGCCAGTTCCAGGCGCTCCCTGATCCCGGCCATGATCACGAGGGCCAGGGAAAACCCGAGTGATGCGGCAACCCCGAATACTACCGCTTCAATAAAAGCAAATTCTTCCCTGACGGCAAGGAGGGCCACCGCCATTATGGCACAGTTGGTAGTAATCAGGGGCAGAAAAATACCAAGGCCCTGGTACAGGGTGGGGCTAATTTTACGCAGTGTTGTCTCCACAAGCTGGACCAGGGAGGCTATCACCAGGATAAAAGTAACAATTTGCAGGTACTGCAGGTTAAACCGGTCAAGGACAAATGTATAAAGCAGCCAGGTAACGAGAGTGGCCATGGTCATAACAAAAATCACGGCCATACTCATGCCAATTGCGGTTTCCATTTTCCTCGAAACTCCGAGAAAAGGGCAGATCCCGAAAAAACGCTGCAGCACAAAGTTATCTACCAGAATATAGATAAATATGATTGATAAAAGTGTTTCCATGTTAACCTCCTGCCACCGGTAGTTCTATTTCCGTTCGCTAAATGCTTTTACCTGCAAAACCCGATATATTATTTGATATTTAATTTTTTAAAGATTACATTGGTTAGTCCAAGCAGCAAACCGAGCGCAATAAACGCTCCGGGCGGTTGTCCGAACAGGCCCATCGGTTCAAATCCTTCGCCGAAAAGCATGATTGTACTTTCCGGATCGGGGCCCATGACCGTCCCCTGACCGGCCACTTCACGAACCAGGGCCAGGATCCCCAGGGCGAGGGTAAAACCTATACCCACCCCGATACCGTCAACCAGTGACCGCAAAACAGGCCTTTTGCTGGCAAATGCCTCGGCCCGGCCCAGGATAACACAGTTGACAACAATCAGGGGCACAAAAACACCCAGCGCTTCATAAAGCACCGGCTGGAAAGCCTGCAATACCATCTCAATAATAGTAACAAATGTGGCTATAATCACAATAAAACAGGGAATCCTGACCTGGGGCGGAATAAAGTTTTTCAAGGCGGCAATGACCACATTAGAAGCGATCAAGACAGCCGTCGAGGCCAGGCCCATGCCCAGGCCGTTCATAAAATACCCGGTCACACCGAGTACGGGGCACATTCCCAGGAGCAAGCGGAAAACGGGGTTTTCCCTGATTATACCCCGGGAAAAGTCTTCTAAATAAGGATTATGGGCACTCATTAATTATCACCGCCTTCGCCGTCACCCTCGGGGGCGCCCTCAAGAGCATCTTTCACTGCAGCTATAATTCTCTCGGCGCTCAAAGTCGCGCCGGTTTCCACATCTACTTCAAGCCTCTGCTCCTCAATAATCCTTTGGGGAATCTCCGGGTACGCATCCACGAAATAAGCCTCGGTTTCATTCTGTTCGATAACCTCAATGGCTTCTATCCTGCCGTCCCTGAAATCAACTTCAACGACCATTTCGCCGTAAGTGCCTTCAGTACTGCCCCGGTATATTCCATCTTCCAGATCCTCAAAATCAAAAGCTTTTCTTTGCATATCCAGGAAATTTTCGCCGATAGCGGTAACGGTGCGGCTGATGGAACTGACCATCGCACCCGTACTCAGGGTGGCTCCACTAACTGTGTCAACATCTTCACCGGCCTCTATGGGATCTTCAAAACTCTTGCCAATAAACTGTTCCTGGAAATTATCGGTGGTAATAACGTCGCCAATACCAGGGGTTTCAGAATGGGAGATAATGCGGATGCCGATTATTTCAGCATTGTTATCAACGGCCAGGTTGTAGGTAATAGTCCCTTCATAGCCCTGGGTTTTGGCAGTGGCCATGACCCCCAGTTTTTCTCCCTCCTGATCAAAAATCAAGTCAAAACGATCATCGCCAATTTCTTCTGTTTCATAATCATCTATTTCCGGGAAAAAACTTTCCAGGGCCTCCAGGTATTCCCGTTGCTGCCTCTCCTGGATCACCGGGTCGGTTAAATTATGCATCCCGGTCAAAAGCGCCGCCGAAGCGATCGCAACGACAGCCAGGGTTATCGATAAACGCAATATGTCACGCACTTTGCTTCACCCCCCCGAACTGTTTAGGAGTTGTAAAGTTATCAATAATCGGTGTTACCGCATTCATTAGCAAAATAGCAAAGGTTACCCCTTCCGGCAGGGCTCCCCACAACCTGATTAACATCGTGATCAGTCCACAGCCGATACCGAAAATAAGCCGGCCGCCTGGAGTAACAGGTGTGGTAACAAAATCGGTAGCCATATAGATGGCGCCAATCATGACTCCGCCTGTCAGAACATGGAACAGCCCGGTCATAAAAATATTGGCATAAAACCCGCCGCCGAATAAAAGGCCAAGGATAAAGACAGTTATGATAAANCCCCCCGGGATCCGGTAATCTATATGGCCTTTATAGACCAGCCAAATCCCCCCGATCAACAGGGCCAGGGCAGAAGTTTCCCCCAGGCTCCCTGGAATGTTGCCGATGAACATTTCCGGCAGACTGAAAGTAACCGCTGTTTCCGGAGAAGCCAGAACAGTGGCCCCGGTCACAACCGCAGCATCATAACCAAAAGCAAAAGGTTGAGGCGATGGCCAAATGTCACCGGCCATGTGTCCGCCCCATGAAACGACCAGGATAGCTCGGCCAACCAGGGCCGGATTAAAAATGTTATAACCGATCCCGCCAAAAACCTGCTTGCCGATAATAATGGCGGAAAAAGCGCCGGCAACTACCAACCACCAGGGCACTGCTGCCGGAAGAGTCAGGGCCAGGAGCAGTCCGGTAACCGCCGCGCTGCCGTCACTAAATATATCACTTTTTCGCCGCCAGATAGCCTCTGCCAGCATCGCCGACACCACAGCGATGACCATGGTCAGAAGAGCCCGGTACCCAAAAAGCAACACTGCCATCAGGGCTGCAGGAAAAAGGGCGATCATCACATCGACCATCACGCTCTGGATCGATTCAATCGATTTGATATGTGGTGATGATGATACAATCAATTTTCCATTTATGACCATCACATCCTTTCCCGGCTAGAAAAGTTATTTATTTTTTCTTTTCATAATTTCATTTTTCCCAATCCTGATCCACTGGACCAGGGGTATTTTTGAAGGGCAGATATAAGAACAGCACCCGCATTCAAAACAATCGAGGGCGTATAGTTTTTCCGCCCGCCTGTAATCCCCATGCTCTGCCGCCTGGGCAATGGAGGTAGGCATCAGGTTCATCGGGCATACAGTAACACACTTGGCGCACCTGATGCAGGGACTGCTTTCGGCCAAATAGATATCTTCGTCTGTCAGGGCCAGGATTCCCGATGTGCCCTTGATTACCGGGATATCAGCATTCGGTTGGGCCAGCCCCATCATTGGCCCTCCGATTACCAGCTTCATGGTAGATTCCGTTATCCCTCCGCAGTACTCCAGCACATCGGTAACCAGTGTCCCCAGCCTGACCTGGATATTGGCCGGCTGCTTCACCCCGCTACCGGTAACGGTCAAAACCCTTTCTACCAGGGGTTTGCCTTCCCTGATAGCCCTGGTGATAGCTACTGCCGTGCCGACATTGTGATTAACCACCCCGACTTCCATGGGCAGTTCGCCGGCCGGCACAATCCGGCCGGTGGTAACATAAATAAGCATTTTTTCAGCGCCCTGGGGATATTTGGTCGGCAGAGAACACACCCTGATATTTTCTTCGTCAGCCACAAGGTTTTCCATTCGTTTTTGGGCATCAGGTTTATTATTTTCAACCCCGATAATCCCTTCAGCGGCGCCCAGGGCTTTCATCATGGCCTTCAAGCCGAAGATTATTTCTTCCGCCATTTCAAGCATCACTCTGTGATCAGCGGTTAAGTACGGCTCGCACTCGGCGCCGTTAATAATCACCACATCAATTGGTTTGTCTTCCGGGGGTGAAAGCTTGACATGAGCCGGGAAAGTAGCCCCTCCAAGGCCTACAATACCGGCTTCGCGGACAATTTTACGGATATCTTCCGCGGAGAGATCTTCCAGCTTTCCAGCCGGCTCGATGTTATCAGCCCATTCATCGCGTCCGTCCGACTCTATGGTAACCGCATTTATTTTCAGGCCCAGGGGATGATTGTAGGGGCCGATCTCGACCACTGTCCCCGAGATCGGGGCATGGACAGGCGCGGAAACAAAACCCTTGTTATCGCCAATCTTTTGGCCCGCTTTAACCTCACAGCCCTTACCGATCTCTTCCACATCGGCTAAAAGCTCGCAGGGGGCGCCGATATGCTGCTGCATCGGCACAACCACCTTTTGCGGTAAAGGCATTTTTGCAATGGCCAGCGTTGAAGTAGTCTCTTTATTATATGCAGGATGAACGCCTCCCTTGAAAAACGGCTTGGCCACTATTATTTTCACCCTTTCCAAATAGTTTGCTGCCCTTAAAACTTTGACGGCAGGTAAAAATGTAGGTAAAAAAATATATTTATACAAATTAACTTAACTTACTTTCGTTAAATAATTGCAAAGTCCTTCTAAAAAACCGGCTTTTTATGCTTATGATAAAAAATATAATAAGTCACTTTTTTAGAAATATTCTCTTGCAAGCCTGGATTGATAAACTGGTTCCTGTCATCAGCCCACCGGCTGGACCCAGTAAGCCCGGGCATCGCTTACTGTATAGAAAGAACCGGTTACAAGCACCATATCATCCGGCCCTGCTTCACTCAGTGCCCGCTCCAGGGCGCTTCCCACATCTTCAATAACCTCTCCCTTTTTTTGATCAAAATTGAGCCTGTCAAGAGCAATCCTGAACAGCGCTGACGGATCGGCAGCCCGCGGAATTGAAGCCCGGGTAAAAATAACCTGATCGGCAAGCGGCAGAATGGCAGACATCATTGCCGGGGCATCTTTGTCGGCCATAATGCCGAAAACAAGGATCAGACGGCGAAAATTAAAATAATCGGGAATTGCCTGGGCCATCTGCCTGATTGCTGCCGGGTTATGCGCTCCATCCATGACCAGCTTCGGACTTTCCTTTAACAGCTCCAGGCGTCCCGGCCAGGAGGTTTCGGCCAGTCCCTGCCGCAGCGCTTTTTCATCCACTGCAAAACCTTTTTCTTCCAGCAATTCCAGCGCGGCCAGGGCGGTGGCGGCATTGCATACCTGGTAACGTCCCCGCAGGGGAATAAACAGATCTTTATAGGAACCTGCAAACCCTTTGTAATCAAAGAACTGGCCCCGGTCGGTAATAGTCCGGGTATTAAATACGGGCATGCTTATATTTAAAGCCTCGTCCGCACAGGAGGAAAAAAGGCAATAGAGGGGGGCATTAAGCTCGGCGGCTTTTTCTCTAATAACGGTCACAACCCTTTTATCTTCGCTGGCCGTTAGTACGGGAACGCCCCGTTTTATGATGCCTGCCTTTTCTCGGGCTACAGCTTCCACGGTATCGCCGAGAACCTCTGTATGCTCCAGGTCGACATTGGTAATAATGCTTAGTAAAGGCGATACTACATTGGTGGCATCAAGGCGCCCGCCCAGCCCAACCTCAAGAGCTACCAGGTCAACCTTTTGCCGGGCAAAGTAAACCAGAGCCAGCACAGTAACCACTTCAAACTCGGTCGGCTGCCCATAACGTTCATCCGCTGTCACCTGATCCACGATCGGTCGGATTAAGTCAACCAGGTCAGCCAGCTCTTCACTTTCTATATCACGCCCGTTAATAGCCATCCGGTTGGTGAAGGAAAGGAGGTAAGGAGAAGTATAAAGGCCGATCCTGTAACCTGCCGCAGCCAGCATTGAAGCGAGGACAGCAGCGGTAGAACCTTTACCGTTAGTGCCTCCTATATGGACATAGCCAACCTTCCGGTGCGGATTGCCGAGCATAGCGAGCATGGCTTCCATCCGTTCCAGGCCAGGCTTGATCCCAAACCGGCTCAAGCTGTGAATCCAGTCCAGGGCTTCCCGGTAACGCTCTTTCCTGTTCATAATGTCAGCTTAACTCCTGCAGTCTCTGTTTTAGTTTTTTCAACTTTGCTTCCTGTTCTTCGCGGCGTGACTTTTCCCTGGCTACAACTTCAGCCGGAGCTTTTTTGAGAAAACCTTCGCTGTTCAGTTTGCCTTCAGTCCGCTTAATCTCGGCTTCCACCTGGGAAAGCTCTTTCTGTAAACGCGATCTTTCCGCTTCGAAGTCAATAACGCCTTCCAGGGGCAAATAAACCTCGATATCTTCGCCAATAATGGCTGTCAGGGCCTGTTCCGGCTTTTCAGCTGCGGGATCTATAGTTATGGTTTCTACGGAGGCAAGCCTTTTTAGCTGGTGAGCTTCTTCTTCCAGGCAGGCTGCAGGGTTCCCCCCAACCCTGACTATAACCGGGACCTTCTGGTCGGGGGCTAGTTTAACCTGGCTGCGCAGGTTCCTGATCGCCCTGACCACTTCCTGGAATAGCTCCATTTCTTCAGCTTCCCGGGGAAAAACAAGCTTTTTGGCCGGTTCCGGCCAGGTCGCGATAACCAGGGCCTTTTCTCTGCGGTTTGGCAGCTGCTGCCATATTTCCTCGGATATAAAAGGCATGAAAGGATGAAGGATGCGCATCACCCCGTCTAACAGGTAAACCAGGATACTCCTGGTCCGGGAGCGATCCTCCTCTACATCTGCCCCCGCCCCTTCCCGGTAAAGGTGATACTTGCTGATCTCCACGTACCAAAAAAAAAAAAAAATCACAGAAATCATTCCATAAATACTCATAAACCAGGCGGGCCGCTTCGCCCAGCTCATATTCTTCAAATAGCTCATTCGCTTTTTTTACGGTTTCATTGAAGCGGTGAAGGATCCAGCGGTCGGCCCGGTTCAAGTTTTGCGGAAGCTGATCCGGATCAAACTGAGCAGGCTGCCCTGCGCCTTCTTTTTGTTCTCCCAGGTTCATAATTACAAAACGGGAGGCATTCCAGATTTTATTGGCAAAATTTCGACCTGCTTCCACACTTTCCTGTCTGAAGCGCTGGTCATTGCCCGGGGCCTGCCCGGTAATCAGGGTGAAGCGGAGCGTATCGGCCCCATAATTATCAATCACTTCAAGAGGATCAACCCCATTACCCAGCGATTTGCTCATCTTGCGACCCAGGGCATCGCGGACCAGCCCGGTGAGGTATACAGTGCGAAAAGGAACCTCTTTCATGAAGGCAAGTCCCATAAACATCATCCGGGCCACCCAGAAAAAAATAATATCATACCCGGTAACAAGAACGCTGGTAGGGTAAAAATGCTCCAGGTCGGGCGTTTTATCCGGCCAGCCCAGGGTGGAAAACGGCCACAGGGCTGAACTGAACCAGGTATCAAGGACATCGGGATCCTGTGCCAGTTCGCTGCTGTTACAGCTGGGACAGTGTTCCGGTTCCTCGTAATCTACTATAAGTTCCCCGCATTTACAGTACCAGGCCGGGATACGGTGTCCCCACCAGATTTGACGCGAAATACACCAATCCCGGATATTTTCCAGCCAATCGTTGTAAACTCGGGTAAAACGGGGCGGGACAAAGTCGGTGCGTCCTTCTTCTACCGCCGCCAGGGCCGGCCTGGCCAGGGGTTGCATCTTAACAAACCACTGGCGGGATATAAGCGGCTCAACTACCGTATCGCACCGCTGGCAGTGACCGATAGAATGCTCGTAGTCTTCAATCTTCTCAATCAGCCCCAGGGCTTTTAAATCTTCAACCACCTGGCGGCGGCATTCAAAACGGTCCAGACCTTCGTAAGGTCCAGCCGCAGAAGTCATCCTGGCATCTTCTCCGATTACTTTTATAACTTCCAGGTCGTGGCGCCGGCCTATGGCAAAGTCATTAGGATCATGGCCGGGGGTAACTTTGACGGCGCCGCTGCCAAACTCCGGATCGACATAATCATCGGCTACAATAGGAATTTCCCGGTTAAGCAGGGGCAGGATTACTGTCTTGCCCACAAGATCCCTGTAGCGTTCGTCATCGGGATGGACGGCAACCGCTGTATCTCCAAGCATCGACTCTGGGCGGGTTGTGGCCACAGTGATTTCTTGCCCGTTTTCCGCCAGGGGGTACCTGATGTGGGTAATAGTAGAAGCTTCATTTTCATGTTCCACTTCTATATCGGAAAGGGCTGTGGAACAGCGAGAACACCAGTTGATCATATAATCACCGCGGTAAATTAAGCCCTGACGGTACAGATCAACAAAAACTTTGCGCACAGCCCGGGAACAGCCTTCATCCATTGTAAACCGCTCCCTGGACCAATCACAGGAACAGCCGAGGCGCTGGAGCTGCTTTGTAATCCTTTCATGGTAGGTGTCTTTCCAGGCCCAAACCCGTTCCAAAAATTTTTCGCGTCCCAGTTCCCGGCTGTCGACACCTTCCTCGGCCAGGTGCTTTTCGACAACATTCTGGGTGGCAATACCGGCATGATCGCAACCCGGCAGCCACAGGGTATCATAACCCTGCATCCTGCGCCGGCGGATCAGCACATCCTGGACAGTATTGTTCAAAGCATGGCCCATATGCAGGGAACCGGTAACATTTGGGGGAGGTATAACTATTGTAAAAGGAGTTTGGTCGGGCTCGCCGGAAGCGCGGAAGAATTCGCCTTCAAGCCAGAATTTATATCTCTCTATTTCCACTGCATCCGGATCGTAAACAGGTGGCAGCATATTTTCGGTCATCATATCACCCCATATTATGTGGCAGTCAGAAGCGGTGTCCATTAAGCCGGCAGACCTGGTCAAAACAAGAACGGCAGGGTTATTTATTCCAGTCTTATAAATATTATTATTTTACGCCCTGAAAGTCAATCCTGATCGAGGCCTTAAACCCTGGTTCAGGCATATTTTGCTAGGTTGGAAGCTTGCAAAGCCTGCTCGGAAAGGTAATAACGGCCATCTTCCGTAACCCGGATAATTTCTACTTGAAGCAGAGAATCAAAAACATAAGGCTTGTAATCGCGCGTTTTAAAGATCCCGTCGATCATCCTGGTCTCAGAAGTGGTCTTCAAACCCAGTTCGCTTCCGCTTTTGGCATTTTCCGCGTCCAAAGCGCCCTTTTCCCGGAAAGTTTTGATCACTGCTTTAATGGCGCGATCCATCATTAAGCGAAGCAGCAGCAAACCCAGGCCGATCAAAGCGGCAAATAACAGAAATATAAGTAAATAAGCCACAGCTTGGAAGCACCTTCTTTCTCATAATTGCTTCTCATTATTACAGTACTGCTTTTTCATAAGTCCTTTTGCCAGAATCCGTGAAAAAGCTCATCTTAGCTTGAAAAGCTAGGATGAGCATTATTTCACCAAAAGTAAGCCCCTCGACAAAGACTAATTTTCTACCCGGTTAACGCATACTGCAGCATAAAAGCCTCAGCAGCCCATCAACAGCAGGCTTACCATTTATTGAGGAGTTTGAGCTGATTGCCCGATATGCTGCCCCGGACCGCTTTCATAAAGGCGGTACCCCAGGTCAAAAGCCTTCTGGTTCAGCTCACCGCTGCCCTTGGGAGCCAATTCGAAAATGCTATCCCGGAATATCTTCCGCTCCACCAGACCGGTGGCGGCATTAAGAACACCCAGGGCCAGCATGTTGGCTACAACCTCTTTGCCTACTTCTTCCCTGGCCGTCCTGGTTATCGGATAGCCCCGGATCTTGTACTCCTCCCGGAAGGGGCCGCTGACTAGAGTCGAGTCGACAATAACCACACATTCCCCTACTCTTTTGATCTTCGGCAGGTATTTGTTAAAAGAAGCCTGGTTCATGCTAAGCAGCACTGTAGGGTTAACCACCTTGGGGTATTCAATTGTGTCAATATCGATAATAACGCCGGCCATACTGGCTCCACCACGAGCTTCCGGTCCGTAAGATTGAGTCTGGACAACGTTTTTGTTGTCGTTGACAGCAGCCTGGGCCAGGATGATTGAAGCCAGGATCAAACCCTGCCCTCCGGCGCCGGTTAATAAAATTTCCTGCCTGTTTCCCACAAGAATTCCCTCCGCTTTTTAACCGCCAGATTTTACCGGTATTTCTTTACCGATTGAACGGTAATACTCGGCGGCGTATTCAGGAACTTCGTCTTGATAAATAACCCCGGTGATAGTTTTGCCTTCCAGTTCAGTTTCCTCTTTGCTGGTAGCCCGTTCGATGGAAATGCTGCTTTCTTTCAGTTCTTTCAGCATATCTACCGGCCCGCCAAGCTTGTTTCTCCTGCCGTAAGCTATGGGGCAGGGCGAGAGGGCTTCTACCAGCGAAAAACCTTTGTGATTGGCGGCCCTGGTTATAAGCTGTTCCAGCTGGCGGGGCTGGGCGGCATTACCCCTGGCCCCGAAAGTTGCTCCCGCTCCCCTGGCCAGATCCAGCAGATTAAACTCCCTTTCCAGCGTTCCGCGGGGAGCGGTAGTAGCCTTTTTGCCGGTTGGTGTCAGGGGCGAATGCTGGCCGCCGGTCATACCGTAAATATGGTTATTGACCACAATGGCATTTAAGTCAATATTTCTCCTGGCCGAATGGATAAAGTGGTTGCCGCCAATAGCGCTGCAATCACCGTCGCCCATAATAACAAAAAGCTTCAATTCAGGCCTGGCCATTTTCAATCCAGTGGCAAAAGCGAGAGCCCGGCCGTGGGTGGTATGGAGGGTATTAAAGTTCAAGTAACCAGCTGCCCGGGAAGAACAGCCGATCCCGGAAACGATCACCACATCACGCTGGTCATAATCGGCCCTTTCTATGGCCCTGACCAGGGCGGCGGTAACAATACCGTTTCCACACCCGGGACACCAGATATGGGGCAACTTCTTTGTCCTTAAAAACTCCTGTGTTAACTGTTCTATGACAGCCACCTCCCCATAATATCAGAAATCTGATCCGGACTGATCATTTCACCATCATAACGGTTTATAGGAACGACCTCTGCTTCACCTTTAACATGGCGTTCCACTTCGCTCACTATCTGGCCCATGTTCATCTCCGGCACTATAATCACGTCGGCCTTTTTGGCTATTTCCCGTACTTCTTTATCGGGAAANGGCCACAGGGTCTGCAGGCTTAGCAGACCTACGGGCTCACGGTTATTCCAGTAGGCTTTCTTAACTACGGCCCGGGCCGAGCGCACCGTGCATCCGTAAGTCACAATGACAACCCGGGGCTCTTTATGGCCGATATAGTTCGTCAGGACCACTTCATCGCGATATTTCTCCAGCTTTTCATGTACCCTGTCCAGGGACCTTTCTACCTGTGGCGGATCGCCGGTGGGAAATCCGTACTGATCGTGGAACAAGCCGGTCACATGGTAATAGTGCCCAAAACCAAAGGGGACCAGCGGTGTGAGTCCCTTTTCATCATAGGGTTTATAGTCGGCCGGAACCTTGTCGCTTGATTTTTCGACCATCAATCTGCTGTCCTTGGGTATTGTTACCTTTTCTCTCATGTGGCCGATGACCTCATCCAGCAATAAAATAACCGGCTGCCTCAGTTTTTGGCTCAAATTTACCGCAGCGATAGTGAGGTAATAAGTTTCGTAAACCGAGGCGGGCGAAAAAACAATGATGGGATGATCGCCGTGCGTACCCCAGCGGGCCTGCATAACATCACCCTGCGAGGGCGCTGTAGGAACACCCGTACTGGGGCCCATGCGCTGGACATCTACGATGACACAGGGAATCTCTGCCATAATGGCATACCCGATATTTTCCTGCTTAAGCGAAAAACCGGGCCCGCTGGTAGCGGTGATCGCCCGCATCCCCCCAATAGAAGCGCCTATTATAGCCGCCATACTGGCTATTTCATCTTCCATTTGAATAAAAACTCCCCCTATATCAGGCAGCCTGGCGGCCATTCTTTCAGCTACCTCTGTAGAAGGAGTTATCGGGTATCCGGCATAAAAACGTACCCCTGCACTGATTGCTCCTTCAGCGCAGGCTTCATTTCCTTGCATCAAGACCGGTTTCGTCTCCGGCATTTCCAGAAAGCCTCCTCTTGATCAGTGAAATCGCAAAATCCGGGCAAAAGGTTTCACAGATGCCGCATTTAGTGCATTTTTCCACCGTTTTTTGGGCCTTGCTCTTTTCATCCAAAAAAAGAGCCTCCCTTGGACAGAAAGCTACACAAATACCGCACCCTTTACACCATTCCTCTTTGATAAAGAGGTCTGCAGTATAATCACCCTTGTTAACCTGCGCCAAAAAAATATCCTCCTTTTAGATCTACCATAAAAATCTTCGACAAAATACTGTTTTAAACTTATCCCCCGGTCTGCTAGAAATGACATTAACATCTTACAGATCACTGAATATATTTATTTTATTTACATCTAACTTATATTTTTCTGAAATAATTAGCAAACCTCCGGGTGAAGCAGGGGCAGGCGCTAAACCCTCCCCTGCTTCAAAAAGCTGTTTTCTAATCATTGTTTCTTAGTAATGTTCGCTGAAGCTACCGCTTTTAGCTATAGACACCGTTTCTAAGCCAGCCGCGGTACTGCATTGCTTCGGCTAATTTCTCGATGGCATACATATAAGCGCCGGTCCGCATATCCGAGCCGACACACCTTTCGCAGTAGAATCCGTAAACATTGTTAAAAGCTTCCACCATTTTTTCCTGAAGGTGCTTGTCAACTGTGGCAAAATCCCATCTGAAACCATAGTTGTTTTGGACCCATTCAAAATAAGAGACGGTTACCCCGCCGCTGTTGGCCATAACATCAGGCACCACCAGGACGTTGTTTTCCTTCAAAATCTGATCCCCTTCTGGCGTAGTAGGCCCGTTGGCGCCTTCAACTACTATCCTGGCCTTGATATCCCCTGCATTACTGGCGGTGATCTGATTTTCCATGGCTGCCGGAATCAGGATATCACAGTCAAGGGTAATCAGCTCATTATTGGTAATTTCCTTTACTCCGGAGATGCCCTCCAGGCTGCCGGTACTCTTCTTATGTTCCATGACAGCTTTAATATCGAGCCCGGCCGGATCATAAACTCCACCCCTGGAGTCGCTGATGCCAACAATCTTTGCCCCTTCTTCCGCCATGAGCAGGGCGGCAAAACCGCCCACATTACCGGCGCCCTGGACTGCTATCCTGGCTCCTTTTACCGGAATATCCAGGGTCCGGGCTGCCTCTTTGGCAATATAAACACAGCCCCTGGAAGTGGCTTCTTCACGGCCTACACAGCCGCCCACGGCGATAGGTTTGCCGGTAACGACTCCAAAATTTGGTTCGCGCATGATGGTCGCATATTCATCGGCCATCCAGGCCATAACCTGGGCATTGGTATAAACATCGGGAGCGGGAATATCAGTTTCGGGCCCAAGCACGGTGCCCATGGCCCGAACATAGCCTCTGGCCACCCTTTCTATTTCTTTTGTCGACATCTTCCGGGGATCGCATACCACAGCTCCTTTTCCGCCGCCAAAAGGCGTCCCGACCAGGGCACACTTAAGTGTCATCCACATAGAAAGAGCTTTTACTTCGTCGGCTGTTGAATCGGGATGAAACCTGATCCCGCCTTTATATGGTCCTAGTACATTGTTATGCTGTGACCTGTAGCCGGTAAACACCTTTATGGAACCATCGTCCATTTCCACCGGCACGGCGGCTTCCACGAACCTGGTCGGCACTCGCAGGTACTCATAAACATCATTGGACATCTCCAACTGCTCCACCGACTGCTTGATCAAGCTGAGCGTTGCCTTCAGGGTATCATCGGTGGTTGTTTCTTCGACATTCTTGGCCATCAAATAACCTCCTATAATATATTATTTATTGCGCCTTCCCGGGTAAATAAAGGTTCAACTCCCCGGAAAGCAATAATCGCTTTATAAGTTCATCCGCTAGTTGAAATTCGACTCAAAGATGATTATTCCTTCAAATTTTTCAACTTCCCCCCCACCTGGCCTGTGCCTGCATTTCCTTACCGGTCATTTCCACCGGCAGGGCCAGGCGCCAGGCAGGCCGGTTTACATTGTTTTGATAAAAATGTAATTAAAAAACAACCATCCTGTAATAATCTTGTAATGTTCTGCCCTTATAATTATAAGTGAGTTGACCCCCTCTTTTTATATATATCCTTGGGCGCAGTTCAAATGAACTGCGCTTTTTTTTTATCTATAATCGAACCGGCCCGGTTTACTATTCAATTTCCAGTTTTGCGGCCGGCAGCCGGACTGGTTTACCAGGGCGATCTGCGCAAAAAAAAATACCTCTTCTTTTATTACCCGCCTTATTACCCGCCGCAGACCATTTCCGCCATATTGTAAACCAGTATTTTTAACTCTAAAGTTGACAATGCTGTTTCAATCCGATACTATTCTACCAAATTACTTTGTCCGGGGATAGTATGAAAAATAATATTTTAGATTACCTGCAAAATAACCGGGATAAATATATTTCAGGCAGTTTGATGAGCAGAGAACTGGGTATCAGCAGGGCTGCTGTCTGGAAACAGGTCTGCGCATTGCGACGGGAAGGTTACCGGATCAAAGCTCGCTCCAACTGCGGCTATCGTCTGGAAAAAGAACCGGATCGATTAGACCGGGATTTACTCGACCAACCCGGCCTCAAGTATTACCGGGCAGTCGATTCAACAAACCTGACCGCCCGCTACCTGGCGGAAGAAGGCTGCCCTTCCTATACCACGGTTATAGCCGAAGAACAGGTCCGGGGCCGCGGCCGCCTGGGGCGCGGCTGGCACTCCCCCGCTTACAGCGGACTCTGGTTTTCAATTATCCTGCGCCCGGAGATGATCAGCATGGCAGAGGCCGCGCCGGTAACCCTGGTTACCGCTGCTGCCCTGGCCTCCCGTTTAAAAGGGGAGTGGGGGCTGGAAGTGAAAATAAAATGGCCGAACGACCTGCTGCTGGAAGGAAAAAAATTTGGCGGCATCCTGAGCGAAATAAAAGGCGAACCGGACCGGATTGAATACCTGGTTGTCGGTATCGGATTAAATGTCAATCAACAGGGAGTAGATTTTCCGATTGAGCTTAAAACTACGGCTACATCCCTTTTTGCAGAAAGCGGCCGGGAATTCGACCGCACAGCCCTTTTTCTTTCTTTACGGGAACAACTTTGCCGGGCATACGAACTTTTCATCGAGAAAGGTTTTTATCCTTTCCGTGACCAGGTGCTTTCCTGCAATTCTTTCATCGGTCGGNAGATAACAGTTACCTGGGGCGGAGGCTCCCTGGAAGGGACGGCTGTGGACCTGGACGAGAATGGATCTTTAATGCTCAGGGACGNCAGCGGAAAAGTACACAGGATCTATTATGGCGAAATCAGTTAGAAAAAACAGCGCCGAAAACTCGCCGCCCCTGGGCAGGTTGACTTTAAGCGCCCTTTTTACGGCCTTGATTGCCATTTTAGCGCAGTTTGCCGTTCCCGTACCTTTCAGCCCGGTACCTTTCACCGGCCAGGTTCTGGGGGTTTTCATGGCAGGCAACCTGCTCGGAAGAAGAGCCGGCCTCTTATCTGTTAGCGCCTACCTGGCCCTGGGCGCAGCCGGAGCGCCTGTATTCTCCCTGGCCCGGGGAGGCATGCATATGCTGACCGGACCCAGCGGTGGATACCTGTGGGGCTTTATTCCGGCAGTTTATATCATCGGTTTAATTGCGGAAAAAAGGGGCCGCCCTGCGATTTTTATCAATACCGTAACCATGCTGGGGGGCCTGGCTGTAGTCTATATATGCGGGGCTTTGCAGTTGAGCCTGATCATGGGCTACAACACCAATCAGGCTATTATAGTGGGGGTCTTGCCCTACCTCCCCCTCGATTTGCTTAAAGCTTTCCTGGCTGCTTACCTGGCGCTGCAGCTAAAAAGAAAGCTGCAGCGCCAGGGCCTGGACCATAACCTGTTACCCTGAGAAAATTTTTTAACGGGCAGCAGGGTTATTGTTTCCGGGCCAGCTCATCCTGGGCCAGCAGGGCTGCTCCAAGGGCTCCGGCAATTTGTGGCTCCCCGGGCACAATCAAATCTGTCTTCAGTTTTTCATTGAGGGCTTTGACTACCGCCTTGTTTTTTGCCACCCCACCGGTAATCATTACCTTTTCTTCCAGGCCGACGCGGCGCACCAGTCCGGCAGTACGATCGGCTATAGCCTGGTGAAGACCGCGGGCAATATCTTCGCGCGGCAGGCCCCGGGCTATTAAAGAAACCACTTCCGATTCGGCAAATACAGTGCACATACTGCTGATCGATACCGTTTCCCGGGCCTGGTCGCTCAAATCGGCCAGGTTCTCCAGCTCTACTTCCAGGGCCTGGGCCATAACCTCAAGAAACCTCCCGGTTCCGGCCGCGCATTTATCGTTCATGGCAAAATCGAGGACCCGACCGTTGTCACCCAGCAAGATTACCTTGCTGTCCTGACCACCGATATCGATAACCGTCCGCACCGCGGAATCGAGGAAGTACGCGCCACGCCCGTGGCAGGTTATTTCAGTAATCCTTTTATCGGCAAATTCAATGCTAATCCGCCCGTAACCCGTAGCTACGACAAATTCAAGGTCTGATTTTTTTAACCCCGATTCATCCAGGGCTTTTTGCATGGCTTTTTCAGCGGCGGCTCTACTGTTGGCCCCCGTGGGCATTATGACAGAATAAAGAACTTCTCCGCGATCAAAAACAACCACTTCTGCTGTAAGCGATCCCACATCTATTCCAGCTACCGGCATCTCAAATACCTCCATTTTAAAAAATCACTGTGGAAGAAGACCGACAATCGCTTTCCAGAGCTGATCGCGGCCGCTTCCGGTGCGGGCGGAAAAAGGCACCAGCGGCTCTTCTTCAAACAGGCCCAGCCGGGAACCTATGATCTTGATTTGCCTGGCCAGCGCTCCCCGGGAGAGCTTGTCCGCCTTGGTAACCGCGGTAACCCGGGGAATGCTGTGCATACGCAGCCAATCCGCCATTAATTTATCATCCTCGGTTGGTTCATGACGGCTGTCAATCAAATGCACACAGCCGTAGAGGTTGCTCCTCGTTTCCAGGTACTCTTCGATAATCGGAGCCCATCGCTGCCGTTCTTGCCTGGATACTTTTGCATACCCGTACCCGGGCAGGTCGACAAAGCAAAGTTTTCCATTAAGCAGGTAAAAATAAAGACCCCGCGTCTTGCCGGGCGTAGAGCTGGTCCGGGCCAGGTTTTTCCGCCCGATCAGTTTATTAATCAGCGAAGATTTGCCCACGTTGGAACGGCCCAGGAAGGAAATCTCGGGCAACTCCCACACCGGAAACTGCTCCAGGTTATATGCGGCGGCTTTGAGTTCTGCCTGCTTGATCTTCACGACTTCACCTTTTTTTAGTGGCGGATCGAGGAGTCCCGGTTTTCTTCAGGCAAATCCATTTCCTCTTTACCAATTTCCTTTTCCGGAAGTTTGGCCTTTATCCCCTCGATCGGTTTGGTCAGGGCCATTTCCAGGACTTCATCCATATGATCAACCATTTTTGCTTCAACTTTACGTTTTACGTTAACAGGGATATCGGATAAATCCCGGCGGTTATCTGCCGGCATTAGCATATTCCTGACTCCGGCCCGGTGGGTGGCGAGCATTTTTTCCTTTACTCCGCCGACCGGCAGGACCCGCCCCCGAAGGGTTATTTCGCCGGTCATGGTAACATCGTTTCTGACCGGCACCCGGGTAAATGCGGAAGCCAGGGCTGTGGCCATGGCGATCCCGGCCGAAGGCCCGTCCTTGGGAATAGCTCCTTCGGGAACATGGATATGGAGATCTACTTTTTCATAAAAATTTTCTTCCAGACCCAGCTCGTCGGCCCGGGAGCGGATATAGCTCATTGCCGCTTTGGCTGATTCCTGCATCACTTCACCCAGCTGGCCGGTCAGGGTCATTTTGCCATTCCCCTTCATTAAAGTAACCTCAATTGAAAGCAGGTCCCCTCCGCTTTCGGTCCAGGCCAGGCCCGTAGCCACCCCGATCTGATTTTTTTTCTCCGCCACACCGTAGCGGTAGCGGGGGATCCCCAGGTATTTCTGCAGGTTATTATTGGAGAGGCGGATCTTCTTTTTACGGTCTTTGACCACTTCACGGGCCACCTTGCGACAGATAGCGGATATGCTCCGCTCCAGGTTGCGCACTCCCGCTTCCCTGGTGTATTCCCGGATAATTCGGCGGATTGAACCTTCGGAAATCCGGAGGTTTTGCTCGCTGATCCCGTTTTCTTTTATCTGTTTGGGAATCAGGTACTGCCGGGCTATCTCCACCTTGTCTTCCTCTGTGTAGCCGGGAATATGTATCAATTCCATCCGATCCATGAGGGCCTGGGGGATGTTATGGGAAGTATTGCCGGTGGTGATAAACATTACCTGTGAGAGGTCAAAGGGGATCTCGATATAATGATCGCTAAAAGAACTGTTTTGTTCGGGATCGAGCACCTTCCAACAGCGCCGAAGAGGGATCACCCCTGAAATCGGTTGACATCTTATCTATTTCATCCATCAAAAACACGGGGTTATTTGATTTGGCTTCACGCATTCCCTGGATTATCCGACCGGGCAGGGCGCCGATATAAGTCCGGCGGTGTCCCCTGATCTCGGCTTCGTCGCGTACTCCGCCGAGGGATATTCGCACAAAATTACGCTCAAGGGCCCGGGCCACCGACCTGGCCAGAGACGTTTTGCCCACACCGGGAGGCCCGATCAGGCAAAGGATCGGCCCCTTTAACTTATCTGCCAGCTGACGGACGGCCAGGTATTCAATGATCCGCTCTTTTACATTCTGCAAGCCGTAATGATCCTCATCCAAGATCTGTTCGGCGACGTCGAGATCCAGGCGGTCTTCAGTTTCATCCAGCCAGGGCAGCTCTAAAAGCCAGTCTAAGTAGGTTCTAATCACAATGGCTTCAGCAGCGGCAGGCGGCATTTTCTCCAGGCGGTTGACTTCCTTGAAAGCCTTATTCTCAACTTCTTCGGGCAGGTTAACTTCAGCAATTTTCCCCCGGTATTCTTCCGCTTCAGCCGCTCTTTCATCTTTCTCACCCAGCTCATTTTGAATTGCTTTCATCTGCTCACGCAGGTAATACTCTTTCTGGGTTTGTTCCATCTGTTTGCGAACCCTTAAATTAATTTTTTGCTCTATTTCCTGGATTTCAATTTCATTGCTTAATATCTCGTTTAATTTTTCCAGACGCTGCTTTATATCTATCGCTTCCAGCATATCTATCGCTTCCAGTAGCTCTTGCTTTTGATCTATTTTCATGCTCAGGTGGGAAGCGATCACATCGGCAAAACGGCCCGGCTCTTTTATGTCGGTAACCGTGGAAAGCGTATCCGGGGGGACCTTGCGGTTGATCTTGATATATTGCTCAAACTGGTTCAGCACACTTCTCATCAAGGCCTCTATTTCCTGAGTTTTTTCTTTGTCATCTTCAATAATTTCAGCATCTGCTTCAAAAAATAGTTCCTCGGTATGCAATTTCAGGATCCGGGCCCTGTTTAAACCCTCAACAAGACCCTGATAGTGCCGCCCGGTAACTTAATCATTTGTTTAACATTGGCCAGAGTACCCACTTCATGAAGATCAACCTCTTCTGGTTCTGAAACCCTGGCTTCTTTTTGAGAAATCAAAATGATCCGGTTATCATTCATCATCGAACGTTCCAAAGCCGATACCGATCGCTCCCGACCGACATCAAGATGTAAAACCATGCTGGGGAAAACCAGTACGCCCCGCAAGGGCAAAACCGGCAATTTCTCCTCATTTGTCATAGCTATAACCACCTTCGGTGATAAAAATTAAAGCGAGAAGCACAGGTAAGATAACTATTCGCTTCCCGCTTTATTATTCCCTTTTATAAGCCCGTAATCTTACCTGTTCCGGGCAGGAGCCTCATATTAGGCCTTAATTCAGGCTGACTCCTCTTTCTTTTTACGCTTGTCCTTGGTAACCAGGATCGGCGCGTCTCCATTAAGGACTACCTCCCGGGTAATAATACAGCGCTCAATATCGTCCCTGGAAGGCAGTTCGTACATCACACTGAGCAGGGTTTCTTCCAGGATGGCCCGGAGGCCCCTGGCTCCGGTATTCCTGTTCATGGCCTCTTCGGCAATCGCCTTCAGGCTGTTTTCCTTGAATTCAAGGGTGATGCCGTCCAATTCAAAGATTTTTTCGTACTGTTTAATTAAAGCATTGCGCGGCTCAGTCAGGATCCGCACAAAAGCTTCAGTATCAAGCGGATCGAGGGTGGCAATGACCGGAATCCGGCCCACAAATTCAGGAATAAGGCCGTACTTGAGCAGGTCCTGCGGGAGGATCTGCTTCAAGACTGCCCCCAGGTTCTTATCATCGGGGGTCATTACCTCGGCCCCAAAGCCAATCCCTTTATTGCCGACCCGGTTTTGAATGATTTTTTCCAGGCCGTCAAAAGCTCCGCCGCATATAAACAGGATGTCGGTNGTATCGATCTGCATGAACTCCTGGTGGGGATGCTTGCGGCCACCCTGGGGCGGCACGCTGGCCACAGTCCCTTCCAGGATTTTCAGCAGGGCCTGCTGGACTCCCTCGCCGGATACATCCCGGGTGATGGAAGGATTGTCGGTTTTGCGGGCCACCTTATCGATCTCATCGATATATATTATGCCTTTTTCCGCTTTTTCCAGGTCGTAATCAGCGGCCTGGATCAGCTTAAGAAGGATGTTTTCCACGTCTTCGCCAACATAACCGGCCTCCGTAAGAGAGGTAGCGTCGGCAATGGCAAAAGGAACATTCAAAATCCGGGCCAGGGTCTGAGCCAGCAGGGTTTTACCAACCCCGGTCGGCCCGATCAAGACAATATTGCTCTTTTGCAGCTCCACATCTTCCACTTTCTGGCCGGCATTTACTCTTTTGTAATGATTGTAAACGGCTACAGAAAGACTTTTCTTGGCTGATTCCTGGCCGATCACATATTGATCAAGCACTTCGTTTATATCCTGCGGCTTGGGAAGCTCTCCAAAGCCCAGATCACTTTCTTCACCGATCTCTTCTTCTATTATTTCATTGCACAACTCAATACACTCATCGCAAATGTAAACACCCGGGCCGGCCACAAGCTTGCGCACCTGCTCCTGCGTCTTTCCGCAAAATGAGCACTTCAGCTGTCCTTTTTCTTCGCTAAACTTAAACATCGGGAGGAATCACCTCATCTCCACTTTTAGAGTCAATTTAATCAGTTCTGTTAACCAGCACATCATCAATTATCCCATAGCTCTGGGAATCCTCAGCCGACATAAAGAAATCGCGGTCCGTATCCCTGGCAATCGTTTCCACCGGCTGGCCGGTATGATGGGAAAGAATTTCATTTAAAGTTTCCCGGACTTTGAGGATTTCACGGGCATGGATATCGATATCGGCAGCCTGTCCCTGGGCTCCTCCAGCCGGTTGGTGCAGCATAATCCTGGAATGGGGAAGGGCAAAACGTTTGCCCTTTTCTCCCGCCGCCAGAAGTATGGCGCCGAAGCTGGCCGCGAGGCCGACACAAATGGTCGAAATATTGGGCTTTACATATAACATTGTATCATATATAGCCATCCCGGCATATACGGAGCCACCGGGAGAGTTGATATAAAGGCTGATATCTTTTTTGGGATCTTCCGATTCCAGGAACAGCATCTGGGCGACGACTAAGTTAGCCACATTATCATCTATAGCGCTGCCCAGAAAAATTATCCGGTCTTTAAGCAGGCGCGAGTAAATGTCATAAGCTCTTTCGCCGCGGCTGGTTTGCTCAACTACCATTGGCACTAATACGCTCATTATCTAAAACCTCCTGTTCGGTAATATTTTTTACTCTGTTATTATACTATCACACTTTACTTATCTTCGGGCTGGTCACTATTTTCCTGACCTTCTGTTTTCTCTTCCCCGGTTTCATTATCTGTCTTCTCAGGCTCAACATCTGTCTTCTCAGGTTCAACGCCTTTTTCTTCCTCTTTTTCTACTTCTTTGTCTGTGTCGTTGTTGACTGCTTCTTCTTTGTCTGTTTCCTCTTTTTTATCTGAAGCTTTAACCAGGGTTATACTGGCGCTCTCAACAATTAAGTCTACCGCTTTACGGATCCGCATTTCCTCCCGGATAGAAGGCAGGCGGCCCTGCTTTTCAATAATATCCCTGATCCGTTCCGGTTGATCGTTGTATGCCTCAGCGATCTCAGCTATCTTACTGTCTAGTTCGCTGTCATCGACAGTAAATCCTTCTTTCTTGGCAATAGCATCCAGGACCAGGTTCGCCTTGGTCCGCTTCTCCGCTTCCGGCCGGTTCTGCTCGCGAAGCTCTTCTTTGGTTTTGCCGGACAGTTCAAGAAATTGATCGAGTCCGAGCCCCTGCTGGCGCAGGTAATTTTCCATGTCCCCCATCATCCGGTCAATCTGACGCTCGACCAGAACCTCCGGAAGCTGAACTTCAGAAGCATCGGTTATCTTTTCAATCAGGGATTCTTCAAGTTTTGTTTTCGACTGTTCTTCAGCATTTTTAAGCATCTTTTCCTTCAGGTCAACCTTCATTTCTTCCAGGGTTTCAAATTCACTTACCTCTTTAACAAAATCATCGTTAAGCTCGGGAAGCTGTTTTTCTTTGATCTGTTTCATTTTTACCTGGAAGGTGGCTTCTTTACCGGCCAGTTCTTCATTGCGGTAATCCTCGGGAAAATTGACCACAATTTCTTGTTGGCTTCACTCCCTCCAGCTGCTCTTCAAAACCGGGCACAAATGAGCGTGAGCCCAGTTCCAGGGAATGATCTTCAGCTTCTCCACCTTCAAAAGGCTCGCCGTCGACAAACCCCTTAAAATCTATGGTTACCAGGTCTCCCTCCCGGGCCGGTTCGTTTTCCCGGGGTACCAGACGGGCATTCTGTTCCCGCAGCATGTAGATGTGATGATCTACCTGCAGATCATCAACTGCCACTTCTTCCTGTTCTGCTTCTAAACCCTTGTAGTCACCCAGTTCTACTTCGGGTAAAACTTCAACCAGGGCGTTGAACAGGAGCGGTTTGCCTTCTTCTACCTGGACCAGTTCAAATTCAGGCTGGTTAATGGGATCAATCCCGGACTCTTCCAGGGCCTGCTCGTAGGCCGGCGGGACCAGCTCTTCCAGAGCCTCCTCATGCAGCACTTCCGGCCCAAAATGCGATTCCAGGACCTTGCGCGGGACTTTGCCTTTACGGAAACCGGGCAAATTCACTTTTTTCACAATCTTACGGTAAGCATTGTCAAGAGCTTCATCTACATCCGACGGGGCCACCTCGACCTCTAATTTCACTTTGTTATCCTCTATTTTTTCATAGCGATTTAACATATTTTGCTCCTCTCCTTACCACACGGTTCCTTTCAACATGATTATGATTTGACCTGTATCAATTTACTCACCGATGTGAGCATAACCCTGGATTAACAATAAAAACGCCTTATATTCAGGCGTCAAAAGCAATTATATATTAACATAGAAAAAAATTACTTACAACCAATACAAACAAAGATTCTCCATAAATGTTGCGCACAGGCAATTAAACAGGTTTTAAAGCCCTTTTTCGGCCGAGGCAGGAACACCCATCCCTTAAATTTTTTAAATAATAGCGATAAATCTTGATTATTATCTCAAAATATTGTACAATACATAACGAATGAGCCTTCATTCATTATTATGCTGCTTACCCGGAGGTTACATGGCCAAGCGAAGCGGAGAGAAAAACCAGGTTATCCTCGATGCTGCCGTTAAAACTTTTGCCCGTTCCGGCTACCACCGCACCAGGATTTCGGATATTGCCGGTCAAGCCGGGGTCGCAGACGGCACCGTCTATATTTACTTTAACAACAAAGAAGATATCTTGATATCTCTTTTTCAAAACCTGATGACCCGCTTTGTTAAAGAGTTAAGGTCTGAACTCGCACACTGCCGGAATACCAATGAAAAACTGGAAACAATTATTGATTACCATTTGAGGACCCTCGGAAGCAAACCGGAGCAGGCCAGGGTAACCCAGATCGAATTGCGTCAAATAGACCAAAATATTAATGAGGGTATATCCAAACCGCTTATGAGTTACTTCCAGCTTATAGAGGAGGTGATTGAAGAAGGCAAAAAGCAGGCCCTGTACAGGCAAGAAATCGATACCAGGACCGCCCGCAAGGTTATCTTCGGCGCCATAGACGAAGTAGTAACCTGCTGGGTAATGTCCACCAAGCCATACCAGCTCAGCAACCTGAAAAACCCTCTATTTGAACTGCTTGTAAAGGGGCTGCAGTAATTGTCCAATCAACCCTTTCTTAAAGATCTATGAAGCTGATTTAACAAGATGAAGGAGGTATTTAGATGGCCTTGAAAGAAATCCGAAAAGCTGCTGTACTCGGCGCCGGAGTTATGGGCGCCACCATCGCCGCTCACCTGGCCAATGTGGGTATTCCGGTTTTGCTGCTCGACATTGTTCCCCGTGAGCTAACCCCGGACGAGGAAAAAAAGGGACTGACCCTGGAAAGCCCCGAAGTCCGGAACCGACTGGCGAATAACGGTAAAAACGAATTGCTAAAACAAAAATTGAATCCGCTCTACCGTAAATCTTATATCGACCGCATTTCGACCGGCAACTTCGAAGACGATATGGACAAGCTAAAAGACGTGGACTGGGTGGTCGAAGTTATCGTCGAAAACATGGACATCAAGAAAAAGGTCTTCAAGCAGGTCGAAGAAAACTGGACGGAAGGAGCAATTGTCTCCTCCAACACCTCCGGCCTGTCCATCAACGAAATGGTCGCCGATAACTCCGAGGAATTCCGCAAGCATTTCCTGGGGACCCACTTTTTCAACCCTCCCCGCTACATGAAATTGCTGGAATTGATCCCCTGCAAGGATACATCGAAGGAAGTCCTCGACTATATGCACCGCTTTTGCGAGCGCACCCTCGGCAAAGGGGTGGTTTACGCCAAGGACACCCCCAACTTTATTGCCAACCGCATCGGCACCTATGCCATGATGTATACCATCGACCTGATGCAGAAAGAAAATATGAGCATCGAGGAAGTCGATACCATTACCGGACCGCCAATGGGTCACCCCAAGAGCGCTTCCTTCCGCACCCTTGACATGGTCGGTGTAGATACTTTTTACCATGTTGCTAACACCGTCTATAACATATCGGACGACCCGGAAGAAAAAGAAGTCTTTAAAGTTCCCGACCTGCTGCAAAAGATGGTCGATAACAAGATGCTGGGCGAAAAAACCAGGCAGGGCTTTTATAAAAAAGTCAAGGGCGAAAGCGGCTCAGAGATCTACTCCCTCGACTATGAATCATTTGATTACCGGCCCAAGGAAAAGCCGCGCTTTGACATCCTCTCCCAGACCAAACAGGCCGGTCTTAAAGAAGGTTACAAAATGCTGGTCGAATCGGATGACAAGGCCGGTAAATTTGCCTGGGAGCTGACCAAAAAGCTGCTGCTTTACACCGCCAGGCTGATTCCCGAAATTGCCGACGACATTGTCAACGTCGACCGGGCCATGCGCTGGGGCTTTAACTGGAAACTGGGCCCCTTCGAGACCTGGGACATTATCGGGTTCAAGGAAAGCGTTGAACGGATGAAAAACGAAGGTGAAGAAATCCCGGCCAAAGTAGAACAGATGCTCAAGAAAGGATTCGAGAGTTTTTACAAAGAAGACGAAAACGGATTCCTCTTCTTCTACGACTTTGATGCCGGCGACTACAAGCCGGTTCCTATCAGCCCGGAAATTATCACCCTGCCGGCCCTGAAAAAGCAAAGCAAGCTGATCAAGGGCAACGACGACGGCAGCCTGGTTGATCTGGGTGACGGCATCTGCTGCCTGGAACAGCACAGTCCGCGCCAGGCCCTGTCACCGCAATTCTGGGAATTCATCCACGAAGCGGTTGAAGAAGCCGAGAAAAATTATGTCGGTATGGTCGTCGGTAACCAGGAGACCAATTTCTGTGTTGGAGCAAACGTGGTCCTGATGCTGATGGCGGCCCAGTCCGGTGATTGGGACATGATCGACCAAACCGCCAAAAGGCTCCAGGACGGCCTGATGAAAATGAAGTACGCCTCCGTTCCCGTCGTCACCGCTCCCCACCAGATGACCCTCGGCGGCGGGCTGGAAGTAGCCCTGCATGGCGACCGCATGCACGCAGCCGCTGAAACTTACATGGGCCTGGTTGAAGTTGGTATGGGACTGCTGCCCGGCGGAGGCGGTAATAAAGAATACCTGATCCGCTTCACTGAAGGGCTAAAAGAAGGGGTCAAAGTTGACCGCCTTCCTTTCGTCCAGAAAGCATTCGAAGCGATAGCCATGGCTACGGTGGCCACCAGCGCCGCTCATGCCAAAGAGCTTGGTTTCATGCGGCCGACGGATAAAATAACGGTCAACCAGGACCACCTCCTCCATGATGCCAAGAATACCGCCCTGGCCATGCACCTGGAAGGCTATGAGGCGCCTGAACAGAAACCGATCCAGGTCATCGGGGAATACGGTGTGGCCACCTTTAAAGTAGGCGTCCAAAATATGCTCTGGGGCGGCTATATTACCGAACATGAACAAAAAATCGCCAATGAGATCGCTTTTGTTCTCTGCGGAGGAAATATCAAACCGGATTCGCTTGTCAGTGAACAGTACCTGCTCGACCTCGAAAGAGAAGCGTTCCTGCGCCTGCTAGGCGAGGAAAAAACTCAGGAACGAATCAACCACTTCCTGAGCACTGGCAAGCCTTTACGGAATTAAAGAAGGAGGTATAAAATATGAAAGAAGCTGTTATAGTTTCCACCGTCAGGACAGCTATCGGCAGAGCGCCGCGAGGCACACTGCGCTATACGAGGCCTGAACAAATGGCCACCACGGCTGTTACAGAAGCCATAAACCGGGCCAAAGGCCTGGACAAAGCAGAAATAGAAGACGTAATCCTCGGCTGCTCTTTTCCTGAAGCAGAACAGGGAATGAATATCGGCCGCATTGTAGCCCTCCAAGCAGGGCTGCCCGACTCTGTGCCCGGGCAAACCGTAAACCGCTTCTGCTCTTCCGGCCTGCAGTCTATTGCTATGGCCGCCGAAAGAATCATGTGCGGTTTCGCCGACGTAATTGTGGCCGGCGGGGTAGAGAGCATGAGCCTGGTTCCCATGGGCGGCAACAAGCTGGCGCCAAGCCCCCGGCTGGCTGAAGATCACATCGAGACCTACACCCCCATGGGCATTACGGCAGAATTTGTAGCCCAGCGCTTTAACATTAGCCGTGAAGACCAGGACCAGTTCGGGCTGAAAAGCCACCAGAAAGCAGCATCAGCCATTAAAGAAGGTCGCTTCAAAGACGAGATAGTCCCCCTTAAATTAGTGGAACGCGAAGCGGGTCCCGACAATAAGATCAATGAAAAGGAAAAGACTTTCGAAGTAGACGAAGGGGTCCGCCCGAATACCACATTGGAGGCCCTGGCCAAGCTCCGCCCGGCTTTTCATACCAACGGCACCGTTACAGCCGGCAACTCTTCGCAAACCAGTGACGGAGCGGCAGCGGCCGTAGTCATGTCGGCAGATAAGGCGAAGGCCCTGGGCTTAAAACCGGTTGCCGTTTTCAGGGGGTTCAGCGTCGCCGGCTGCCCGCCGGAAATAATGGGGATCGGGCCGGCCGTTGCTATTCCGAAATTGATGGAACAGACCGGCATGAAACTCGAAGACATCGACCTCGTCGAACTGAACGAAGCCTTTGCTTCCCAGGCTCTTTACTGCATCCGCGAACTGGGCTTAGATGAAAACATCGTCAACGTCAACGGCGGAGCGATTGCCCTCGGTCACCCCCTGGGATGCACCGGAGCCAAGCTGACCGCCACTCTGCTTCATGAAATGGGCAGGCGGGATTCCCGTTACGGCGTCGTCTCCATGTGCATCGGCGGCGGAATGGGCGCAGCAGGGCTGTTCGAACGGGTTTAATTAACCTGACGTTAAAACATAAAGAATAACCTGTAATTAGCTATTTTAATTGAAATCGGGCGCTGTGCTTAATCATAAAGCAGTTTTATGTTATGATAAAAGCACAGCGCTTCTTTTTTATTAACCTTTCCCGGTAGAAACGCCGGCTAGGGAGGACAAATCCATATCATGACCCCGCTTAAAGAACTGCAAAAAAGAATAGATAAACTGCAGGCTGCCATGCGTAAAAAACAAATAAACGCTGTTTTGTTAAGCCAGCGCGCAGATTTGTTCTATTTCAGCGGCACCGGGCAAAACGGACTTCTCCTGGTCCCGGCTGAAGGTGAGCCGACCCTGTTCATAATAAAATCGGTTGCCAGGGCCCAACAGGAAAGCGCCCTGAAAGATATCATCCCCTTTCCGGGCTGGAAGGAACTGGTTGACCTGATCGAAGAAAAAATTCCTTCCGCTACTTCAATAGGCCTTGAACTGGATGTCCTGCCGGCGAAACTCTACCTGCGCTACCAGGAAAAACTGCAAAACTACCGCCTGGTTGATATCTCAAGTGCGATAAGAAAAATCAGGTCCATCAAGTCTGAGCTTGAAATCGGACTAATGAAAGAAGCAGCCAGGATCAGCACATCCGTTTTTACCCATGCCCGCAATACCATCAAAGAAGGCATGGCCGAAGTTGAACTGGCCGGCCACCTGGAATTTCATGCCCGCACCCTGGGACATCAAGGCGCGGTCCGCATGCGCGGTTTTAACCAGGAACTCTATTTCGGCCATGTTTTAGCCGGAGAGAATGCCGCCACTATTTCCTTTTTTGATGGTCCCACTGGAGGTTCCGGATTGAACCCTTCTTTCCCGCAGGGAGCCGGAGCAGTGGTAATCAGGGAAAATGAACCTGTTTTGATCGATTTTGTCAGCGTCTTGAGGGGCTATATGGTTGATCAAACCCGCATATTCTGCCTCGGTGAGCCGCCCCTGCATCTTCGAGAAGCCCACCGGCAGGCAATCCGGATCAAAAACACCCTGGCTGAGATAGGAAAGCCGGGTCTTAAGTGCAGTGAACTTTATGATAAAGCAGAGCAGATGGCCCGCGAAGCGGGGCTGGCCAACCATTTCATGGGTTACGTGGAAAGGGTTAACTTCGTGGGACACGGTGTGGGTATTGAACTGGATGAACTGCCCATCATCGCCCCCGGATACGATGAGCCCCTGGAAGAAGGCATGGTTTTTGCCCTGGAACCAAAATTCATTTTCCCCAGCGAAGGCACCGTGGGCATCGAAGACACTTTTATGGTAGGCCGCGAAGGCCTGGTCCAGCTGACCAATTTTAACGAAGAGCTGCAGGTTATATAAAGGTCCAAAAAAATCCGCTGATCCTCCAGCAGTAAAGGAGGTATACAGCGGATGCTTATTTATTATGAAACCCAGTTATAAGAGCCGACCGGCCCTTTTCAGGAAGACCTATCAGCCTCCTCCGGTGTTACACCCCAACAGCAGCAGTGTGCTCATGAGCGTTATGGCAATAATGGCAGCCCGCAGGATCATCGGATCACCTCCGTTCCGGTTATTAATATAATTAATAACACATCTTCCCATTATTAGCAACTTAAAAATATGCAAAAATAGTAAGGCCGGCTGCGTTTTTTCACATCCAGCAGGTGGCGTCGTTTATTATGCAAATTATGTTATGTCAACAACAGAAAGAATTTTAATTTTAAAATGCCATCAAATCAAGCTTTTGCAAAAGCAAATACCCGTTCTGTTCACAGTATACACAGAGTTATCCACAGATTTATGCCGATATGTCCGCATCAAGAGCGCATTATCCACATTTTCCGCAGGCAGTAACCATAATATGAACCCTTTTTTTGGCAGCAAAGATGGCACGTAAATTGATTTGCCCTGAAATACAATTTATAAAAAATGAGCATTAAAAAAAGGGAAAACGGATTAATTAGCGAATAAGGATTATGGAAAATACCTAATTATTTTAAGGAGGCATCAGCATGGAAGTCAGAGTAAACGATGATTGCAGCGCCTGCGGTATTTGTGAGGATATTTGCCCTGAAGTTTTTGAATTAGGAGATGAAATAGCAGAAGTAAAGGTTAATCCCGTGCCTGCAGAGCATGAAGACAGTGTCCGTGAAGCAGCTGAGGAATGTCCGACCGAATCAATCGAGATCTCCTGATAAAACAACATAACAAACACAGGCAAAGCCCGCCTTCAGGCGGGTTTTGTTTTTATTGCTCCACTTTTAAAGCCCCTTGAAAGGTTCCTCTTGCCGGCAAATTGTTATTTCCGCTATGATATCCACATTGCGGCATGATTGCCCGTCATCGCGGGCCCAGGGGAAGAAGGATTTACATCAACATTAACGAATTAGTACAGGCGGCAAAACTAGCAGTAACGGGGGAAAACAATTGGAACTGAAAGCATTGTTAAACGGCATCACGATCCTGGAAGAAAAATCCGGCCCCGCTTCAAAAATAAAGGGCCTGGCCTACCACTCGGACCGGGTTGAAGAAGGATTCCTGTTTATCTGCCTCAAAGGATACAAAACAGACGGCCACCTCTACCTGGAACAAGCCCGGGAAAAAGGAGCCGCAGCGGCCATAGTTGAAGATATCAGGGAAAATTTGGACATCCCCCAGTACCGCGTTGCCGACACCCGCGCCACCCTGGCGGAACTTGCGGACCGCTTTTATGGTCATCCTTCATCAAAAATCCACGTTACCGGGGTTACAGCAACCAACGGCAAAACCAGCACCACTTACATGCTCAACGCCATCCTGGAAAAGCAGGGCCTGAACACCGGCCTGATCGGGACGGTCATAGTTAAAACCGGCCCCGTTATCCGGCCCGCCGAACTGACTACCCCCGAATCGCTGGATTTGCATCGCATTTTCCATCAGATGGTTGAAGAAAAGGTTTCCCATGCCGTGATGGAAGTGTCTTCTTCCGGCCTGGAGTTAAACCGCGTCGGTCATATCGATTTCGATACTGTGGTCTTGAACAACATCAGCCGCGAACATATTGACCTGCACGGCTCCTTTGAAGCCTATTTCAAGGCCAAGGCCGGGTTGATCCGGAACGCCAAAAAAGGCGGCTGGGCAATCTTGAACCTGGACTGCCCCTACAGCGCCTCCCTGAAAAATGAAACCGCGGCCCGGGTTTTTACCTACGGCTTAAAAAACAGAGATGCAGACTGTTTGGTAAACGATCTCGACCTGAGCACCGGCCGGGCCCGCTTCAAAGTCAAAATATTAAAACAAGAACCGGTTGATATATTTGCCGGATATCCAGACTCTTTCCAGGTGGAGCTTTCCGTACTCGGTTTGCACAGCGTTTATAACGCCATGGCGGCAATCCTGGCCGCCCTCCTTCAGGGCATTCCCACCACCGTGATCCAAAAAGCCTTAAAAGATTTCGGGGGAGTGGAAAGAAGGTTTGAGCTCATTTTTGAAGACGATATTAAGATAATCGACGATCACTTTGCCAATTACGGCAACATAAACGTTACCCTGGAAACTCTGCAGATGATGGACTACAACAACCTCCATCTGGTTTATGCCATCAGGGGAGGAAGAGGCGTAACGGTGAACCGGGAAAATGCCGAAGCCATCGCCGAGTGGGCCCCCAGGCTGGGTTTGGATCAGGTAATAGCCACCACCAGCGTTTCCCACGTCGATGAAAAAGATGTGGTCAGCGAACAAGAACGGATAGTTTTTGAAGAAGTGATGAAGAAGGCAGGTCTCGAGGTGGAAATATATGAAGAACTGCCCGACGCCATCGCCCGGGGGCTTGCCAAAGCCGCCGCGGACGATGTGGTGCTGCTTGCGGGCTGCCAGGGTATGGATTACGGCGCTTCGGTGTGCCTGGAACAAATCCACCGCCAGAGACCGCACCTGGACAAAGAAAAAGTATTCGCCGCCTTAAAAAACAGGGTGGCCGGCGTTTAATATGCAACAAGCCCATGTAATACCGTGCCTTATAAAATACTCCAGCTCAGGCTTAATTGCTGAGGGACTGCTCTTTTCAAGCTTCTTTTACTTCCACACCGCCCATGATCGCCCGGGCCTGGATGCGCAATATTTTATCAGCGCCTTCCTCAACATTGCTTTCAATTTTCCGGCCGCCAATCAGTCCGCCATCTTCATGTTCTTTAAAAGTTACCCCGCCGAGAACGGCATTGCCGTCAAAGATGACGGCCAGGTCCCGGGGGACTTTTACATCAATTCCACCCATAATTGCAGTTAAATCAAGGATAGTTTCACCCTGGGGAATCTCAGCAGCTCTCAAGTCCATTTCAATCCCGCCCATGACAGCAAAATAGCTGCCGCTTTCGAGTTTCCAGGGCTCTGAACCGCCGATTTCAGAACCGCCCATAAAAGCAAAACGGCCACCGCCGGCCGAGCTGAATGCCCGGCCCCGCAACAGGCTGATCCCGATTAATATCAGGACCACCGGCCAGAGCAGGTTCCAAAAGATGCGGGTATCCACGTAGAAAAGGTCGAGGTTCCGGCCAAGAAAAATCACCCCGATCGCAATGGCAATAAGGGCCGTTACAAACTGGCCCCAGGAAAAAAAGGCTTTTTGCTCTCCTTCTGCAGAGCTAGAACCAAAAGAGGCAAATAGCCAGCTTAGACCCAGCACCAGCGGTATTACCGGCCACAGGCGCAGAACCTGCCTGACATCGATATCGATCCCCTCGACCAGGTTATTCAAAAGCAAAATCACCCCAACACCCAGTATAACCAGGCCAAGTAAAAACCGGCCGCTCAGAAAACGCATAAATATCAACCTCCAGACCACTCATAAAATATAAGACGCAAAATCATATTTCAGTATAGCATATTTTTTTCTCAGAGAGTAACGCTATTCGCTGTTCAGCCTGCGTCGTCTGACAATGCCAGTCACTGCGACGAAGACGGTTATCATTTTGATCCTGCAAACGTTGACTTTTCAGAAGGCGCATGCTAAAATTAACAGCGCAACAAGATAGCATATGGTGGGTGTAGCTCAGCCGGTTAGAGCGCCAGGTTGTGGCCCTGGAGGCCGTGGGTTCGAGTCCCATCACTCACCCCAGAGCTGGGGCGTGGCCAAGCGGTAAGGCACGGGATTTTGGTTCCCGCATGCGCAGGTTCGAATCCTGCCGCCCCAGCCATTTTTAT
>SL_8KL_010_SEDDRAFT_10000382_pt1 | contig 38415 bp, 32 predicted proteins | sample SodLakKL_010_SED_4_FD_11160 | JGI IMG/M metagenome (IMG submission 11160)
CGGGCTGCGGCTGCGCCGAGCCCTCGCTCTGGTCGGGCTGCGGCTGCGCCGAGCCCTCGCTCTCTGACGGCGCCTGCTTGCGCTTCTTCGCCGCAGCCGCCTTCGCCTTGGCCTTGGCCACCCGCTCGGGCTTGCCCTCGGCGATCAGGCGGTCGAAGGTCTCCTGGTCGAGGTCCGCGGCCGGCGTCGCCTGGGCGGCCGACGTCGGCTGGGCGGCCTCCGCGGGCGCCTGCGCGGCAGCAGCGGGGGTCTCGGCCGCGGCCGGCTGGGCCGGCGCCTGCGCGTGCGCAGGCTCCTCGGCCTGCTCACGGAAGCGGCAGGTCAGGGCCACGATCTCGCACTGCTCGCGCCAGCGCGCGAGCGCCTCGTCGTCGTCGAGCAGGTTGAGGCGCTCGCCGAGCATCGACCGCGCGATGCGCTCCCAGGTCTCGTCCTTGGGCAGGATGGCCACCTCGGCCGGCACCTCGGCGATCGCCGAGCGCACATCCTTGGAGCGCACGGTCAGCCAGACCTCGCGCGCGCGGCGCAGTCCGCGGACCTGCTGCTCGGTGGGCCCGTCGAGCACGTAGACCGTCGGCGGCTCCCACACGAACCACACCGCCTGCGAGTGGTCGCGGCGCACGCCCTTCTTGGCCTCGCGCTTGGTGCGCGGCGCGCCCGCCCCGGGGACGGTCACCCACAGGATGTCGCCCTTCTTCAGGGCGCTGGCAACGGTCTGCTCCACAGCGGTGCGCACATCGCCACCCTGGGCGGCCTCGGGCGTCACGCGCACCGAGCCCGCGGGCTCCCCGTCGATCTCGAAGTGGGCGGTGTGCTCCCCGCTGTGGTGGATGACGAGGTCGTCGACCCGCGACACGAAGCGATCCTCGGTGACCTGCCCGGTCAGGGTGACCCGACGCGCGGGGGCGCGGTAGACCTCGCGACCGTCGGGGTCGGTGATGGCCAGCTGCTCGCGGTAGGACCCCGGCGGGCCCGTGTAGGCGCGCACGATCGCAGCCGGCTTGATGGGTCCGGGCAGCACGCCTGCGACGCGCACGACCGACTCGCGCGTGCCGGGAGCCGGCTCGTCGTCCTGGTACAGCTCCTGATCGAGCACCAGCGCGTCGTGCAGGTCGGCGGGTGCCATGCAGGCGCTCCTCGTCCGGTTCGGTCGCCGCCACCGTGGGCGATCTGCGCTGCCGCACGGCGATCAGGCAGTATACCGGGGGCCGCCGTCGAGCCCAGGAGGCGCCGTGCCCCCCAGCCCTCGTGCCCGTGCCGCAGCGGGCGCACCATCGTCACCCGCCGACGGCTCCGGGGACGCCTGGATCGATGCCCAGGGGGTGAGCCTGCGGCTGCGCTGGTATGAGCCCTCGGGCGGGGTGCCCGCAGCTCCCGCGGTGCTGGTGCTGCACGGGCTGGTCACCGGCGTCGACCCGTTGCGCCAGGCCCGCCGCGGGATCGACCCCTTCGCGCGGCTCGCCGCAGCCGGCGCGCCGGTGGCAGCGCTCGACTGGCCCGGGCACGGGCGCAGCGGTGGGCGACGCGGCTGGCTCGACTACCCCGGCGCGATGCGCGCGGTGAGCGCCGCGATCAGCGCGGCGCAGGAGCGCTGGCACCGGCCCGTGGTGCTGCTGGGCGTGGGGCTCGGCGGCACGCTGGCGCTCTACGGGGGGATCGAGGACCGGCGCGTGAGCGCCGTCGTGGCGCAGTCACCGATCGACCTGCGCGATGTGCGCGCCGCCTCGGCCCGGCTGCCCGCACAGGCGCTGCTGCCCACCGCCGCCCGCGCGCGGCGGTGGCTGGACGGCCGCGTCGACGGTCTCCCGGTGCCAGCGGGGCTGCTGCTCGACCGGGCGGCGCTGTCGGAGCACCGTCGCACCGCGCTGCGGCTGTGGCGTCATCCCCAGGCGGTGCGGCGCTACCCGCTGGGCGCGCTCGGCGAGCTGCTGCTCGAGCCCGCCGACAAGCCCGACGTCGCCGCTGCGCGCGCGCCGACGCTGCTGGTCGCCGGCACCGCCGACCGCACGACCCCGGCCACGATGCTGCGCCGCGTCGCGGGGCGGCTCACCGCCCCGCATGCGACCTGGCAGCTGCCCGGCGGCAGCCACCAGCTGCTCCTCGACCATCCCGACGCGCTGTGCGCAGCGGTGGCCTCGTTCCTGCGGCGGCGGGTGCGCTGAGGGCCNGGCCGCGGCGCGTCAGCGCTGCGCGAGCCCTGCGGCCACACCGTGCCGCGTGAGCCAGTCGGCGAGCCCGGCCGCCAGCGGCAGCGCCCCCAGATCGGCGGCGCTCGCCCACGTGAGGTCGTCGGCGTCGTCGGCGGCCGCGGCGTGGGCGTGGTCCTCGACGGNGACCCAGAAGTCCAGGATCACGAAGTGGTGGGCGGCGTCGATGCGCTCGGCGTAGCCGCACAGGCCGGTGGCCTGACCCCGCACCCCGGTCTCCTCGGCGAGCTCGCGCACCGCTGCGTCGGCGGCGGGCTCGCCGGGGCGCACCCGCCCGCCAGGCAGCGACCAGCGCCCGGCCTCGGGCTCGTGACCCCGGCGCACCAGCAGCAGGCGGCCCTCCACCACCACGACCGCCCCGACGGCGACCTCGGGCGCGGCGACCTCGCGAGCAGCGGCCATGCGGCGCAGCCTAGCCCGCCGCCTCGGACGCCCGTCCACTGTCCAGCGGCAGCGGCAGGAGCGCCGCGGTGGCTGCCGACGGTGCCTGTCACCGGCGGGGTCGCGCCCGGGTTAGGCTGCACGCGCGGCGCACTCGCCGTGCATCGACCCGCGCCGGCGACCCAAGGAGCAGACCCGTGGTTGGCCCAGCGAAGCGGCTCACGCCGCTGCCGACGTTGGTGATCGTCAGCGAAGGGAGCTTGCAGGGTCAGAGCTTCTCGCTGGATCAGGACGAGGCCGTTGTCGGTCGACGCGAGAGCAGCGACGTGCACCTGCCCGACCCGCACGTCAGCCGGACCCACGCGGTGGTCCGCAAGCACTCGGGCGCGGTCTGGATCGAGGACCTCGGCTCGACCGGCGGCACGTGGGTCAACGACGAGCAGGTCACCGGTGCCCGCGCTCTGCAGCACGGCGACAGCGTGCGCTTCGGTGCGGTGCAGGCCCGGTTCGACGACCGCACCGCCGCCATGGAGCGCGAGGACGCCACCGAGATGCTCGAGGTGGTGCCCGATGTGGAGCGTCCGGTGCTCTCGCCACGGCAGAAGGAGGTGCTCGCCTACCTGCGCGACGGGCTCACCAACCCCGAGATCGCTCGACGGCTCGGCGTGACCGAGCGCACGGTGAAGGCGCACTGCCAGGAGGTCTTCGACCGCCTCGGCACCCGCAACCGCACCTCGGCGGTGGCCGCTGCGCTGCGCCTCGGCCTCCTCGACGACGCGGAGTGACCCTGCGGCGGCTGCCTGCGCACCGCCGCGCGGGGGGCGCTCGGCGCTCGAGAGCAGCCCGCGGTAGCCTGGCGTGCTGCGAGCCGGCGTGGCCCCGCCCTCCGTCGGATCCCCTCGGAGGCTTACACGCTGAAACGGCGGTCCACTCAGTCACCTCTCGCCGTCCGCGGCGACCGGTGACGGGGAACGCCTACCGCCGCCCCTGGGCCCCCGCAAGGCCGCGCAGGCGCGTCGCACATCGCGGCGTGGGGCCTACGCGTCGGACTGGAGTCCCGCTCTGAGCTGGGCTCACGGAGGGCGGGACCAGGCCGGCTCGCGCGCTGCGGCGCCGCTGGTGCACCCCTTGCCGCCGACCCGCGATCGCTGACTCGAGCGGAGAGCCGGATGTCCGCCGACGTGTCCGAGCAGGCCGCGGTCGTGGCCGTGGCCAACCAGAAGGGCGGCGTGGCCAAGACCACCACGACGCTGTCGATCGCCGGGGCGCTGTCCGCGCGTGGGCTGGCGGTGCTGGTGATCGACTGCGACCCGCAGGCCTGCGCCACGTTCAGCCTCGGCTACGACCCCGACGCGCTGGCACCCACCCTCAACGAGGTGGTCGCCGGACGGGCGGCGATCGCGGACACGATCGTGGCGCACCCCGAGACCGATCTCGTGCCGGCCTCCATCGACCTGGCCGGCGCCGAGACGGCGCTGCTGACCCGCACCGGACGCGAGCACGTGCTGCGCGGCGCCCTGGAGCCGGTGCGCGACGCCTACGACGCGATCCTCCTGGACGGCCCGCCCTCGCTGGGGGTGCTCACCCTCAACGCGCTGACCACCGCCGACCGGGTGCTGATCCCGCTGCAGTGCGAGACCCTCTCCCACCGGGGCGTGGCCCAGCTGCTCGACACGATCGCCGACGTGCAGCACCTGACCAACCCCGACCTGACCGTGGCGGGTCTGACCGCCACGATGTACGACGGCCGCACCCGCCACGCCCGCGCGGTCCTCGCCGACGTCACCGAGCGCTACGACCTGCCGCTGGCCGGGCCGCCGGTGCGCAAGAGCGTGCGCTTCGCCGAGGCACCCAACCGTGGGGTGACCATCCACGCCCACGACCCCTCGGTGCCCGGCGCCGCAGCGTATCGCGTGCTGGCCGCGCGCCTGCTGGACCTGCCCGTCGACCCCGACGACGAGGCCCGCGCCGAGGGGCGCCCGCCACGGTGACCCCGCCGGCGCGGCCGCCCCCGCGTCAGCCCCTCCCAGGGAGGATCGCCATGTCCGAGACCCCGCGATCCGCCACATCGCCGGCCGAGGCCGAGGCGCTGCTGGGCCTGGCCGACGAGCTCGCGCGGGCTGCCGGCGCCGAGCTGGTGCGCTGGTTCGGTCGCGCGGGGGAGGTGGCCACCAAGTCCTCCTCGGTCGACTACGTCAGCGACGCCGACCGCGCCGCCGAGACCGTGCTGCTGGCGCGCCTGCGCGAGGCCCGCCCCGATGACGCCGTGCTCGGCGAGGAGAGCGGCGACCACGCCGGTCGCGGCGGTCTGCGCTGGGTGCTCGACCCGCTCGATGGGACGGTCAACTTCGTGTACGGGCGTCGGCCGTGGTGCGTCAGCGTGGCGTGCGCGGACGCGCACGGGACGCTGGTCGGGGTGGTGCACGACCCGCTGGTGCCAGAGACGTTCGCGGCCGCACGCGGGCACGGCGCGTGGCGCGACGGCGACCCCATCGCGTGCCCCGACGCCGTGGCGCTGCCCCAGGCGCTGGTGGGCACCGGGTTCGCCTACGACCGGCAGGCTCGTCGCGCACAGGGCGCGGTCGTCGCGCGCGTCGTCGGCGAGGTCGGCAACCTGCGCCGGGGTGGCGCCGCGGCGCTCGACCTGTGCGAGGTCGCCTGCGGCCGCCTCGACGCGTTCTACGAGGACCACCTGAGCGCGTGGGATCGCGCCGCCGGCGAGCTCATCGCGCACGAGGCCGGCGCGGCGCAGCGCACCTTCGGCGACGACGGGGTGATCGTGGCCGGTCCGTCGCTGGTCGAGGGCCTGGCACGCCTGGTGCGGGACGGCGCGAGCGCCGAGCCCTGACGCCCCCCACCGCGCCGTGGCGCCGCAGCGCGTCAGGGCAGGTGCTCGACCTGCAGCGGGCGGCGGATCATGGGCTGCCCCTCGCCGCGAGCGGTCTCGGCGGGGACATCAGCGGTGGGGATGCGCTGGCGCTGCCCACCGCGCCGGTTCCCCTTGCGCCCGTCGCGGGAGCGCCCGTCGCGCGAGCGCCCGTCGCGCGAGCCGCTGCCATCGCCACGGCGGCCTCGGTCGCGGCGACCGCCGCCGCCACCGCGCTGCTCGCGGTCGCCACCGTCGTCCTTGGAGCGGCTGGTGCCGCGCTCCTGGCCGTCCCGCTGGCCGTCTCCGCTGGCCTGGTCCCCGCCGGCTTGGTCGCGGTTGCGTCCGCCGCGGTTGCGGCCACCCCGGTTGCGGCCACCCCGGTTGCGGCCGCCGCGCCGCTGGCTGCCGCTGCCGCGCCCCCCCGCGGAGCGCTCACCGGGCCCCGCACCGGCCTCGTCCGAGCCGGCCTGCGGTGCGCCGTCTGCTGTGGGCTCGTCGGCGGCGTGCCGGTCGCTGGTGCCAGCCCCCTGCTGGTCGGCGCGTGCGCCATCGCTGCGCGCGCCCGAGCCGGTGCCGCTGCCCTGGGTGGTGCGCCGGCGCGTGCGGCGGCGCACGCGACCGCTGCCGTCCTCGGCGCTGTCGTCGGTTCGAGTGGAGGAGGCAGCAGCGGCGCTCGCGCTGTTCGCAGAGCGGTCCGGGCTGGGGGAGCGGTCCGAGCCGGATGGCTGCGCGGCCACCTCGGCTGGGGCGTGACCATCGGCCTGCTCGGGCTCGGGGCTCGCATCGCTGCCGCGGCGCCGAGAGCGTGTGCGCCGGCGGGACCGTCCCTGCTCGCCCCGAGGCGTCGGGGAGCGTTCGCCACGCTCGTGCGGCGTGGTGTCGGCGGTGGCTTCGCTCTCACCGGAGCGTGCCGTCGCGGCGTCCTGCGTCGCGCCGCTCGTCGCGTCCTCGCGCGGCGCGTCCTCGCGCGGCGCGTCGCCCGAGCGCTTCCCACCCGAGCTGCGATCGGGCTTGCCACCCTCGCGTGCTGGGCCCTGCTTGCCGCCGCCCTGCTTGCCGCCGCCCTGCTTGCCACGACCGCGAGACGTGGCGTCGCCCTGCTTGCCACGACCGCGAGACGTGGCGTCGCCCTGCTTGCCGCGGCCACGAGACGAGCCGGCCTCGCCCTTCTCGCGCGTGGACGGGCTGCGATGTGCCTGCCCGCGCGGTGGCAGATCGAACAGCTCGTCGAGCAGCGGCGAGGTCGAGAACACCTCATGGGTCGGCGTCTCGACGCCAAGCGCCTTCTTGATCATCTCGAGCCGCGCCAGCTCGTGCCACACCGCCAGCGTGATGGCCACCCCGGCAGCACCCGCACGACCGGTCCGCCCGATCCGGTGCAGGTACATCTTCTCGTCGTCGGGGCAGTCGTAGTTCACCACGTGGGTGACGTCGGTGATGTCCAGGCCGCGCGCGGCGACCTCGGTGGCCACCAGCACGTCGTCCTTGTGGTCGCGGAAGCGGCGCAGCGCCCGCTCGCGGGCCTCCTGGCGCAGATCCGAGTGGATCGGCGAGGCGTTGACATCGCGCTCGCGGAGCTCGTTGGCGAGCTGGTCGGCCATGCGCTTGGTGCGGGTGAACACCAGGCACAGCCCGCGGTCAGGCGCCTGGAGGATGCGCGCCAGCACGGCCGGCTTGTCCAGGCGGTGGCAGGAGAAGAAGTACTGCTCGGTGGCCGGGGCCACCTGGCTGGGCTCGTCCTCGCCGCGCAGGAACGTCGGCTTGCTCATGTAGCGCCGCGCCAGGCGCACCACCGGCCCGGGCATCGTCGCGCTGAACAGCAACGTCTGCCGCTGGTCGGGACACGCCTGGATGAGCTGCTCGACGTCGGGGAGGAAGCCGAGGTCGAGCATCTCGTCGGCCTCGTCCAGCACCAGCTTGTGGGCGCGCGACAGGTCGAGGGCGCCGCGCCCGAGCAGGTCCAGCAGACGACCGGGGGTGCCCACCACGATGTCGGCGCCCTCCTGCAGCGTCTCGATCTGGGGCCCGATCGGGCGTCCCCCGAACACCTCGAGCACCCTGACGTCGCGCGGTGCACCGGCGGTGCGCAGGTCCTGCGCGACCTGCAGGCACAGCTCGCGCGTCGGCACGATCACCAGCGCCTGCACGGCGTTGACGTCGTCGCGCAGCCGCTGGACCAGCGGCAGGCCGAACGCCAGGGTCTTGCCGGTGCCGGTGCGCGCCTGGCCGATGACATCAGCGCCGCCCAGACCGAGCGGGAGCGTGAGCTCCTGGACCGGGAACGGCTGGGTGATGCCGGCCTCGGCCAGCGCATCGGCCAGGTCGGAGTCCACGCCGAGGTCGGTGAAGGACTGGGTGGTCGGCTGGTCTGTGGGGGTGGACATGACGAATCGCTTGTTGGAGTGGAGCGGGCTGGCGCCGATGGTCGCGCAGGCGCGGTCGGCGCAGACGGCAGCGTCGGAACACCGCCGCAGCGCCGGCCCTGAAGTGGTGCGGTCGGGCCGAGCGCAGCCGCGTTGCATCAGCAATGGTAGCGGTCGCCGCAGCCGTGGCCGCGCCGGCGCTGTCGTGCGCCCAACGCCGCGGCAGCGCTCAGCCGCCGGCTCCCTGGGCGCCGAGCCCGCAGGTCAGGCCTCGGACTCCGAGGGGCTCGCTGGTCTGGCATCGGCGCCCTCGGGCGCCTCCTCGTCGGGGCGGAACGAGCCGAGCCCGCGCCACGACAGCCGTGCGAGCAGCCGCACGGCCTCGTCGCGGTCGAGCGCGCCGTGCTCGAGCCAGAAGCGGGCGCCCTCGGTGGCGATGGCCTGGACCGCGCGGGCCAGGAAGCGCGCCCGGTCGTGATCGAGACCGGCGTCGGCTGCGATCAGCCCACCCACGACATCGGCCATGCGACGGTTCGCGCCGTCGACCTCGGCCCGCACATCGGCGTCGGCGAGCTCCACCGTCCCGAAGACGAGCTTGAACCGCTGGTCCTCCAGGAAGTCGAAGTAGGCGTGGATCGCCTCGTGCACCCGCGCCTTGTTGTCGCGCGAGCCCTCCAGGGCACGCGTGACCTGGGCCTCCATCTCGCGCACCGCGTCGCGCAGCAGCCCCAGGTAGAGGTCGCGCTTGGAGGGGAAGTGCTGGTACAGCACCGGCTTGCTGACCCCGGCGGCATCGGCGAGCTGCTCCATCGACAGGCCGTGGTAGCCGTGCTCGGCGAACAGCGAGCCGGCTACGGCGAGCAGCTGGTGGCGGCGCTCGGGGGCGCTCAGGCGCGTGCGCGGCTCGCGCCAGCCGGTGGCTGTCGCGGCCTCATCCGAGCGCTCCGAGGGCGGGCGCGAGCTGGACGACGTCATGTTACCGCAGAGTAACCGATTGGGGTGGGGGACGCGGCACGAGCGCGGCTCGCCCGGGGTCGGCGGCCGCGGTCTCTCAACCTGTCGCGTCGAGCCCGTGCTGCAGCGCCTGCACGAGCTCCTCCTCCAGCCAGCCCAGGTAGAACAGGAGCACGCTGGCGGGGTCCTCGGGGTCTGGGCCCTCGTCCCAGCAGGACTCGTCGGTGATGCCCACCGCGGTGGCCAGCAGCAGCCGACCGTCGTTGACCACCGCCAGCCACGCCTCGGCCTCCTCGCCCGACAGGCGCGCCACCCACCGGCCCCGCTCGGACCTTCCGGCCTCCAGCGTGCGCTCGAAGGTTGCCAGCGCGTCGCGACGTCCCGCTGCGAGGTCGTCGCCCGCCAGCTCCTCGTACTCGGCCTGCCGGTCGGGGTCGTCGGGGTAGGCGGTGGGGAACAGGCGCTCGCGGATGGTGGTGGCCAGGTCGCCCTCGGCCTCGCCCTCGATCACCGCCCGCAGCTGGGGTGCGAGGTCGGCGAGCGCATCCCGCTCGTGGGTGCCGATCACGAGCTCCACGCTGCCCTGCTCGTCCAGGCGTCGCGCCCCGCGCTGCTTGCTCATCCGCTCGTCTCCCGCGTTCGGTGCTGGTGTGGGCCGCCGCGACCAGCCCTGACGGACCGGCCGCGCCGCGGCGAGCTCGGCCACGCCCTGGCGGGTCAGCCCCGTTGCAGGGTCGCCTGCAGCCCGTGCGCGTGCAGCCGGTGCACGTCGTGCTCGGACTTCTCGCGGGGCCCGCTGGAGACCACCGCCTTGCCCTCGTGGTGGATCTGCAGCATCAGCCGGGTGGCGGTGGACTCGTCGTGGCCGAACAGCTTGCGCAGCACGAACACCACATAGGACATGAGGGTCACCGGGTCGTTCCACACGACCACGTTCCACGGCTGGTCGTGGGCGCTGCGGGAGTCGGTCTCCTGGACCTCGGTGGGGTCGAGGACGGGCGCCTCGGTGCTCATCGTCGACCGTGCCTCCCGGATGCGAGGGGCCTGGCGCGTGCTGGCGTCGAGGGTAGCCGACCACGCGAGTGCGCTGCGGCGCCGCGACGTGTGAGCGATGATGCACTCACCATGCGCGCGCTGCTGTTCCTCGCTTTCGTCGCCGTCTCCCTGCTGGAGCTGTGGATCCTCATCGAGGTCGGCGGGGTGATCGGCCCGGCCGCCACGATCCTGCTGGTGATCGCCGTGGCGTTCGTGGGCGCCTCGCTAGTCAAGTACGAGGGCCTGCGCACCTGGGTGCGCTTCCAGCAGGCGCTGGCGGAGGGCCGCCTGCCCGCCGGCGAGGTCGTGGACGGCGTGCTGATCCTGGTGTCGGGCGCGCTCCTGGTCACCCCGGGGTTCGCCACCGACGCGGTGGGCCTGGCGCTGCTGCTGCCACCCACGCGTGCGGTGCTGGCCCGAGTGCTGCGCTCGCGCGTGCGCCACTCGCTGGGCTTCCAGGCCTTCGGCGCCGGCCGCGCTGGGCGACCCGGCCCCGGCGGCCCGGCCGACCAGGACGGGGTGGTCGACGTCGACGTGGTCGACGTCGAGCGCCACGACGAGCACGACCAGCGCGGCGAGGACCCCGACGACCCCGGCGGTGGCGAGCTCCGCGGCGGCTAGGTGGAGCAGAGAGAGGGTCGACGGCCCGGGCGCGGCCCTACACTCCTGTCGTGCCTGGGCCCAAGCGACACCGGAGCGCCCGATGACCGCGTCCGCGGCCTTCTTCGACCTCGACCGCACGCTCATGACCGGCAGCAGCGCCTACTACTTCGCCAAGGCCTGCTACCGCGAGGGCCTCGTGCCGCTGCACCGGCTCGCCCGCGACGCTGGGCGGGCCCTCGTGTTCAAGGTCTTCGGCGCCTCCGACGAGACGAGCGAGGCGCTGCGCGACCGCATCCTGGCCACCGTGGCCGGGACCGACGCGGAGACGCTGCACGCGCTGGCGCCCTCGGTGCTGGAGGAGCTGCTCCCACGCATCCGCCCCGAGGCGCAGGCGCTGCTCGACATGCACGAGCAGGCCGGGCGCGACACCTGGATCGTCTCCGCCAGCCCGAGCGAGATCGTCGCCGAGCTCGCCGGGGCGCTGAACCTCACCGGAGGGCTGGGCACGCGCAGCGAGATCGTCGACGGGCGCTACACCGGGCGGCTCGACGGTCCCTTCTGCTACGGCGAGGGCAAGGCGGAGGTCATCCGCGAGCTCGCCGCCGAGCGCGGCTACGACCTGCGCGCCTGCTACGCCTACAGCGACTCGGCCAGCGACCTGCCGATGATGCAGCTGGTGGGCAACCCGATCGCGGTCAACCCCGACCGCCCGATGATGGCCGTGGCTCACCGGCGCGGCTGGCCGGTCATCGAGCTGGCCCGCACCCGCCAGCTCATGACCACCGTGGGCACTGCCGCCTCCAGCGCGGTGGGGGCTGCCGCGCTGGGCTACGGGGTGGGTCGGTGGCAGCAGCGTCGCCGCGACGAGCTGACCCAGCGCGCCCGTCGGGCGCTGCCGTCGCTGTCGTGGACGCCGTGGAGGGGCGCGTGACCGACACCAGCACCGTGCCGGGGCTGCGTGAGCGCGCCCGGCTGTCCTACACCCACCACCTCGCCGACCTCATCGGCCGCGTCGAGGCCGAGGCTGCGCGGCTGCGCGTGGCCGGCGATCGCGCGCTGGCCGACGCGGCGGCGGCGACGCGCACCGAGAGCGCCCGCACCTCGGTGCGCCTGGACGGCAGCCCGCTGGAGGATGCGACCGCCGCCGCGGTCGAGGCTGGGCACCACCCGGCGGTGCACGACCCCGCGCTGCACGACCCGCAGACCGCCGCCGAAGGGAGTGGGCCCGACCCGGCTGCCCCGGCCGCCCCGGCCGAGGCGGCCGGTGGCTGGGCGCAGGCGCTGCGCCTGGAGGGCCTGCCGACCCAGGACGTCGCCGCGCTGGAGCACGCTGGCGTCCTGGCGGTCCACGCCGCCGAGGACCGGCTCGCCGGGGAGCTGTTCGCTGACCCGCGGGGGACGCTCGCGCAGGCGCACCGCCTGCTCACCCGCGGGCTGGTGGACCCCGAGGTGGCGGGTACGCCGCGCCGCACCGACCAGGCGGTCCATGACGGTGCCCAGGGCCAGCTGCTCTATCCGCTGCCCGAGCCGGCGCTGGTCCCGGCGCTGCTGGAGGACCTGTGCGCGTGGCTGGGGCGCGACAGCGCCACGGTGCCCACGCCGGTGGTAGCGGGCCTGGTGCACCAGGCGCTGCTGGAGTGGCAGCCCTTCGAGGCCGCCGGGGGTCGCCTGGCGCGCGCGGCGGCGCGGCTGGTGCTGCGCGCCCGCGGGCTGGACCCCGTCGGGGCGATCCCGCTGGATCGGCGCGCCGCCACGGACCCCGCCCGCTACCACCGCGAGGTGGCCGCCACGCGTCGCCGCCGCGGCGACGTGGTCCCCTGGCTCGAGTGGTGGCTCGAGGGGGTGGCCGCCACTGCCGGCGCGCTCGCCGATCGCGCCCACCAGGTCACCGTCACCGCGCCAGCCACCGTCGCCTCGGTCCTGCGCCGGCGCCGTGACGAGGCGATCACCATCACCGAGTACGCCTCCGAGGTCGGCTGCGACCGTGAGCGCGCCCGCGCTGACCTCCGCGTCGCCGAGACCGCCGGGCTGGTGCGGACCGTGCCCGGCAGCCGACGGCTCCGCTTCGTCCTCGACGCGCCGGACGAGCCCTCTCGTCCGTTCGAACGAGGCTAGGGGGCTCGCGCGGCGGGCATCGACCCACTAGGACGGACAGTGACAACTTCGCGCTGCAGCGTCACGAAGGTGGCCCGCAGCGCAGGTCGAGCCCGCACGCGAAGACGAAGGAGAGAGCCATGCGCCGCAAGAACCTGCTCGCCGCCCTGCTCGCTGGTCTGCTGGCCCTGGGTGCTGTGGCCTGCGAGACCGAGGTCGAGGACATGGACGACCTCGAAGAGGACCCGATGGAGGAGGACATGGACGAGGACCTCTAGCAGGTCAGCGTCCGCTCGCGGGGTGGCGCCGTCGGCGCTGCCCCGCCTCTGCTCCGGCCGCGCGGTGCGCCGCGCGGCCGTTGTCGTGCGGTGGGTGGGATCAGGCGCCCTCGGCGTGGCCGTGGGTGGCCAGGAGCTCGCGTCGCAGCGCCTTCAGCTCGGGGCTGCGACGCAGCGTCCACCGCTCCGGGTGCGGGCGCAGCTCGGCGACGCGGTCCAGGCACCGCGCCCGCTGCTCGGCGAGGTCGGGCGCGGGGCGCAGCCGGCGTCCCCCCGCCATGACCTGCTCCAGCAGCGGCGTGCCGGCCAGATCCTCATGGGCCAGCCCGAGGACGTCGCCCTCGGGGGTGCGCCACACCTGCTTGCGCCCTGGGTCGGTGGTCTTCGTGGGCTCGCCGGACACCTTCAGGGCCGGGCGCCCCTCGACCTCGGCGAGCTTGTAGACCCCGGAGAAGGCGGGATCCTCGCGGGCGGTCAGCAACGAGGTGCCCACGCCGAAGCCGTCGATCGGTGCGTCGGCCTCGACCAGCTCGCGGACCCTGGCCACGTCCAGATCGCCAGAGACGAGGACCTGCACGTCCGACAGCCCCGCCTCGTCCAGCATCTGCCGCGCTTGCCGGGACAGCGCGTCCAGGTCGCCGGAGTCCAGCCGGATGCCACGCAGCCGGTGGCCGCTGGCGGCGAGCTCGTGGCCCACGGTGATGGCGTTGGGCACGCCCGAGCGCACCGTGTCGTAGGTGTCGACCAGCAGCACGGTCTGGTGGGGGAAGGTGTCGGCGTAGGCGCGGAAGGCGGTCAGCTCGTCGGGGAAGGCCATGATCCAGGCGTGGGCCTGCGTGCCCGAGGGGGGCACGCCGTAGTCGGCGGCGGCCACCACGTTCGAGGTCGCAGCACAGCCTCCCAGGTAGGCGGCGCGCGAGCCCGTGCGAGCGCCGTCGGGTCCGTGTGCGCGTCGCGCGCCGAACTCGAGGATCGGGGTGCCCCGCGCGACGGCGACGAGCTGGCTGGCGGTGCTGGCCACCAGCGAGCTGTAGCTGACCATGTTCAGCAGCGCGGTCTCCACCAGCTGGCCCTGAGCCAGCGGTGCGGTGACGCGCAGGATCGGCTCGTGGGGCAGCACTGGCGTGCCCTCGGGCATCGCCCACACCTCGCCGGTGAAGCGCAGATCGCCCAGCCAGTCCAGGAAGCCGTCGGGGAACAGGTCGAGGCTGTCGAGGTAGAGCAGGTCGTCGTCGCTGAAGCCGAGCTGCTCCAGCCACTCCAGGGTGGGCTCGAGCCCGGCGGCCACGACGAGGTCGACGCCGCGCGGCGCGTGCCGGTGGAACAGGTCGAAGGTCGCTGTGTCCTCGGCGTGACCGGTGCGCCAGTAGCCGGCCATCATCGTGAGCTCGTACAGGTCGGTGAACAGCGACTGGCTCACGCATCGCCTCCTCGGTCGGGACGGGTTGGTGCGCAGCGCTCCAGCACGGCGGCGCCGTAGCGCTCCAGCTTCGTCGGCCCGACGCCGGGGACGGTGGCCAGCTCCTCCAGCGAGGCCGGCTGCTGGGCAGCGATCAGCTCCAGGGTCTTGTCAGCGAACACGCAGAACGCGGGGACCTCCTCCTCGGCAGCCTGGTGGCGTCGCCACGCCTTGAGCGTGCCCAGCACCGCATCGGCCGCTCCGACATCGGGGCGGCAGTCGGCGCAGCGCCCGGTGCGTCGATCCAGGGCGGCGATGAGCGGGGCGCCGCAGCCGCAGGTGCTGGCCGACGACCCGTCCTCGGCGGGCGGCGCAGCACGCGCTCGCGGGTCCCGGTCCGGTGCGCGTCCCGCGCCCCGCCCGCCGGAGCGCGTGCTGCCGCGGCGACGTGCGCTGCGCGCGCTCGCGCCGCCCGCGGTCGCCGCGCCCGCGGCGGCGGGTGCGTCCTGGCCCAGGCCGTGCAGCAGCCGCGACGGGCGTCGGCTGCGCCCGCCACGCGCCCGCGACCAGGACAGGCGCAGGTGGCGTCGCGCGCGGGTGACGCCCACGTACAGCAGGCGCCGCTCGTCCTCGATGGCCTCCTCGGTCGCCGCATGCGAGATCGGCAGCAGCCCCTCCTCGCAGGCCACGAGGAACACCGCGTCGAACTCGAGGCCCTTGGCGCGATGCAGGGTCAGGAGGGTCACCGCGCCGTCCGGGTCGGCGGTCTCCTGGCCGGCGGCAGCCCGGGCGCGCAGATCGTCCACCAGCTCGGCGAACCCGCCGTGGACGCCGAACCGCTCGGGCTGCTCGGCCACCGTGCGCTGGCAGAGGTCGCGCAGCGCGGTCAGGTGCTCCCAGCGGTCGCGGGCGGTCGCTCCGGCGGGCGGCTGGCCCGGATGCCAGGCCAGCGCGCCGCGCAGCACCCGCTCGAGCGCTGCGACCGGGTCGGGCGCGCTCGCTGGGCTGGTGCCCGGCGGCCATGCTGCGCCCTGACGGTCCGGTGCGATGTTGGCCGGTGGGCCGTCCGGGGTGGTGGCGGCCTCGGCGGTGAGGACCCGCAGCGCCTGAGCCACCGCGGGGTGCGCGAAGAAGCCCCCGCGCTCGCCGCGCACCACCACCGGGATCCCGGCGGCGCGCAGCGGCTCCTCCCAGTCAGCGGCCTGGCTGTTGATCCGGTAGCACACCGCGATCTCCCCGGCGGGCACGCCAGCCTCCAGCAGGCGTCGGATCTCGGCGGTCACCGCGCGCTGCTCGTCCTCCGCGTCGGCGTGCTCGACGAGCTGCGGGGTGGGGCCGGCACCCCTGGTGCTCGTCAGCGCCTTGCGCAGGTGCCGCGGTTTGGTCCACAGCACGCGGTTGGCGAGGTCCAGCACCGGCGCGGTCGAGCGGTAGCTGCGGGTCAGCGTGACGGTGCGCGCCTCCGGGAACGCCTGCTCGAAGCCCAGCAGGTAGCGGCTGCTCGCACCGGTGAAGCGGTAGATGGTCTGATCGTCGTCGCCCACCACGCACAGCTCGCGGCGCTCGCCCACCCAGGCCCGCAGCAGCTCCCACTGCGCCGGGTTGACGTCCTGGAACTCGTCCACGGTGAACACGCGATAGCGGTCGCGGACCGCCTCGGCGACGCTGGGGTGCTCGCGCAAGGCGTCGGTGCACAGGCGCAGCATGTCGTCGTAGTCGATCAGGTCTCGGGCGGCCTTGGCGTCCTCGTAGGCCTGCCAGGCCTCGGCGAGGTGGGCCGGCTCGGCGGGGGCGTCGCGGCCGGCGCCTGCGACGCCCTCCACGTAGGTCTCGGGTCGCAGCAACCGAGCCTGGCCCCACTCGATCTCCGCGGCGAGATCACGCACGTCGACGCGCAGGCGCTCGGCCAGCGGGCGCAGCAGCCCTACCTTGCGGTCCAGCACCTGCGGGCGTGGCCGGTCGGAGAGCTGGGGCCAGAAGTGGCGCAGCTGGGCCCAGGCGGCGCTGTGGAACGTCGCGGCGCGCACCGGCCCGGGAAGCCCGAGGCGCGCCAGGCGCTCGCGGAGCTCACCGGCGGCCCGGTCGGTGAAGGTCACCGCGAGGACCTCGTCGTGGCGGGCCGTGCCGCTCGCGACCTGGACCGCGATCCGATGGGTGATCGTCCGAGTCTTGCCGGTGCCGGCCCCAGCAAGGATCCGCACCGGCCCGGTGACGGCGAGCGCGGCAGCGCGCTGCTCGGGGTCGAGCGCGTCGGTGAGCGCTCGCACCGCGGCGCTCTCGGTCGGGAGCCCGCCCGCAGGTGGCGCGTGGGAGGCGGACCCGTCGGCGAGCGCCGTCGCGGGCTCGCCGCGCTCGGTGTGCTGCGGCGCAGGGCGCAGCACACCGGACGCTGGGTGGTTGCCGGTCGAGGACATGCTTGCACGGCAGCCTATCGGCCCTGGCCGCCACACAAGGCAGGGCGCGGCATCCGCGGTGGATGCGCCGCGCGCCCGGCGCACGCGGTCGGCTCATCAGTCGCCGGGACGGTGCCCGCCGGGCGCGTGCCGAACCCGGCGGGCACCGTGGCGTGGCGTCAGAGCTCGGCGACCTCCGGCTCGTCCATGGCGCCCTCCCAGGACTTGGCCGGGGGCGTGCCCAGCAGGCTCAGCGCCACCGCGGTGATGGCGGCGGCGGCCACGCCGGGGACCATCGAGTAGACGTCGGTCCCGAAGGTGGCGAACGCCTCCCACACGATGACGGTGCCCGCGCCGGCGAGCATGCCGCCCATCGCCCCGGCTGCGCTCATGCGCGGCCAGTAGAGGCTCAGCACGACCACCGGGCCGAAGGCCGCTCCGAAGCCCGCCCAGGCGTGGGCGACGATGTCGAGCACCGCGCCGCCTTGCAGCGCCAGCGCGTAGGCGACCAGCGCGACGCCGACCACCGACAGGCGCCCCACCCAGACGAGCCGGGACTCGGGGGCGTCCTTGCTGATCTGCGCGTGGTAGAAGTCCTCGGTGATCGCGGTCGAGGCCACCACCAGCTGCGAGTCGGCGGTGCTCATGATCGCCGCGAGCACCGCTGCCAGCAGGATGCCCGCCACCCACGGGTTCAGCTGCTGCTGCACCAGCGCGAGGAACACCGTCTCGTTGTTGGCGAGGTCGGGCACCAGGGCGATGCCGGCCAGACCGACCAGCACCGCGCCGACCAGGGTCGTGACCACCCAGAAGACGCCGATGCGCCGCGCCAGGGGCACGTGCGCCGCCGACCGGATGCCCATGAACCGGGCGAGGATGTGGGGCTGACCGAAGTAGCCCAGCCCCCACGCCAGGCTCGACACCACCGTCATCGTGGCCAGACCGCCCTCAGCGGTCCACTGGCCGTCGGCCCAGCTCACGTCCTGCCCGAGGCTCAGCAGCGATGCCGACTGCGACTCCACGCCCCCGGTGAACGCCGCCCAGCCGCCGAGCGCCAGGATCCCGACCACCGGCACGATCAGCAGCGCCAACCACATGAGCATGCCCTGGACCGCGTCGGTGAGGCTCACCGCCAGGAACCCGCCGAGGAAGGCGTACACCACGATGACCAGCGCGGCCACGGTGATCGCCACATCACCGGAGGCGTCGAAGACCTCCTCGAACAGCAGGCTGCCTCCGACCAGGCTCGAGGAGACGTAGACCGCGAAGAAGATGAGCATCACGGCAGCCGAGACGAGCCGCAGCGCGCCGGTGCGGTCCTCGAAGCGCTCCTCGAAGTACGCTGACAGGCTCAGCGAGTTGTTGGCCTGCTGGGTGTAGGTGCGCAGCCGCGGCGCCACGAACTTCCAGTTGAGGTAGGTGCCCACGGCCAGGCCCACCGCGATCCAGGACGCGCCGACGCCGGCGGCGTAGACCGCGCCGGGCAGCCCCAGCAGCAGCCAGCCGCTCATGTCGCTGGCCTGGGCGCTGAGCGCGGCCGTCGGGGCGTTGAGGCTGCGCCCGCCGAGCACGAAGTCCTCCAACGTCCGGGTGCGGTTGTAGACCCAGACGCCGATGCCGATCACCACGATCAGATAGACCGCGAAGGTGATGGTCTCGGGGGCGGAGAACGCATCCATCCAGGTCTCCAGAGCTCATGGCCGGTCTCGGCCGTCGCGTGCAGGACTGTGCACGCAGATGATGGTGGGGGGCGCTGGCAGTGTCCTTGCAGCCGGCTGGCAGGCGCTTGGCGTACGATGTCCAGCACCGCTGGCTGGCGGTGGGGACGTGGCGTGGCGGCGGTGGGCGGCTCGCCGGTGGCGCTCGCGCTACAGGAAGGGCAGGCCGTGGAGGCGCGTGTGCTGGGACCGCTGGAGGTGGGCCCTGTCGGTGCCGCAGCGCCACTGGGTGGTCCCAAGCCGCGCACGCTGCTCGCCGCGCTGCTGGCGGCACAGGGTGCTCCGCTGACGGTGGAGCGCCTGGGCGTCGAGCTGTGGGTCGAAGGCGCGCGAGCCCGCGGGGCCACCGCGCTGCAGACGCACGCGTCGCGCCTGCGGCGTGCGCTGCAGCACCTGGGCGCGACGGTGGCCCACAGCTCCGCTGGCTATGCGCTGGTCGGCCAGCTCTCCATCGATGCCGCCGCGTTCGATGTCGAGGCGTCGGCCGCCCGCTCGGCAGCCGCCCGAGGCGACGCCGCCACGGCGCTGGCCCACGCGGATGCGGCGCTGGCGTGGTGGCGAGGGCCGGCCTACGCCGACGTCGAGGGCGGGCCGCTGCTGTCGGCCGAGGCCGCGCGCCTGGATGAGGCCCGCTTCGCCACCGGCGAGCTGCGCGCGGAGGCTGCGCTGTCGCTGGGACGCGTGGCCGAGGCCATCGCCGGCCTCGAGGCGCTCACCGTCGCGCGGCCGTGGCGCGAGCGCCCTGTGGGCCTGCTGCTGGTCGCCCTGTATCGCGGTGGGCGGCAGGCCGACGCGCTGCTGACGTACCAGCGCACCCGCCAGCGGCTGCGCGACGAGCTCGGCATCGAGCCCGGCCCCGAGCTGGCGGCGCTGCACCGCCAGATCCTCACCCAGGACCCCGGGCTGCAGGCGCCGCTGCCCTACTCCAAGGAATCGCGGGCGCGCGCGGCCACGTCGAGCCGTTCCAGCGCCAGCGCCGACGCTGCGGTCCGCAGCGGCGCTCCGAGATCCTCGGCACGCGACCAGGTCTCCTCGGCTGCGGCGCGCAGGCGCTCACCCAGGCGCCGGTCGACCTCCTCGGGGCTCCAGCGCAACCCCTGGCGGTTCTGCACCCACTCGAAGTAGCTGACGGTCACCCCACCGCTGCTGGCGAGCACGTCAGGCACCACGGTCACCCCGCGCGCGGCGAGGATCGCGTCAGCGTCGGCCGTGACGGGTCCGTTGGCGACCTCCACGATCACGCGCGCGCTCACGTCGCCGGCGTTGTCGGCGGTGATCGCCCCGCCGAGGGCGGCCGGCACGAGCAGGTCCACGTCGAGGGTGAGCAGCTCGCCGGGCTCGAGGAGGTCGTGGCCCGGGTCGTCGCAGACGCTGCCGGTGCAGATGACGCCATCCAGGCTGCGCCCGGCGTCCTTGTGGCGTCGCACGCGCGGGATGTCCAGCCCCTCCCGCGCGAGGATCCCGCCCTGCGAGTCCGAGACCGCCACCACGCGCCAGCCCGCGTGGAACAGCTGCTCGGCGAGCTCGGCGCCGGCGTTGCCAAAGCCCTGCACCGCCACCGTCGGTGGTGTCCCCGACAGGTCGAGCTTGGTGCCCAGCGCATCGATGACGTGCTTGGCCCCGTCGGCGGTGGCGGTCGCGCGCCCGTGGCTGCCGCCCAGCGCCAGCGGCTTGCCGGTGAACGCCGCTGGCTGGTGGCGGCGCACCGTGGCCGTCCACTGGTCGACCATCCAGGCCATGACCCGTTCGTTGGTGTACAGGTCGGGTGCGGGGATGTCGCGCTCGGGTCCCAGCACGTCGGCGGTGCCCGAGACCCAGGCGCGGGCCACGCGCTCGATCTCGGCGGTGCTGACCGCCTTCGGGTCGATGCGCACCCCGCCCTTGGCGCCGCCGTAGGGCAGGTCCAGCAGGGCGGTCTTGACCGTCATGCCCAGCGCCAGGCGCTCGACCCCGGCGCGGTCCACCGAGGGATGGAAGCGCACCCCGCCCTTGCCTGGGCCGCGCGTGACGTCCCAGCGCACCCGGTAGCCGGGATAGCTGCGCACCTGCCCGTCGTCGCCGCGCACCGGCAGCGACACCTGCAGGCTCGACCGGGGTCGGCGCAGCCGGTCCAGGGTGGCCTCGGCCAGCGGCAGGTGCGCGGCGGCCTCGGCCAATCGCGGGTCAAGCTCGGAGAGATCGGGCATGGCGCTCGCCTCATCATCGTGATCGGTCGCCGCGCATCCTCGCACCCTGACGGGGCGTGCCCGCGCTCGACGCACCGGGTCGGTGTCGCGGGTCAGGCCTCCAGCTGCGCGCGCAGCGCGTCAGGCTCGCTCACCGGCGCCTCGCAGGCGAAGCCCTGGCACACGTAGGCGGTCGCGCGACCCTGTGCGGCGGTGCGGTGCGCCAGCAGCGGGACATCGTCGGCGGCCTGCGCTGCGGCCTCGTCGCCGGATGCCCACGCCAGCACCGCGCCGGGCCGCCAGCGCTCGCGCACCACCGCGAGGAGATCCTCGGCGCCCGCGGCGCCCACCACCGCGATCTCGCGCGGCCCGGCGAGCCAGCGCTCCAGGGCGAGCAGCACCTCGCCGAAACCGGTGGGTGCGCGCTCGCCCAGCGGAGCCAGCCGCGCGAGGACCGCCTCGGCCGCGGTGGCGTGCTGGCTCTCCCCGGTGAGCCCGTGCAGGCGCAGGTGGACCTCGGCCATGACGCTGGAGGCCGAGGGCACGGCGTTGTCGAACTGCTCGGCCGGGCGGGTCAGCAGCTCCTCGGCGTCCTCCGCGGTGGCGAAGTAGCGACCGCTCAGCGCACCGTCGTCGCCGCGCTCGGCGAAGCGCGCGTCGGCGTCGGCGGCCAGCGCGCGGGCCCAGCGCACCCACCGCGGATCGAAGTCGGCCTCGTAGAGCACCAGCAGCCCACGGGCCAGCAGCGCGATGTCCTCGGCCAGAGCCGGCACGGCCGCAGCGTGACCCTCGCGCCATGCGTGGTGCAGCGCCCCCTCGACCACGAGCTCCTCGGCGATGAACTCGGCGGCGCGCCGGGCGGCGGCGACCCACTCGGGCCGCCCGAAGGTGGCTCCGGCTTCGGCGAGCGCGGCGATGACCAGCCCGTTCCAGCTGGTGAGCACCTTGTCGTCCAGCGCCGGGGGCACGCGCTCGGCGCGGGCGCGGTGCAGCGCGGTGCGCACGCGCTGGTAGGCCTCGTGCGTCGCGGGATCGTCCTCGTCGCGCGGGGTGGGCTCGTGCAGTACGTTGCGGCCCTCGAAGTTGCCGCCGTCGGTGACGCCGAAGAAGGCGGTCCACCGGTCGGGATCCTCGCCGGCCTGTGCGACCACCGCGCGCAGCTCGTCGGCCGGCCAGGTGAAGAACCTGCCCTCCACGCCCTCGCTGTCGGCGTCGGTGGAGGAGGAGAAGCCTCCGCGTGGCTGCTGCATCTCGCCCAGCAGGTAGGTGGCGGTCTCCTCGACCACGCGGGCGAAGCGCCGGTCGCCTGTGACCTGCCAGCCGTGGGTGTAGGCGCGCAGCAGCAGCGCGTTGTCGTAGAGCATCTTCTCGAAGTGGGGGACCAGCCAGTCCGAGTCGACGCTGTAGCGCGCGAAGCCACCGCCCACGTGGTCGTAGATCCCTCCCCGCGCCATCGCCTCCAGCGAGTGGTGGGCGGCCGCGCGGGCCTGCTCGTCGCCGGTGCGCAGATGGTGGGCGAGCAGGAAGTCGATCAGCATCGCCTGGGGGAACTTCGGCGCGTCGCCGAAGCCGCCCTTGGTGTCGTCCCAGGCGCCGACCGCGGCGGCGGCCGCCGCCTCGGCGTGGGCGCCCTCGGCGGCCTCGGCGCCGGCGATGAGCTGCTCGGAGCGCTGCACCGCATCGGCGAGCTGATCGGCGCTGCGCTCCACGTCGTCGCGCTGGTCGGTCCAGGCCTGGCGCACGCTGGTCAGCACCCGCGCGAACCCGGGCATGCCCCGCCAGTCGTCCTTGGGCCAGTAGGTGCCGGCGAAGAACGGCTTGCCCTCGGGGGTCAGGAACGCGCTCATCGGCCAGCCGCCGTGCCCCGTCAGCGCCTGCACGGCGCTCATGTACACCGCGTCGACGTCGGGGCGCTCCTCGCGGTCCACCTTGATCGGCACGAAGCCCTCGTTGAGCGCCTCCGCGATCTCGGGATCCTCGAAGGACTCGTGGGCCATGACGTGGCACCAGTGGCAGGAGGCGTAGCCCACGCTCAGGAAGATCGGCTTGTCCTCCTGCCGGGCGCGGGCGAAGGCCTCCTCACCCCACTCGAACCAGTCCACGGGGTTGTCGGCGTGCTGGCGCAGGTAGGGGCTGGAGGCGCGTGCGAGGCGGTTGGCCATGAGCGGGCTCCCGGATCGGGCTCGCAGGTAGCCGGACCCTGGGGCGCGGTGGGGCCCCNGGCCGGCGCGTCATCCGCGACGGTAGCGGCAAGCGCGCCGGCCGCCCCGGCCAGCGCGCCGGACGCCCCGGCTCGGGCGCCTCATCCGCGGGGCTCGGGATGCTGGTCGGCGAGCGCGGCCAGGCGCCGCACCGCCCAGGCCGCGAGCGGCCGGTAGGCCCGCAGCGGGCCCCAGCCGACGACCCCGCCCGCAGGGCCCTCCAGCCACAGCGCCACCGTCACCCGCGAGCCTCGGGGCAGCGGGGCCACGTGGTGGGCCGACACCAGCCGCCACGGGCCGGGGAGGTCAACCACGAAGTCCCAGCGTCGGCCGGGGTCGACACGGGTGACCTCGGCGTGCACGCCCACCAGCGGAGCGACGCTGTCGATGCGCAGGCGATCGCCGAGCGCGACCTCGCCGCGGACCGGCACGCCGTCCGTGTCGCGGACGCGGCGCAGGTGGGGCGCCCAGACGGGCCACCACCGCGGGGCGGCGGCGAGGTGCCACAGCAGCGGTGCGGCAGCGGCGCTGCGGGCGTGGACGCGCACGGTCGAGGGCAACGCCGCCAGCCTAGGCCGAGGGCGAGCACCCGTCGGCTCGCGGCACGCGCGAGGCCCGCGCGCCGGTGGGGCTGCCGGGCGCGCGGGCTATGGCGCGCAGATCAGTCGGTCGACAGCTCGCTGACGCTGTCCGTCGTCGTCTGGGCCAGCGAGCCCGGGACGGTCAGCTGCAGCGGGTCGCCGTTCCAGCGGGCGGCGAGCTCGTCGCTGGTGTGGGTGCACAGCGCCCCGTCGCTGTCGGCGAGCAGCACCGGGAACGGCCCCGAGGCGGCCAGCGGCGCGGCGGCCAGGCCTGCGGTCCAGCCGTCCGGGTGCGCTCCGCCGATGATGATGGCGCCGGCGCCGCTGCGATCGACCAGCTCCTCGGCGATGCGCGCGCTGGTCTCGGTGCGGTTGCTGCCGGCGATGCGCCCGGGCTCGCGGTCGGTGAGGTCGGCCACGGCCTCGGCCACCTCGTCGCCCAGCGCCGCGGTGCCTCCGAGCAGGGTGACGTCGTCGATGTCGTGCGCTGCGAGGTAGTCGGCGACGCGCGGGTCGAGCTCGTCGCTGTCGGTGAGCAGCACCGGGGTGCCGGTCGCAGCGGCGGGACCGCCCACCGCCACGGCGTCGGCCCACTCGTCCGCGCGCGCCAGGAACACCGTGTCCGGGTCGTCGATCTGCTCGGCGACTGCCAGGGCCGTGGCGATGCGGTCGCCGCCCGCCAGGCGCTCGACGTCGTCGGCCAGGTCCCGCAGCGCGTCGACGACGGACTCGCCCAGCGCTTGGTCCCCGCCGAGGACGTGCACGGTCGCGTCCTCGGCCAGCACGCGCTCGAGCTCGGCGAGCGTCTCGGTGGTCACCGTGTCGCCCTCGGCATAGAGCACCGGGCGGTCGCCGGCCAGCGTGCTGCCCGACAGCGCGTCGGGGAACGCATCGCTGCGGGTGACCAGCGCGCCAGGGGCCTCACCGTCGGCGAAGCGCTTCTGCGACAGCGCCACGGCCGCCTCGGCGGGCGCGTCGGGCAGCTCGTCGATCGTCGCGTCGTCGAGCAGGTGTGCCTGGTCGCCGTCGTCATCGCCGGAGGACTCGAGGTCGGTCCCGGTGCGCTCGGCGAGATCGAGCAGGGCGGTGACGGCATCGACCTGGCCGTGCTCCACGAAGCCGAGGTCGCTGTCGGAGCCCGCGATGGCTGCCACGACCTCCTCCGCCTCGGCCTCGGGGACCGCGCTGCGCAGCATCCCGGCGATGCCAGCCACCATTGGGGTGGCAGCCGAGGTGCCGCAGAAGCTCTGTGACCCCTCGAGCGGCAGCTCGGAGCAGCCCGGTGCGGCCACCGTGACCCAGTCACCGAAGGTGGACCACGAGTAGCGCTGTGCGGACTCGTCATGCGCTGCGACCGACAGCACGCCGTCGTAGGCCCCCGGGTAGAAGTCCTCCTCCTCCCCGGTGTTGCCGGCTGCGGCGACGACCACGACGTCGTCGTCGAGCGCATCCTGCACCGCCCCCTCGAGCAGGGCGCTGCCCGACGCGCCGCCCAGCGACAGCGAGATCACCTCGGCGCCCGCGGCGACGGCAGCGTCGATGCCCTCGGCGACGTGGCTCGCGCGGCTCTGGCCGTCGGTGGACAGGACCGTGACCGGCAGCAGGTCGCAGCCGGTGCAGGTCCCGTGCGGGTCGCCGGCGGCCAGGGCGCTGACCGCGGTGCCATGCCGGTCGTGATCGCCCTCGACCACCTTGATCGGGTCCAGCGCGCGGTCAGCGCTGATGTCGGCCCGCTGCACATCCGGTGTCGTGTCGAGCACCGCCACGGTGCTGTGCTCCGGCACGCTGAACAGGTCCCTGGCCTCGGGGGCGGCCAGGCTCGTCAGCCACCAGCGGTCGCTGTCGGCGCTGTCCATCTCCGCGCCGAGCAGCAGGTCCGAGGCCCCCTTCTCGGCGGGCTCGTCGGGGCGCTCCAGCATGGGGTCGTGGTCGGCGCTGGCGCGCTCGCCGTCGGACGCGTCGGCTGCGGTGGTCGCGTCAGCCTCGCCGGGGCTCCCGATGACGGTCACCAGGGCCACCACCAGCCCCAGCAGCACCGAGCGCAGCACCCGGCACGTCGCACCGCGGTCCTGTGGGGCGCGCTCGGGGTCGACGGTCCGCTGCTGTGCTGCCCGCTCCCGCTCACCGTGCATGGCCTGACCTTCCCTGGTCGCCCTACCGTGGGCTTCACAGAGAGTGTCGGCGTGTTACGCAGCGTTCTTGAGAGCGGATCGTCGTTCGGCTCGCTGGCCGGCACGCGACGGGGGCACGGCCAGCGCCGTGCCCCCGGCTGGTCGCCCCGGCGCTAGGCGCTCGAGGCGGCGCCCCGGCGCTAGGCGCTCGAGGCGGCGGTGTCGGGAAGGATGCCCTCGAACAGCGAGTGCTCGGGGAGGGCTGTGGTCACCCGCGCGTGGGCGAGCTGGAAGTCCTCGTAGGGGTAGACCTCGCGGATGAGGTCCTCGGGGATCCGGAACCACATGCCATCGGGGTCGACCTGGGTGGCGTGGGCCAGCAGGGCCTGGCTGCGGCGCTCGATCCAGGCGCCGACCTCGACGTGGGTGGTGTTCGGATCGGGCTCATCAGGGTCCAGCCGGTCCAGGAACCGCTGCAGCGGCGACTCGATGCCGCGCTCCTCGCACGCGGCGTGCAGGGTCTCCACCCGTCGCCGCGACAGCACGTTGGTGTAGTAGAGCTTCAGCGGCTCGTGCGGCTCGCCCGCGTCCGGATAGCGCGCCGCGTCACCGGCGGCGTGGTAGGCCTCGACGCTCACGTCGTGGCACCGCAGGTGGTCAGGATGGGGGTAGCCGCCGTCCTCGGGGTAGGTGACGATCACCTCGGGGCGCGTCGAGCGCACGATCTCCACGAGGTCGCGCACCACGCGGTCGCGATCCATGTTGTAGAAGGCGTCACCGGCCAGCACCGAGCCATCGCCGTCGAAGTCCTCCACGAAGCCCGAGTCCCGGTAGCCGAGCCAGAAGTGGTCGGTCACGCCGATCACGTCCAGGGCGCGCGCCAGCTCCTGACGTCGCACCTCGGGCATCCGCTCGGCCACGCCCGGACGATCCATCTTGGGGTTGAGGATCTCCCCGGCTGAGCCGTCGGTCAGCGTCACCACCGAGACGCGGTAGCCCTGGTCGGCGAGCTTGGCCATGGTGGCCGCGCCCTTGCTCGACTCATCGTCGGGATGGGCGTGGACGAACATCGCGTGAGGGGCCATGCCGGCAAGGCTATGGGCCGTGCTCCCAGTACGCCGCCCAGCTCGCGGCCTGCTCGCGCGCCTGCGGCTCGGCAGCCAGGGCCGCCACGGCGGCCCGCACCTCGTCCATGGCCGCCGTCACCTCCTCGCGGGGGCCCGAGAGGCGCACGACCACCTCGGATCCCGGGTAGGAGCCCACGTGCAGGCCCGGGTGCTGCTCGGTCAGGCGCGCCAGGGTCGGGGTGAGCAGCGACTCCGGGAACGGGTGGGTCAGCTCCTCGGTGTGCACCGGTTGCCCGCGCCCCGCGAGCAGCTCGGGCTCGACGGCCTCGCGGGTGATGCGCTGCAGCTCGCCAGGGATCCCGGGCAGCACCACGATGGTCGCGCCCTCGGTCGCGTCGCTGCCGCCGGCCAGGTCCACCGCGACCGCCGAGGAGAACCCCCCGGCACCGATCAGGCTGGCCCCCTCAGGCACCAGGGCCATGGAGCGCAGTGCCGCGGCATGCGCGGGGTCGAGGGCGCGTCCCGCGGCCGCGCGCTCGTCCAGGCGCTGGGTGACCGCGGCGTCCAGGGAGGGCTCGGGCACCAGCGCGCGCCCGAGGAAGGACGCGATCGCCGGCAACGTGCGATCGTCGGGCGTGGAGCCGATGCCCCCGGAGGTGAGCAGCACGCGCGGTCGGGAGCGCGCCAGCTCGAGGTCGAGGTGCTCGCCGATGGCGGCCTCGTCATCAGGCACGGTCGCGACGCGGTCGAGGGGCACGCCGTGCGCCTGCAACCGCTCGGCCAACCAGCCGGAGTTCGCGTCGCGCACGTGGCCGCTGAGGATCTCGTCGCCGATGACCACGATCGACGCGCGCAGCCTGCCGCTCATGGGCCGAAGCGTACCCCGGTCAGCGCGGGCACTAGCATTGGCTGCCAGCCGACCCGGGCGTGCGCCCGTGGTCGACGACAGGTCCACCGCAGGCCCGCGCCCCGTGGAAGTGAGCCGCCGTGTTCGGAGCGAGCACCGAGGACGCCCGCAGCGACCTCATGCTGTCCGTGGCCGCCTTCATCTTCGGGCCGCTGCTGCTGCGGCTGGTGCTGGGCCTGTTCGGCGTCGGCACCGGCAACGCGGCGGTGCGCATCGTCCTGGTCGCGCTGGCGACCCTCGTGGTGCCCATCCTGCTGATGCGCTACCGCCGGGAGGGCATGGCGGCCATCGGGCTGCGCGGCAAGGAGCCTGATCCCACGGTGCTGACGGGGCTCGTGGCGGCGCTGCCGCTGATCGCCGCCTCGCTCGCCGGCGTGCTGGTGGGCATCCCGGTGTTCGCCGGCGCCGGCAACCCCCTGCTGATGCCCGGCGGCGACGCGGCCGAGGTCGTGGTGCGCCTCGTGGCTTGGGGTGGCGTGCTGTTCCTCGCGCTGTACACCAGCACCAAGGCGCGTGACGCCTTCGGCGGCGACCCCCAGCGGGTCATGCCCGCGGCGCTGCGCATCGGGCGGGTGCTGGCCATCGTGGCCGCGGTCTCGGGGGTGCTGGTGGCCACCCAGGTCGTCCTCGGCGGTGGCGACCCGATCGGCGGCATCGCGCTGGTGGTGGTCTGGCCGCTGGCGGTGATCGCCATGGTGCTGCTGGTGCTGCGCCGCACCGGCGGGGTGGGGACCACGACGCTGCCCACCCTGGTGGTCCCGACGCTGGTGGGCGCGCTGGGCAACTTCGTGCTGTCGTTCGACCCGACCCAGCTGGCCATCTTCGTGTACCAGGCCAGCCTCTCCGGCGGCATCGGGCTGGCGGCGGGCCTGCTGGCCGACCGCACCCGTCGCGGCGGCGGTGTGCTCCTGCTCGGTGTGCTGATCGCCCTGCTGACCACGCTGGGCACCCCCGCCCGGCTGGGCTGACCGCGTCCGCGCGGCAACCTACGCTGCGGGTCTCGATCGCACCCGCGGTGCGCGTCCGCGCACCGGCCCTGGGGCCGGCGCGCCCGCCGCGGGACGTCGCCGACGCGAACGGAGGACCGCTGTGGCCCGTGACTACCAGTTCGTCATGAAGGGGCTCACCAAGGTCGTGCCCCCGGGCCGGGAGGTGCTGTCCAACATCTGGCTGTCGTTCTTCCCCGGCGCCAAGATCGGTGTGCTGGGGCCCAACGGGGCCGGCAAGTCGACCCTGCTGCGGATCATGGCCGGCCAGGACGACGACTTCGAGGGCGAGGCCTGGCCCGCGGTCGACGTGCGCGTCGGCTATCTCCCCCAGGAGCCCGAGCTGGACCCCGCCAAGGACGTGCGGGGCAACGTGATGGACGGGCTGGGGGAGGGGCCCCGGCTCGTGGACCGCTTCGGGGAGCTGTCCGCCCGGCTCGCTGAGCCGCTCGACGACGATGAGATGACCAAGGTCTACGAGGAGATGGCCGAGGTCCAGGACAGGATCGAGGCACTGGGCGCCTGGGATCTCGATCGCACCATCGAGATCGCCATGGACGCGCTGCGCGTCCCGCCGGGTGACGCCGACGTCTCGGTGCTGTCAGGGGGCGAGCGTCGCCGGGTCGCGCTGTGCCGCGAGCTGCTGTCGCGCCCCGACCTGCTGCTGCTCGACGAGCCCACCAACCACCTCGACGCCGAGAGCGTCGCCTGGCTCGAGCAGCACCTCGCCGAGTACCCCGGGACGGTCGTGGCCGTCACCCACGATCGCTACTTCCTCGACAACGTGGCGGGCTGGATCCTGGAGCTCGACCGCGGCAAGGGCATCCCCTTCGAGGGCAACTACTCGGCGTGGCTCGAGCACAAGCAGGAGCGCCTGGCCCAGGAGGAGCGCAAGGAGTCGGCCCGGCGCAAGACCATCGAGCGCGAGAAGGAGTGGATCGACGCCTCGCCGCGGGCGCGCCAGGCCAAGGCCAAGGCGCGCATCAAGGAGTACGAGGCGATGCTGACCCAGAAGCCCGCCGAGCGGGTCGGGACCGCCGAGATCGTCCTGCCCGACGGGCCGCGGCTGGGCGACCTGGTCGTCGAGGCCAACCAGGTGAGCAAGGGCTACGGCGACCATCTGCTGGTCGAGGACATGAGCTTCAAGCTCCCGCCGGGCGGCATCGTCGGGGTCGTGGGCCCTAACGGGGCGGGCAAGACGACGCTGTTCCGCATGATCGAGGCCGCCTACGCCGAGGCGAACGACCGGGAGCCGCCACCGACGGCCACCGAGCCCGATGAGGGCACGCTGCGGGTCGGGCCGACCGTCCAGCTGTCCCACGTCGACCAGACCCGCGACGCGCTGGACGACAGCCGGACCGTCTTCGAGGAGATCACCGGCGGTGCCGACGTGCTCGACATCGGCGGCCGCGAGGTCAAGGCCCGCGCCTACTGCGCGCAGTTCAACTTCACCGGCCAGGATCAGCAGAAGCGGGTCGGGGACTGCTCGGGTGGCGAGCGCAACCGCATCCACCTGGCGAAGCTGCTGCGCTCCGGCGGCAACCTGCTGCTGCTCGACGAGCCCTCCAACGACCTGGACGTCGACACCCTGCGCGCGCTCGAGGACTCGCTGGTCAACTTCGCCGGCTGCGCGGTGGTCATCAGCCACGACCGCTGGTTCCTCGATCGCATCGCCACCCACACCCTCGCCTTCGAGGGCGACAGCCAGGTCACCTGGTTCGAGGGGCCCTACAGCGAGTACGAGAGCGACCGGCGACGCCGCCTCGGTGCCGAGGCCGACCAGCCCACCCGCATCAAGTACAAGCCGCTGCGCCGCCGCGGCCTGTGAGCAGCGCTGCACCCGGGTCTGCGCGTCGCCGCGTCGGCGCGGCCGTCGCTGCGTGCACGACCATGACCCGCGCGTGTGGTTCTATGGCGGTCCCAGGCAAGGAGGACGGCATGAGGGCACGGTTGCGGTGGGCAGCGCCGGCGCTGCTGCTCGTCGTCGCGCTCGGGCTCGCCGCCTGTGGCGAGGACGAGGACGAAGGAGAAGCCGAGCTCGACGACGAGCCCGAGATGGAGGAGCCCGAGGAGGAGCCGGAGCCCGACGAGCCCGAGGACGAGCCGGAGCCCGACGAGCCTGAGGACGTCACCTACGTGATCCAGGAGGGTGACACGCTCTCGGCGATCGCCGCCGACTTCGACGTGGCCGTCGACGACATCATCGACGCCAACGACATCGATGATCCCGACGCGATCCTGGTCGGCGACGAGCTCGTGATCCCCGACGTCGATCCCGAGGATCGCGACGCCGACGAGGATGACGCCGACGACGACGAGGACGCGGACTGACGCGGACTGACGCGGACTGAGCGCTTGGCCGTGCTGTCAGCCGGCGGGGGCCCCGCACGAGAGCAGAGGCCAGACACGAGAAGAGGCCCCCGTGGTCGGGCGGGGGCCTCTTGGCGCCAGCGACGGCTGCGGGCGGGACCGTGCGGCGCGGGAGCAGGTCTCGTCTCTCACCCCAGAGCGTACCAGGCAACCAGCGCTGTTATGCACAGCGGGCGATGATCGTGGAGCGCTGCTTCATGCCGAGGCGGGCTCGAGGCGGACGCCGAGCAGGCCCGCACCCCAGCGCACCGTCGCGCCAGCCCCGGCATCCGCGGCAGCGTCCAGGACCGCCAGCGCGCGCGGGGTGTCGAGGTCGGCGTCGAGCGCGGCGTGCACCTCCTCGCGCGCGCCGGGTGCCTCCTGGTCGCCCCGCTCGGCCGCCGCGCGCCAGCGCTTGAGCTGCTCGCTGGCGGTGGGCAGCTGCGTGGCCTGGTAGCACCACCCCTGGCGGTAGTGGTGCTGGAGGATCAGCAGCCGCAGCGCGGCGGACTCGGTGTGCGTGCGCAGGTCGGCCACGAACGCCAGGTTGCCGCGGGACTTGGCCATCTTCTCGCCGTCCTCGCCGCAGACCATCGCGCAGTGCAGCCAGCTGCGCGCGAACGGCCGCTGTCCGGTCAGCTCCTCGGCCTGGACGATCTCGGCCTCGTGATGCGGGAAGGTGAGATCGGAACCTCCGCCGTGCAGGTCGATCGTCGGGCCGAGCTCCTCCATGGCCATCGTGGAGCACTCGATGTGCCAACCCGGTCGACCGGGGCCCCAGGCGCTGTCCCAGGCTGGCTCGTCGGGCGCCGAGGGCTGCCACAGCAGGAAGTCCAGCGCGTCGCGCTTGCCCGGCGCCTCCGGGTCGCCGCCCTTCTCGGCGAACTGCGGCAGCATCGCGTCGCGGTCCAGGCGCGACAGCGCGCCGAAGCGCTCGGCTCGCTGCACGTCGAAGTAGACCCGACCGTCGTCGAGCGCGTAGGCGGCGCCTGCGTCCACCAGCCCGCGCACGGCGGTGAGGATCGCCGGCACCGTGGCGGTGGCCCGCGGCGCGACGTCGGGCGCCCAGCACCCCAGTGCTGCCAGGTCCTCGTCGAAGCGCGCGATCTCGGTTGCGGCCAGCTCGCGGTAGTCGACCCCGCGCTCGCGCGCCACCCGGATGATGTCGTCGTCCACGTCGGTGACGTTGCGCACGTGGCGCACCCGGTGCCCCCGCGCGGTGAGCCAGCGCACCAGCACGTCCATGTGGGTGTAGAGGAACGCGTGGCCCAGGTGCGTCGCGTCGTAGGGGGTGATGCCGCACACGTACAGGCGCACCGTGCGCGGCGCACGCAGCGGAGCGGTCGTGCGCGTGCGGGTGTCGAAGAGCTCCACGGGCGCTGCCTCGTCGCCGGTCTCGGATGGGTGCTCGGTCGCCGGGCGCGTCAACCCGAAGGTGTACCCGGCGCGACCGGATCGGATGCCCCGAGCCGGTCAGGGCAAACCTAGTCATCGCCGTCGTGGCGTGCGGCGCCCCCGCTTGGCGCGTCAGCCGGCGCGGCGCTGCGCGCCGGCGCGCGCCACCGGCCCCCAGCTGTGCCGGTGCAGCGGGCAGGGACCGAACGCAGCGAGCATGGCCCGGTGGTGCGGCGTGGGGTAGCCCTTGTTGGTGGCCAGCGCGTAGGCGGGCCACCCCGGCCCCACCTGGGCCAGCAGTCGGTCGCGGGCGACCTTGGCGACCACCGAGGCCGCTGCGATCGACAGGCTGCGCCGGTCGCCGCCGACGAGGGTCTCGTTGATGGTTCCCGCCTCGTGCAGGAAGTCCCAGCTGCCATCCAGCAGCAGCACCTCGGGGGGCAGCGGCAGTGCCGCCACGGCGCGGGCCGCCGCGTTGCGCATCGCCAGGCTCATGCCGACCCGGTCGATCTCGTCGTTGCCGGCGAAGCCCAGGCCCACGCCGAGGGCGTGGTGGTGCACCCGCCTCGCCTGGCGCTCGCGCTCATCGGGCCCAAGCAGCTTGGAGTCGCGCAGGCGCCGCAGACGACGGTGGCGCGGCAGGACGACGGCGGCGTAGGTGACCGGACCGGCCCAGGCGCCGCGCCCCACCTCGTCGACGCCGGCCACCACCGCGCCCTGCGCCCACCACGCCTGCTCGCGGTCCAGGCGCGGCGCTGGGCCCGGCGGGCCGGCGCGGCTCACGCGCGCCCCCCGCAGCGGGTGCCCGCGTCCAGCGTCGGCGTCAGCGCGGCCACGCGCGGGTCACAGGTACAGGCCGGTCTCGGCGTCGGCACGCTCGCTGGCGATCGCATGCACATCGCGCTCGCGGACGATCTCGAACACGTCACCGCGCACGTCGACCTCGACCGCCGCGTCAGGCAGGAACAGCACGTGGTCGCCGGGCGAGACGGTGCGCACCAGCGGTCCGACCTGATGCACCAGCGCCCAGCGACCCCGCCGCTCGGTCGAGGTGGCGGTGGCCGGGATCAGGATCCCGGCCTTGGTCTGGCGGTCCTCGTCACCGGGGATCTCGCACAGCAGCCGATCCCCGGTCACACGGACGGCGTAGCGTCCCTCGTCATCCATCGTCGCGGGAGCATACCGGCGCCGGCCGCCTGCACGAGGCAGGGGGCGCCGGGCGCCCGGGCTCGGCAGCGCTAGCCGTCCCTGGCCTCGCCCAGCTCGACCTCGACGGTCAGCTCCTCGTCGTCGCGCAGCAGCGTGATCTCCACGGGGTCGCCGGGCTCGCGCACGCGGATCTCGGCGGCCAGGTCGGCGAACCCCTCGACCTCCTCGTCGTCGACCGCGATGACCACGTCACCGGGCTCGATGACGCCCTCGGCCGCACCGTCGGGATCCACGTCCTGCACCAGCGCGCCACCGGGGATGCCGAGATCCTCGGCGCCCGCCGGCGGCAGGTCGTTGCCCACCACGCCGAGCTGGGCGTAGCTCACGACGCCGTCCTCGATCAGCTGGTCGGCGATGGAGGTGGCGATCTGGGCCGGGACGGCGAAGCCGATGCCGATGTTGCCGCCCTGGGGGCCCGACCCGAGGATCGCGGTGTTGATCCCGACGACGTTGCCTGCAGCATCCACCAGGGCGCCGCCCGAGTTGCCCATGTTGATGGCGGCATCGGTCTGGAGCATGTCGGGCAGGACCTGGCCGTCGGGGGCCTCGAGGGTGCGCCCGGTGGCGCTGATGATCCCCGAGGTCACGGTCGCGTCGAGCCCGAAGGGCGAGCCCACCGCGATCGCCGTCTCGCCGACTCGTGGCGACTGGTCGGCGAAGGGCGCGGCGCTCATGGACACGTCCTCGTCGAGCACCTGCAGCACCGCGAGGTCGTTGGGCTGGAAGGTGCCCACCACCTCGGCCTCGGCCTGCGTGCCATCGGCCAGGGTCACCTGGGTGGTGGAGGCGTCGCCCACGACGTGAGCGTTGGTGATGAGATAGCCGTCCTCGCGGTAGACCACGGCCGAGCCGGTTCCGCCCGGCTGCTCACCGGGCATGTCCAGCCCGTCGGGCGCGCCGGGAGCCTCGACGTCGACGCGGGCGACGGTGCCCACGATCTGGTCGGCGATGTCGGCGATCTCGCTGCCCTCGGCGGTGCCGGCGGTGTCGTCGGGGGTCTCACCCGTGAGGTCGTCGTCGGGCTCGTCGGCGACCTGGTCGCCGACGGGTCGCTCGGCCTCGGCGGTCTCCTCGCCCAGGTCAGCCAGGCCCAGCGTCACCGCGGCCGACACCAGCGCGCTGACGATCACCGCGGCCAGGATCGGGCCGGCGAGCCTGCCTCGGCGCCGGTCGGTGGCCGGACCCTCCGTCGCTTGCTGGGGAGGGTGCGGCGGCGGGGGCGTGGAGGGACCGTCGTAGGGCGCTGAGGGCGGGGGCAGCGGCTGCTGGCTCGCCGGTTCGGGCCGGGGCGGCTCAGGTGATTCGGGTGATTCGGTCGGCTCGGGTGGTTCGCCAGTCGGCTGGTCCGGTGGGGTCCAGCGGCTGTCGGGGTGGTTCGGGTCGGTCATCGCAGGCCCCTCCGGGGGTGCAGGCTCATCGTCGTCATCATTCCCGTGAGCGCCCGGACCACGCACCTGCCCGACCTTGGACGCTCGACCGTCCGCCAGCGAGCAGCCAGGGCGCCGGCCGCGCTGCGGACCGGGCGCGGTGGCGTGCCCGTACACTGCCGCCCATGCACCGGATCTCCGCGGCTGTCCTGCTCGGCGTCGCGCTCGTGGCGCTGCCGGCGATGGCGGCCTGCCAGCCCATCGACGATCCGCTGACGGATGACGACGACCCCTCCGAGGGCGACGATGACGGGGCCGAGGGCGCTGCGGGTGCGCTCCCGGGGTCCCTGGAGGAGCTGTTGGAGCTCACCGACGTCGAAGCGCGCGGGTGGAACACCGCTGCGGTGGTCAGCGACGTCAAGGTGCGCCTGGACGAGGACGGGGAGTGGGTGGAGGCCGGGGCCACCTATGTCGCGAGCGGGGCGGACGAGGTCCTGGAGCTCGACGTCCAGCCCGACGCCGAGGCCAGCGACGGTGTCGCGGTGGTCGGCGAGACCATGCGGCTCGCGACGCTCGGTCTGGAGCCCATGCCCCAGGAGGCAGCTCAGGGCCTGCCCTCCCCCGACGGTCTGGCGGAGCCCTCCGAGGTCGCCGAGGCCGCCGTCGCTCCCCTCGAGGCGTGCGAGGGCTCGCCGCCGGTGGCGGTGGCGCGCTACACCACCGGAGCCCTGGCTGCCTGGGACGAGGATGGCTGGAGCCTCGAGCCGCGGTGGCGGCTGACGGCGCGCGGCGAGGAGGGCGTGGGGGTCGCGCTCGACGCGCAGGACGCCGAGCCGGCCGGTGACGACCCGTGCGTGCCGCCACCACCCGAGCCCGACGAGGACGAGCCCGCCGAGATCGACGAGGATCCCGGCACCGGCCCGCTGGTCGAACCCCCCGAGGAGTAGGTCGGCGCGAGCTCGGCTCCGACGCGGACCCAGCGGCGCCCGTCGCTCATGCAACGACCTCCGCGGTCCGACCCCATCCCCCCTTCCCCAAAGAGGACGTCGCCGGTGCCGCGGAGGCCGAGTGCGCTGCGCACGCTACGCAGGCGGGTCCGGCCCTGCAACCGCTGCATCCACAGGTCTGTCCACAGGGTGTGCACAAGCCGCGGTCGACCTGCGGCGACGGCGACGCCGCCTGTGGAGCCTCGGTGTGGACAGGAGGTGGCAAGCCCCTGATCTCGCTTGGCGCCCTGCCTGTGACCTGCCGCGACGCTGCGGCGTGCCTGTGGATCCAAGAAATCTTGACCGGTCCGTGCGGTGGCCGCATGGGCCGGTCTAACACGGCACAGCAGGACAAACGCGGCTCAGCTGGGGGCCGGTGCAGGCCGGTGGAGCGCTCGCCGGAACCGGTGTCCCGGCGCGGCGACCTCAGGCGTCGTCGCCGACGCCGAGCTCACGCGCGGCCATGCGCACCAGCCAGTCGCTGGGCTCGGCCAGCTCGGCGCTGCTCGGCAGGCACACCGGGTCCTCCCAGGCGCGGTCCAGCCCCTCCTGGCCGCGGGCCTCGATCACGGCCTCGCAGAAGTCGGCGGCGACGCGGATCTCGGATGGAGTGAGGTCCAGGCCGACCAGCTGGGCGAGGAACCGCTCGCCGGGCCCCTGCTCGGCCCGCTGGCGCCGGCGGGCCTCCTCGATCCGCGGCAACGCGGGCAGTCGGCCGTCGGCGGCGGCGCGCACCACCGTGTCGCACCACGCCTCGGTGAAGGAGACGAGCGCCTGCAGGCGGTCCAGCACGCGCTGCTGCTCGGCGGTCGGCTCGACCCGGAAGGCGTCGGGCTGCTCGAGCGCCTGCTGCAGCGCCTCGGGGTTGCTGGGGTCGAGCCCGGCGCCGCCGAGCTGCTCCATCAGCCGGCCCGGGTCGATGTCCGCGCCGGCGGCGAACTCGCGGATCAGCGCCGAGACGTGGTCCGACAGCCACGGCACGCCGGCGAACAGGCGGCGGTGCGCGGCCTCCTGGAGCGCCAGCCAGTGCCCCATCTCGCGCTGGTCCACGTCGTAGTCGGCGGCGAACCGGTCGGCACCGTCACCGACCGTGCCCACGCGGCGCGGGTCGACCGTGGGCACGCCGAGGTCCCCGGTCGCCAGCAGCTGCCCGGCCAGGTGCCCGGTGATCAGCCCTGCCTGCATCCCGTAGAGCATCGCACCCATCGACCCCATCATCTGCTGCATGGGATCACCGGGTGCGCCCGCGCCCATCTGCTCGCGCAGCCCCTCGGGCAGCTGCCCGCGCAGCTGCTCGCCGAGCGCCCGGGTCGCTCCCTCGGCCAGCGGCTCCACATAGCGACCGAGGCCCTGTGGCGTCGCCGCCAGCTGCGTCCACGCGCTGCGGCTCAGCGGCTCGCTGGGTCCCTCCACGGCGGCGCGCTCGGTGACCTGGTCCAGCCACAGCTCGGCGGTGGGCAGTGCCGCAGCGAGCTCGTCGCCGACCGCGGCCACCCGCTCGGCATCCTCGAGCACCGTGGACGCGGTCTGGCTGGCAAGCTCCCAGTTGACGGGCCCGCCCTGCCAGGACATGACCTTGGCGAGCTCGCGGAAGAAGGGTGCGTTCTCGAAGCGGCTGGGATCGAAGCCGAAGCCGCCACCGAAGGGATCGCTCATGGCGCCATGCTAGACAGTGCATCCCCGGCGCACNTGCGCCGCCACGGGCTGGCTCCGCGACGAGCCGACGCCCACACGACGCGTTCGAGGAGCCGATGACCACCGTCGCGGTGACCGCCGCCAGCAGTCCGACCGGCCGAGCGCTGCTCGCCCGCCTGGACGCCGATCCCGCGGTGGAGCGGGTGGTGGGCCTGGATGCCGAGCCGCCGCCTATGCCCCCCGCCACGCTCGACTTCCGCGCCTGCGACCTGCGCGACCCGGTCCTCGCGGCGCAGCTTGAGGGCGTGGACGCGCTGGTGCACCTGGGCTGCGACGACCGCCTGGATGCCGACGTCGACGGGCGGTTCGGCCGGACCGTGGCGGCCACCCGCAACCTCCTGGCCGCAGCCCGTCATGCCGGCGTGCGCCAGGTGGTGCACCGGTCCTCGGCGCTGGTCTACGGCGCGCATCCCGACAACCCCGTACCCCTCGACGAGAGCTGGCCGCGGCGAGCCAACCCCGAGTACCCGCCCGCCCACCACCACCGGCTCGCCGAGGAGCTCGTCGAGGACTTCGCCGACGAGCACGGCGACGCGCGGGTGGCGCTGCTGCGCCCGCCCACCGTGCTGGGACGCGGCGAGGACTCCCCGGTGGTGCTGCACCTGCAGCTGCCACGGCTGCTGACCGTCGCTGGCCACGAGCCGCCGCTGCAGGTGCTGCACCCCGACGACTTGGCCGCCGCGCTCCACCACGCCGTCAGCGCGGGCCTGCACGGGGTGCGCAACGTCGCCGCCGAGGGCTGGCTGCCGCTGGGTGACGTTGCGACGCTGGTGGGCCGCCGCCGTCTGACGGTGCCCGAGGCGTGGGCGCACGCCGGTGCACGACAGCTGTGGCGACGGCGCCTGTGGCCGCTGCCGCCCGGGGGGCTGGCGATCCTCATGGAGCCCTGGGTGGTGCGCGCCGAGGCGCTGCGGGGCGAGGGCTGGGCGGCCACGCGCAGCAACCGCGAGGTGCTTCGGGCCTTCGCCGAGGAGCACCGCGGGTGGGTGCGCCTCGGTGCCGGTCGCCAGGTGCGCCGCCGCGACCTGCGGCTGGCCGGCGCCGGCGTGGCGGCGGGCGCGGCGGGCGCGGCGGCGCTCACCCGACGGGCCAAGCGCCGCTG
>SL_8KL_010_SEDDRAFT_10000383_pt1 | contig 38312 bp, 30 predicted proteins | sample SodLakKL_010_SED_4_FD_11160 | JGI IMG/M metagenome (IMG submission 11160)
CCTGCAAAACTGCGAGGAAACGACACCCCTGAAGCTGGCGGCAACCGGCAAGCATTTTCTCGGGTATTCCGACCCCAGGTCGGGCTGGGATCGCACCCCGGCCTGCCTCTCCATGCAGCAAATCCACGAATTCCACCGTCCCTCTTTCCAGAAAGCGGTGGACGCGGGACTGAGAACCATCATGACGAACAGCGGCGAGATCAACGGCATCCCTGTTGTGGCATCGCANGANATCCTCACCAGGTTGCTCCGCGACCAGATGGGATTCGAGGGCGTTGTGGTCACAGACTGGGGCGACATCGGCAAACTGGTAGACTTCCATTACACAGCGGAAAATTTCAAGCAAGCAACCTGCGACGCGGTCATNGCCGGAATCGACATGAGCATGACGCCGCTGCACCTCAAGTTCAACACCTCGCTGCTGGAACTGGTTGAAGAAGGGCTCATCACCGGGAAGCGCATCGATGAATCCGTCCGGCGAATCCTCACACTGAAGTTTGAATTGGGGCTTTTTGAGTACCCCTACCCGCGCGACGATCGCTTCGAACGGATCGGTCGTCAGAGCAGCCGCCAACAGGCCCTGGATGCGGCCAGGGAATCCATCGTACTACTTAAGAACGATGACCGAGTACTCCCCGCGAAAAAACCTTCAAGGGTTGGAGTCCTGGGTCCTTCTGCAAATAGCAGGAGAAACCTGTGCGGCGGTTGGACCATCGCGTGGCAAGGCGGCAGAGAGTCGCAATACCCGGACCATATCCACACCATTTATACGGCCCTGGCGGAAGAGTTCCCGGACGCGGAGGTCCATTACTTCGGACCAGATGACATCCCGGCCCCGAAAGAAGCAGCAGCAACGGCAACGGCAGCAACAACGGCAGCAGACAAAACAACTTTAGAATCAACAGCCTCAGACGCGACAATTTCACCGCGTGCCGAGTTCCTGGAAAGAATCAATGGCATGGACTTGCTTATCTATGCCGGAGGAGAGAAACCTTATTGTGAGTTCGCCGGAAACATCACCGATCTGGGGCTCCCGGAAAATCAGGTCCATGAGCTGAAGCTGCTCTCTGAGTCGACATCCCCCCTGGTTCTGGTGCTCGTCCAGGGCCGCCCCCGCCTGATCAACGATGTAATTGATGATGTCGACGCGATCCTTTTTGCGGGGCTTCCCGGGTTTGAGGGTGCCAGGGCCATTGCCAATGTCATCAGTGGAAGGGTGAACCCGAGCGGCAGGATGCCCATATCCTATCCCATGAACTCCAACCATTACCTGCCTTACAACCACAAGAAAAGCAATCTGTACTTTTTCGATCCGGCCGTGGCAAATCAGATTGTTCAGGGCAGCGTGACGACCTCCCTGTTCCCTTTTGGATACGGACTGAGTTACACCACATTTGAATATGCCGACCTGACGCTCGATGCGCGGTCAATGGATAAAAATGGGAGCATCACAGCGACGGTCAAAGTTTCAAATACCGGCCGGGTTGAAGGGGTGGATACGGTTCTGTGGTTTACCTCGACCCACGTCGGACGCATTACACGTCCCGTCAAAGAGCTGAAACACTTTGAAAAAGTCCGTCTGAAACCCGGGGAGTCCGCGACACTCGACTTCGTCATTACCCCTGACCAGGTTGCCTACCCTGATGAAAACGGAGACCTCATCCTTGAAAAAGGGAGATACAGCGTAATGGCCGGCGACAAAAAACAGGAGTTCCGGATCACTGATTAGCGTCCGTGATCTGGCCGTAACGCCTCACAAGAGCATCCGTATACTCCGGCTCATGCTTCCTGATAAAATCAAAGACAGCTGTTCTGAGATATCTTCTGCCCTGTTCGTCTTTTTGGGCGAAGACCTCATTCATGGTATGCCGTAAAAACAGACCGGCACCTTCCACCGAGATCAGTTCTGCGAGATCCTCATCCGCATATTCCTTTTCCGGTGGAATTTTCTGAATGGGTATATCCAGCCCTGTTTGCTCCCGAACCTGCTCCAGGACGTTCCTGGAATGTGTCCAGATCTCCCGGAACAGATCGGGCGACAATTTCGACATGCACTGCAGGGCCGTCAGATAGCTGAGGTCCTCAATGACACCGTGAAACTTCATTCCCGATGTCTCATGCGGGATGTTGTCCAGATGATCAACGGATCCTGACAGGCCGGTGAGCCGGGTATTGCGGGCCACAGTCCAGTGTTCGATTGTCAGGTCGCCGGGTGCCACAAAATCAATGTTCACATCATGCCTGAGCAGCTCCGTCACAAGAAAGAAGAGTTCAAACGGCGTCAGAGCGCCTTCCGATCGCGCAAAGGATATTTCCAGGATCAGCTCGTCGCGACGCCCCTCCTCAACCATCACTTTTTCCATCCCGATCACCTGGATGATGATCCCGCTGAACATCCGGATTGCCGCCAGGATTTCCGCCTCGTCCGGCATGATGATCATGGGTTCATGCTGTTCATCATCTTCGGAAAACCGGACCGGTCCCAGGTCAATCCGGTTTCCCTTGTAACGGTTGAACATCAGCTCAAACTTGTCCCTGAGATCAATCCAGGGCACCTCAAACATGGATTCGAGCAGCTCTTTTTTGGGTTTTTCCCGCCAGGAAAAGAGCGTTGGTTCTGATGGCTCAAGTGAAAACCGTGCATAGCCGGCATCCATCATGGTACGCACCTGTTCCGGCGTGGTAAGGTGGCACGCTTCGGCGGCGTATCCCCCTTCGTACCCTTCCTGAAAAACAGTTCGCGTTACCGCATCAAGGGCATCTTCCGGATGGATATCCAGCTTTTCCAGCTGGTGGAAACACTGACGGGAGAATGCAAGATCGGCCTTGCCTTCAAAAGCCCTGAGCTGCGCCTTACCGGCCTGACCCAGCACATCGCCAAAGGAGATGCTCACCTGGCCCTTTTGCTCTGAAGAAGGCGCACAATGCGGGAAATCTTCCCGGATCTTCCGGGCTGTCGTCCGGTTCCACCGGCATTTCATGACAGAAAAATCGGAATGCCGGAGGATAAGCTCCCCGTCGTATTCCTTCATTACCCGAAGCGTCTCTTTGCCAAGGACAAACAAGGCATTCCTGTCATTGTATCTGCCGGAGAGCAGGACACCGCCTTTGGGATGATTTCGAATTGAGGCCGGGAATACTTCCAGGGGACGGTCCTCCCCGGGAAAAAGCACACTCACAGGTTCATTATTCCTGTTTTTCTTCCTCGCGGCTTCCAATTTGGATACAAGTTCGCGACGGTTTGAAAAGTTTTCAATCGTCATTGGATCAGCTCTGGTTTTGGATGGATATTAGCAGGAGCACTGGCCGTAGTATCAGCCGGAGTACTGGCCGGAAAGTTGCCCTAAAATTGGCCGGAATATGTGTCAGGTACCGCGAACGGAACCCGGTCTGGATTGAAGTGCGATCAGCAATGCAAAAAAAGGCACGGCCGTCATGAAAGTTGCAATCCAGAGGTGGAAAACCTGTGCGGCCGGTGGAATGCCAAGGTAAACCAGGCCGGCTCCCAACAGGACCTGAAGCAGGGTGGCGGCCATGGTCAGCCCGGCCAGAAGCGGCAATGCCGTGCCCCCGGCGTGTTTTACAGCCTGGTACATGAACAGCAGCACGAACCCCAGCACCAGCCATGAGAAACTGCGGTGGATCATGTCGATACGCCCGACCCGCTCTATCCAGAGGCTCCGGTCAAGGGCCGGATAAGCCGCCTTGACCATCTCAAGCGCCTCCCGCACCTGGGATCCGAAAACAACCTGAAGTATGATGACCGCCAGGAGAACCAGCAGCGTGACAATCAGGTTCTTGCGCGCCCTGGTTCCGATGGATATCCGGATACGCTCTTTCACCGACCGGAACCATGTCCAGACAAGGACGTTCAGGATCAAAACGGCCACGACCATGTGGATGCTGATCATCCCGCTTTGCAATCCGCTCCGCACCACCTGTCCGCCCAGCCACCCCTGGACCAATACGAGAACCAGCGCAGCCGCAGCACCGAAAAAGACAGAAGGGGTGTTGCGCAGGTACTTCGTGGAGAAAAGGAAAGTGAGCACGATGAGAAATCCCACCAGCACACCAGCCAAACGGTTCACATACTCCATCCAGGTCTTGAATACATTGAACTCGGCCGGATCATACGCCACCGGAAGCTCTGCCGCGGTTGTCGGCGGTATCCACAGGCCAAAACACTTCGGCCAGTCGGGACAGCCCAGGCCGGCGCCGGTCGCGCGAACCAGTCCGCCGATGAATATCAGCAGGAATGTGACAGCAATCGTCACAAGCGCTGTTTTCTGAAAAAGGTTCAGGTTTTTGAAAAGGGAACGAAGAGCCATGCAAACTCCTTTAAAAAGCGAACGCCCGGTGACAGTCAGTCCTGCCGGCAGCTTGGAAACGGCTGCAGGCCTTGGAAACGGCTGCAGGCAGGAACAGGCCGAACGTTCAACATGCACAATATTTTGATCAAAAATACCGCATTTTTTCGTATTTTTGGAACTTCTTTTAAGCCGGTACCGCTGCAAGATCAATACAAGCGGGCCACAACCATCTGCAATGAATTCAGCCCCTGTACAAACCGCCACCCGAAGCAAGACCGGCGCGGTTTTCTCTGACTATCTTGAGCTCACGAAGCCAGGCATCACCATGCTGGTGCTGGTCAGCATGAGTGTCGGATTTGTGCTTGCTGCAGGTGCGGATTTTTCGCTGACGCTTTTCCTTCATGCTGCTGTCGGGACTCTTCTTATTGCAGGGGGTACGGCTGCCCACAACCAGTTCATTGAGCGGGATCTGGACAAGAAAATGATCCGGACGGTCAAGCGGCCCCTGCCGGCCCGGAGGATTCGTCCGTCTCATGCTCTGCTCTTTTCCATCACCCTGATGGTGGTTGGATTCGTCTACCTGCTGTTCCTGGTGAATCCGCTTACCGGCATCATATCCGGGCTCACCTCGGTCCTTTATCTCGCTTTTTACACACCGCTGAAGCGTATAAGTTTTGTTAATGTGATGGTCGGCGCCGTCCCTGGCGCCCTGCCCCCTGTGGGTGGATGGGTAGCTGCATCGGGATCGCTTGCCGATCCGGTGGCCTGGATCCTGTTTGCCATTGTCTTTCTCTGGCAGGTGCCGCACGTGATTGCCATTGCCTGGCTGTGCCATGATGATTATCGCAGCGCCGGTTTCTGCATGCTCCCCGAAGCAGACAAAAAGGGAATCATTTCCGCCCTGACTGTGACGGGGTGCCTCATCTTGCTGATCCCTGTGAGTTTTGCGCTGTTTGTCTATGACATGAATGGACTGTTGTATCTCTTGGGCGCTTTGGCCGCCGGCATTCTTTTCCTCTATTTCGGCCTCCGTTTCCAGCTGGCGCGGACAAAAGAAAATGCCCGCAAGGTACTTTACGGATCCCTGATTTATCTGCCGGCTGTCTGGCTCCTTATCCTGGCCGATCTTTTTGTTGCATGGCTGTTCTGATGCCGTTTTGCTGCTCTGATGCAGCAACATCGGCGTTTCGGGGTTTTCCCGCCAACCAGTAAAAAAAATACCCGGGCCTCCGGTAAAACCGGCTGTCCGGGCACGGCAACTAAACAGAATCTGCTTTCTGCAGATCACAAGGCTTAACCGGGTTTTATTCGGTGAATCCGCCTTTTGTCATCTTGATCGGATCCAGCGCCTTGTCCAGCTCCTCTTCGCTCAGGTCGGTCATCTCAAGGGCTACTTCCTTGAGCGGACGGTTATCCGCGAAGGACTTTTTCGCGATCCGGGCTGCCAGATCATACCCGATGATCGGGTTCAATGCCGTAACCAGGATCGGGTTTTTACCTATTTTGTCGGCAATTTCCTCTTTCTTCACAATGAGTCCGGATACCGACTGATTGGCAAAATTACGGGCGGCATTGGCGAGCAGCACGATGCTCTGGTTCAGATTGTATCCGACCACCGGCATCATCACGTTAAGCTCGAAGTTGCCGGACTGTCCGCCGATCATGATGGAAGTGTCGTTGCCTATCACCTGGGCGCAGACCATGGTCACCGACTCTTCGATGACCGGATTTACCTTGCCGGGCATGATGGATGAACCGGGCTGCAGCGCCTTGAGCTGGACTTCACCCAGCCCGCTGTTCGGGCCGGAGTTCATCCATCGGAGGTCGTTAGCCATTTTCATCATCCCGACAGCAATGGTTTTCAGCTGTCCGCTCATCTCGACAGGGGCATCCAGCGTGGCCTGGGCCTCAAAGTGATCCACCGACTCGGCAAAGGACTCGCCGGTGAGTTCTGAAACCTTGGCGGCAAAACGCTTGCCGAATTCACTGTGCGTATTGATGCCGGTACCGATGGCCGTTCCACCCTGCGGCAGTTCGCACAGGCGTTCGATGGCCGACTCCAGGCGCTCAATACCAAGCAGAAGCTGACGCTCGTAGCCGCCAAATTGCTGTGCAATGGTCAGCGGCATGGCATCCATAAGGTGGGTGCGGCCGGTTTTGACGACATCGGCATACTCCTGTCCCTTGTCATGGAATGTCTTGCGGAGATGTTCCAATGCGGGGACAAGCTGCTGCCTGACAGCCAGAAGCGCGGAGACACGGATCGTCGTCGGGAACACGTCATTGGAGCTCTGTCCGAAATTGACATGGTCGTTGGGATGGATCTTCACATCCACGCCATCCTTCTGAGCCAGATAATTGGCCCGGTTGGCTATCACCTCGTTGACGTTCATGTTGGTTGAGGTGCCGGAACCGGTCTGGAACACATCCACCACAAAATGGTCGTCCAGCTCTCCGTCAATGACCATCTGAGATGCCTTCACAACATATTTCGCCACATTGCCCGGCAACATCCCCAGGTCCTCGTTGACCAGGGCGCAGGCCTGTTTTACGTAGCCAAGAGCCTGGATAAAAGCGCGGTCAAAGCGCATATCACTGATCGGAAAGTTCTCTTTGGCCCGCTGGGTCTGGGCTGCGTAAAAAGCATGCTGAGGCACCTTTACCTCACCCATCGAGTCTTTTTCAATTCTGTATTTCGTCATAGTCAGAGTCCTTAAATGTGAACAGATTACTTGAATCACCTGAACATTCGAAAATGCAACTCACAGATGAATTAATAATGAACCAGCGCATCCACTGCTTTCCTGACGTCATCGATCTGGGGCAGCACATACTCCTCCAGTGGCGGGGCAAAGGGAATGGGGGAAAATCTGGCGGCGACCCGCTTGACCGGGGCGTCCAGGTGATGAAAAGCTTTATCAGCAATCTGGGCTGCAATTTCCGCACCGAATCCCATGAATTCCTGGTCTTCGTAGATCACAAGGACCCGGTTGGTTTTTGCCACTGATTCCAGGATCGTTTCAGAATCCAGAGGCAGTATGGAGCGGATATCGATTACCTCTATTTCGACACCATTTTCCGCGTATTCCCTGGCCACGTTGAGTGCTTTCTGGACAAGCGCGCCCCAGGTTACCACGGTCAGGTGCCGGCCTTCCCTGGCAATGGCTGCTTTGCCCAGCGGCACCAGGCAATCACTGTCCGGTTCCGGCCGCCGGGCAAACCCCTGCCGGTAGAGCCCCTTGTGCTCCAGGAAAAGGATGGGATCATCGCTCCGGATGGCGGTCTTCAGCATGCCCTTTGCATCGGCTGCGTTGCTTGGCATCACCACCATGAAACCGGGAAAATGGGAGAAGGTGGCTTCGATGTTCTGGCTGTGGCACAAGCCGCCGTGGATATAGCCGCCTATCGGTACACGAATGACCATCGGGCAGCTGAAATGGTTGTTGGAGCGGTACCGGAGCGAGTCGATCTGATTCTTGAGCATCTCCATAGCCGGCCAGATGTAATCACCGAACTGGATTTCGACGACCGGTTTGATACCGCGGACCGCCAGGCCGCACGCCGTGCCGAGTATGGATGCTTCCGAAAGCGGCGAGTTGTAGCAACGATGGCTGCCGAACTGCTCGGTCAGCCCTCGTGTTGCCGTGAACACCCCGCCCTTCCCGCCGGCCACATCCTCCCCGAACACCACGATATTTTCATCCCGCTCCATCTCTTCCTTCATGGCGTGATTGATGGCATCCACCATAACGATGGGCTTGCCGGAAGGAGTGGTCTTTTCATATTCGAGCCTGGGCGGACTTTCCGACAGGACATGCCGCAGCGCCTCTTCCGGGGAAGGGTCGTCCTGTTTCAGGCACCATTCGGTGTCCTTTTCCACCTGGTCACGCACTTCCGATGCCAGATCATCCAGTTCCTGTTCCGCAGCCGTTTCCGATGCCAGCAGGCGCTGACGCAGTTTTTCGAGCGGGTCGTGCCGAAGATCGTTTTCCAGATCGTCCGGGTCACGGTACTTCTTCTGGTCATCGGATGAGGAGTGGGGCACCAGTCTCACCACATGCGCGTGCACCAGAGACGGCCCATCCCCTTTTCTTGCCCGCTCCACCGCTTTTTTCATGGCGGCATACGAGTTGAAAAGGTCCGTTCCATCTACTTCGTGGATTTCCAGATTCTCGAATCCACTAACCGTTTTGGAGATGCTTTTGTTGCTGGTCTGCTCGTCCACCCGGACACTTATGGCATATTTGTTGTCCTGAATAACAATGACTACAGGGGCTTTACTGCGTGTGGCCCAATTAAGGAGTTCAAAAAAGACACCCTGTGATGTGCCGCCTTCCCCGGTGGAGATGTAGGTAACCTCATTGGTTCCCTTGTACATGGATGCCTGGGCCAAGCCCAGTCCGGGCAGGAAATTGGCTCCGATGGCGCTGGAGGCGGCAAAAATGTGATGTTCACGGCTGTTGAAGTGCGAGGGCATCTGACGTCCGCCGGACGGATCGGTGACCTTGCTCAGGTGCGCTGAAAGGATATCACGGGATGTCAGGCCAAAACCGACCGAAAAAGCATGGTCCCGGTAGTACGGAAACGCCCAGTCTTTCTTTTTCTCAAGCGCCATGGCGGCGGCAAGCTGAATGGCCTCGTGTCCGGCGCAGCCAATGTGAAAATGTCCGCGCCCCTGTTTGAGAAGAATAAGCATCTTCTCATCGAGCCTCCTCACCAGGAGCATGTTCCGGTAGATTTCCAGCAACTGCCCCTTTGAGAAGGTGGTTAGAGGTGCGGAACGGACTTTGAAATCTGAATTATTCCTGACCAGCGAGGGCAGCCTGGTCAATGTCTTAACAGTCATAGGTCAGATCTGGTTGATAAACGTACATCACCAATCGATGTTCAGGTCGGGTAAAAAAGGGAAAAAAACGGTCTTTTACAAATCAGACCAGAGGTTGGCCATACATGCGGTAAGTCTTTTCTTTATAACCACCTATGCGCTCCACAACACGTAATATACCGGTATTGGTTTCAAGAAGCCAGCCTACTTCTGCAGAAACAAAACCGCGGCCAAGACCATTCACCATGGACTCCCTCGTGAGCAGCGCGTCAATTCCGCGACCCTGGTATTCCGGTATAACGCCCATCAAAGCCGTTCGAATGGAATTGATCTTTCGGCGGTGCCAGAGAAGCTTGAACAGGCCGGTCGGGAACAGGGTGCCGTCCAATTTGGCAAAGACCTGGTTGTAGTCCGGCAGGGCGATCGAGAACGCCACCGGTTCCCCGTTGACCTCGGCTACATGGGCGTAGTCCGTGTCGATGATCATCTTGAGTTCCTTGCCGAGATGAATGAACGTATCCATGCTGATCTCGTAAAACCCCCAGTTTTTTGCCCAGGCCCTGTTGAAAACATCATGGATGATCCGCACCTCATCGTCAAACTTGCGCAGATTAACCTTTCGCACTTCAATACCGGGGGTCCTTTTTTTCACGATCTCAAGTGCCCGGTCCATGCGATCAAAACGTACGGTACTGGAGAGCACTCTGTAGGCAAACAGGTCCATTTCCTTCTTGAGGCCTGTTTTTTGGATCATTTCATCATAGTACGGCTTTGAGTGCGGCATCATGACGGCGGGACGGTGTTCAAACCCTTCTATCTGGATACCGATCTCATCCAGCAGGCCGGGGTTCATGGGTCCCAAAAGTTTGGTGCATCCCCTGAGCTTCAGCCAGTCCCGGACCACGCGGAACAGAAGGTCGGCGACAAACTGGTTCTCGTTGCACTCAAAAAAGCCGAAAAAACCGGCCGTGTCGTTGTTATGACGATTGTATGCGTGATTGTGGATGGCGGCTATCCTCCCGGCAACCTTTCCGTTGTCGTACGCGAGGAACAGGGCCATCTCCGCGTCCTTGAAAAAGGGGTTCTTTTGGGGATTCAGGAGGTCTTTCTGCTGGATTTTGAGCGGTGGCACCCATACCGGATCGTCGGCATAATGGCGGTAAGGAAAATCGATGAACTGCCGGCGTTCTTCTTCCGTGGAGACAAAAGCCACCCCTTTGAGGTTGCTGAGGTCACTATTTGCATCCATACTGACCTTTTCCACGTATCAGACCTGGATTAGGGAATGGCCGTTATGGTCGATGATGCCCCGGCGGATACCCACTTTCCGGAAAGCATCCAGGATACTGTCCAGCTGCTCGTTGGTGTGTGTGGCCATGTAACTGGTGCGCAACAGTGACTGTCCGCGCGGCACGGCGGGCGGAACCACCGCGTTGGCGTAGACCCCTTCCTCGAACAGATCGCGCCAGAACCTGAGGCAATCCATCAGATCACCGATAACGACCGGAATGATGGGGGACTGGCTTGTCCAGATGTTGAAGCCAAGATCTTCGAGGCCCTTTCGCATGTAATTGGATATCTCTTCAAGCCGCTCCAGGCGCCAGGTCTCTTCCTGAAGTACTTCGAGTGCTTTGAGCACGGTAGCCACGTTGGCCGGGGGCATGGAAGCACTGAATATGTGTGCGGGAGAGTGATGCCGAATATATTCGATCACCTCACGATCACCTACAAGGAATCCGCCGAGGGATGCAAAGGATTTGGAAAACGTACCGCTGACGAGATCCACTTCATCGAGAAGATTGAAAGCCGAGGCAGAACCGCGTCCGCCTTCGCCAAGCACACCGATCGCGTGCGCATCATCGAGGTAAAGCCGGGCGTTGAATTCCTTCGCAAGTGCAACAAGGTCCGGGATTTTGGCCAGGGAACCGGACATGGAAAACACACCGTCACTGACAATGATTTTACCGGTTGAGGCGTTCTCGCGCTCCAGGAGCTTTCGCAGATGCTCCATGTCGTTGTGGTAGTATCGGACCGTTCGGCCGTTGGAAAGGAGCGTGCCTGTCACGATACAGGCATGATTGTCCTTGTCAGAAAAGATCACATCGTTTCGTCCGGCAATGGTCTGGATGGCCCCTTCATTGGTCTGGTAACCTGTGCTGAACAGAACACAATTATCCTTGCGCATGAAAGCGGCAAGTTTCTCTTCCAGTTCGAGGTGCAAATCAAGCGTGCCGTTGAGATATCGGGAGCCGGTGCATCCGGTACCATATTTAGTAATCGCCTTCTGCGCCGCTTCCATCAGCCTGATATCATTGGTCAATCCCAGGTAATTGTTGGAACCGGCCATGATGACCTCTTTCCCTTCAATAACCACGACATTGCCATCCGTATCCGTCAGGGGTTTGAAATAAGGATACAAACCCTGCTTTTTCACATCATCTGCTGCCGTAAACTGATAAGCCTTGGCAAAGATATCGACTGGGTTGATTTTTTGATCGGATTGGGCCATTTAGATCGTGTGCGGTTTGGCTTAGTAAAGCATCAAAAATAACCAATATTGGTGATATTGCACAATTATTTCTGGTATAACAACCATTATCCTTTTTAGTGCAGTGATTCTGAGGGTTTAACTCTTTTCGGCGGCTGCGACATTACAAAGGCTGCATGCAATGAAAGGAGATCCTTTCTCATGTAGCCATACTACTTATTTTTACAGAAAAAAAGTTTATAAACGGCTTTATTTTCAATGAAAAACAGGCATTCGGGAAGAAAACGGGATTGTCGGGGTCACCTGCCCTTGTGGTTGTTGAAGGTCAAAATCTCATTGTAATAGCTGAGAAGCTGGTCAAGCATCCGGTCCCAGTCGTAGGAAAGTGCTTTTTTGCGTGACAAATCCGCCATTATTTTCTGAAGGTCACTGTTTCCAATGATTTCAAGAAGGCATTTGGTAAACCGATCTTCGTCGGTGGCACCCGCCAGGTACCCGGTTTGACCGTCATCCACCAGTGAAATATTGCCGACTGCCCTGGCAACTACAGCCGGCAGTCCGGAAGACATCGCTTCCAAAGTGACGTTGCCGAAGGTTTCCGTATCCGAAGGGAAAAAGAAAACATCACTGCTGGCATACGCCCTGGCCAGTTCACGCCCTCCGAGAAAACCGGTGAAAACAGTATCGGGAAGACTCTTGGCAAGTTTGCTTCGAGCCGGGCCATCACCAACTACAAGTGTTCGGGCTGACGAATTCAAGCTGGTTATTTTTCTGAAAATACTGGTTACCATATCCAGGTTTTTCTCCCAAACCAGGCGGGAGACAAAAACAACCACAATATCATCATCTGAGAAACCGAGGGACCGGCGCCAAGCCTGATCCCGCTGGGCCGGGTTGAAAAGGTTGATATCAACGCCGCGTGACCACAGCTTGAGTTCACAGCCCAGCTTTTCTCTTCGGAGTTCCTGCATGGTGGCAGGGGACGGCACATAAAGATGCTCGCAATTCCTGTAGAACCAGCGCAGATATGTCCAGAGGGGTTTCTTCAAAAAGCCGAGACGATAGTACTTGAGATAGCTTGAGAAATGCGTGTGGTAAGAGGATACCACCGGAATCTCGTTTTTCATCGCAAATCGCAAGGCACGGAAGCCCAGCAGATCCGGAGTGGCGATATGGATAAGATCGGGGTCGAAATCACGCAATTTCTGTTTCTCTGCCGATGGAAACCCCATGGTGATCCTGTACTCAGGGCGGCCGGGCGAAGGAATGGCGTACACCGGAACATAGTTGCCCTCATGCTGCATTGCCGGCCTCGGTGACCATGGACCAAAAACAAGAACGTCATAGCCGCTCTTGCCCAGATATGCCACCAGCCGATTGAGGGTATTGGACACACCATCCCGGATATGGTTGTAGTTTCCTGTAAAAAGAGCAATTCGGGGCTTCCGCATGGCAAGCACAAATAAGGACGATTATACGTTCATTGCTTTATTCCCTGTCAGGATCGCGATATATTCCAATCAGTTCCGATCGCATCCGACACGACCATTCACGCTTTGCCGGAATTACCTGAGCCAGACTCCATACATTTTTTTAAATTAAGGAAAGTATACTAATTTTCTATGAAAGCTTTTGTAACTGGTGGCACCGGGTTTATCGGAAGCCATCTTGTCGACCGTCTTCTGAAAAACCAGAACGACGAGATACGCTGCCTGGTCAGGGCCAATGATAAATGGCTGCATGATAAAGATATTGTACGGGTGAAAGGCAATCTGCATGACCTTACTGCATTGCGGAAAGGTCTGGAAGATGTCGATGTGATCTATCACATTGCCGGAATTGTCAAGGCCCCGTCCCAAAAAATCTATGATCAGGCCAATGTGGCGGCCACAGAAAACATCCTGCGCCTCGCCATGAAACTGGGCATACCGAAACTTGTCGTGCTCTCTTCCCTTGCGGCGAGCGGACCCAGTTTCGGCCATCCCGTGACCGAAGAAGACCCGCTCATGCCGGTGACCAGCTATGGCGAGTCAAAAAAAAGAATGGAAGAGATGATCGCCAACGTGGCTGATGATTCGATATCGGTCACGGTCATCCGTCCGCCTGCCGTATACGGACCCAGGGAAGAGCAGATATTCAGCGTCTTTCAGATGGCTTCGTGGCGGCTCTTCCCTATCATTGATGATGGCCGCAACTCCCGCGTTTCCCTCATCCATGTCCGGGATCTTGTGGACGGGATCCTGCTCGCCGCGGATGAAAAGAAGGCCGGCATCGAAACCTATTTCATCTCCAGCGAAGAACTGTATACTTGGGAACAGATACGCCAGGCTACCGCCGAAGTGTTCGGCAAAAAACTGTATGCTGTCAAAGTCTCACCGCGCCTGGTTGAAATAGCCGGGAATATTGCTGAAACAAGCGCATCATTAATTGGCCGCTATCCCGTTATAAATCGGGACAAGGCCCGGGAACTGGGTATGCAATGGACGTGCTCGGTGGAAAAAGCCAAATCCAGGCTGGGCTTCAGACAAAAAACAGATCTCGTGAAGGGGCTTGCCGAAACCATCCTATGGTACAAGAAACACCACTGGCTTTAAGAAATCACTCTATGCATTTGAAAGCACATTTACCACTTCCAGCTCGTACAGAGACCACCGGCGCGATAGCGGAACCTCATCTGCACCTGGCCATCCGCCCCCGTCTGGTCTGGCTGCTGCTTGCCGGTCTGCAACATTCCGGTCTGCAACATTCCGGTCTGCAACATTCCGGTCTGCAACATTCCGGTCTGCTGTTGACCGTTCTGCTGCTGACTCTCGTACTGAAAGCATTCCCAACCCATGCGGAGGCACGGCCCCAGCCCGTGCGAAGCCATGAATCACTCATGGAAATCCCGGACATCAAGGCCATCACGAGCAGTGAAGCCCACATGTACGTACTCTCCGGCCGTGAAGGACTCGTGGTATTCAGGACCGGAACGGACGAACCTCAATGGCTTTATTCCTCTTCCGGCCTTGCCAATCGCGGTGACCGTTTAGTCACCGACATCCGGTTCTCCTACTTGTTCGGGCGCGACGGCAGACTTACCGTCATCGAACCAACTTCCGTGCTGGGCGTCTACTCATCCACCCGGCTTGCCGGTGATCCGAATGATCTGGTCCGGCTGGGTAACGAGCTGTTTCTGGCCGACGGAGAAGCCGGTCTGCTCAGGATTTCACTGGAAACGCCCGAATCGGTGGATCAAGACCCCGAAACCGTTTTTTCGCACAACAGGCCTGTCCTTTCACTGGCGCGTATCTCAAGCCAGCTTTTTGCCCTCGACGATCAGGCCCGGCTTTTCGTTTTTGAATTTGACGACGGGACACTCTCACAAAGCGGCAATTTCCAGCTTCCCCGCGCCGCCGCGCAATTGCACGCACCCGGCAACCGTCTCTACATGACCACCGAGAATGGCGCGGTCTACCGCATCCGGTCCGATGGCCGCTCAGACGAACTGTTCCGTATCAGCGAAGCCGTCAGGGACCTGAAACATTGGAACGACTATTACCTTATCCGCGGTGAAAGCAACCGCATCTGGATTGCCCGGCAGGGAATGCGCCCCACCCCGTTCCGCGAAGATCCATCCGCCGGCAATCACATCACCGTTTTCAAGGACCAGCTCTGGATCAGCGAGTACCGGCAGCTTGGCCGCTGGGTGGATGCCCGCCACCTGGCCGCCATGCAACCGGATCCGGACACCACCGACCCGGCCACCCCTTCGCTCACCCGTCCCGGGCGCTCTGCCGATGAGCCGCTGCGGGTTTCCGGCATCGAAAATCAGATTATTCCCTATCCACGCCCCCTGCTCATGTCGCTGTCACTCGACAGCGCCCATGACATCAGCACTGTCTCCTTCCAGCAGCGATCGCGAATCGATGCCATCCATATTCGTGGCAACGGTCTCTACTGGCAGCCATCGTCCGCGGATATAGGCACCCACGAAATATCCATCATAGCCAGCTCTCCGGATGGACAGGCCGACAGCACCTCGTTTACCGTTACGGTCCGCCCGTTCAACAGCCCGCCGCGTTTTTCACCCGTCCGTACCCTTTCGATCCCGGTGGATGAGGAGTTCACCATACCGATCCGGGCCACCGATCCCGATGGCAGCGACGCCAGCCTGATCCGTTACATCGGCGTGGATCTGCCTGATGGCGCCACCCTTGACGAGCAGAGCGGGCGGTTTCGCTGGACCCCGACGCGGCGGCAGACCGGCGAACACGATTTCCAGGTCATAGCCACCGATCAATTCGGTGCGGCATCCTCCATGAATGTGACCGTACAGGTAATTGACTTGAGCCGTGGCGAGTGACGCTGACCGCAATCTGCTGCTGGAGTGGTACCGGCGCGTGAGACGCGACCTGCCATGGCGCCGCTCCCGCGACCCGTACCGCATCTGGATCTCCGAGATCATGCTGCAGCAGACCCGGGTGGATCAGGCCCTGCCCTATTACGAACGGTTCACCACGCGCTTTCCGGATGTCACATCGCTGGCTCGGACCGACCTTGACGAAGTGCTCCGGCTGTGGGAAGGCCTCGGGTATTATTCACGGGCGCGAAACATGCACAAGGCCGCCAAACAGATCGTTGAAGTTCATAACGGGCGGTTTCCCGGTACCCATGATGAGGTACTCTCCCTGCAGGGAATCGGCCCCTACACCGCAGCCGCCATCATGAGCATCGCCTTCGATGAGCCCTGGCCTGTCGTGGATGGCAATGTGATCCGTGTCATCAGCCGGCTTTACGGTATCGGGGAGGATGTGCGGCTGTCCCTGACACAAAAGCAGATTGCGCGGCACGCAACGGCACTGCTGGACCGTTCCTCTCCCGGCGATTTCAACCAGGCGATGATGGAACTGGGTGCCACCGTATGCACGCCCAAAGCCCCGTCCTGTCCTTCCTGCCCGTTTCAGCTTCGTTGCCATGCGTACAGAAATGGCGCAACCGGCAAGTATCCCTTCAAATCGCCTGCCAAAAAGCGTCCGCATCATCAGATAGCCGTGGGGGTGGTCCGGGATGAGCGGGGTCGCTTACTAATCGCCCGCCGGCCCGACAACGCCATGCTGGGTGGGCTATGGGAGTTTCCCGGCGGCAAACAGGAAGATGACGAAGCTCTGCCGGATACCGTCCGGCGTGAACTGCGTGAAGAACTCGGCGTGGAGGTGGGAGTTGACCAGATGCCTTTCCAGACCGTGCGCCACGCCTACAGCCATTTCACCATTACCCTTCACGCTTTCCACGCTACGCTGGAACAAGGCTCCGCTCCGCCTGTGCCACAAAACGGTGAGCCGATACGGTGGGTGGCTGCGGATGAGCTTGTCGGATATGCCTTCCCAAAAGCCAATCGCAAAATCACCGAAACGCTCATGAGAGCCGGCAAATGACAGTCGAAAGAAAATATGTCAGAAACCAATGATGGAAACCGAAAATCATTACCGGTATTGAGCCCGCCGTGAAAGGCATGGAATCAGCAATGAAACAAAAACCAAAGCAACCCGTCAGGCGTAATAAAAACGCAAAAGTGGCCGGGACCGGGAAAAAAACCCGCCGGGATCAAAGTGCCGGGAGGATGGCTGGCAAGATGCATGGCAGGATGCCCAACAGGATGCTTTTGCCGATCCCTGATGATCAGCTTCCATCACTGCGACGGTTTCTCGATCCGGTCGTCCGGCTGGTGGAAGAGCCCGGATATATCGCTACCGATCCCGTCGCTTTCATGCACCGGTATGAAGGGACAGAGGACCGCAACCTGGCCGGGTTCCTGGCTGCGCTCATGGCCTGGGGACGCCGCGATATCGTGATGGCCAAGGTCGGAAATCTTCTTGAGCGCTTCGATACAAATCCAGCCGACTTCATCGGCAACCTTAGTGCCCGCGATGAACAGCGCCTGGAGGGATTCCGGCACCGTACCTTCACCGCTGATGACGTCCGATGGCTTCTCCGGTCGCTCTCGCGCATCCTTCTGCAGTACGGCAGCTTTGAGCAGTTCTGGTTGCACTGTTACAAGATGGCCGGTTCTGCCACCGCCAATCCCGCCGGCACTGCGGCGAGCCTTCCAGAAGGAGCGGCCAAAACGGTTGTCTCTGAATCCAATATGGATATTGCAGGGCTTTTCAGTGAATTCCACAACCGGTTCTTTGCCTTAATCCCGGACGCCCCTGTCAGGGTCCGGAAACATCTGGCAACGCCTGTAAAAAACAGCTCCTGCAAACGGCTCTGGCTCTATCTGCGCTGGACGCTTCGAAGAGATAGCTGCGTCGACCCCGGCACCATGTCATTCATGCCTGCCTCGGAGCTCATGATCCCGCTGGATGTGCATGTGGCCCGCTATTCCCGCCTGTTCGGACTTCTGACACGGGAGGCCAACGACTGGAAATCTGTCACGGAGCTGACCGAACGGTTGCGTCTGATGGACCCTGCCGATCCCGCCAAGTACGATTATGCGCTGTTCGGGCTGGGAATCCGCGACATCGCCATCCCCGATGAGTTCCTCATCAATCCATCCGGGTGATTTATTCACCGCATCAGCATGTCACTGTATGATTCGGCGACCATGTCACCTGCCGAAATGCCGAAGAGAGAGATGTAGTGGTCGCACTGCCGCCGAAGTTCATCCGGACCTATCGATCCGTCCGTTTCAATCGCTTCGATTTCCACAAATTCGCCGAGTGCATCCACCAGATCGATATGGAATTTTACGTTGTCCAGGAAATAGATCTCCCTTTTTTTGTCGACCACCACCAGCACTTCAAGGGCGTCGGAAAGAATCTTTTTCAGGTGATGGACGGATGATGGATCGGCTCCCTCCACCGGCTTGCACGCAAACAATGTGACACGCGATTCCCTGGGTCCGCCTTCATTGCTGCGCTGATAGTGGATCAAATTGTTTTCGATACGGCCCTCGCGCAATTTCAGCCGCCCGTTCGGAACACGGAAATAGGTATCGACCTGGTGATCCATCCCCCTGAAATCGGCTCCGAGTTCGGTGAGGATACGGCGAACATCAGATTGTCTGGTGGAACGGGCTTTTATTTCAATATTTCGTATGGACATGGTTCTTGCTGCATGATTTTTGTGCAGAACGTCGATACTGCATTTTCAGCACTGTACCGGCTTGGTTCTACTGGCCTTGTTGTCTCGGTCTTGTTGCGTGCGAGTGAGCGAGCGGACAGGGACGGTGTTTTTCGGCAGGTCCATGATGGTGATCAACTTGTTCTCTGCCATGTTCGTTTCATGCTTTTGTCATGATCTCTTCAAGGGCCGCATCAAAACGGGACTGAAGCTCTTCCAGTCTGGATGTGATTTCTGTCCAGTTGTTCCAGCCGCGCTCCAGGCGGCGTTCCAGTTCGCCGTGATTTTTAAGTGTGGATTGGGCATCACCGGACTCATAGAACGCGGGATCTGCCAGCTGCAGTTCGATATCAGACTTTTCTTTTTCCATCCGGTCGATATCGTCTTCCAGCTTTGCAAGCTTCTGCTTTAGCGGTTTCATTTCCCCGCTGAACCGGTTTCGCAGTTCGGCCTCCACCCGTTTCACCTCTTTGGATTTGGGTCCGCTGCCCGCGCTGTTGGAAGCATAAAGCGTTTGCCCCGAAGCGTTTGCCGCAACTTTGCCCGCAGCATTTATGGCTGCATTTGAGGCTGCTTTGCCGGCACCACTGGCAAGGCCGGCGGCGGAATTATCCGCAGAAGAAGGTGTCTTTTCCGCAGCCGCTCTCTGCTCGCGGTACTTCCACTCGTAGTAGCTGAAGTCCCCGGGATACTCGAACAGGCGGCCATTGCCGACCCGCCACACCTTGCTGGCAAATCCGCTCAGGAAGTAACGGTCGTGACTCACGGCAACAACCGTCCCCTGGTACTGTTCCAGCGCACGGAGCAGCACTTTTTTCGAGCGGATATCGAGGTGGTTGGTCGGTTCGTCCAGTATCAGCAGGTTGGCCGGTTCCAGAAGGCTTTTCGCAAGGGCAAGACGGCTCCGTTCCCCTCCGCTCAGCACACCCACTTTTTTGAACACATCGTCACCGGAAAAAAGGAACGCCCCAAGGATTCCGCGGATGCGGCTGCGTGCTTCGGAAGTTCTGGCCGACACTTCCATCTCCTCCAGTACACTCCGTTCCGATGCGAGCACATCGGCCAGATGCTGGGCAAAGAAGGTCATGACCACGTTGTGGCCGGGCACACGATCACCATCAAACGGCTCGGTCCCGTTGATGATACGGGCAAGTGTCGACTTGCCGGCGCCATTGGCCCCTACCAGAGCGATCTTGTCGCCTCTTTCGATGGCCAGGTCCTGGTTTTGCGTGAAGACCGGAACCGGCTCCTCCCGGTCGGACCGGTACGTCTTGTTCAGCCCCCGGATTTCCATGACCTGCACACCGCAGCGGGGCGGATCGGGAAACCGGAAATCGATGGAAGTGTTGTCCTCTTCCGGCATTTCGATTCGTTCCGTTTTCTCAAGCTGCTTTATCCTGCTCTGGACCTGCCGGGCCTTGGTCGCCTTGGCCCGGAATCTGTTAATGAAGCGTTCGGCCTGTTCCAGTTCCCGCTGCTGGTTTTCATACGCCTGTCTTTGTAGCTCAAGCTGTTGCTGATACTGCTTTTCATACGCGTCGTAGTTTCCCGTATAGAGTGACAACCGCCGGTTTTCCAGTGCGGCAATGTGGGTGACCATCCGGTTGAGGAACATCTGGTCGTGGCTCACGATCCATATGGCGCCGGGATAGCCGGGGAGGTAGCGTTCCAGCCAGTCGATGCTGTCGATATCCAGGTGGTTGGTGGGCTCATCCAGCAGCAGGATGTCCGGCGCCTCCAGCAGCAATTTGGCCAGCAGCGCACGCATCTGCCAGCCCCCGCTGAACGTATGCAGGGGTTCATCCAGCTCGTCCGATGAAAATCCGAGTCCCTTCAACGCCTCCTCCACTTTGGCCTGACGCTTGCCGCCATCCAGCATATCAAATCGGTTCTGCAAGGATTCCAGGCGTGCCAGCAATTGCGGATACTCCAAGTCCTCGTAGGAATCCAGTTTCGGGATCCTTGCGGTGATCTCTGCAATCTGACGCTCGAGATCATTGGCTTCGGCAAAGGCTTCCGATACCAGTGAGCGCACGGTCTGGTCCCTCGGGACTTCCAGCGACTCCTGCTGCAAATATCCGATGCGCGTTCCGGAAGCCCATTCGCATATTCCTTCATCGGGAGTGAGCACTCCTGTCATGATCCGCAACAACGTTGTTTTTCCTGAGCCATTCGGCCCGATGAGGCCGATCCGGTCCCCCTTCTTGAACGTCAAAGAAACCTTGTCAAAAAGACAGCGGTTTGAAATAAAAAATGTTATATTATGAAGTCTGTACATAAACGTTTTCTAAAACAACAAACTAATAGACAACTGATACCACATGCTCGGAGTAAAAGTTAAAGATAACGAAAGCATCGATCGTGCCATAAACCGTTTCAAGAAAATGATGACCCGCTCACGTATTCTTATGGAATATAAAGAGCGTCAGCAGTTTCTGAAGCCATCGGAGCTTCGTCGTGAAGCCCACAAAAAAAGTGTCCGCGAAGAGCGCAAGCGCCGCCGCGACGAGTGGAGATAATTCCGGATTCATCCGGCAGTCCGGGGCCGCACAGCAACGGGGTGTAATCAACCGGGCTTGGAAACAGCAAATCAAACCTGAAAGTGGTTTCATCCGGTTTTTTTGCAACCTATCCATCCAGGCCGGTTGTCTTGAGAGCGTCGTTTATGCTCGAAACGGTGCTGATCTTTATTTCTTGTCCGCCTTCCTTGAAGCCCTTCGGCACTATCGCATGCCGGAAACCCATGGCTTCCGCTTCTTCCAGTCTTCTGTCCAGCTGAGCCACTCTGCGTATTTCCGCACCGAGTCCCACTTCCCCGATCATCACGACCGGTTCACCCGATGCCTTTCCTGAGAGTGAAGAAACAAGGGCAGCGGCCACACCAAGGTCGCATGCTGTTTCCGTGAGTTTCAGCCCGCCGGCCACATTAAGGAAAACATCGTGCTGCCCGAATTGCCAGCCGCACCGTTTCTCCAGCACCGCCAGCAGAAGCGAGAGCCGCCGGTGATCGAAACCCGATGCCGTCCGCTGCGGCATGCCATAGGATGTGGGCGTCACCAGGGCCTGGATTTCAATCAGCAACGGCCGGGTTCCTTCCATGGAGCACACAACGGCGTTGCCGCTAACAGCCGGATTAAATTCGGAAAGGAAAAGTTCAGACGGATTTGCCACTTCGCGCAGGCCGCCGCTGTCCATTTCAAAAATTCCAACTTCCTGGGCCGGGCCAAAACGGTTTTTCAGGGTTCGCAGGATCCGGTGGTGGGACTGCTTGTCCCCTTCGAATTGAAGGACCGTGTCCACCATATGTTCGAGGATGCGGGGACCGGCGAGATCGCCGTCCTTGGTGACGTGTCCGATGGCGATTACCGTGATATTCTCCTGTTTCGCCAGCTGCATCAGTAATGCGGCACACTCCCGTATCTGGGCCGTGGTTCCCGGCATGCTCTGCAATGTGCTGTTGTACACGGTCTGGATGGAGTCGATGATCAGTATCCCGGGTTTTTCATGGCGGGCAGCTTCTATGACCTGCATGATCTCCGTTTCCGTGTAGAGATACAGGTGATCCGGACGGACCTCAAGCCGGTGGGCGCGCTGCCTGATCTGTGCCAGCGACTCCTCTCCGGAGACATAGAGCGTCTTTTGTCCCGAAAGGAGCGAAGCCCATTGGAGGGCAAGCGTGCTTTTTCCGATACCCGGATCTCCGCCCAGCAGGATGAACGAACCGGGCATCATGCCTCCACCCAGCACCCGATCCAGTTCACCCATTCCGGTTACGGTACGGTCTGCCTCAGAAACGGGGATTTCATCGAGTGTCACCGGTTTCATTGCCGTCTTGCCCGTTGCCGGAAGCCGTGCCTTGTGCGTTTTCTGCCCGTCATTCTCAGGAATATGGAACTCTTCAAGGGTATTCCACCGGGAACAGGAGCCGCAGGCGCCAAGCCATTGCGACGACTCCCATCCACAATTGGAACAGACATAGCGGGTACGTTTTTTACGGGACATGGGTCAATCCTTTTTCTTATCGCTGGCCTTACTGACAACCCTTGCGTTGACATACCAGCTCATGGCCATAAGTCCCGCCCCGACAACCAGGTAGAAACTGATCAGCCGCCACATGAACACGGCGATCCCCAGGAACTCGCGGCGCGGCATAAGCGGGCCCTGGAAGAGGGCATACAGACCTTCGAGACCGCCGCTGCCGCCGGGAGTAGGCATGAACATGCCCGCCAGCGTCATGGCCATCCCCCTGAGGAATGAGAGGAGGACGTCGGCCGGGACGAAGCTGAGAATGACTATGGCAGGAAGCCAGACTTTGGCCAGCCAGGCCAGCGTAGAGAGGGCAAACGCATTTACAACGAAGGACCGCGGTTTTTTCCTTAGTTCGTGGGAGTAGGATTCAAGGACTTCGGCTTCCCGCGCAACCTTGTAGCGGTATTTTCTGAGAAAAGGCAGGCTGAACACATAATTGACCGTGCGCTTGAGGATATAGGGATTCCGGAACACCCCATAGGTCAGAAAAAGTGCATAGGCCAGCAGCAGGATGTAGATCAGGGCCATGGCACCGTGTCCCACCCATCCTGCATTTTCGGGCACAACGGGGAGGAAAAACCCGAGGATCATGAGCATGGGGATGACAAACACCAGGATGAGCTGATCCAGCATGATCGCGTAGATCACGATGGCACTGGATTGTCCCAGGGAAAGCTTTTCCCGCGTCATTACATATGTGGCCATGGGTCCGCCCCCAATGGTTGACGGGGTGACCGACGACGTGAACTCCCAGCACAATACTACGCGAAGTGAGGCCATCCAATTGAGACGGCTTTCGGAGAGATAACGGATCTTGGCACTGAGAAACCAGATGCGCAAGCCGACGACAAACAATGCGATAAACAGCCCCGGAGTTCGATTCCAATAGAGCCGGTCGAACAGCCCCGGCGAATAGGTCCAGTAAATCAGCAGCCCCATACTGGTCAGACTGAGCAGTATCGACAACACCAGGTATTTGCCGGATATCTCTGGTGAGGACCTCCCCTTTGCCGGCTCAAAACCGGAGACCTGGTCTTTTGTGATATGTTTCTTTTCGAATGACAAAGAGTTTGATATCAGCGTTGGCGTTTATCCGGAAAGAATGATTGGGGACGGATTGCTGCAGCGAAAATCTGAATGCGTTGAAATAAAAAAAGGGCCCTGCATCCGGTATCCGTAAACACGGGATAAGATACAAGGCCCAAAATTACGTTAATTTTCTGATTTCGTTATCAAAAAATTACGCGATCACGCAATGGTGATATCCTCATCAAGATATACATCCTGGATGACGTTCAGCAGCTTCACACCTTCGGCCATCGGCCGCTGGAATGCCTTCCGTCCGCTGATCAGTCCCATTCCACCGGCACGTTTGTTTACTACGGCCGTCTTTGCAGCGTCGACGAAATCGTTCTCGCCTGAAGCTCCGCCCGAGTTGATCAGACCGGAACGACCCATATAGCAGTTGGCTACCTGATAGCGCGTCATGTCAATCGGATGATCACTGGTCAGTTCGGTGTACATACGCTCATCCAGTTTTCCATAAGAGGAATCACCGGCATTCAGCGCCTTATAGCCACCGTTGACTTCCGGAAGCTTCTGCTTGATGATATCGGCCTGGATGGTCACGCCAAGGTGGTTGGCCTGTCCGGTAAGATCGGCTGCCACGTGATAATCCGTCCCGTCGATCTTGAACGCGTTGTTGCGGGTGTAGCACCACAGGATGGTCGCCATGCCCAGTTCGTGGGCGTACGCAAACGCCTCGGCCACTTCTATGATCTGGCGGGATGCGTTGTCGGATCCGAAGTAGATGGTCGCACCCACAGCAGCCGCACCCATGTTGTAGGCATCATCGATCGTACCGAACATGATCTGGTCGAACTGATTCGGGTAGGTAAGCAGCTCGTTATGGTTGATCTTCACGATAAAAGGGATTTTGTGCGCATACTTTCTTGAAACGGCACCAAGGACACCAAATGTGGAAGCTACGGCGTTGCAACCGCCCTCATAGGCTAACTTTACGATATTCTCCGGGTCAAAATAGATGGGATTTTTGGCAAACGAAGCACCACCCGAATGCTCAATGCCCTGATCCACCGGCAAAATCGAGAGATAACCGGTTCCACCGAGCCGGCCGTTGTCAAAAAGACGCTGCAGATTGGCAAGCACCCTGTTGCTGCGGTTTGAATGGCTCCACACGGTGTCGACAAAGTCACTCCCCGGGACGTGCAGTTGATCTTTCGAAATGGTTTTACACTCGTGATTAAGCAGACTATCCGCCTCATCACCAAGCAACTCATAGATGTTTTTGGTTGCTACTGACATATGTATACCTCCTAACTCGTATTTTTGAATGTATTCCAAACAGAATGCAGTTGTTATCTGCATGTTTTATAGTGTATTGCATACACCTGATTCTATTAAATCCTATATCAGTATAATATAACGAATATAGTGTGAAATCTCTATTAAGAATCCCGAAAAGCCCCGGGAGCGCCCTACTTTTTTTCCTGAAAAATCCGTATTTTAAGACTCTTTAGTGGGAATACCCGCTATCCAAACCGCTGTCGTACAGCAGACCCAGTCATTCTATCCGGAGATTGAATTGTGATCAGCAAACCCTACCATCCTGCATCAGGTGCGCCTGCCGCTTCCGGGCGGATTGACCCCCGTCTGCCGGTACTTATTCCGGGCAGCAGATGTGTCGTACTCGCCCCCATGGAAGATGTAAGCGACTCTCCGTTCCGCCAGATGTGCCGTGAGCAGGGCGCTGACGTGGTTTACACGGAATTCATCAGTTCCGAAGCCATCATACGTGACTCCGACGCCTCAAAGCACAAAATGGCTTTTGAGGAATCGGAACGGCCGCTTGGCATACAGATTTTCGGCGGACGTGAGGAAGCCATGCATGGAGCTGCCAAAATCGCCGAGGCCAGCAATCCGGATCTGGTAGATATCAATTTTGGATGTCCCGTTTACAAAGTGGTCAAAAAGAATGCCGGTTCGGCCTGTTTGAGAGATATCGGCATGATGGAACGGATGGCCGGGACGGTGGTGGACGCCACGTCGCTTCCCGTGACCGTCAAAACACGGCTGGGATGGGATGACAACACCATCCGCATTCGGGAAGTGGCGCTCATGCTGCAGTCCGCCGGCGTCAAAGCGCTCACTGTCCATGCCCGCACCCGCAGCCAGGGCTACAAGGGAGAGGCGCGCTGGGAGTATTTCAAATACCTCAAGGATACTCCCGGCCTTCATATTCCCCTCATTGCCAACGGCGACATCACCACCCCGGAACATGCGCGCCACCTGTTTGAAGAGAGCGGGGTGGACGGCATCATGATCGGGCGTGCTGCCATCGGGAACCCGTGGATATTCCGCGATATCCATCACTACCTGGACACCGGTGAACTGCTGCCCGCACCAACGATCGAAGAACGCATGCAGATGTGCGCCCGGCAGTTGCGTGCTTCCGTAGAACATCACGGAGAGCGTTTCGGGGTAATCATGATGAAAAAGCACTACGGCAACTACATCAAGGGCATCCGAAATGGCAAGTATCTGCGGATGGAAATCATGGAGAAAGAGCGGATGGAGGATATCCTGGAGCTGCTGCTCAATTTCCGTGAGGAACCGGAAACACGGATAGCCGTGTAACTGTGTTTCAAAACGGCTGAACTAAAGCTGCAGCCGATCCGTGTGGATCCATGGCTGGAGCGCCCAGGGCATCACCACGGAACCGTCCTGCTGCTGATGCGTTTCCAGGAATGCCGCCATGACCCTTGGCAGGGCGAGCCCGCTGCCATTCAGCGTATGCACTATCTCGGTTTTCCCGTCGTCCTTTTTGTGCCGGATCATCATACGCCTGGCCTGATAGTCCTCGAAGTTTGAACAGGAACTAACTTCCAGCCATTTTTTCTGACCGGGACTCCATACCTCCAGATCGTACTTTTTGCTCTGTGTGAATCCCATGTCAGCTGTGCCCATCAGCAGGGTCCGGTACGGAAGCTCCAGGGCTTCCAGCAACTCCTCGGCATCGCGTCTGAGTGACTCCAGCTCTTCGTACGAGGTATCGGGACGGACCAGTTTTACCAGCTCGACCTTGTCAAACTGGTGCAAGCGGTTCAGCCCACGCACTTCGCTGCCGTGCGACCCCGCCTCCCTGCGCCAGCAGGGCGTGCAGCAGACATAGCGTAGCGGCAGCACATCGGTCTTCAGAACCTCATCCCGATGGAAATTGGTCACCGGCACCTCTGCAGTGGGTATGGCGAAATATCCGTCGCGGGGAATCACATACATCATATCCTCCTTGTCGGGGATCTGGCCGGTGCCACGTGCCGAGTGCTCATTCACAAAATAGGGTGCCATCATCTCCACGTATCCCTTTTCAACGGCCTTGTCGATGAAAAACTGGATCAGTGCCCGCTGAAGGCGTGCGGCCGGGCCGATATAGAACGGAAATCCTGCCGACGTGACCTTTGCCCCACGCTCAAAATCTATCCATCCGCCATCGGAAACCAGATCCCAGTGAGGCTTGTACCGGTCATCATCCGTCTCATGGGGCGTCCCCCAGGTATGCACCACTTCATTCCCTGACGGATCTTTTGTAACCGGAACCGAACCATGGGCGATATTCGGTATCTTCAACAACAGATCATCCCGCTTCCCGAGCAGTGCACGTACCTGCTCCTCCAGCTGTTTGACTTCCTGCTTCATCTCACCCGTTTCACGGATCACGTTCCTGGCCTCTTCTTTCTTGCCCTGACCCATCAATACGCCGACCTGTTTGGCGCGGGTATTGCTTTCATTCCTAAGCTGATCGAGCTGGTGGACCGTCTTTCGCCACTGCTCATCCATCTCAAGCACCTGGTCCACAAGATCTGTCTCCTTTTCACCTTTGGCTTTCATGGCCTGTTTGACCTTGTCAGGATGCTGGCGGATTCGTTGGATTTCTAACATGTCACAAATATTTCATAAATAAGTCGTATTCTTTTGTCGCCAAAGATACGACATAACCTGTTCAAGAGGAACCTGTCAGATTGCTTTTGCCCGGCTGGCCGGTCATCGTTTCAAGAGATCCCGGCTGCCGTTTTAGAAAAGCCTGCTGCCCCTTGATTACCTAATTTTTTTAGGTTACCTTTTGAAAACCTCACAACTTGTTTAGAAACACATAGGACAAACGGACAATGCATCAACTGGATGATATAGATATTGCCATTCTCAAGCACCTGCAGCAAAACGGTCGCGCGCAAAGGAACAAACTGGCAAAAATTGTAAACCTGTCTGTTCCGTCGGTATCGGAACGGATGCGCAAACTTGAAGAAAAAAAGCTCATTGACGGATATCACGCCGTGTTGAACCCGAAAAAGTTCAACTTTGACATCGTGGCGTTCATCTTTGTCGAAATCGACAATTCAAGCTTTCATGCCTATTTTGTCGATCAGGCCATTCTTGAACCTGAGATCCAGGAATGTCACTCCATCACGGGGGACGGATCCCACATCCTCAAGATCACTACAAAAAACACGGAATCCCTGGAAAAGCTGCTGTCCCGCATCCAGTCATGGGAAGGTGTGAAAAAAACAAGATCCAATATTGTACTCTCCTCGTTCAAGCAAACGCGGGAGATACCACTGGAATCTGACCGGGTACCGCCCAAAGCCTGATCCTTTTCATGTACAACTCATTCCGGATACCGGCGGGGCTGCTGCTCACCTTCATTCTGCTGTTCCATCCGTTTCATGAAGCCCAGGCCAGCCGACCCTTTGGCCTTGTCTACCAGGAGTCCGGGACCGGCCAACTGACGGCTGATGAGATTGCCTTCCTTGAACAGGCGGGTATCCACTGGTTGCTGGTGGAAGAAATCCTGAGCGGAGAGCAACGGCGATTGCTGCACCAGACCGGTTTCTCCGTCATGGTCATGGTACCTGAATACTTTCCTATCCCCTATCGGCTGAACAGGGAGAAACACCGGTATTGGCAGCGCAGTGATTCCCTGATGTCTTTCTACAGGGATGACGGCTCCGTTAAAGGTTTTGGCCTCTTTGCGTATGGAAAATGGCAGAATGGGACCCTGCCCGAAAGGCTGGCGCTGCTGGCCGAACCCTACCGGGAAAGCCGCCGGCTTTTCACACTGGACACCCGTCCTCTGTCGGGACAGATGCTGTATCCTTTTGACAGTGTCATATTGATGACCCGCAGCGCCTCCCAGCTTTCGGCTCAGCTGAAACAGAATCCCTCTCTTGCCGGTGTCTTGTATGCTCCGGAAGACCCCGGGCTGGACCTGCGTGATTTGCAAAATATCCTGCAATTACTGAATCGGTACGGGGAAACTCCCGTTTACTTCTACAGAGACTGGTTTGCAGCCAACAGCTCAATGAACGGCGCCGCTCCTGCGCATGACCTGGCACGTGTAACACGCCTCTACCACCAGGTCCCTGATGCCCGTATCGCCAATCCCCCGCCTGACCAGTCTGATTACAAGGTGAATACGGCCATGCTTCTGCTCTTTTTTTTCTGGGTACTGTATGCGGCGTACTTTCGGGTCAACCCCATGTACCGCAAGTCCCTTAGCCGTTTCTTCCTGAATTATGACTTCTTCGTGTATGATGTGCTCATGAGAAGGATCCGCTTTGCCGGTGACGCCGTTGCTGTATTCCTGATATCATGTTTTGCAGCGGGCATCATGGGATTTTCCATTGCCGACATCTACCTGGATCCCGTCGCCAGGCAGGCCCTGCTTCAGTATACCCCTGTTGTTTCTTCCCAATGGAGTCATCCAGCAGTTTTTTTCATGCTTTTTTTCCTGGTCATGGCCGTCATTCTGTCGGTTCAGATCTTCTGGGTTCAAATTGCCAACAGCCAGCATGCTCACACGTCCCAGGTTGCCACATTCATGCTGTGGCCGCAGCATCTGAATATGGTTGTGGTAACTGCGGGAGTCATTATTTTCCGTTCACTCCCCTTCGCTCTCACCGCGATCATCATGGCAGGCATCTTCCTGGCCATAACCGCCATCAGTTTCTTTACAACCGCGTACAACATGCGGCGGATTCACCCAACATCCCCGCTCTATATGACGACCACCTATGTCCTGTATATTCTGGTATCCACATCGGTTGTATCATGGCTGATTTTCGGCATGGATTTACTCAAGGCCTGGGAGCTTGCCGTCTCCCTGACGTCTATGCAGTTCTGAAACCTTCGGTTATTTTCCATCGGTCACCGGTCATTGGTAATCGGTAATCGGTCATCGGTCGCACCCGGCATCCAGACTCTGATCTAAGAGATTCGATCTACCCGATCCCTCTCCTCATACGTGCCACTGGAATGTTGAGCTGTTCCCTGTATTTGCTGATGGTACGCCGGGCGACCGGGTATCCCTTTCCGGCCAGTTCGTCGGCAAGGGCCTGATCGCTGAGCGGATTCATTTTGTCCTCTTTGCTCACGAGATCAAGCAGGATATTCTTTATTTCCCGGTTGGATACGGACTCACCCGTATCGGTTTCCAAACCTTCGGAAAAAAAGTATTTAAGCTCAAATACACCAAACGGAGTCTGGACAAATTTGCCGTTTACTACCCGCGAAACCGTGGAAATATCCATCCCGATACGTTCCGCCACATCTTTCAGGATCATGGGACGAATGCCTTTGCCGGTCCGGAAAAAATCCTCCTGCAATGCCACTATGGTTTCCATGACGGACATAAGCGTGTTTTTACGCTGCTGTATGCTGTCAATGAACCAGCGGGCAGCATCCATTTTTTCCCTTATGAACTGCCGGGTTTCCTCATCACCGTTCCTGCTGCTATTTTTATCCATGGATTCCCACAATTCCTTGTAGTGACGGGATACCCGTACACTCGGAACGTTCCGGTGGTGCATCCTGATCACAAAATCGCCCGTTTCACCATCTGATTCTTCCACGGACTCCTCGAAGTAGACTTCGAAATCGGGAATAATGAACTGATCCGGATTCAGGTACTCTTCAGACTCACCGGGTTTCGGATCCAGAAGCTTGATGACCTGGTCGGCCTCACGAAGCTGCTTTTCACTGATATTGAGCTTCCTGAGAATTTTGTCATAATGCTTTTTCTTGTAGTACGGCCATGATGTTTCAAGTATTTCCATGGCAAGCTGCCTGGCAGGTTTTCTGGAATCCGTGACCTCAAGTTGCACCAGCAGACACTCCCTGAGATTCCTGGCAGCGATTCCCGGCGGATCCAGCCGCTGGATCTGGTGAAGCACAACCTCAGCTTCCTGATTGGTTACCAGAACACCTTCGCTGAATGCAACTGAATCAATGATAGCGTCAAGCTCTCTCCTCAGGTAACCATCAGGGTCAATGGAGCCGATAATTTCAGCAGCGATTTTCTGTTGTTTATCGTCCAGGTCCAGCAGCTCGACCTGCTGTTCCAGCCTCTCCATGAATCCGGTTTTATAAGGCTTGGGCATATCCTTCCATTCGTCCTGGTCGCTCCGGTAGCCAGGCATAAACTCATTGTCATCATCCTGGAAATAAGAATCCCAGTCAATTTCATGGCTGTCATCGACAGATTCCTGATCTTCCGGTCCGTCGCTGTCGGATTGTTCGGAAGATGTTTCATCGGGATCCATTATCTGTTCGGTATCATCAGATACCAAATCATCCTCATCCACTGTTGCATCTTCATCCAGTTCCAGAACGGGATTTGCTTCAATTTCCTGCTTGACCCGCTGTTCAAGCTGCAAGGTGGGCAACTGCAGCAGCTTGATGTACTGAATCTGCTGCGGCGACAATCTCTGTTGCAGTGTCTGACTTTGCCGGACGGATTGAGACTGCCGGATCATATTTCCACACCCGTTTTCATCCTTATTTCTTCGCAGGCACTCAGAAATTCAGCATACCATTGGGCTCCGTAAGCCCTGATAAATGCCTCCCTGAGGAAATCCGAGAGGTATATGCCTTCGGCTCCCCCTCGTTCACAAGCAGGCCCGCATAATGACGGAACGTACTCCAGATTCAGATATTCCATGTTTCCGGCTTTCAGGACCCTCACCGGGAAAAGATGGCAGCTGAGTGGTTTTATCCATTCGAAACGCCCCTCCAGCCAGGCTTTTTGAATGCCGCATATGGCAACATCATTTTTGTCGTAAGTGACAAATACGCACTCCTTGCCATCCGTGCAATTGAGCTCTGGCGCCCTGTAGCCGTTGCGTATCAGGCCCTCGGCCTTCACAACCTCCCTGGCTCTTGGACGAAGCTCATCCTTGAGAACTTTCCAGGCCTTGTTCAGCACCGGAAGTTCATTTTGAGTGACAGGGGCCCCGGCGTCGCCTACCACACAGCATCCACCCTTGCATCGGAAGAGGTCACATGCAAAGCGGAATGTTGCGATGTCATCGGAAATAACAGTGTGTTGTACCTGAAACATGAATTACTCCTCGGAACCCGGATATCTGAATATTTATTGAAGCAGGGCTNTATAATATGCAAAAATGTCGAGTGTCTCATAATCTGCTGAGCGTGAATTTTTTTCCGGGTACTTGAACGACGATACCATCCAGCTCAAGCTTAAGCAACAGGGTGAGCAGTGCATGGGAAGCGATCCCTGCTTTCCGTGAAATTTCGTCAATGTGCCACTCCTTATCGAAAAGCAGTCGCAAAACGGCCTTTTCTGATGGATCTGTTTCCGCGTTTTCAAGCCGCTCCCGGATACGCATCCGGTGTGCCGGCATGTTCTCCCCGCTTTCACTGCCCGTCAAATCAAGACGCATGTTCAAAGGCAACTCGGAAACAATATCATCTGCATTACAAACCAGCTTCCCCCACCCCCGCTGGATTATCCTGTTGCATCCCTCCCCGCGTTCATTCCAAACGCCGTGCGGCACGGCAAACACCTCCCTTCCCTGATCCAGGGCTGCACTGGCTGTGATCATGCTGCCACCGCTTACACCGGTTTCGGTTACAAGCACGCCAACGGACATGCCGCTTACGATCCTGTTACGCGCAGGAAAATGGTGCGGTTCGGGTTTTGTCCCCGGCGGATGTTCACTAATCAGAACGCCACCGCTTTTCATGATGTCGAATGCCAGCGATCTGTTCCCGGCAGGATATATCCGATCGAGACCGCACGCCATAACCGCAACAGTACAGCGTTTGTTTCTCAGTGCCTCCAGATGAGCCAGCGTGTCTACGCCATGAGCGAGGCCGCTAACAATTCCCGCCTGCGTTTTCTGTATAAGACTTCTTGTCAGGCTGATGGTCACGTCCCTTCCGTCACGGGTCGGCTTGCGGGTGCCAACGACAGCAACGAAGTCCCTTTGAAGCGCCTCCGTGTTGCCTCTGGTCCACAGGACGGCGGGCGGATCATAAATATGCGGCAAACGTCCGGGATAGCATTCATCATACGGCGTGAGCAGCACCATTCCCTGTTTTTTTGTCAACTTCAGCAGTCGGTCGACTTCTTCCCACGCTGAAAAGCCCCTTATGGACCTGGCTACTTTGGCACCTATGGATGCCACAGCCGACAGCGAAGCCCAGTCGGCCGAAAATACAGACATGGGATCCTCAAAATGCTCAAATAACCGGCGTATCCTGCCGCCGCCAATGGACGGTATCATGGACAGCGCCAGACTGGCCCTGACATAATCCTCTCTTGTACCCATATTATCTTCTTATCGCCTCTGCTTGAATGTCTCCACAAGCTCGCAGAGACCGTGATTGCAACAGTTACTCCCTTTTGTGAAGCATCTCCCAGATCCGCTCCTTCAGATCATCCAGCCCGTACCCGGTCACAGCCGATACGGGTACATACCTCACATCGAGATCAGGTTGTTCGTCCAGCGTGTATTCCGGAAAAAGATCAAGATGGGTAATGGCAACAAGCCTTGGTTTGTCCATCAGGTCTTTTCTGTAGGCACGCAATTCGTCACAAAGGATGCGGTACTCTTCCGAAATATCGCTCATGCCGTTGATGACAAACAGCAAAACCCTGTTCCTTTCTATGTGTCGTAAAAACTGAAGCCCGAGTCCCTTGCCTTCATGGGCCTTTTCAATGATCCCCGGTATGTCCGCCATAACAAAACTTCGATGATCAGCCATCTGAACCACCCCAAGGTTGGGTTCCAGGGTAGTAAACGGATAATCCGCAATTTTGGGCCGTGCCGCGGAGAGTGACGACAGCAGGGTGCTCTTCCCTGCATTTGGAAAGCCGACCAAACCGACTTCCGCGATGAGCTTCAACTCAATTTCCACAACGATCTCTTCACCGGGCTCGCCGGGTTGCGCGTAATGCGGAGTCTGATTCGTAGCTGTTTTGAAGTGCGTATTTCCCAGCCCGCCCTTGCCTCCCCGGGCAAGAACCAGTTTTTCCCCGTGACGGACGACCTCTCCGATGACACGGCGCGTTTCGCTTTCGTATGCTACGGTCCCAAGCGGCACCCGCAACACGATATCTTCCCCTTTTTTGCCTGTTTTCTGGGAAGAACCGCCTGGCTGCCCTTTCTTTGCTTTCAAAAACTTCTTGTAGCGCAGATCCAGGAGGGTGTTCATATGACTGTCACCTTCAAGCAGGATACTGCCCCCGTCACCACCGTCGCCCCCGTCGGGCCCTCCCCTCGGCACATACTTTTCCCTTCGGAAATGTGCCATTCCGGACCCGCCGTTACCGGCTTTCAAATACAGTTTCGCGTAGTCAGCAAATCTCATATTATCATCTCCACCCTTCGCATTGCCATAATCGACTAACAATAATAACCAAAAGCGGACTGTCAATCAGTATGATTTTACTACTTTTCCGTGCGTAATGGAGCCCTTTTGTGATCATGAACCGGTAAAACCGCTGTTCCGGTGATGCACCGGACAGCAGGCAGCTGGCACCAGGTATCATTGCGTGCTTGCCCAAGGCATGGCTGACCGTACAGGCAGAGAGGAAAAAACGGCGTCAGTCCTCAAATTTGTGCAGCAGGATTTTGAGCAACCGTGAAAGGCGGTTCTTCATTTTGTTGCGGGAAACGATGAAATCAAGGAAACCGTGCTCAAGAAGGTACTCAGATGTCTGAAATCCCTCCGGGAGATCCCGGCCTATCGTCTGGCGAATGACCCGGGGTCCCGCAAAACCGATCAGCGCTCCCGGTTCAGCCACATTGAAATCGCCCAGCATCGCAAAACTGGCGGTCACACCTCCGGTGGTCGGATTGGTCATCACCGAGATATAGGGAACGCCGGCCTCATGAAGAAGGGCCAGCTTGGCAGAGGTTTTCGCCATCTGCATGAGACTCAGCACGCTTTCCATCATCCGGGCACCACCCGACTGGGAAATAATGATCAGCGGGATTTTTTGCTCCCTGGCATAATCGATAGCAATTCCGATCCGCTCGCCAACTACCGAACCCATGCTGCCGCCGATGAAACGGAAATCCATGCACGCCAAAACAATATCCAGACTCCGCATTTTTCCTGTGGCAACTTTCACGGCATCGGAAAGACCGGTTTTTTTCTGGGTATCAGCAAGACGTGACTTATAGGTCTTGCGATCCGTGAAGGACAGAGGATCCACCGGGCGGATGTGACCACCCATTTCGGTAAATTTGCCCTCATCAAAAAGCAGATGGAAATAATCATCGCTTCCGATCGGAAAGTGATACCCGCTTACAGGGTCTACCCAGCTGTTTTCCTCCAGTTCACGGCGATGAATGGTTTCACCTGTCGTCGGTACCTTTACCCAAATCCCTTCCGGCATTTCCTTGGGCGACTTGGTAACAATTTTCAGATCTTTGCGTTCAAACCAACTCATAACAGTATGCTTATACCATGTTTACGGAACCGCCTGACGATTTCTTACAGTCCGGTGTAATAATAAGGCTCAAAACGTTCCGGTGCGACTTTTTTTATCAGTTTATGCAGCTGCGCCCCGGGAAATCGGCCGAGGGCGGCGAGTATATTGGAAGCATTGACTACATCCTGCGAGGATAAAACGGGCATTTTGACCGTTCTTTGCAGGGTCCCGGAAGTAATCTCTTTCAGGCGCTCCACCCCGGTTCCCACCACAAGCCGACCCGATTTCCACCGCTCCAGGATTTCTTCCAGTTCACGCACTTCCACATCCGATTCCGGCTCCATCCCTTCCTTCAGAAAGGTCCAGGACTGGTGGTACAAATGGTTGCGCCGCGCATCAATGACCGCATCGCACCCTGCCACGTGCAGAAAACCATCGCCGGGAACTTCAGCCCGGTTTTTGTGGATATGCGAGGCTTCGGCCAGCACATTATCCGCTGCAGGGCCGGCATCGGCTTGACGCATGGCATGCATGGCGTACATGGCGCCAAGGGCAATGGCGCCGAGCGTCCGGCATGCATAAAGCGGAACGTCCGTCTGAAAAAGCAATCCCTTGACCGCGCTGCTTGCCACTCTCAGCCCGGTGTAGGAACCCGGTCCGGCACTGACAATTACGGCCCCGAGGTCATTCACGGCCAGCTTTTCTCGCGCAAGCAGGCGGTCAATGAAGACAAAGGTCTGCTCAGAGTGCACCCCTTTGCCCTCTGCACGCAACTCATGCACCGTGCCATCCGGGAGCCGAAGTGCCACGGAGCATACCGGAGTAGCCGTTTCTACGGAGAGTACCGGTTTTTCAGTGAATGGAACGTATTCCGTATCAGTATTGCCGTCCATAAGTCTCAAAACAGTGCAGGTACCAGCTGCGAGGCTGCCGCTGACACCAACCAGCCTCGCGTCAGGATACATTATCTTTATCAGGCTAAGTATCAGCCTGCGACATGATATTTGCGTGTCTTTTCAAATATATCGCTGGCAAAGCATAATAAAAAATACAGGACGGGTGGATGGGTACCGTGGCAAAAAAAAACACGGCTTGCTATTCGTAACGCAGCGATTCCACCGGATTGACGAGTGCTGCCCTGCGTGCGGGGAAAACCCCAGCCGCCAATCCAATCATGGTCAGCACACCGGTAGTCATGATCATGGCATCGGCCGAGAGCACCGGGTTGCCCAGAAAATCTGCCACGCCCCCCTCAAGTCCAAGACCCTGCACACCCGTGACAATCCCCGCTGCAATCAGTACGCCGATGGAACCGCCAATCATGCAGATAAAAAGTGCTTCGAATATGAACTGGGATATGATGTGCCTGTTTTGGGCACCTATGGCTTTTTTGACACCGATCTCCCGCGTGCGCTCCTTGACGACCACATACATGATGTTGGCTACCCCTACCCCGGCAATGAGCAGCGTAAAGAAACCGACTGAAAAGAGGAATATTTTGATGCCGAGCCCAATTTGCGCCTGAATCCGTTCCGCCTCAATAAAATCCCAGACATTGATGGCCTGCTTGTCATCCGGATGAAACCGGTATTTGCGTGCCATGATCTCCCGGACCTGATGCTCAATCCGTTTCTGATATTCGGGATTGGCGGGACGGATCAGCAAGCTCCCCAGGAAGGCATGATTATATGTTTGCCGGAACGTGGAATGGGGTATGACCGCCCTTCGGGAATCCGGTCCGTTGCTCATGGCCATCTGCATTTTTTCCTGCATCACTCCCACCACCGTATAGGGATTGTTGTCGATCATGAGCCGGTTTCCAATGGCATTTCCGTTGGGGAAAAGCTGTTTTGCCACGGCTGGACCCAGAAACACCACGCGGCGCTGTTCCGCAACATCACGGGCATTGAGGAAACGCCCGCCCGCCACCGGATACATCGAACGCATATCCTCAAAAGGCACATCCACCCCTTCCATATAGGTATTGGTCGTGGCATAATCCGATTTGAGGCTCACGCTGCGCCCGTACTGGGCCGAAATGGATTCAATCTGCGGTATGGACCGGCGAAACAGATCCACATCCTCTTCGGCAAACCGAATGCGCCGGCCGGCATCCAGCCCCTCAAAAGACTGGCTGGTCTGGCCGCCGTAAAACACCATGATCTGGTTGCCGCCACCCCGGAGCCCCGAAAGCAGCTGCCTGTTAAGCCCCTCACCAAATGCAAGCAGCGCGATAACGGCAATGGTACCCCAGCAGATGGCTATTATGGTCAGACTGGTACGGAGCTTCTGCTTTCGCAGGTCCTGCATGAATTCTTTGATCAGGTTAATCCACATGGCGGGTACGGAGATTTAGGGTTATTTGAGACACTCAATCACGTTGAGACGGGATGCGCGATATGCCGGCATCCATCCTGCCGCGAGGCCTATGGCAGCCAGGACGAAGAATGCTACCAGGCCAACAACCGGGGTAAACTGCGGCGTGCCAATGAACTCCCTGATCGGGATGTACTGCATGGCCCCGACAATGGCCCATCCGATCAGATAGCCAAGGGCGGCTCCGAGACCGACCAGCATAAAGGTCTCGCCGAAAAAGTGGGCCAGGATAGTGCTGCGCCTGGCCCCGACCGAGCGCCGGATCCCGATCTCTTTCATCCGCTCCTGGACCACGACAAACATGATGTTGGCCACACCGATGCCGCCGACGGCCAGTGTTACAAATCCGATGATCCCCATGAAAGAGTTGAAACCGATGATGAACCACCGTATGAACGACCAGAAATCGCTGGTATCCCATAT
>SL_8KL_010_SEDDRAFT_10000385_pt1 | contig 38232 bp, 41 predicted proteins | sample SodLakKL_010_SED_4_FD_11160 | JGI IMG/M metagenome (IMG submission 11160)
GTAACAAAAGAAGACCTAAAAGACATATTCCCAGAGGAATATAAAGAACTAAAAGACTTGAAGAAAAGAGAAAAAAGCTTTCTAGGGCTATTCGATGATACTAACTACGTTCACAAGTATTTCTTCACGGTTCACAACGAGAAAGAAGACTGCAAAGTAAAACCAGGTAAAATAGTTGGGTTCAAAGCGGAGAAAAAAGCAAACAAAGATAAAATGAAGGCCAACGTGCAGTACCCAAATGGAGAAGTAGAAGAAAACAGTCTAGAAATATTTCCAGGAGTAGAACTAACTGACATAAATCTAAATAAACACGTTTTAGTGCACAGAAACACAGTTTGCCAGGAAATAACTGAAGAAGAATTCAAAAATATACTAGAAAAATACTACAAAAAGTGAAAATAAGAATTTCTCACTCCGCAAATCCGTATGAATTAGTTATTTATACTTCAAGTTCTTTTTCTAACCGTGATCAAATATGAAAAAGAACAAACTCTTTGCAGTTGGACTAGTATTAGCGATCGGCCTATTCTTCACAATAGGTTGTTTTGGACTATTCGGAGAGGACGAAGTAGAAATACCAGAGAACGGAGTACCGGAAAACGGGGAACAAACCGAGGAAGATAACGGAGAAGAGCATGAAGACCTGACAGGAACAGCAACGTACTCGGGAACATGGACAGGAAGTTTAATGGGGGAAGAAAACAGCGGAACGTGGGAATTCGAAGTTGATTTCGATGCCGGAGACGTATCAGGATGGTTCGAAGGCGATTCTGCAGGCGATATATCAGGATCTGTTTCAGATGGAGTGATATCAGCGGAAGGAGATGCAGCAATGGGAACAGTAACCTGGTCAGGAACCTTCAGCGCTGATGGGTCAGAATTATCCGGTGACTGGGAGTTTGCAGATGGTCTGGGATCCGGAACCTGGCAAGGAACAGAAGGAGAAGCAGACGATGAAGATAATGGTGAAGACAATGGAGACAACGGTGAAGACGAAGAGGTATGGTGCGAAGAAGGAACTGAATGGGAATTCACCGATTACGAAGAAGGAGAAGAGATTTCAATGGAAATAGAAGGACTAGCAGAGTACGATGGCGAAGAGATGTGCAAAGCAGTTTACACTGTTGAAGAAGAGGGTGAAGAGTTCAGAATGAATTATTACTTCACCGAAGATGAGGAAAAAGTCTGCTACGAGATGATAGATCCGGATACAGGCATGGTAATGCAAGAGATGTGTATGTAAACGCTTAAACCTTTCCTGCCTTAATAGGCAGGTGCTTTTATTTTTTCTTAGTAAGAAAGTGTAGTAATGCTGACCATTGAGAACTGTTTTTCTTTTATATTTAATAGAATCTACGGATACACTCGGTTTATAGTTCTCGGGAAACCTATTGTCTCTCTTATGTGATCTCTTTTGAATAGCCAGGATAGAGTCCTTTCTATTCCGAGCCCGAATCCTGAGTGAGGTACTGACCCGTATTTTCTAAGGTCTATGTACCATTCATAAGCTTCTTTATCCGTTCCTGTTTCCTCCAATCTCTTCAGAAGCTCTTCTAGTTCCCATATTCTTTCTGATCCTCCTATTATCTCTCCGTATCCTTCAGGTGCTAATATATCATTACATAGGACTGTGTCTTCTTCCTCCGCTTCGGGCATGTAGAATGGCTTTATCTTTTTTGGGAAGTTGTAGATAACTACCGGTTCTTTTTCCTCCTCTGTCAGGGCTTTTTCATGCCCTGCTCCGAAGTCTTCTCCCCATTCTATCTTTATATTTTGTTCTTGCAGTTCTTCTATCGCTTCGGTGTAGCTGAGCCTTTTGAAAGGTGGTTCTATGCTCTTGAGCACTTCTGGATCCCTTCCAAAGTCTTTTAGCACTTCTTGATTTTTTTCTCCTAATTTATTTGCTACGTACGATATCATCTCTTCCTGGAACTCGATGTTATCTTGGTTTTCGTACCATGCCATCTCCGCTTCCAGGTGCCAGTATTCGGTTAAGTGTTTGCTCGTTCTTGATTTTTCCGCTCTGAAGCTGGGTGCTATGCAGTAAACGTTCTCTAAAGTGGTGATGAATGCTTCTAAGTATAGTTGGGATGATTGTGTTAGATAAGCGGTTTCATCGAAGTACTCGAAGTCGAACAGGGTTGATCCTCCTTCCACTCCTGCCTGTGTTATTAACGGTGGCTGTACTTCGTGGAAATCTTTTTCTTTGAAGAATTCTCTGAAGTATTCTAAAACATTTTCTCTTGTTTTCAGCATTTTTCTTACTTTGCTGCTTCTGAGCCATAAGTGCCGTGCATCCATCAAGAACTCGGTGGACGGGTCCTCGGTTATAGGGAACTTCTCGGATTTTTGATAGTGTGAAATCTCTTTCCCTTTTATCTCGTATCCGCCTGGTGCTCTATCATCTTTTTCCACTATCCCTTTTATTCTAATACTGGATTCTACTTTGGTGTTACTGGCTTCTTTGAACCCTGGTGAATCTTCTTTGAAAACGCACTGTATTATCCCTGTGGAATCTCTAAGTGTTATGAAAGCTACTTTGGCTGTGGATCTTTCTCTGTAGACCCAGCCCCGCAAGTTAACTTCTTTACCTATTTTTTCATCCTTTTTAACTTCTTCTATTTTATTCCATTCGGTCCCTGTTTTCCTTTTCATCTAACCACTGAATATTTAACTTGCAACCTTATTAATTAAACTATGGTGTTGATTGGTCAGCTTTCCTCCAAACCCAACGGATCTGAATCTAAAGGTCTTAGAAGCAGAGTTAGAGATTTGGAAGAAAAATACGCAGATTTACTCATGGATAAAGGGTATAGAGAGGTTTTAAATCCTCATACTCTTTCTGAAAGGGATCTCGAACTCCAAGAACTGGATGAGGATAGTTATATAAAAACTGAGAGAGGATTGATTCCTCTGCAGGATTCAAGCAGATGGCTTCCTACCCTTGAATCCGTTTCAAATAAATTGGCTCTTCCTATCAAGTTGTTTTGTTCTTCCATGTCTCTTTTCAATAGTTTCAATTTTTCAGTTGTAGTTGTTGACGGTGAGGTGGGTTTGGAGAGAATGAAGAGAGTATCTAATTCCGTGCTTTCTGATCACGATTTTTCAGTGGGTTACAACAGGGTGGCCGCTTCTCCCCCTCTTTCTAAGAGAGGTACCGTCCTCTTAAATGAGGATAATATAGGTGAATACGGTCTTTACTCCCTATCTACTCTTTCCAATTTTGGTATTGAGGATCCTGTTGGTTACTTAAGGCTGGATCTTGCATCTGCACTAGCTAGTATTAGCTCTTCATCTTCCAGAGAGTCATTATACCCTCAGTTAACTGGTGGGTTATCCCTGACCGATAAGGCATTAGCTCAATCGGTTTCTCTAGATAAGGTTCCCTTAACTGGATTCGGAAAAGCTGTTAAAAAGAAGATCAGCAAGGAACTCACTAAAGAGAGAGTAAAAGGAACTAGAGGAAGATCTAAATTGCTTGAGACTAGTTTCAAAGGTAAGAGAGTGCAGGTTTGGGTTCTTAATGAAGGAGGAATTACAGATAAAGGTCTCTTCAATGAGGTATATGCTTGGAACGGTGGGTTGTACACTGTTCCTAGAACTAATATAGGTAATGCTCTCAAGAAGGTTAAGGAAGAGGGTGTTTCAACAGGTGTTCACTTGGTTGATGCGATTGCTTCCAGGTTAGCTTGGGAGGCCGAGCATATGAGTGGTGATAAGAAGTTCGTAAAGCTTGAGGATGTTGAGTCAGTTGAGAGCGCTAATATTAGCTTGCCTAGAAATTTGGAAAATAGGGTTGATACGAGTAATTTGAAGGGTGAGATCGACTTGGAACTGGAGTTAAAGCTTTCAGGTGTTGGATAATTCTTTATTTTAACCTTATTGATTCCAGGTTCTTTGGTGAAATTGTATCCACGTTAAATTTGTAATTCAGGCTTTTTGCAAAGTTCTTTGTTTTGCTCTCTTCTCCGTGTACTACCAGTACTTTTTCTGGTTTTGGGTTTATCTTTTTGTAGTATCCTAATAATTCGTTTATGTCTGCATGTCCGCTGAAACCTGATATTGATTTCACATCTGCTTTTATTTCATATTCTGTTAGTTCTCCATTTTGATCTTCTAGTACTACTTCTTTGTTTCCTTTTTCTATTTTTCTTCCCAGTGTCCCCTGTGCCTGGTATCCAACGAACACTATGGTGTTTTTTGAATCGTCGCATAGTTTTTTGAAGTAGTCTATTACCGGTCCTCCTGACATCATTCCGCTTGGTGAAAGTATCACTGATTTTCCTCTGTCCGTTATCTCTTCTCTCTGGTCTCTGTCAACCATCTTGAAGATCTCCGATTCGAATGGTGATTTATCGTGTAGCACTTTTTTCTTCACTTTTTTCTTCAGGTGTTCTGGATAGGCCGTGTGGATCGCTGAGGCTTCTTTTATCATTCCATCGACATATACAGGTATGTTGAAGTTGTTTTCTCTGTGATTTTCTTCTAGTATTAGCATGATTGCTTGTGCTCTTCCCACTCCGAAGCTCGGTATTAGCACTGTTCCGTTTCTGTCTGTGGTTTCTTTTATTGTTTTTATTAGTTCTTTTTTGCTTTTTCGTGTGTCCTGTTGTCTGTCTTCCTGTCCTCCATATGTTGATTCCATTATCAGTGTCTCTATCCTTGGGAAATCAGTGTGTGCTGGATTGAGCATCTCGGTGTATCCAAATTTTAGGTCTCCCGTGTAAACCAGGTTGTGTGCTCCTTCTCCTATGTGTAGATGTGTTATGCTTGATCCTAGTATGTGTCCCGCGTTCTGCAGCGTTAGTCTCATGTCAGGGGTTATGTCGGTTACTTCTCCGTAGTCCTTTGCGATGGAGTGCAGTATTTGTTTCTTTATTGCTTTTTCATCATACGGTGGGTTTTCAGCTTCTCTTTTAGCAATTTTTATGAAATCTTTTTGTAGTAGTGTCATCAGTGTTCTTGTTGGTTTGGTTGAGTACACTGGTCCTTCGTAACCGTAGTTGTAGAGGTACGGTACGAATCCGGAGTGGTCGAGATGTGCGTGGCTTACTACGACCGCGTCCAGTTCATCCAGGGAGAAGTTTATCGAGGATAGGTATGGGTATTTTTCCGAGTCTCTTCCATCTATCTTTACTCCTGCATCGAGCATTACTTTGCTTTCCGGAGTTTCCAGGAGGAAACAGCTTCTTCCCACCTCTCTGTTTGCTCCTAGCGAGGTGGTTCTTACCCAGTCTATTTCTTTTGGTGGTTCTTTGAATATTTTCTCTCCGAATCCTTTCAGTATCTTTTTTCTTTCCTTTTCTTCTTCTAACAAGATGTTTCTTATCGCTTTAAGGGTTTGTGGTTCTTCTTTTGGTGTTCTTTGCAGTTGTGGTTTCCATCCTGTTTTCGTGGTTATTTTTCTAATCGTTTTCCCGTTTTTACCTATTATTAGACCTAGTTTTTCAGCTTTTATCGCTACTCTGCTGAAGCTCGGGCTAAAATCTATGGATTTTAATCCTGGGTCCTTGGGTATTATTTCCTTTATTGTTTCTTTTGCTTTTTCAGGTGGCTGTAGCATTGATTCGTCGGTTCTTGGTATGAATCTTTTTTTGAATTTCTTGGCCAGGTTTTTTATTATGGTTTCGTCGTTGATTAGTTTGGATATATTTTTTGAGTATAGTACAAGGTCGGATCCTTCTGCTTCTATCTTTGTGAGCATTACTTCTTCTGGTACTTCTTCTTTTATTTGTTCTTTAAGTTCTTCTAAGTATGTCATAACTAAAACTCCTTTGTATCTGTTCTGAGTGTTTTTTATTGTTCTTGCGGTTAGTCATGTAGCTGTTATTGTGATTTTCATTCTTTCTTTGGGTCCTTGGGTATTTTTCTCGATTTACTAATAATTATCTCTGATTCTATGTGTTTTCGGGTTGGATGAGCCTGTTTAGGAATTTAAGGTCTTTTTTTGGTGTTATATGCTGTGTAGGTCTATGTCTTCTTTGAGGTCCTCTATTTCTTCTTGCGTGTATTTCTTTGATCCTTTGTCTGTAATCTCCATTAGGTGTATGTTTCTTCCTCCGGACATGGAGTCTCTTTCCTTTGCTGCGTGTATTGCTTTTAGTGCTATTTCTTTGTTGTCTTCCAGGTCATTTTCTTCTTCATAGTAGTTTTCAAGAACTCCGTATGCTATTGGTGATCCTGATCCTGTGGCTGCTGCTTTTTTCTCCATCTTTGATCCCAGTGCGTCTAGCGAATAAAGTTGTGGTTCTTGGTCGTAGCCTCCCATTATGAGGCTCACGTAGAATGGTAGTAGTCTGTTTCCTTGTAGAACGTTTGCTAGTAGTGTTGCTGCTGATTCCACGTTCATTTTTCTTTTTCTTTCGAGTTGGTATAGGTTAGTTTGTGCTTTCATTATTCTCCCTAGCGTTTGAGCGTCTCCTACTCCTCCAGAGATCGTTAGTGCTATGTGATCCTGTAGTGGGATTATTTTCTCCGCATATTTATCTGCTACTAGGCGTCCCATTGATGCTTGGCTTTCTGTTGCTAGTACAACTCCTTCTTCGGATTTTAGTCCTAGGGTGGTGGTCTTGGATTGGTTTTCTTTCTGTTCTCTTATTTGTTTTTCTTGTTCTTGTGGTGTCATGATAAAACTTCCTCTTAGAGGTTAACAAGTTAAGAATTCAGGGATTTGATTTCATTTAGGTGAGTCACAGTATTCTTGTGGCTAGGCCTATTTAAATCTAATGTTTATTCTTCTCCTTCTTCTTCCTCTTCCATCGCTTCTTCTTTTATCTCAATATCTTCGTATGATGTTTTCTCCCTTATCTTTTCTTTTACTTGTTCTTTCTCTTCTTCTTCGTCTTCTCCAAAGGTTCCTAGAGGTACTTGAATCTTTAGATTTTTTTGGGTTTCTTCTCCGTTTTCAGTTTCTTTTTTGGTTTGTTCTTGTGTTCTCACTTCTTCTTCGGACACTGGTAGTTCTTTTTTTATCAGTATTTTTGCCTTTTCTTCATCTTCTTTGAATATCTTTAGTACTTTTAGGTTGTACTCCAAGTCCTTTCCTGCTAGCGGGTTATTGAAATCCACTCTCACTCTTCCACCTGATACTGTCTGTATCTTAGCGGGTTGTCCGTCCAGTATTACTTGCATTCCGGGCACTGGAGTTACATCCGTGTCTTCGAAGTCCTTTTTTGGAACCATTTCCACCTTGCTCGGATCCCTTTTTCCATAGCCTTTTTCAGGTTGCACGGTAAATTCTTTTTCTTCTCCTTCTTCCATGTCTTTCAGGTGCTCCATTACTCCTTCTATTAGTTCTTCTTCGCTGGTGAGGTCCCTTGGACCGTACTCCATTTTCTCGTTATGCACTCCTTTTTCCTTGGCGACTTCTTCATCCGTGGTGTCGAATATATCTCCTGTTCTCTTTATTTTACCTGTGTATTCTACTCTATAGAATTTATCCATATTTTGATCACTTTGTTTGCCTTGTTAATTGTTTCTTTTATCTATTTTATTCCCGTAATTGCTTTCTTTTAGTACCTAGATATGAGAGTTTGCTCTTCGCAATGTTAATTTTTCCCCTCATAATATATAAACGTGGTGCAAAAACACGTGAAATCGGTATCATCACAGGTATTGAGCACAAAAGAATATAAGTGCAGAGCCCAGTAACTAATTACTGATTACAGTTAAATCATTAACATAAAAATTTTTGTTAAGGGTGATTAAATTGGAGAAGAAAGGATTAATACTCGTGGTCATAATACTATTCGGACTCTCCCTAGGACCGGTAATACGTTTCATCGGGGGTGGAGAAGAAATAGAACTTCCCGATGAAAATGGAGAAGAGCCTGTGGATCAACAGGTATTTGAATCTGTATTCGAATCTGAAATATCTTCTTTGGATCCCTACGTGTACTTCGAAGCCGTTGGCGAGGACAACGATGTTACCACTATGAGGGAAAGAATCGAAGCGGCAGTACCTGAAGATATTAATTACTCCATTACATCTCCAAATCCAATAAGAGGAGGATGGGATTACAGTGGAGTAGTGGAAGTACAGAACAGCTCTCAAGCAAGTGAAGTAGGGTTCAAGTTATGGTTCCACCTATCCAGACACTACCAGGACGTATCAACCTATAGAGAAGGAGAAGTGACACTACCCTCGAATATAACGGGCACCACTGAAGATGATGAAGAGATAACTATCCACACGGGTAATCAATCCATCTCAGTCCAAACAATGTACTCAAAAGATCTGAATCAATCCATTGAAATAGATTGTCCTCAAATGATAGCTAACCTTGATAACCAGCTCACTCATGCACCAGCCAGATGCAGACAGGACCGAACCTTCCCTAGGTACGGAGTGACCGATGAACACTTCGAAGAAAAAGGAAGAACCATAAAGAAGAACCACACCCTTGAAATAATCGAAACACAACATTTCAACGCCCAGTACTCCTACGGAGATCAAAATCTATCTGAAGAACAGAGGGAAGAGATAGAGAATCTCCCTTCAATGGAAGTGCAGATAGATAATGAAACAAAGACCATTTCAATTTTATGCAGGAATGAATCCAACTTCAATGAATCTATAAGTTATTTGAGAGAAAAGGAATTCCTTGAACTAGAAGCATTAAAACAAGTAGAAGTTGATATGCCTGACGAAGTTACCTTGGAAGGAGAAGAATACACCATAACCGATCCTGAACTTGAAACTGGCTTTGTACAAGTTTCATTTGAACACGCTGAGGAAGAGGTTCCAATGGAGGTCTCTTACAAGCTCCTACACGGAGAGATATTCGACCTCACATCCGGATAACTGTTTTTTTATTTTAACTTCATTATAGCGTCAGCTATGTCTCCATCAGTTTTTTCAAGAGCTTTCTTCGCTTCTTCTTCGGATACATCTGCTTTCTCTGAAACTGTCTCTACATCCTCATCGCTGTAAGTTTCTTTCTTACCTTTCTGTACATCTCCCATTACTTGAAACGTTTTCTTACCCTTCATATCTATCAAAGTGACCTGCGGATTCTTCACAATGTAGTTATCCTTACCCTTTATCACTACTTCTTCCGCATCAATCTGTTCGGGCTCCATTCCAAGTTGCTTCATCATTTTCTGCATCTTCTTTGGATCGAGTGATCCTGGCATCATGTTTAAAACCTCCTTTTGAGTTTAATCTTTTCAATGAAACTATTTCTTATTTAAACCATGATTCTTTTATATACACTGGGTTAAATATGTCCACCATACTAGGAAGATTCTCGGAGTACTTAAATCTCAAGTTCGGAAAGAGCAATCCTCAAGATATAGAGGAAGCTATTGAAATCTACCTGGACCAAGGAGGAATACTCAAGATAGATAAAACTGGGTCTGGAAAACCCGATTTAATCTATCCAGGAAAGAATAGAATCAAAAAACAGATAAATCAAGCAAAGAAAAAGGAAGATTACCTCAGAGAAGAACTAACAAAACTCAGAAGGAAAAAAAGAGAAAAGGACAGAGATAAACTCAATCCGGTTAAAAAATCACTGAACCCTCTTTACTGGAGACATCTGTACAAGAAAAGAACTGACGAAGACTACAAAGAAGCATACGAAGAAATACAACCACCAATGGAAAAAGTAAACGACTCCGAATGGAGAGACATGCTAAAAATGTTCGTAAATGAGCCAGAATACAGAGAAAGGCTTCTAGAAGCAGCTAACAGCCAGATAGCGGAAGGAAGAGGAACCATACAGGAACAAGTAACGGAAAGAGAACAATTCTCAAAGGACCTGGTGGACAAAAGGATGAAGAAACTACGAAAAAAACTAAACAAATACAGAAAAAAGAGAAAGGCGCTTAAAAAACTACTGAAGATAGCCAAAAAATAAATCTAACTTATTAAATATCTTCTCTCACATCCTATTCTCCCTATACTCATTAACACCTGGCTTTTCTCTCGAGATCAGTTTTTCCGGTGAAAAACCCAGGGAAGAAAAACTGGGAGAAGAAGAATAAATACATGGAAGACAAAGCGATCAAAGTGAAGAAAGCCGTTGAAGAAAATGGCCTACCTCAAGAGGTAACAGAGATCCTGGAAAAAGAAAACATAACCCAATTAAATCCTGTGCAGACAAGAGCAGTACAAAAAGGACTTTTGGATGGAGAAGATCAATCCTACGTGGTGTCAGCGCCAACTGGATCGGGAAAAACACTTGTAGCTGAACTAATATCAGTGAAAAACACGGTGAAAAACGGAGCAAAAGCACTCTACATCTGCCCATTAAGAGCACTAGCCACGGAGCAATACCAAAACTTCAAAGATAAATACAGCTCACTTGGGATGAAAGTGGCTCTATCAATCGGGGACTACGACTCCGAAGACAAAAAACTCAAAAAACACGACTTGATCATATCCAGCTACGAAAAAGCAGATTCATTACTAAGACACGATCCAGAGTGGCTAAAGGACCTGGAACTACTAATAGTGGATGAAATACAGAACGTTGACAGCAACAGAGGACCAACTTTAGAAGTATTGATTTCCAGGATAAAACACCTTAAGCCCGACATACAGATAATTGCTCTATCAGCAACAATGCCCAACTCCGAACAAATTTCAAAATGGATAAACTCGGAAACAGTGAAATCAGATTACAGGCCAGTACCACTTTACGAAGGGATATACCACAACGGTCTGATAAGATTTGAGGGAAAGGAAAATCGAGAAGTAGAGAAAAGATCCCGAGAACTGGATACGGTAGTAAAGGAAACGCTCGAAAGAAATGAACAGTCAATAGTGTTCGCGAACACCCGCAACAATGCGGAGTCAAACGCGAAAAGAGCATCCAAACTAACAAGGAGAAAAATCGATAAAGAAAAACACGCTTTGTCCGAGACAGCTCAAGAGATAAAGAATGCATTATCCAGACCCACGGACCAGTGCAAAAAACTAGCTCAATTCGTTGAAAAAGGAGCAGCATTTCACCACGCTGGGCTAGTGAGAAAACAAAGAAACGCAGTGGAAACAGCATTCGAGAAAGGCCTGATAAAGATCATAGTAGCTACACCCACTCTAGCAGCAGGTATAAACTTACCCACGAAGCGAGTAGTGATGAACTCAATGTATATGTACACAGGACAGGGATCCGAACTAATACCAACAAACAGATACAAGCAAAGAGCGGGAAGAGCCGGAAGACCACAGTACGATGACTACGGAGAAGCCATAATAATAGCTAGGAAGAAGGAAGAGATAAAAGAATTTCAAGATAGATATATAGAAGGAGAGCTAGAACCGGTAGAATCGAAACTCGGATCGGAACCGGTTCTAAGAGAACACGTATTATCCACGATTACGGGAACATGCCACACATTCAAAGACTTACAGAAATTCTTCTCCGAAACATTCTACGGAAACACCTACGGGACCACTGAACAGCTAAAAGAGCTGCTCAACAACGTTACAGCTGATCTCGAGGAATGGAATTTCATAAAAATCGAACAGAAGGAAAAGCAGAAAAAACTCATCCCTACCCCAATCGGAAAGAGGGTTTCACAATTATACATAGATCCATTATCAGCGCACAGGATAAACAAATCACTCAAGAGAGACCAAGAACTAGGAGAGATAGGAACGCTCTTCATGGCAGCAGACACTGAAGAAATGAAGCCTTACCTAAAAGTGAAGAAAAGGGAAGAACCACAATTATGGTCAGAAGCAAGAGCAAACCAAGAAAAGCTACCAAGGGACCTATCCGGATTCGATCTCGGGATAAACTTCCCGAATAAATATAAGTTAACCAAGATGATGAGGGACTGGGTCAACGAAAAAGAGGAAGAGGAGATCATGGAGAACTACGGAGTTCCACCAGGCATACTCAGGAGATACCTCAAAAATAGTGACTGGATACTCTACTCCTCGGAAGAGCTGGCTAAATTAACCGGAAACACGGAGAAACTGGGAACGATAATGAACGTACGAAAGAGACTAAAGTATGGAGTAAGAAAAGAACTAGTACCATTAACAGATATAAAAGGAATAGGAAGAGTAAGAGCCAGGAGACTATACGAAAAAGACATAAAAGAACCAAAGGATATAAAAGAAACTGATTACCTGAAACTAGCGAATCTTTTAGGACCTAAAACAGCTAAAAACATAAAAGAAAGGCTAGGACAAGAAGTAAAACAGAATCCAGAGCAAATCAGATCAACCGAACCTGAGAGTTCTTCAAGACAGAGAAGTATAAGCGATTATTGAAATAACTACTAGTCTATTAGGAATTGAATCTTTCTTCTATTACTTTCTTAACCTTTCCTGCAGGATAGGCGAGTTTTATCAGAGTTGTATTACCTCTAACTCCTTTACCAGATATGTTAGTTGTTACTAGGCCCAGCATGTCCAGGTCATCTATGTATTCCCTGCACCAGCGAGCGGTTTTCGGGTCTTTCCCTCTCTGCTCGCAGAGAGACTCGTACCTGCTGTACACTTCACCGGACATCAGTGTCTTATCATCATCCGTTCCATCGAGCTTTTTGTAATGTCCTCCTTCTTCCGTTAATTGAGCTATAGCGTAGAGCAAAATCTTTTGATGTTCCGGTAAGGTTTCAATCGTCTCGTAAACTATTTCTTCCTCCACTTTTTCTCTTGCTTTCCTCACATGTTTGTCCGTGACTTTTTCCGCGTTATTCTCATCAGCTATATCCCCGGATTTCTGCAGCAGCATCAGTGCTCTTCTTGCATCTCCTGATTCTTGTGCTGCTGTTGCTGCAGCGAGATTGACTGCTGATTTATCTATCTTCCCTTCTTTGAATCCTTTCTCCACTCTCTGATTGAGTATTTCTTTTAATTCTTCAGCATTGTACGGAGAGAATACTTTTTCCTCTTCGCATAGGGTTGACCTGCTTCTTGGATCGAGATCTTCCTTGAAGTTAACATCATTGGTTATCCCCACTATTATCAGCTGTCCTTTATCTATCTCATCATTCGTTCTGGTTAGAGTGTATATCAGGTCGTCCAGTGACTGGTTTTTATCCACCTCATCCAGCATGACTATGAAGTTGGTTCCTTCTTCCTGTATATACTCCACTACTCTGTCGTAGAGGTGTGCGAAGGCGTAGCCTATGAACTCCTGATCAGGGTAACAGTATTCAACCATCTTCAATATTACTTGGTATTTAGTGTCCTGTACCCTGCAGTTTATGTACACTGGGTCCACTTTGACCTCGTACTTGTCCTTTACTTGTACTAGTTTATCTATAACGTGTTTCGCAACGCTTGTTTTCCCCGTACCTGTTTTACCGTACAGGAAAAGATTCTTTGATTTCTTGTTGGATAGGGAAGGAGCTAGTGTTTTCATTAACTTCTCGATTTCCTCCTCTCTGTGGGGTAGGGTTTCAGGTATATAGTGAGCTGATAACACATCCCTGTCCTTGAAAACTGTTTCCTTGTTGAGTTCTTCCTCGAAGATGTCATTCATTTTATCCCGTATCCGGAGTTTTGATTGGTTTTTTCCATCATGAGCCCTTTCTTTTCCACTTCGAACCCTTTACTTTAAAATATCTAGACTACCATAATACTTATTGACAACTAGCAATATGAATTATAGACATGCTCAAATAAAAAATCAGAGGTAACACAATAGGAGGTAACATACCATGGCTGGTTTAATGGATAAGCTGAAGATGAAAAGAGATAAAGAGAGTGAAGACGTTGAGGAGATCCTCAATCAGTTAGGACTAGAAGAAGGAGACTTAATGGAAGAAGAAGCAGATACCTGGGTAAGAGTAACGACCTTGGAAGAAATTTCAGATATCGATGCCGTTGCAACAGAACTCAGAGAAGGTAACTTGGTTCTACTAAACATTGCACCAATGCACAAGAAGAATAAAGTGAAGCTAAGGCAATCTATCTCCCAATTAAAAGGCACAGTAAGCGATTTAAACGGAGACATAGCCAGACTCTCCGAAGAAAAAGTACTCGCTACACCTTCAGGAACAAAGATAGAGAGATAAAAGAATCGAATACAGGTTAACTGAAGAAAAATCCAGCAGTAAAAACTGGATCGAGATACATGAAGCCCTGGAAAAGGACCGGGGATTAGAAGCACTTGCTATTCAAGGAAGGTAAACAAAATGGTGAAACTGGACAGCCCAGCAGCCTCACTATCCGTTGAATTTAGCGATGTGACGGACATACTTGAGGATATCCTTGAAGGAAAACACTGGAAGGATTTTGATCCTTCTAGTATTGAGCTCGACTTCATCCCTTTCTACATCTTTAACTACGATATACTAGTGGAACAAGAGGTTAGAGGGGAAACGGTTTCACAAGGTTTCTCGGGCCAAACCTCTTTGAATGCAGTGGATGCGAATGTGGAGCCGATTATCCCTCAAATAATGGATAACCAGCCCATTGATTTCAAGAAAGAGATAGATATAGATCACGATAACTACAATGTCAATACTCCAGCTGTGTCCGAGGATGAACTAAAAAAAACTTGTGAGATTAAGCTAGCAACACAGTTCAATGTATCTCAAGAAGATGTGGCTACTTCTGCTTTCAGATTGATCTACTGGCCGGTCTGGACTATTTTTGTGAGGATACCTGACCAGGGAATACATAAACTACACATAGACGGAGTAGCTGGTCAACCACTGAACGTTGAAGAGGTTCCGGAAAGAGAAAAAGGATGGATAGAAGTATCCAAAGAAACTTTTATCAAGCTCAAGTCTCCTAGAGGATGGGGTGAAGTTGGTAAGAAAGCAGCCAAGACCGCTGCAGGAGGGGTTAAATCCACTGCAACGAGTAGCGAAGATTCAAGTGGACCAGGGATAGTTGGATGGTTCTTACATTCAAAGCCAGGCATATACACTTTGATACTGTTGATCTTGTTAATATTTATATGGTTTTTCTTGTTATAATCTTTCTTAGCCTTTCAATTTGGTTTAAAATTGCGCTAGTGATTGTTGTTTTGATTTCTTTGTTTCGAATATTTGTTCAAGGTCCTGTTCTATTAGGTCGAGCCTTTGTTTTAGGTATGGTGATAGATCGTACTTTTCCGCGATTTCTCTTGATATTGATAGGTACTTCTCTATCCCTTTTTCGTGAACTGTAAGGAGAATCTTTCCACCACATTCGGTGCATTTACCTATTAAAGGAGCTCTCCTGAATTTTTTATTGCAGTCAACGCACCTAAAGGTCTGTTGCCCGAATGCTCTCAAGTTTCCGTATATATCTTTCATGAAGTGCAGGTTGATTAGCTTTGTTGCCATGTCTTTCTCGTCCACTGCTCTTATCTTTCTGCCTAGTTCCATTTGTTTATCCACTTTTTCCTGCATTGCTTTCAGAGTCGTGTATTTTGATCTTCTTGGGCCCACGTCGAAGTTAGTGGTGTCGTGAGTGAATCCTACAAGTTCGAACTCGTGCTCCGTGTCCAGTTTATCTTCAACTATATCTATTTCAACTTCTCTCGGATTCTTCATCTCCTGTGTGGCTTCGTAGAACTCCAGTGGGAACTCGTTCACTGTCTCCATCGCATGTACTTCATCATCGATTTCGGATGGGTTTATACGTGTTGATAGCACTAGAGGAGCATCTTCCGATCCTCCTGGTCTGTCAGGAAGATACTCTCTAGAGAAATTTAACAATGCATCCATTAAAAGCATGAATGAGTCCTCATCACCGTCTGCGTTACGTCTCTTCGCGCAGTGGAAGTATGGATGGGCGTATCCGGCTTTTGCTCGGTTGAAACCTATTATTCTAGCTATTACTCCAGCTGAAGTATGTGGTGCTAGTCCTATTGCTAGTTTTCCTATTAAATCTTCTTTTTTCTCTATATTGTAGTACTTTTCCATATCGTAATATTTTTCAAGGGCTTCATCCACGAATTCCGCTACGTTCATCATGTATTTGGCTGAGTCTTGTGGTATGAGTATGTCGTTTGGTTTTAATTCTAGGGTTTGGTCCTTCCTTTTGAGCTTGTTTCCCTTGTAGTCTCTTTTGTATCCTAGTTCTTTGAGTTTTTCCACGCTGACTCCTATTTCTTCTGGCCTGAAGTGGGTTAGTGGTATGTTTAATGTGTCGTATCTTATGGTTCCGTCCATGAATACTGATACTTCGTTTTTTGCTCTTAGTATTGCTTTTTCCAGTGGTTCGAATAGGTGGTGTTCGTTGTTTGTTCCTTTGACTCCCTTTATCTTTTCTGGTATTGTTTTGTTCTGGTTTGATGTGGCTTTGATGGTGTTGTTTTTCTGTCTTGATTTCTTCTGTAGTTTTTTCTTGGTTCTGTTGAATTCTTCCCGTATGTTGACTGTTTTTTCGTGGTAGGTTGTGGTGTTGTTTCCGCAGCTTTCGCATTTTTCGTTTTCCTGTAGTCTCCCGCATTTTCTGCATTTTCTGAGTAGTTTTGCGTCCGTTCCGCAGTCAGGGCACTTGTAGTTGAATAGTTCTTCGTTACATTCTGGACAGTATAGTAGTGCTTTTTCTACTTTCATTGTCTTCTGGTCCGCTGCTTTGTTTATCAGTCTTTCTTTTCCTCCTGATCCTCCCAATGGTATTAATCCGTGTGGTGCTGGTGACATCTTTCTTGGTTTGGATTTTTCAGGTCTTCCCATTCTTGTTCCCACGTATACTGGTGCCTTTTTATATATTGGGAAGTCGCTCAATTTGTTTATAAGTTCTATAGTGGTATTAGATTCTCTTGATAGTTTGTTTATGTCCTTATTCTGGTTTAGTCCCAGTGTTTTTGTGAATATTTCTCCGTTTTTTATTTTTATGGTGTTACCTTCTTTTTTGTGAGGCACGCATATTCTTTCCAATAGTCTTTTTTTATCCAGGTTATCCACTGTTAGGTATAGTACTTTTTCTCCTTTTAGTGATTCGTATTCTCCGTATTCTCCGTGTTCTTCCAGCCATTTCCATAGGTCCATTATCTCTTCTAGGTTAAGATCTTCGTAATGGTAGGTGTATTTTGGGTGTAGCGGAACTTCGTGTTTTTCCGATAGTTCTAGCGCTCTTTTTGGATCCACTTCTCTTGGATTTTTTATTTCTTCTTCCACATCCACGTCTTTTTCCTTTGTTTTTTCTTCGAGTATCTGTTTCCACCATTCTTCGCATATTCCTGAGGGCACTAGCATGTGGTTGTTGTCCAGGAAATCTCCGAATGTGGCTAGTATGTCTCCTAGGAATAGTATTTCCTCTATTTCTGGTTTTATCTTCTTTGCTTCTTGTATTGAGTTGACTTTAATTACTTCTCCGTTTTTTAGTTTGACTATTGGTGGTTCTATTTCGTCGCAAGGGGTTACTGATGCTGCTTTTCCCGGTCTCTCCGTTTTTATCTGTGTACCTATTGCTGTGAATTCGTCCAGGATTATCATCGTAGCTGGATGTATGCTCTGTGCTGCTATTCCGTTGTTCCTGCTTTTACCGTATCTGAGCCGGAATCCTCCTTCTCTCATAGGGTAGCTGAACACCGGTCTTCCTCCAACCACGTTAGCCATGAATTTCATTATTGGTGTGATTTCTTTTTTCTGTTCCTCTTCTTTTCCATCCGTGTCCTCTTTTTTTACTTCTATTATATTTTCCAGCCATTCCCATCCTAGGTCGTGCTTTTGGGTGGTTTTTAGTACTTTTTTCTTTTTTTGCGCTACTCCTTCTGCTAGCACTAGGCACATTCCGCCTCTTAGGTTATTGGTGTCCACTCCTTCCACGTTTTTGTTGGCTTTTACTTCTATGTTTTCGGTTGGTCCTCCGTCTATGCATACCGGGCAGTTCTCCGCGATTTCTTTTACTTCATCTTCGCTTGGATGGTACTGTAATCTGGAGGCTTCTTCGTGATAAGTTTCCACTTCTTCCGCGTATCTTTCTATCTGTTTACTTGTTGCTTTGTATCTGTCCAATCCTAGTTTTTTTCTGGCGTAGTCGCTGAATATCACTGATTTAGCTGCCGAGGTTCCTCCTGCTGCTCTTATTGGTCCTGCGTACTTCACTGCCAGGTAATCCGTTCCGTCTTGATTCTGTTTTATTGTGAATCCACTTATTCCTTCCGTTCCTGCTATTGTAATCCCTTCTGTTTCGATGGTTAGCGCGGTTCGTACTGCTTGTTCTATCTTATCGGCTTTTGAATCGTACTCTCCGTATTTTTCTTCTAGTATATCGTCTATTACCTGGAATTCTATTTCTTCTCTTGATTTATCATTTTTTTGAAGTTCTCTTATCCTTTCGGCAATGTCTTCTGGACCCACGATTCCTTCTACTCTTGCTGCCATGTCCTTTGCTTGTGGTATTTCCACTTCATTGGATGGGTCTAGATTTTTTTCTCTTGCTTTTCTGGCTTTTTCATAGGCCTTATCCGTTCTTTCCTGGATTTTTTCGTAGTATCTTTTCATTTTATCTCACCGTTTTCTCTCACTCCTTCTTCGTTTATTCCTTGGTCGAATCGGAGTACGTTTATCTTTCCTGTTTTTGTCTCTATTACTGGTAGCTTCCCTGGGGTTGGTTTGTGCCCGATTTTCTTTTGGTAGGGTGTTTTTTCTTGCCATGTCCCTGAGTTAACGCACAGTGTGCCTCTGTATTTGTCGTATCCGTTTTTGTGGACGTGTCCTGTGTGGTATATGTCGGGTGCTTCTTCTATGACTAGGTGGTCCTCTCTTTCCGGTGTTACGGGTTTTTCTCCGTAGATGGGGTGTAGATGTCTTGCTTTCAGTGTTTTTTTCAGTACTCCTTTTATGTTTTCGTAACTGGCTGATTTTATCTGTGGTATTATATCGTCGAATGATGTGCCGTGGTACATAAGGAATTTTAGTCCGTGGAGTTTCACTACTGCTGGGCTTCCCACCATTATGATGTTTGGTAGTTCTTCAAGGCCTTCTATCAATTCCGGAGGTATTTTTGGCTGTGGGTCCGCTTTATTCACGGCATCGTGGTTTCCCGGTCCGATTATAATTTGTATGTGGTCCGGTATTTGCTCTACGTATTTTTTGAATTGTTTGTACTGTTGGTAGATATCGGTCAGTGTTAGTTCCTTTTCCTGTTCCGGGTATACTCCGACTCCGTCCACTAGGTCTCCCGCTATTGTGAGGTACTTGACTTTTTTTGCAAGTTCTCTCTGTCTTTCGTTTCCTCTTTCTCCTCTCAGCCATTCTATGAAGGCTTCGAAGTTTTTTTCTAGGAAATACTTGCTACCTATGTGTAGATCTGAAGTTGTTACTATTGCTATGTCTTCTTCCGTGGTTTTTAATTCTCTTACAGGTAGGTCAGGACAGTGTATATTGTTTATTATGAATAAGTTGTTGTTTCCCATGTGTCCCTCTACGGCTATTACTTCGTCGTTAACTAATTCGTTTGTTTCTTCTATGAGTTCTTTTTGATTGTTGGGCACTAGTGCTTTCATTAGTCCGGTAGGATCCTCTAACCTCATGAATACATGGCCGTTCTTCGTGGTTTTCTTCTCTGTTATGAGCCCAATTATCTTCATATCTTCTTCTTTATCCTTTGCTCTTTCTATATCTACTGCTGAGTTCTCTCCTCTGTTTCTTAATATTTTATGTATCTTCCTGTGCCTGCTTTTGAAGTTTTCCACGAAGTCCTCTACTTCTCCCTTCGAGGTTGATTCCTTGGATATGTCTTTTTTCAGTATCTCTATCTCGGCTTCGTGTTGCTTTGATTTAAAGTCTTCCAGCGAGCCTTTTACCTCTATCTGTTTTCTTTTTTTCTTTTTCAGGTCCTCAGGCTCTATAATTGCTTTTGATTCAGGTGTTTTTTCATTTATTTTTTTGGCTAGTTCTTCTGGATTTTCTTCTTGCTTCAGATGGTCTATTGTTTCGGGTGAGACCAGGTATCCTTTTTCTCTCAGTGTCTTAACGGCTGTTTGTATCTTTTCCATCTAATGATCCTCTATTTGGTATTTACTGGTTTTTCTTTCCTTTCAAAAGATTTCACGTTTCTTTTAGAGTAAGAGTTTTCCCTAAATCCATATTTCTTTGGTTCACTTTGATCTACTTGTAATTTATTTTTGGTTCTGGTTGAATAAAATAATTCTCCATGAAATATCTTCATCCTGTGAAACCTATAAATTCCTTGAATGAACAAAAATTAATAGATATAGTATTACTGTAGAGTTCATTGAAAAGAGGGTTAGTCATGCTAGAAGATGCTCAAGGAAAAGAACTCCTAGATATAGCTCGAAAAAATATAGAGAAATACGTGGAGGAAGAGAAAACCCTATCCAAAAAAGAAGTAAAATCTCAAGTAGATGAGGAGACCGAGAAAAAACTGAAGAGGGATAGAGGTGTTTTCGTAACCCTTAAAACCACCCAGGGACAATTGAGAGGGTGTATTGGAAAACCATATCCCGAACAGAGCATCATAGAAGGCATTCTGAACGCTTCGGCCTCAGCAACAAGGGACCCGAGATTTCCACCAGTATCAAAACCTGAACTGGAGGATATAGAGATAGAGCTAACAGTTCTAACTGAACCGGAAGAAATAAAAGCAAACAGTTTGGAGCAAGCAAAGGAAAAAATAGAGATAGGTAAACACGGATTGATAGTCAGATACAAATCCACTCAAGGTCTACTACTACCACAAGTACCTGAAGAACACAATCTAGACATCAAAAAATTCTTGGACCACACCTGTAGAAAAGCAGGTCTAGCTCCTGGTTCCTGGAGAGAAGAAGATGTACAGATACTTAGATTTAAAGGAAAAATATTCAAGGAAAGCTAGAGCGTTCCCAGAGCCAAGAGGCCTGTGATCAATCCAATTATAATCACTGCGATCACCCAGCTAACAACTCCTTTTAGTAAAGATGTATTATTAGCTACTGCGATTCCCGTGCCCTTTATCCAGATCTCCCAAACAAGGAAAATAATGAAGATCAATCCAATTACTCCCAAACCAGTTAAACCAGAATTAACCATTAAAAAAGCAGTCACGGAAAGAGTAACTGACTGTATTAAATTAATTAAAGGGCTGTAACCCAGTACAGCTATGTTCTTATCCATTTCAAACTTTTTTCTATCCCATGCTGAAGCGATCCATCCTGCTATCACGATTGAAACTAAGAAGAAGATAACAGATATTGGTATGGACATGATTATTTGGTTTACAGTTAACTGTGTTCCTTCACCATCCTCTTCCATTCCTTGGATGGCTTCTTCGGAAAGATCTCCTTCCTCTACTGCGGTCTCCATCATCCCCTCTATGTTCCCTTCCATGCCGTAGGAAGCCAAACTACCTAGTGATATTAATACAACCGCGATCACTAATCCTCTCATTACACTTGAATCTTCTTTTATCTTCTTGAACGCGGATCTTGGACTGTAAAGCGTTCTTGGAATCTGCTTTAATCCTGATGACATTTTAAATCATTCTCATTCATTTAGAATGGAGGAATCCCGTGGGCAGGATTCGAACCTGCGGTCTGTCGCTTTCCTGCGGCCGCGCCAAAGCTGTGGTTGGCTTTGGTTGCGTTCTACAGGCGACCGCATTACCCCTATGCTACCACGGGTTGATATATCAATATCTGTATCTAAATCCATCTTTATTCTTCTTTTTTCCTTCATTTTATGTTCTCTTTGATCTTTTCGAGTTTCGAGGTTATGTTCATTATATCCGTTCTGGTGTGCATTGGTATGTTTATGTCCTCTGCTGATTCGTTCATCAGATATATTGCTCTTGTGAAATCTAGATTCTGCGTTTCTACTTCTTCTTCTGTTTTCTTGTTTATGAGTTCTTGTGCCTTTTCCAATTTTTCTCGAACATTGCTCGGAACGTCCTGGTCGTTGGCAACATCGTCCATTTCCTGCGTGAGTTCCTTTATCTCCTCTCTCATTTCTTCTTTCATTTAACCACCTCTCTTCTTGCTTTTTTAGGTATTCTGGTTGAGTTTGATTCAGTTGGTTCTTCGAGTTCATGTTTTTCATTGAGTTCGTTTACCTCTACGTTTTTCGGGCTCTTCTTTTCCTAGGGTTTGTATTCATTGACAACATTGACAAGAATCTTCTTCTCTTTGTAGTTTTTAATCATCTAACTATTTAATATTTGTCTGTGCATAACATCTACATGGCGATTAGAGAGGTATTATTGAGGGGATTGACAGCTCGTTCCCTTGACGAAATCCTTGTCCCTTTGACCGGATTCAGGTTGATCATTCTAGCTGTAGTTGGTATCGCTGCCCTATACTTGGTTCCGAAGATTCCATATCAGTTTAGCAAATACATTGACATGGTTTCTCCTGTAAAGGTGTCTAAGGAAGCTAGAGAACAGTTCTCCAAGATACTGAAATGGACTATCTACATACTAATACTTTACTTCATCCTATACATTCTTGGATTTGAATTCATACACCTGAATCCCGTTTTCAGAATCGTTTTGGTGTTCTACGCGGTCAAAGTATCCATAGCTATATTGAAACCTTCTGTGATGAAATTCGATAGAAAGATAACAGGGGCAGGAGTGTCCGAAGGATCGATCCTGATGAAGTTAATGGTCTCCATAGTCTACATAATAGGTTTCCTAATCATATTATCCATACTGGGCCTTAGAGGAGTTCTAGCCGCTTCCTTAGCGGGAGCAGGTGTGCTTGGAATAGTCATAGGGTTCGGTGCAAAGGACATCGTTTCCAACACTCTTTCAGGAATATTCATAGCTCTGGATAAGCCATTCAAAATAGATGATATAATCGAAATAAAAGATAAAATTGGAGTAGTGAAGGAAATTGGGCTTAGAACCACGGTAATTGAAACATTTGACAGAGAAGTAGTTACTGTTCCCAACACTACACTCGTGAACAACCCGATCATCAACTACACAGCCAACGAAGTAAGAAGAATAAAGGTAGAGATAGGGATACACTACGACTCAGATATAAAGAAAGCAATGAAGGCCTTCCAAAATGCCTTGGAATCCATAGAATCAAGATCAGATGATAGAGAACCGGAAGTAATAATAAAAGGATTCGGAGGATCATCAATAGATCTAGAAGGCAGAGTTTGGATAAAACAACACGAAACCAGTTGGGCAAAATCACGATCGCAGATAAGAGAAAGCGTTGTAAAAGAGTTCAGAGAAAACGAAGTCAGCATACCATTCCCAACACGAGTTATAATAAAAAAATAAAAAGGTAGAGTCCCAAGATATTTGGGTATTAAAAAACCATAAATAAAATGAATAAGAAAATTAATACAGGGGATCCAGATGAATCACTCTAAAAAAAGCATAGCCTACATCACCACCGGCCTGCTATTCATCGCTCTCGCAGTCACAACTGCAGCAGCTCAGGAAAATTCTCCTTGTGATGTATACATGGAGCAAGCAGAGTTAAAAGCAAATCTACAGTACCCAGATTACTTCGGAGCAGGAGAAGAGTATCTACTGGCTGCTGATTGCTACCAAAGAGAAGAAGAATACCAAAAAGCAGAATCAGCATTCAAAAAAGCAGCACAGAACTTTGAAACAGCTCCTGATTACTTAGTTCCAGGTGGAGATCTCAGACAAGCTGCAATAAGCTATGAAAAAGCAGGAAAAGCCTACGAAAGTCTTGATCAAACTCAGGACGCAATAAACGCTTACCAACTATCAATCCAAAGGTACAGGGATAGCGGCCACTCGGAAGAAGCACAAAGAATTCAACGGATAATAGACGGATTGAAAGAAGAAGTAAATGGTATCCTCCCGACCGAAGAGGTAAACTACATCGCCATAATCGGACTGATCTCACTAATAACACTATTCCTATCCTTATCTCTACTAATACTAATAGCAATAGCGAACCTCAGCTCATCCAAAGAAGACAAAGAAGGAGGAGAGCCAAAAAGTCTGGGAGAACCCAAGACAACTAAGAAAGAAACAAAAGAACCTGAAAAACCGGAAAAGAAAACAAAAAAGAAATCACCAAGACAGAGAGCAATAGAAAAACTCAGAAAAAAATACAAACCATAAAAACAAAGAAGAAACCCAAAGGAAAAATATTGGAGACACACCATGACGAATTTTGAAATCAAATCAAAGGACCTAGCAGGAAGAATCGGTAAACTAAAAACGAAGCACGGGGGAATAGAAACCCCCACAGTCCTACCAGTGATCAACCCGAACAAGAAAACACTCGAACCAAGAGAAATCAAAAAAACAGGAGCCCAAGCACTCATAACCAACGCCTACATACTTAAAAAAGATCACCTGCACGAAGTAATGACAAAAGGAATACACAACTTCCTGGGTTTCCACGGACCAATAATGACCGATTCAGGAGCCTACCAACTAATGAGGTACGGAGAAATAGAAACCACGAACAAAGAAATCCTCGAATTCCAAGAAAAGATAAACACAGATATAGGCGTGATCCTCGACATACCAACCCAGAGCAAAGAAGAAAAAGAAATACAGACAACAGTGGAAAAAACAATAAAAAGATCCAAAGAAAGCCAAGAACAAATCAAAGACACGGATACATTATACGTAGGACCATTACAAGGATGGAGAAAACCAGAACTATTCAGAAAATGTGTGAAAAAACAATCAAAACTAAATTTCGATATACATGCACTCGGATCCATAGTACCGACTATGGAGAAATACAAGTATTCAAAACTGATAGAGCCCTTGAGAATAATCAAAGAAGAAACACCGGAAAACAGACCAATACACCTATTCGGAGCTGGACATCCAATGCTATTCCCCTTTCTAGTAGCTATGGGAGCCGACCTACTCGACTCCGCAGCTTATTCTCTATACGCAGAGGACGGCAGGTATCTGACCTCCAGAGGAACAAAGAAAGTAAAAGAAATGGATTATCTACCCTGCAATTGTCCAGTGTGCACTGAAAACGAATTAAAAGAGATTCAGGAAAACAAACAAAAACTCGCAAAACACAACCTACATGTAACATTCAAAGAAATAAGAAAAATAAAACAATCAATAAGAGAAGGAACACTATACGAACTACTGGAAACACGTTCAAGAGCCCATCCATCACTAAAAAAACTAATGGAAACACTAACAGAAGACATGAGAACGATAAAAAACAGGGATCCGATCACAAAGAAACATCTATTCATCGTATCGAGATATAGTGAAAAAAGACCGGACTACAAGAGAGCAGTAAAAAAAGCAGAGCAACTAACCCAAGAAGAAAACCTCGAAACAACACATATACCAGAATTCGGAGAAGTTCCAAGAGCACTGCTGGAATGCTACCCTTACTCACATATAGGTAAAGAAACGCTCGAAGAAGAAAAAACCCCAAAAACCATTGTGAGCGATCTCAAAAAGTTAAAGATGGTGAGCAAATACTGGCTAGGACTCGACATAATACCAGGAGATGTTGAAATAAAAAAATCGCCAAGAACAGGTAAAATAAGAGAAGTAACCAGGAAAGGAGAACTTTACCTGGTTGTAAGACCAAGCGACTACATGTTATTACTACACGGAGCAGCAAAGAAACTGCACGAAGAAACCAACTACCCAAAGCACAGAATAGCTATGAAAGCCGAAGCAATTGAATTCGTTGAAAACGGAAAAACAGTATTCAACAAATTCGTGGAAGATCTGGATCCAGATCTAAAGCCAGGAAAACCCGTTTTAATTGTTGACAAGAACGATAAACTACTTGCAGCGGGAGAAACCTATCTATCAACAAAAGAAATAAAGGAATTTGACAAAGGAGAGGCAGCAAAAAACCGCTGGCACAAGGAGCAAAACTAAAAGATAACTTAAATGAAATCATTCGGACAAACAAATATTAATTAAGCTGGACATAAATCAAAGGAATCACCAAACAGGAACGAATCCAAAGATTCTCACCAAAAAATAACAAGCCGATTAAAAGCACCAATGAACGATGAACATGAACATATACGAACAAGACAGGTACAAAAAACTATTCATAATTCCAATCATTCTACTCTTAATCCTTTTATTCTTCGCCACAACCAGGTTAACCTACGGAATGGACTTTCAAGGTGGAACAAGGATAACGGCACCACTAGAAAAGGAAGTGGACACAGCTGAACTGGAAATAGAGATGAACAATGAATTCGACTTAATAGATCTGGATATCAGGAAAACAGAAGGAGCGGACAGCGTACTAATCGTGAGCTACGTGGGCCACAATGCCATAATGCATATGGAAGAAGATTTAGAGGCCGGAAGATATGAAGAAGTAATCCAAAGAGCACAGGAAATCATCGGAGAAATAGAGTTAGAAGGAGACATAGAGGGGGAGGAAGAAATAGCAGAGGAGTACCTATCACAATCAGAATCACATATCAACAGGCAAATAAACATCTACATATCTGAAAAAGCAGGTTCAGAAGAAGAATACTTCTCAATCGATTCAATAGGAGCAGCAATGGGGCAGCAATTCCTACAACAAGCTAGAAACGCTATACTAGCAGCAATACTCTTCATATCAATACTCGTATTCTACTTCTTCAGAAAAATACTCGTGTCGCTAGCAGTGTTCCAGGCTCCTATATATGACATGATATTCGGACTAGGGGCGATGGGCCTATTCCAAATACCTCTAACATTGGGTACAGTCGCAGCGCTATTAATGGTCATAGGATACTCAATAGATTCTGATATAATGCTCGCGATGAAAACACTTGGGAGGAAAGAAGGCACACCGGAAGAAAGAGCCTTCGGAGCCATGAAGACAGGTCTAACAATGTCCATGACCACTATAAGCGCATTAGCCGGCTTACTAATAATTTCACACCTGACACAGATACACATATTGGTGAGCATCTCCCTGATCCTTATATTAGGACTAATAGGGGACACAATGACCACTTGGTTCGTAAACGCGCCAATAATGATATGGATATCCAAAAGAGAAAATAAATAACAAAAACAGAAAGAAAAACAAAAAGTGTTCGGAATGAATACGGAAAAAATTAAGAAGATACTGAAAAAGAGAAGAGTATACCTCTTCGTAATAGCAGTCATAGTCATAGGTATAGTTCCGATACCTCTCCGAGGAGTACAGCTAGGAATGGACTTCCGAGGGGGAACAATGATAGATCTCAGACTGGACGAAGAAGTCGATCCATCAACAATGAGCATCATCACACAAGTACTACAGGAAAGAGTAGATGCTTATGGGTTGAGAGACGTTTCGGTAACACCACAAGGAGGAACACACGTCAGAATAGAAGTAGCGGAAACAGATCCACAGGCTATAGAGAACCTCAGAGCAATCATAGGACAACAGGGAAGTTTCGAAACTCTTTACGACGGAGAAGTAATACTACGAGGACAAGATATAATCAATGTAATAACCGATCCACAAAGAGGATACGGAGCAAGAGGAAGCCCAGAAGCAGGCTATCAATGGAGCGTGCCATTCAGAGTAACACCAGAAGCAGCTCAGTCATTTGCTGACGCGGTGGAAAATGAATGTACGCCCATGGTGGCAGGAGAAGAAGGAAGATGCCAAGAACTACTCTACATGTTCATAGACAGACCTAGAAATGCAGTAGTCATAATGGATGAAGATCTGTACGAAGAAGAAAGATTAGTGCCTCAATCACTGGAAAAAGCGGAGACACCCGCAGGAGTACAGACCGAGATAGAGATAGAGGAACTAGTGGAGAACTCAGGAGCACAACTGATCGTCTCCAACCAAATAGATGATTCAGTACTGAACCAAACCGAAAACAAAACCGTGTTAATCCCACAAAATACATTCAACCCAGAAGAAATACACAACGCGGAAGAAGTACAAGAAATACCCTTCATCGAGGACTACTGGATATCCAACGCTCTGAAGATAGAGACCATTGTCCACTTAACAGCAGGAATCACAAGAGGAGAACCAATAGACACTCCAAGCATAACAGGAGGATCTGAAACCGAAGAAGAAGCATTCGAATCAATAGAAAGAATAAGCATACTGCTAAGATCAGGCAGGCTACCAGTAGGGGTTCAAATAGAAAGAGAGGATAGAATGTCACCACTACTAGGGGCAAGATTTCTAAACTACTCCATACTAGCCGGTCTAGTAGCGCTGCTAGCAGTAGCCGCAGTCATATCAATAAGATACAAAAGAAAGAAAATCGTACTACCACTACTAACAACCAGCTTCTCGGAAGTACTCATGACAGTGGGGGCAGCAGCCTGGATAGGATGGCAGCTCGACCTACCAGCAATAGCAGGAATAATAGCAGTGGTAGGAACAGGAGTCGACCACCAGATTATAATGACAGAAGAAGCAATCGAAAAATCCAGTGACAAAGAAGAAAGCCTAGCAAGGAAGGTCAAAAAAGCCTTTTCAATAATATTCAGATCAGCAATGACAACCATATTCGCGATGTTCCCACTACTATTCATGGGTCTAGGCGCACTGCAAGGATTCGCGATAGTAACAATACTGGGAAGCCTCATAGGAGTAACTACATCAAGACCGGCCTACGGTGCAATAATCAACGAAATACTGTAACCTTGACCGAGTTAAACTTACCACTGAAAAACCGAACATAAAAACAAATATAAAAAACCAGTGTCTAATCCAACTGGAAACAAAATAAGGATAAAGATGCCCGATATAAGAAAGACAAAAGAAATAGAAACGGACACGGAAGCAGATGTAGACAGAATATCAACAGGAGTCCCAGGACTAGATCACATACTCGAAGGAGGATTCCCCCATCCATCAACAGTACTTCTAACAGGAGATTCAGGCACGGGAAAAACAATACTGGGTCTTCAATACCTATACAACGGAGTAAAACAATACGATGAACCAGGAATATACCTGACAATACAAGGATACGATACAGACCTAACCTGGTACTGCTCAAGATTCAACTTAGATCTAGGAGAATTACAAGAAGAAAGAAAAGCCGTTATAACCACCTACGAAGTAGCAGAATACGAAGAATTTCACGCAAGATCAGTAGCTAGAGAAATAGAAAAAAGACTGTCAAGACTAATAGAATCCGTAGATGCAAAGAGAATCGTAGTGGATAGCATAACCCCTTTTGGATATTTTTCTTCCTCAAAAGCCGACTACAGAAAACTCCTCCACAGACTATCCTCATCACTAAAGGACGAAGGCTGCACCACACTATTCATATCGGAAAAACCGGACAGAGAAAAGCTAACACCCTTCCAAGTAGAACCATACGTGGTCGACGGCGTCATAAAACTCGGGAAAGATGAAAAAAGCAAACAAAGGAAAAGAAGACTGAAAATAAATAAGATGATTGCCACAAGAACCCCACTAGGATCAACCCCCTTCACAATCTCGAAAGACGGATTCAAACTCCTAACCTCCTACTACGAATAATAATTGTTTTCAAAGAAACTTGGATCCATTTATTCAAAATAAGACAGCTTAATTTATTTAACAAAGAACCATACAAAGAATAAGGCATATGCTCCAATAGTCCTGTGGTCTAGTGGCCAAGGATACGGGGCTTTGGACCCCGTGGCGGCGGTTCGAATCCGCCCAGGACTACTCTATCTTACCAGGGCTTATCCTTAAGGCCTGAAAAATACCCTACAACATTAGTAAATAGGTGGATGAAGGGAGTAACAATCAATATCAGGGTAAGAGCCTCCAGAGAAGGAACTCTTAACACAGAACCGAGCAAAACAGCTCCAATGACAAAATCCAGCTGATCCAAAACTGGTACTGGTCCACCTCTATCAACACCACTTCTCCTCTTCAATAAACTAGCAAATATATCCCCTAAAATAGCTCCTGTAGATACCAATAAACCTAGAAACAAAAACAAAGAATTATTAATCGCTAAAGAAACAAGAAAACCGGTTAAAGAACCACAAACTATTCCAAAAAAAGTTCCCTTAACGGTCTTACCATCCCCAAGAATTCTCTTTCCTCTAAAACTCTTACCCATATCTAAAGGAAACCCACCACCAAAAACAACAGCCGAAGAATTAGCTATATAAGCAGGAAGAATATAGAGAAGAGCCTCCAATATCAATTCGTTCATCATTACCTACCTCTCACCAAACATGATCAATGGACCTCAACTAGCTATGTTGAACGAAACAACCATATATATAACTAAGCGAGCACCACTACCAAGTAAATCAACATTGCTAAAATACCGCCGCAAGTTGTTGCCAAGAAGTTGGTTGTGGAATTACCAATCAATTTTTTGTTCTCAATCAAAGCTCCAACAAAAGAATCCGCAAAGTGTCCCACTACCCCGGAGATTAGGGCAATTGGCACGATGACCCAACTAAATTCTATCAGGGAACCAAGACCGATCAAAAGAGCTCCGATAATTGCTGAAAGCACACCAATCGAACTAATTGCTCCGTTAGTACCTGGCTCAACTTTTTTAAAGCTTGTGACCATTCTGGGATTTGATTTTGATAAAACACCTATCTCGGAAGATAAAGTATCAGCAGCAGCTGTAGCTGTGGCTCCAACAAATCCTACAAATCCAACCAAGCCACCTAGAAGAGCAAATATCAATCCAATCCCTGCATTTCCCATTACATTCCACGCACCACGGGTTTTCTGCATTAATTCGGACTTCTTTTTCTCCTTTGATCTGAACCTAGTGGCGATGGTTCCAATCACGTAGAAGAAAAACAGTATTAAGAACCAGGAAAAGTTTTGTCTAAGTATCAATATATATGAAAGACATATTGCTGAGATAGCTCCTTTGAAGCTAAGTGAACGACTTTCAAGCCCTAAGAGAGCTATAAACAGAGGCAAGGCAAATCTTGATAGGCCTAGTGTCATTATTCTCCTCTTTCTACTTCACATTTTGTTATCTCTACTCTTTTTATAGGGGCAATTTCCTTCGCTTTTTTGAATAAGCTTGTTGCAGTTTTTCCAAATATCATTTTCTGTATCAGTGGGTTGAAGTCGTTTTCTTCGGCTTGTTTCTGCAGTTCCTTTTCCATTACTCTCCTTATCTCTTTTTTCTGTGAGGAGTGTACTTCACTGACCGTGAATGCGTAAGTGGTTACTTTCAATGTCTTACTATTCATTTCTATAGTCTGTGTGTTCTTTATAATGCTTCTGCCTTTTCTTATGTTCTTCCGTATGTATCCTCTTGTTACATTGAAGCTTTTTACTTGGGCTTTACCTGTTCCACCTTCCACTTCCTTTATTTGAAACTTTATACGTATGTTGTTGTGGCTTCTTTTCCCTGTGATATCTCTCAATGATGTTTCTACTGTTCTCTCTATTAAGTCTTCTTCCGTGAGCGCTGGTGTATCTCCTATTTCTTTTTTTTCAAACATTTCTGGTGCTTCTACTGGGTACCAGTTTTTGTTCTTCCATTTGTTTATCGTCTTTGCCATGTTGATCACTATCCTTCAATTATTAGTTTGGCTTCTTCCGGATCGTAGTGCCAGTCTTCATCGATTTCTCCTTGTTTTTTGTAATATTTTACAAGTCTTCTTATTTTTGATTCTGTTAGTTTAAGGCTTCTCTTATTTTTGTTGTCCTTTTGGTTTTTTTCAAGGTGTTTTCTAATCTTTACAGCTCTTTCCATCAGGTTCATCAGGTCTTCTGGGTACTCCATGCTCATGTCTTGTTTTTCCAGTACTTTAGTGAGCTTTTCTCCTGTAGCTGCTTTTACGTCCGGGACTCCGTGTTCATCTCTGAGTATTCTACCTATTTCACTGGGTTTTTTTCCTTCTCCTCGGAGTTCTTTTATTTTTTCTCTTATTTCTTTTTCCGATAACTCCGTCCATGTTGGAGGTTCTTTTGATGCTGGGGGGGTTGATCCCGATTTTCCCTTGTCTTTTGTGTGCATTCTCGTCATTCTATCACTATTTAGTGTTTTTATATGTTTTTGAAGAATTTTTTCCCTGTTCTCTTCTTTGGTGTGTTGTGTTCTGCTTTGTATTATTGTTGGTGCCTTTCTTTATAAGTTTGGTTTCGTAGGCTCTTGTTTCCTCCAGTGATTTTGTTCCTGTACGTGTTTTTTATGTGTCTTTTTGGTTTTTTTCATTTTTTTCCGTGTACCTTGCTCTTTTTTCTATTTTTCTAAGCCTGTTCAACACGTTTTTCTTATCGTATTGTTTTTTCAGGTTTTCCCATATCTCTTTGAATTGTTTCCAGTGTGTGCTTTTAAGCATCTTCTTGAATACCAACAGATCCATTGCTTTGTCTTCTGTTTTCTTCGTGTTTTCTGTTAGTCCAAAGTCTATGAAGTATAGTTCGTTGTCTTTTCTTATGATATTGGATGTTGTTAAATCGTTGTGAACTATGTTAAGCCCGTGCAGGTTTTTTATTAGTTCTCCTATTTTTTTCCCTATTTCTCCTGGATCTTCTTTTCCTTTCTTGATTCTTTCCTTCAGTGTTTGTCCTTCTATGTACTCCATAGTGATTTTTGAATTTTCTGGATCTATGCTGAATATGTATGGTGTGTTAACTGCTTCCCTTGCTTTTTTTATCATTTTTACTTCGTTTTTTGTCCTTTTTTCTCTTATGGTTTTGTCTAGTTCTTCTATTCTGTGTTTTTTTGGTTTTCTTTCTTTTTCTACGGTGGTGTATCCTAGGTATTCGTCTTTGTATAGTGTTGCTTCGGCTCCTTTGTATATTATGTCCATTTCAATCCTTTTTTACCTGGTTTTTAGGGGAAGAACCCGTTTTGTAGAGCTCCTTTTTTCGTTGACAGGATCTCTATTTCTGGGTTTACGAGTAGGTCGCATTTTTGGAATGATTCTATCTCTATTTCGAATTCGGTTTCCTTCCCCGGATTTTCAATGTTTTTCTGTGTTGTATAAGTTCTTGGGTCTTCTACCTGTCTTGAGTCTTCTATCTTCCCTTCTATTTTTATTTCAGTTATTTCCGCCCTATAATCGATTTCTAGATTTCCTCCAAGGGTTATTAGGCAGCCTCCTTCTTCTGTTGTTGTTTTCTCTATGCTGTATAGTCTATGTGTTATGTTCGGTGAGTATATGAGAGCGTATATGGTTCCTGATAGGAAGTAGATTACTGCTATGATTACGGCAACTATGGTTATCAGCAGTGGTGTTTTGTAGGTTGATTTTTCCATATTTGTCCCTCATTGGTTTTTGTACTTCTTTCTATTTGTTGGTTTTGTATTGGTTTGTTCTCCATTTTGGTTTTATATCTATTTTTTTTCTTGCTTTTTCTTTATAGATGGTTCCGGTGTAGGCTATCATTGCCCCGTTGTCTCCGCAGTACTCGTTTTTTGGAACGTGGAAGCTTGCCCCGTGTTCTTCAGCCATTTTTTCATTCATTTCTCTTAGTCTATTGTTGAGTGCTACTCCTCCTGTTAGAAGGAGTTCTTCTTTTTTAGTGTGTGCTAGTGCTCTTTCGGTTACTTCGACTAGCATTGATAGTGCTGTTTCCTGGAATGAGTTTGCCACGTGTTTTTTTTCGTGTTCTCCGTATTTTTTGCTTGCTTGGGTAACCAATCCTGAGAACGATAGATCCATTCCTTTTACGGTGTAGGGTAGTTCTATGTATTTGTTGCTTTCCTCTGCGAGCTTCATTATCTTTGGTCCTCCTGGCATGTTCAATCCCATTGATCTTGCTAGCTTGTCAAAGGCATTTCCTATTCCTATGTCAAGGGTTTCACCGTATATCCTATACCTCCCATCGGCGTGGGATAGTATTTGAGTGTTTCCTCCTGACACGTACTGCACTAAAGGGTCCTCTGCTTTTGTTTCTTTTTTAGCTATCTCTATGTGTGCTATACAGTGATTAACAGGAACAATATCTGTATTTAGTTCTTTTGATAGTTTTCTAGCTAGTTCTGCTCCTTGAAGTAGACAGGGTGGTAGTCCTGGGCCGTTAGCAATTGCTATGAGGTCTATGTCTTCTTTATTCATTTCGGATTTCTGTAGTGCTTTTTCTAGAACTTCTTCTTTTACTCTTTTATGGTGTTCCGCTGCTTCTCTTGGTATTATGCCTTCTCCTTTTTCGGGCTTGTAAACATCTTTCTCATTGGCTATTACATGATTTTGATCCGCTATGCCTATTCCAAGGGTGTGTGCAGTTGATTCTATTCCAAGGCATTTCATTTTTTACACCTCTTACATGGCCAGGTACATTGCCGTTACTGCTGTCAGGTTGTAGAGCGTGTGGCTTAATATCGGGCTGTAAACTCCTCCTGTTTTCTCGTACTGGTATCCAAGCAGTAATCCGAGCACCAGTGTCCCTACTAACTGTGTGAATGAGAAGTATATGATGTGTGAGAGTGCAAATAGTACTGAAGCGATCCATAGGTTGGTTCTTTTTTGTATGAGTCCTCTGAAGAATACTTCTTCAACGAATGAGCCTATCAGTAGGATGATCAATACTTGGTGCAGTGGAACTTTTCTTAGTATTTCTGCTGTTTTTTGGACATCTTCGTGCATTCCTAGCTGGTAGAATACTAGGCTAACCATTATTGAAGCAATCAATAGTGCTACTAGAAATATTAAAGCTATTGCTGTGTCTCTTGTTATTTCTACGTCCTTTTTGAATCCGAGTCTCTTTGTTATTGGTCCTTTATTGAGGTATAGTGCTATTGAAAGTAGTATTACGTATAGTGCTATGGATGCTATCATCTTTATCTTTACTCTTCTTCTTGTTCCTTTTCATCTTTTTCTTTGTTTTCCCATCTTGTGTACCCGCACTTTCCGCAGTGTAGTCTATCTTCGTGTTTTGCTAGTAGTACTCCTTCCCCGCATTTCGGGCACGTTGGGTTTTTTCTCTCTGTTTTACCGTTTTTTGTCCCGTATTTGTCAGTCTTCATCCTTCCCCCTCCTCTTCTACCTCGTCCTTTGTTCCTTCATCCTCAGCTTCTTCCTTTTTTTCTGTTTCTTCTTCTGGTTGCTCTGTTTCTTCTGTTTTTTTCTCTTTTTCGTCTTCTTCTTTTTCCTGTGTTTTTTGTGTTCTTTCCTTTTTGTAGTCTTTGTTGTATTTTTCTATATCTTCTTTGCTTTGGTACGCTTTTATTGTGCATGTTGATTCTTTTTTACCGTATTCTTGGTTTATTTTGTCTATTACTAAGTTTTGTTTGTCGTATCCTAGTTCTGCTGAGATTTTGTCTATTACTTGTTTTCTTGATGGTGTTTCTTCGTAGTTTTTAATTTTTACAGTTATTTCGTTTCTGTTTAGTAGTGGGTTTTCTTTTTCTTCTTGTTTTTCTATCTGCATTTTATCACCTTTGTTATTTCTTTATCCTTAGTGCGTATTTTCCCGGTGTGTCCACTTTTAATTCTTCGGCTAGTTCGGATTTTTCTGGGTTTAGTATTATTGCGTATCCTTTCCAGCTCTGTGTTAGGTTTGATTCTTTGCATACTGGGCACTGGTTGCCTTTTACTATTCTGTGGCATTTTTTGCATGCTTTGTCTTTCATTTTTGATCATCTCTTTTTAGTTCTTTTTTTCTTCTTTCTTTTCTTCTATCCATTCCTTTTTTCCCAGTCCTGGTTGCTTCATTGTTAGGTTTATTTTCGAGTCGTTCACATTGTTTTTGAGTGATACTGCTATTGTTCTTGCTCTTATTTCATCGTCTTTTTTTACCTTTCTATCGGTTTCTTTTCCTGATAGGGTTTCTGTTTTTTCGTTGTATGTCATGTAGTCGTCGGTTATTTGTGATACGTGTGCTAGTGCGTCTATTGGTCCGAATCTTACGAATGCTCCGAAGTTCACTATCTCGTTTACTCTTCCTCTTACTGGTTCGTGTAGTTTTGGGTTGAATACTAGTGCGTCGAATGTTACGTTGTAGTATGCTGATCCGTCTCCTTGTATTATTTTGCCGTCTTCTATGTCTCTGCATTTTGTTATGCTTATTACTACTCCGTGTTCTTGGTCTATCTTGGATTCGTATTTGTCCTGTAGTGCTTTTCTTGCTGATTCTTCGAGTGGTCTGTCAAAGTACTTTGGCGGTATTCGTACTGAGTCTTTGGCTCTGATTAATTCGTACATTTTATCCCTCTTTGTTTATTTTTCTTGTTCTTCGTATTTGTCCATGGCTCTTTTGACCTGTTCGTGAGCTTTTTCTGCTCCCAGCCAGTTTTTTACTTTCACCCATTTTGATTTTTCCAGTTCTTTGTAGTCGCTGAAGAAGTGGGCTATTTCTTGTCTTTTGTGTTTATTAACGGATTCTATGTCTCTGTACTCTGCTTTTCTCGGGTCTTTCATTGGTGCTGCTAGTACTTTGTCGTCCATTCCGGATTCGTCTTCCATTCTTAGAACTCCTATTGGTCTTACTTCGATCACGCATCCTGTGAATGTTGGTTCTTCCGTTAGCACTAGGATGTCGAGTGCGTCTCCGTCTTCTGAGATTGTTTGAGGTATGAATCCGTAGTCTCCTGGGTAATGGAATGGTGAGTGTATGACTCTGTCTAATTTGAAGTATCCTTCTTGATCCTGGTATTCGATTTTGTTTCTGCTTCTTCTGGGTATTTCGATGACTGCGTTGACTTGTTTTGGTGGGTTTTTTCCTCTTGGTATGTCTTTCCATAGGTTTTTCGTGTTGTTTATTTGAATCACCTGTTGTGTTTTTTATTCGTTGGTATTATTTATTTTTCTCCGGTGTTTATCCTTGTTTGGTGTTTGTTGTTTCTATTTTTTTATTGCTTCTTAGGTATATGATTGGTATTTGTTTTTTTTGACATCTTTTTTTGAGTTCTTTGTCGTTGGTGGCTACTTCCGCGTTTTCTTTCTCCGCGTATTTTATTATTTTGTCATCTGTGTGCGTTTTATTGGTTTCTATTGTATCTGTTTCGATGTTTTTTTGTTTTATTAGTTGTTGTGCTATCTTGCTTGCTTTTGTATTCATTTTTTCGAGTTCTTTTTGAACTGATTCGAGCACTATGAATTTTGCTCTTGGTTTTTTCTGTTTTATTTGTTTGAATATGTCTATTTTCTTTGTTTGTGGTAGTACTAGGAAGTTTGTGTCCAACACTACCTTTTTTTCTTTTTCTCGTGATTTCGTTTTCATTTTTCTTCGTCTTTATTTTTCCGTGGTTTTTCCGTAGCCTATTAGGCTCCATCTTCCTTTTGTTTTTCTTGATAGTGCTACTCTTGATTCATCTTCTATTGGCATTTCTTTTTGTAGTTTTATCTTCACCGTTTCTTTGAATACTTTTTGTACTGTACCGAGCACTGTGCCCGTCCCCACTGTTATTACTAGTTTTTCATTGGTTTTGATCGGGTCTACTTCTTCCGTGTCCACGTTTTCTTCGAGCAGGTTTGGTTCAATTTCTATCTCCGTTGTTACTCCTGGTGTGGTTCCTTTTTCTCCTGCTATTGATCCGATTAAGTTATCTCCTTTTGTCAGTGATGGATCTAGTTTTGTTTGCACTCCTATAAGTCCTCCTGGTCTTGCTTTTTCTATTTCGTGTTCTTCCGTTGATAGTGAAACGATCTCCGTATTCAGTTTCTTTGTTTCTCCATCTCTTTTCACACCTGGAACTATCTCTATTTCGTCTCCTTTTTCGAATTCTCCTTGTGTTAGCGATCCTCCGATTATTCCTCCTTTTATCTCTTGTATTAGGGTTCCTGGTTTATTCACGTCGAATGATCTTGCTATGTGTAGTCTACCTGGTTTTTCAGGATCTCTTTCTGGTGTTGGTATCTCTTCTTCTATTGTTTTTATCAGTTTATCGTAGTTTATGTCGTGGTGTGCTGATACTGGGATTATTGGAGCGTCTTCAGCTACTGTTCCTTCTATGAATTCTTCTATCTGTTCTTTATGTTCTTTTGCCTCGTCTTTATCCACCAAGTCTATCTTTGTTTGTACTATGACTATGTTCTCCGTGTTTGTTATGTCCAGAGCTGATAGATGTTCCTTGGTTTGTGGTTGCGGGCATTCTTCGTTTGCCGCTATTATTATTAGGGCTCCGTCCATTATGTTTGCTCCTGATAGCATTACTGTCATTAGGGTTTCGTGTCCCGGGCAGTCCACGAATGATACTTTTCTGAGTGTTTCTGCTTTGCCTTTGCATTTTCCCGGATCGGATGTGTATATTTTGTTTCCTTCTTCGTCTTCGCCTTTGTAGAACGTGGTGTCTGCGTATCCTAGCTTCATTGTTATTCCTCTTCTGAGTTCTTCGCTGTGTGTGTCGGCCCATTTTCCGCTTATTCCTTTGACTACTGATGTCTTTCCGTGGTCCACATGACCAGCTAGTCCGATGTTTACTTCGGCTTGTTTTGGTTCGTTCATCTTATCTCCTTTGAAGGTTCTTTGGATCTTTTTTCTTGTTCGGGGTTTTTATTCTAGTTGTTTTTCTATCCATTTTTTTAGAGTTGTTCTGTCTTTGTTTTCTTGTTCTGCTTCCAGTAGTTCTTTGTATTGTTCTTCT
>SL_8KL_010_SEDDRAFT_10000391_pt1 | contig 38033 bp, 37 predicted proteins | sample SodLakKL_010_SED_4_FD_11160 | JGI IMG/M metagenome (IMG submission 11160)
ATCTCGGCCGGCACCGGCTTCGGCGCACTGGGCGCCGTCTGGCTCGCGTCGAAGCGCCTGTTCGACGAGCGGTCGCGGCTGCGGCTGGATCGCCTTCGCCCGGGGCGCCGCGGCTGACGGTCATTCCCGCGGGCAAAGGACCCCTGAAGGATGAAGGCGAGCCACGGAAGAACACGGATGGACACGGAAAAAAAATGCGGGAGCAGTCGTGCATTCGGTGTATTTCCGTGTCCTTCCGTGGCGGAATCTTCACGCCAGGGCGATCGCGACCGGAGGCGGTTGCGATGGCCCTGGGCATTTGTGGGTTCGACCTCCGTCTCTACAGCAGGATCAGCCGAGCCATTTCACGAAGATCCGTGAATTGCGCGCCTGGTTGTACAGGGCCTGACGCGCGGCCGGCAGATCTTCGACGCTGCCCGGGGCGTAGCCGCGTTCCTGGAACCACTGCGCGGTCCGCGTGGTGAGCACGAAAACCTGCCGGTGGCCACGCCTCTGGGCCAGATTCTCCATGTGCTCGAGCACGAGGTCGCCGCGCCCGCCGCCGCGATACTCCGGATGCAGCGCGAGACAGGCAATCTCGGCCACCTGCGTCTCCGGGAAGGTGTAGAGCGCGGCGGTGCCGATGATCAGCCCGTCCGCGTCGAGCACCTGGAAGCAGTCGATCTCCAGCTCGAGATGCTCGCGGGAGCGTCGTACGAGGATCCCCTCAGTCTCGAGTGGCTGGATCAGCTCAAAGATTCCGCCGACGTCGTCAATGGTCGCGGCGCGCAGCCGCTCCACCGGCTCGCGGCTGACAAGGGTGCCGATGCCCCGGCGCGAGAACAGCTCGATCAGCAGCCCGCCGTCGATGTGCCGGTCCACCAGGTGAACGCGCAGGTCATGGACCGAGCAGACCTCGACGGCGCTGCGCAGGTGGCCCGCCAGTTCCTCCGGCAGCCCGGGCTCCGTGGCCAGCAGCCGCTCGACCGCGGGCACCGTCAGTTGCGCGACCGTCTCGGCATGCCGGTCGCGCAGCGGGCCGGCTTCGGTCAGAAAGACCAGCTTGTCCGCCTTCAGCCCGACCGCGACCTGCGTCGCGACGTCTTCGCCGGACAGGTTGAAGACCTCGCCGGTCGGCGAGTAGCCGAGCGGCGACACCAGTACGATCTGGCCCTCGTCGAGCAGCCGTGCGATGCCCTGGGCATCCACCCGCCGGACCTCGCCGGTATACTGGAAATCGACCCCGTCGCGAACGCCCAGCGGGCGGGCGGTGACAAAGTTGCCGCTCGCGACCCGCAGGCGAGCGCCGGCAATGCCCGGGCTGCCGAGGTTGCGTGAGAGCAGCCCTTCGATGTGCAGCCGCAGGCGTCCGACCGCGTCGCATACCGCCTCGAGCGCCGCGGCATCGGTCACGCGCAGGCCCGCGGAATAGCGCGGGGTGAGCCCGCGATCGCGCAGTCGGGCCTCGATCTGCGGCCGGGCTCCGTGCACCAGCACCACCCGCGTGCCCAGCGCACGCAGCTGCGCGATGTCCCGCAGCAGCGTCGGGAACTCCGGCGCCTGGGCCGCTTCGCCCGCCATCGCGATGACCATGGTCCGGTCGCGGTGCGCGGCGACGTAGGGTACCGCCGCGCGGAACCAGTCGAGTCCGGTCTGCTGCTGGTCTGGATCCATCTCCGTCGTGTCCTCGCCAGGCACGGGCAATGGTGCCGGCGGCTCTGTGCCGCGTTCATCTCGCTCCGATTCGCCCGAGTTTATCGTCTTAGCCGGTCCGAGGTGCAAGACCAATCGTCCGGGGCCGTCCTCCGGCGGTGCTGGACCATGCCCCCGTCAGGAGTGCATCCTGCGGGACAATGCCATTGACAACGCGAAACAGCGGCATCCTGCGGTGCACAAACGGCCGGGGCGGGTCGATTGATCATGGCCCCGGGACCTCTGGCCGGCCGCGCATCGCCGTCGCTTTGCAGGGCCCCGGAGCCGTCCGATGACGCGGCCTGAGCGGCCACCCGCGGAGTACTGGTTCGAGGAGCGTTGTCACATCATCGAGTGGTGGAACACGCCGGCCGATGCCGCGGTGTCGGTCGCCCGTGCCCGCGTCGAGCCCGGGGTCACCACCCGGCTGCACCGCCTGCGCGGCGTGGTCGAGCGTTATGTGATCCTCGAAGGCAGGGGCCGGGCCGAGGTGGGGGCGGGGATGCCGCAGGAGGTGGGGCCGGGCGCAGTAGTGGTCGTGCCGCCGGACACCGCGCAGCGAATCACCAACATCGGGGATTCCGATCTGTTGTTTCTCGCGGTCTGTACCCCGCGGTTTACGCGCGATGCCTACGAAGACATCGATCCCGAGCCGATGTGACGGCTGTGCCCGCGAGCGGGCATCGCGCCGCAAGGGCTCGCGGCTGGCAGCCGTGTTGTCACCGTCCGTTCTCGCCCGCCGCGCGGATCAGCCGCCGGTGGGCTGCGTGTCGGGGCCGTCCCGGCCGGGTTCATCGCGGGTCCCGGTCCGCGCCGTCGGTGCCATGTCCCGCACGTGCAGGTCCATCTGCGGGTAGGCGATTTCGATCCCCTTCTGTCGGAACTCCCTGATGATCGTCTGGTGGAGCTCGCTGATCGTCGACAGGCGGTCCTTCAGCTGGCTCACGTAGACCCGGAGTTCGAAATTGAGCGCGCTGTCGCCGAACTTCAGGAAGAAGACGCTGGGAGCCGGATCCTTCAGGGCCGCGGGATGATTCCCGGCGATCGACCGCAGGGTCTCCATCACCTGATCGACGTCGGCGTCGTAGCTCACACCGACCGGGATCACGAGACGCGTGGTGGTGTCGGACAGCGTCCAGTTGATCAGACGCTCGGTGATGAAGTTCTTGTTTGGCACCACGATCTCGCGGTTGTCCCAGTCCACGATGGTGGTCGCACGGGTGCGGATCCGGGTGACGGTTCCGCTGTACTCGCCGATGGTGATCGTGTCGCCGACGCGCACCGGGCGTTCGAAGAGCATGATGATGCCGGAGACGAAATTCGCGACCACCTCCTGCAGGCCGAAACCAAGGCCGAGTGTCAGGGCCGCCACCATCCACTGCAGTTCGGCCCAGCGCAGGCCCAGTAAAGAGAACACGCTGATCAACGCGACCACTGCCAGCACGTAGCGCAGCAGCGTGGTCACGGTGTAGCGGCCGGCCGCGTCCATCCGGGTGCTGCGCGACAGCAGGATCTCCACCAGTCCCGGCAGGTTGCGCGCGGCCAGGGTGAAGAGCACGCCGAGAAGGATCGCCAGCAGGAAGTCCTGCAGGCTGACCCGGCTCAGAATCTCGGTCTCGCCGATCACGATCGTACGCGACCACAGCGTCACTCCGTCTAGCCACGTGAGTGCCGGCAGCACCTCCGACCAGACCCAGAAGAGGCCCAGCACCATGGCTGCACCCGACGTCACCCGCAACAGGGTTCGGGTCTGCTGGTTGACGTTCTCCACGCTCAGGTGCGGCTCCGGAATCTCCACGGTCGATCCCTCGCCAGCGGTCAGCCCGGTCTGTGCGGCGGCCGCCTTTGCGCGCTGCTCGCGCATGCGCCGGATCACCAGACGTGTCTCGCTCAGGACCAGCGCACGGGTGGCCAGGCTGTAGCCCAGCCAGACAATGGCCACCACGACCACGGTATTGATGGTGTGTGCGAGCAGCGTGGCCACGGTCAGCAGGTAGCCGGCCAGCGTCAGCCCGAGCAGGACCGCGGCGTAGGCCACCAACGTCAGTCGCAGCAAACGGCGCCTGCGCTCCCGCCGCGGGTTGTCCGCGGCGTTGGGCCATGGAGCGAGCATGCGCCAGGCAAAGACCCCGGTCACGAGCACCGAGGCGAACAGGGCAACACGGCCGAAGACGTCGGCGACCAGTTCGTTGGGGTGCCCGAAGGTCAGCGCCAGGAGCGCGATCAGCAGCAGCTGGGTGGGCAGATACCAGGCCAGGTGACGGCGGAGACGGCGGACCACCGATGGATTCCAGTCGAAGTGGGCCATGACGACGCCGTTCCTGCTGGTGAACAGCAGGAAGAGATGGCCCACCAGCCACCACAATGCCGTGCTGAACAGCACGATCGCCAGGATTTCCACACCGGGCCCGATGTCCGGCAGCCGTTCCAGCCGGAAGCCGGTGGAGGTCAGCAGTACCGGAACCGGAAGCACGCGCAGCAGGCTCCAGCCGATGGCCTGGAAGGTCAGCCCGATGCGGTCGGTGAACCGGTGAGTGGTCATTTCCGCGAGTCGCGCAAGATGACCTGGCGTGCCGCGGGCCCAGACCATCAGCAGTCCGGCAAGCAGTAGCGTCAGCAGGGAACCGGCCGGCCGCCCGATCGTCACCTCGATCAGCGCGCTGCGGATCTCCTTCCAGGATGCGGGATCCAGCAAGGCCATCAGCGCGGCAGGCAGGCGCATCGACCACTCGGCGCCGACGGGGGTATGACTGGGCCACCAGAGCAGGGATTCGCGCAGCAGCTGCGACAGCTCCTCGATCTGCAGCACCGCGGCACGCAGCCGCACCTCGGTTTGACGCAGCTGATCGGTCAGCAGCTCGTCCGCCTGGAGCTGCATCACGATCACCTCGCGCTGGAGGCGCCGGATCTCCGTTGCGGCACGGTCCTCGGTAATCTCCGCCGGGACCGTGGGCAAGGTGCGAAGGTCATCGCGAAGAGTAATGTCGCGCAATCGGGATTGCGCCAGTTCCCGTTCCAGATCACGGAGGACGAAGCGGAGCTCCAGCATCCCGCGCAGCCGCCGTTCCTCCTCGATCAGCAGACCCCCGAGAACGTCGGTCAGACCCCCGATCTCGAGACGCTCGCGGACGCTGGCGAGCGTCTGGCTGAGGTCGCTCTCGATCGCGGCATAGCGTTCACGCTGCGTCTGCAGCTCGCGGATCCGGGTCTTGGTCTCTGCGACCCGATCGATGCGTTGCAGGAGGGACTGGATCTCGGGCGCGAAGCGCACCGCGGCCTCCGGCTCGCGCTCGGTCAGGCGGCGCAGGTCAGCGCGCAGCACCCGCAGCTCTTCGCCGGCCCGTTCAGCCAGTTCCTCCGAGAGTTGCCCGAGGGCCTGGCCCAGCCAGCGTCCCTCGGCATCAAGCACGCGCAGTTCCAACCGGAGCAGCTCGATACGGGCCGGCAGCACTTCGGCGTCGAGCTGAGCCGCGATGATGCGCGCGTCTGCCCGGCGATCGCGAGCCTCTTCCCAGGCCGCCAGCGCATCGGCGAGTGCCGGATCCTGCAACGGGCTCCAGACCTCGGCCGTGGCTTCTTCTGCACGCTCGCGGCGCAGNNGCTCCAGTGTCTCGGGCTGGGTCCGTGCCTGGGTTTCCAGCCGGTCGAGCAACTGCTGTTTCTGTTCCTGTTCGAGCCGCAGCTGGGTCCGCCGCCGTTCCAGGGTGCCAATGTCATCCTCGATGCGGCTGAGCGTGCGGTCGTCCGTCGCCGGCGGGGCGGNGCGCGCACCCGCGATCTCACGCAGGCGTTCCTCGGCCTCGTTCAGCCGCTGTTCCATGGCCAGGGCAAGATGAGCGCGCTCCAGGGCACCGAGCAGCCGCTCCGAGCCCGCCTGCTCGTGTTCCAGCGCCGAGCGCCACAAGGTGTTCTCGGCCACGTCATCCGCGGTGGCCTCGACAAGGTCGGCGAGGCGGCTGGCGGGACTCGCCTCCAGCCAGGCCTCGGCAGGGCCGGTGTCGATCGCCTCGACCATCGATGACAGTCGCGCGCGCGCGTCGCGCAGAGCGTTGCGCAGGTCCAGCAGTTGCTGAGTGGTGGGAGCCGTTACTGCGGCACCGTGGTTGCTGGGCTCCTGAGCGGGCAGCAGCGTGCTCCAGCCGAGCAGGAGCATCAGGAGCAGCAGGGTGAGGGCAGTCGGGAAGGGACGCATGCGCAGGGGCGTGGGGGGTCAGGGCCGGCGCCACATTATGTCAGGCCCGCTGGGGAAACCCTACACAAATGTTTCAAAGCTCCGCTCGGAATCAACCACGTGCGGTGGCCGACTCTGAGACACTTCAGTGAGCCGTCAAAGTCCTCGGTCGACCCGGCTGCCCGGTTTGCCAAGCAGCGCCTCCAGGCCGTCGACGCGCATGCCGGGCGCCACGCCGTGGCGTTCGAACCAGCCGCGGTTCACTTCGAGCGCGTAGCGCACCGGTCCCTCCGAGGTGTGCACACGGAGGGAATGCGGTTCCATGCGGGCGATGTTCCGAATCCGGTATTCGCGGTCGATGAAGGCGACCGAGAGGGGTATCAGGGTGTTCTTCATCCACATGCCGACGACCTGGTCAGCCGGCCAGACAAAGAGCATGCCGTGGTCCTCGGGCAAGTGCTCGCGAAACATCAGGCCACGGGCCATTGCCTCCGGGGTGTTCACGATCTCCACCGTCAGGGTCTGGTCGGCGATCGGCAGCTCCCGGACCGACAGGGTGTCGGCGTGAGCAACCGTGGCCAGCAGCCAGAGCAGTGCCGCCAGACCGAACGCCGGGATCAGGGTGATGCGCCCGCAAGCGCCCGGGTGCCGCCGCGGGCGGGCCGGGGGCGCGGTCGCTGCTGATCGCGGCATCAATCCTTGTCCATGCGGCCGACGACGCAGCTCACGTAGGAGCGCGCCTTCGCGCCGGCGGACTTCAGACCGTGCAGCGAGCCGGTCGCCGGGTAGCCCATCGACGCCAGCTTGCGCACGATCTCGTCGCGCTGTGCCTCAGGCGCCTCGACTTCGACCACGCCTCCGTCGATGTCGACCTCGACGGTGTGCACACCCTCCAGCGCTGCGAGCCCCTTGCGGATGCTGCCTGCGCAGCCGCCGCACTTGATGTTTTCCACTTCGATGCGCATTGAATCCTCCAGTTCTTCTCTACGATCCGGGCAGTCCGGGTATGATTCCAGTTTGCCTGAAATGTTCAAGGGATCCCCGCATGCCTCGATATCGATCACGCACAACGACCCACGGCCGCAACATGGCGGGCGCCCGCGCGCTCTGGCGCGCAACCGGTATGAAGGACGGCGACTTCGACAAGCCGATCATTGCCATCGCCAATTCCTTTACCCAGTTCGTTCCCGGGCATGTACATCTGAAGGATCTCGGGCAGCTGGTTGCGCGCGAGATCGAGCAGGCCGGCGGCGTCGCGAAGGAATTCAACACCATCGCCGTTGACGACGGCATCGCGATGGGGCACGCTGGAATGCTTTACTCGCTACCCTCCCGGGAAATTATCGCGGACAGTGTCGAGTACATGGTCAATGCCCATTGCGCGGACGCGCTTGTCTGCATTTCGAACTGCGACAAGATTACCCCGGGCATGCTGATGGCCGCGATACGCCTGAACATCCCCGCGGTTTTCGTCTCCGGCGGCCCGATGGAAGCCGGCAAGGTTCAGCGCGACGACAACGTGATCCATCTCGACCTCGTCGACGCGATGGTGGTCGCGGCCGACCCCAACCAGAGCGACCAGGCCGTGCAGGAATACGAGCGCTCCGCCTGCCCGACCTGCGGTTCCTGCTCGGGGATGTTCACCGCGAACTCGATGAACTGCCTGACCGAGGCGCTGGGGTTGTCGCTCCCCGGCAACGGCTCGCTGCTCGCGACTCACGCGGGCCGCAGGGAGCTCTTCCTGGAAGCCGGACGGCTGATCGTCGAGCTCGCACGACGCCATTACGAGCAGGACGACGCCTCGGTGCTGCCGCGCTCGATCGCGAGCCGCGATGCCTTCGAGAACGCGATGAGCCTCGACATCGCGATGGGCGGCTCGACCAACACCGTGCTGCACCTGCTCGCCGCGGCGCAGGAAGGCGGTGTCGACTTCACGATGGCCGACATCGACCGCCTGTCGCGCAAGGTGCCGAACATCTGCAAGGTCGCACCGGCAACCCAGAAGTACCACATGGAAGACGTGCACCGCGCCGGTGGCGTCATCGGCATCCTCGGCGAACTGGACCGTGGCGGGCTGATCCACCGTGACGCGGCCACCGTGCACAGCCCCACGCTGGCCGCGGCGCTGGACCGCTGGGACGTGGTCAGGGACAGGCCACCGAGGCACGCACGCGCTACCTCGCGGCGCCGGGAGGCATCCCGACACAGGTGGCCTTTTCCCAGGATGCGACGTGGGATGACCTCGACCTCGACCGAGCGAACGGTTGTATCCGGGACATCGAGCACGCCTATTCCCGCGACGGCGGTCTCGCGGTGCTCTACGGCAACATCGCGAGCGATGGCTGCATCGTGAAGACCGCCGGGATCGACGAGAGCATGTTCGAGACCGACCAGTTGCGCTACACCACCAGCGTACCGACCTCGACGATCCGGGTCTTTTCCGGCCCGGCACGGATCTTCGAGAGCCAGGACGCGGCGGTGGATGCCATTCTCGCCGACCAAATCCGGCCCGGAGACGTGGTGCTGATCCGCTACGAGGGCCCGAAGGGCGGTCCGGGCATGCAGGAGATGCTCTATCCGACCAGCTACCTGAAGTCCAAGGGGCTCGGCAAGGACTGCGCGCTGATCACCGACGGGCGCTTCTCGGGCGGCACCTCCGGGCTCTCGATCGGCCACATCTCGCCCGAGGCCGCCGAGGGCGGCACGATCGGCCTCGTGGAGGAGGGCGATACCATAGAGATCGACATCCCGAACCGTCGCATCGAGGTGAAGGTCAGCGACGACGAACTCGCCGAACGTCGCCGGCGCATGGAAGCGAAAGGGGAACATGCCTGGCAGCCGGTAGACCGCGACCGGGCGGTCAGCCAGGCGCTGCAGGCCTACGCGCTGCTGACCACCTCCGCCGCCCGCGGCGCGGTGCGGGACATCACCCAGTTGGGCAAGGGATAGACCGCCGGGGGCGAGCCTTCTGGTCGATCGGGCGGTGGGGAATGTCGTCCCTGACACTGGCTTGCCATGGTGCCCGTGATATTTGTGGGACCAAAAATGACCTTCAACGCCTGAGCGGGAGCTAGTGGGTGTGTCCGCTGGCGGGTGTCGGCAGCATGGATGCTGCCGTCAAGCCTACAGGGATGTATTTACGGCGTCCCGCCAGCGGACACACCCACTAGCTCCCGCCGTCCCCATACGCCAGAGGATCAGCTGCGTCCGCCCGATCCCGTCGGGATGTCGGTTTGCACGACCTGGCCCTCCGCGATCCAGCGGGTGATGCCGTCGGTCACGTTGTAGACCTGCTCGTACTCCAGCTGCTCGGCGAGCGCTCGGGCGAGGGCCGCGGTCCGCGATCCCGTCCGGCAGATCAGCACCACGGGCTCGTCCCTGGCCACCAGCTGCTGGAACTCGCCGACGAAGTCGGGTTCGACGCGGCCGTAGCGGTCGAACGCGGTGAGCAGGTGGCTGCCTCCGACCACGCCGGTCTGGTGCCATTCCTCGGGCCGGCGGATGTCCACCACCTTCACCCCCTTCGCGATCATCTCCGCCAGGCCCCGGTTGTCGAGCTCGGAGAACGGTGGCAATTCAACGTCGAGCAGCTCGACCTCGAAGCGCAGCGTCGCGTTCGGCGGGATCACGCCCCCCGCACCGCGGGCGCCATAAGCGAGACCCGGCGGGATGATCAGTTCACGAACCTCGCCGACGCGCATGCCCTCCAGACCCTGCTCCCAGCCCGGAATCACGCGGCCGGCGCCGAGCGTCAGCGTAAAGGGCTCGCCGCGGTCGACGCTGGAGTCGAATTTCGTGCCGTCCATCAGCCAGCCGGTGTAGTGCACGGTCACTTCCGCACCGGATACCGCCTCCGGACCGTCGCCGGCTTGCAGCACGTTGATCTCGAGTTCTTCAGCGTTGGCAGCAGTCATAAACAGGCTCAGCAGCAGTAGAAGTGGGAAACGCAACATGGTTCGCAGGGCTCCAGTAAGGGAATGGCCGAACAAAGCCACCCCGGCTTTCTCGGCACTGCACAGACGATTCGCAGCGTGCTTCAGGAGCGACCCGCTGCGGCGGTCGATACAACAGGACCGTGATTTTCTCACCCGGGTTCCGGCCCGAAAAGAAACCCCGATGCCGACCGGCCCACGTCACTTCTCCTTGCGCGCGGAAACACCGGCGGTCAGCGTGTACCGCATCGCATCCTCGAGCGAAAGATCCAGCATCTGCACCTGCTCGCGCGGCAGCATCAGCGTGTAGCCGCCGATCTGGTAGCTCATCGGCATGTAGACGGCGATGGTCTCACCGGAACCGAGCTCGTCGGGCAGTCCCGCGAAGTCCTCCCGGGTGATGAAGCCGATCAGCCGGTAGTCGGTTCCCGGCAGCGTCACCAGTACCGCAGCACCGAATTTCTTTTCGAGGTCGCCGGAAACCAGGCCCATCATGTCCCGAACGACCCCGTGGATGGTCTTCACGACCGGGATCCGCTCCATGAGGCTCTCGACCCAGCCGAACAGCCACTGCACCACGTAGGCGCGGAGCAGCACGCCGATGCCGAAAATGGCCACCAGGGTCACGATCACTCCGAGTCCGGGAAAGTAGAGCAGATCGGGAAGAACGGCCTGCAGCAGTCCGCCGAGGACCTCCTCGGCGGCGGCACCCAGCCACCACAACAGCGCGAGCGTGATCACGATCGGGAGGATGGCCGCAAGGCCGGTCAGGAAGGTGCGGGTCAGTCCCTTCAAGGGTGGCTCCTTGGCGCCGGTCGGCGCGTCGCCGGGGGTCGATGCGTTCGACCCCACTTTAACGGATTGCCGTCAGCCGGCGAAAAAAGGGAGCCGGTGTCACTGTCAGACTGCCGCCTTCGGCTAACATGCGCTGCATGGACTGGGCGCATCAGGTCATCTTCTTCGGGGCACTGGTGGTCCTGGGCAGCATCCTGTCGAGTGTGGTGACTTCGCGGCTGGGTGTGCCGCTGCTGCTGGTCTTCCTCGGGATCGGCATGCTGCTGGGCCCGGAGGGTCCGGGCGGACTGGTCTTCGAGAACATCCCGCTCGCGCACCTGATCGGGTCGGCGGCATTGGCGGTGATCCTCTTCGACGGGGGGCTGCGCACCCCGGTGCGCAACTTCCGGACGGGCCTGAAGCCGGCGCTGGGACTGGCGACGGTCGGGGTGGTGATGACCTCCGGGCTCACCGGGCTCTTCGCCTGGTGGTGGCTGGGCTTGTCCTGGCTCGAAGCCTTGCTGCTCGGCGCCATCGTCGGTTCCACCGACGCCGCGGCGGTCTTCTCGCTGCTGCACTCCCGGGGGCTCGAGCTGAAGAGCCGCGTCGGAGCGACGCTGGAGATCGAGTCGGGCAGTAACGACCCGATGGCGATCTTCCTGACCATCGTGCTGATCGAGCTCCTTCTGCTCCCGGACCGCTCCTTCGGTCTGGTGGTCGTTGTCGAGTTCCTGCAGCAGATGGGCCTGGGGGCGCTGATCGGGGTACTCGGCGGCCTGGGCCTGCTGTGGCTGATCAACCGCCTGCCAATGTCTCCCGGCTTCTATCCGCTCGCAGCGCTGGCCGGAGCGCTGTGCATCTTCGGCCTTACCGGGCTGCTCGGCGGCAGCGGCTTCCTTGCGGTCTATCTTGCCGGCCTGGTGGTCGGCAACCGGCCGCTGGAAGCGGGGCAGAACATCAAGCGCTTTCATGATGGCATCGCGTCGCTGGCGCAGATCGGGATGTTCCTGATGCTCGGCGTGATCGTGACGCCGTCCGAGTTGCCGCCAGTGGCCCTGGATGCCGGACTGCTCGCGGCGGTGCTGATCCTGGTGGCCCGGCCGCTGGCGGTGGGCGTCTGCCTGCTGCCGTTCCGGTTTCCGTGGCGCGAGCAACTGTTCATCGCCTGGGTCGGCCTGCGTGGCGCGGTACCGATCATCCTCGCGCTGTTCCCGCTGCTCGCGGGGCTGGATCTGGCCGAGTACTTCTTCCATGTCGTCTTCTTCGTGGTGCTGATCTCGCTGCTGGTACAGGGGTGGACGGTGGCCCCTGCCGCGCGCTGGCTGCAGCTGGAGTTGCCGCCAACCACAACGCGGGTGCAGCGAACCGAACTGGACATTCCCGGGCAGCAGGAGATGGAATTGGTCGGCTATCGACTCGCGGAGAGCACGCCGGTGGTGCGCGAGGCCTGGTCCAGCTTCCGGCTGCCGCCGACCGCGCGGCTGGTGGCGCACCTGCGCGGAGGGCGGCTGCTGGAGACGCTCGAGATCCTTGACCTGCGTGCGGGCGATCACCTCTACATCATGGTCTCGCCCGCGGACCTGCCGGACCTGGACCGGCTGTTCGTTGCCGCCGAGGTTCCGGAACGTCTGACCGAGCGCAGCGTCTTCGGCGAGTTCGCGCTGAACGGAACGGCGCAGCTGGGGGCGGTCGCGATGGCCTACGGGGCCACGGTACCGCCGGAGCAGCAGGGGCTGACGCTGGAGGAGTTCCTGCGCGCGCAATTGCCGGCCGAGCCGGTGGTGGGTGACGCGGTGGATCTCGACCGCGTGCGGCTGGTGGTGCGCGAGATGGAGGGGGCCCGCATCACGCGGGTTGGTCTGAAGCTGCTTTGAGCCCCGGGGAGGCTGGCAGAGGGCCGTAGACCCGCCCGCGGGACGCCGTGAATACTTCCCTGTAGGCTTGACGGCAGCATCCCTGCTGCCGACACCCGCGGGCGGGTCTACGGCCCTCTGCCTTGAACGCGAAAGTGCCGTAGGCGCGTGTGGTGTCCTGCGGTGCTTGACCGGACCCCTGTGGGAGGCGATATGCGGTCAGGTGCCGCTCTTCAGCATCGCCTTCAGGCCGGCGAGGTGGGCGCGGGCGGTGAGCTGCTGGGTCTCGGGGTCCGGCGGCTTCGCGTCGGGCCACTCCAGGTGTTCGGGCGGCAGTTCGTCGAGGAAGCGCGAGGGCAGGCACTCGGTGGTCTCGCCGTAGCGGGTGCGCTGGGCGGCCCAGGTGATGGTCAAGGTCTTCTGGGCGCGTGTGAGGCCGACGTAGGCGAGCCGGCGTTCCTCCTCGACATTCTCTTCCTCCAGGCTGACCCGGTGCGGCAACAACTCTTCCTCGAAGCCAACGAGGAAGACATGCGGAAACTCTAGGCCCTTGGCGGTGTGCAGGGTCAGCAGCTGGACCGCGTCTTCGTCGCTGTTCTCGCGCTGGCGGTCGAGCACATCCATCAGGCTGATCCGGCTGACGACGTCCTCCAGGGTCAGTGCCTGGCTGTCCCCGGTGGCGGTCCTCGAGACGCGTCCGACCCAGTCGATGAATTCGCGGACCGCGTCCATGCGTCGCCCTGCGGCCCTTGGGCTGGGGCTGTTGTCGAGCAGCCAGGATTCATAGTCTATTTCCTCGACCAGTCGGGCCAGCACCCGTTCCGGCGCTTCGTCCGCCGCCTGTCTCCGGATTTCCTCGGCCCAGTCAGCGAAGCGGGAGAGCCGCGCCTGACCACGGGCGCCGAGGGTTTCCGCGAGACCGATCCCGGACGCCGCGCGGAGCAGCGAGCAGCCGCGGGCATGGGCGTGGCGTCCGAGCTTCTCCAGTGTTGATGGCCCGATCTCGCGGCGGGGAACATTGATCACACGCAGGAAGGCGGGGTTGTCGTCAGGGTTGACCAGCAGCCGCAAGTAGGCCGCGAGGTCGCGGATCTCGGGCCGCTCGAAGAAGGACTGACCGCCGCTGAGGCGATAGGGGATGCCCTGTTCGCGCAAAAGTTTCTCGAACATTCTGGACTGGTGGTTGCTGCGGTAGAGAACGGCGAAGTCGGACCACGTCGCCCGCAGCCGAAAGCGCATGCGCATCAGTTCGGAGACCAGGCGTGCGGTTTCCGCTTCGGCGTCCGTGCAGCGGATCACGCGGATGGGCTCGCCCTCACCGAGTGCGCTCCAGAGCCGCTTCTCGAACAGGTGGGGATTGTTCGCGATCAGCCGGTTGGCGACCGCGAGGATCCGGTTGGTGGAGCGGTAATTCTGTTCCAGCTTGATGATCTCCAGGCGGGGAACGTCTTCGCGCAGCCGGGCGAGGTTCTCCGGGCGGGCGCCGCGCCATGCGTAGATCGACTGATCGTCGTCTCCGACCACGGTGAGGCCGGGATTCAGACCAACCAGCAGCTGCACGAGGCGGTACTGCGCCCCGTTGGTGTCCTGGTACTCGTCCACCAGCAGATGCCGGATCCGGTTCTGCCAGCGCTCGCGCAGCTGTGGTTCGCAGGACAGCATGTCCACCGGTCGCTTGATCAGGTCGTCGAAATCCACCGCGTTGTAGGCGGCCAGCGCCTGCTCGTAGCGCTGGTAGACCCGTGCCGCGTGCTGTTCCCCCGGTTCCGTGGCGATTGCCCGCGCCCGCTCCGGAGCCAGCAAACCGTTTTTCCACTGGCTGATCTGCCCCAGCAGCGTCTCGGTGTCGGCCGGATCGCCGTCGCGATGGGTGATCTCGCGCAACAGTTGCCGGCAGTCGGACGGGTCCAGCACGGAAAAGCCGCCACGCAATCCCGAGGCTTGCAGTTCGCTGCGCAGGAAGTTGAGGCCGAAGGTGTGAAACGTGGATACCCAGAGGCCGCGCGCGCGATTCCGTTCCAGCCGCCCCCGGATGCGCTCGCGCATCTCGCGGGCGGCCTTGTTGGTGAAGGTGATGGCCACGATCGCTCGCGGCGGAATCTCGCGGACCTCGATCAGGTGCGCGATCTTTTCCGTGATCACCCGGGTCTTGCCCGAGCCTGCGCCCGCGAGCACGAGCAGGGGGCGGTCGGTCGTGGTCACCGCGTTGCGTTGCTGGGGGTTCAGCTGAAGCAAGGGGAAGCACCGGTTCGGGGGATGGCGGGTGGCTTTCTGGCGGCTCAGGTCCGGCAGGCTGCCGGAGCGTGGCAGACTCTACTATGATAAGGGAAGGCGTTGGTGATCCGGTGCTGTCGGTCCGGTCACCGGGACACGGCGCTGGTTCCGCGAGTGATTCCCGCCCGGCCACGCGGCCGGGCCTGCTATCGACCAGGCCCGATGTCGATTCGGGTCCATGGAGGAGAACATGCGGCGAATCAAGCTCTTTGCAGTGCTCATGCTGGGGCTGCTCGCCCTCGCCATCACCGGGCTGACTGGCTGCGGCACCATCGAAGGCTTTGGCAGGGACGTGCAGGCCGGCGGTGAGGCGATCGAGGAGGCCGCGGATCGCGATAACGGCAACTGATCGGAAGCAGAGCAGCCATGCACGGATTTCCCGAGGCGACCCGGCGTGCGCGGACCCGCGAAGCGATGGGCGCTGCCGCTGGAGCGGACGCGCTGTGGTGGCCGGACGCCAGTATCTGCCCGAGTCCCAACCAGGATGCACGGCCGAACGGCCTCGAACCCGAACTGATTGTCATCCATGCCATCAGCCTGCCGCCCGGGCAGTTCGGCGGTCGCTTCATCGAACAGTTGTTCACCAACAGGCTGGACCCGCTGGAGCATCCCTTCTTCGAGGAGATTGCCGATCTGCGGGTTTCTGCCCATGTGCTGATCGGGCGCGATGGACTGGCGACACAGTTCGTCTCCTTCGATCGGCGTGCCTGGCACGCCGGCGCATCGTGCTGGAACGGGCGCGAGCGGTGCAACGATTTTTCGATCGGCATCGAACTCGAGGGCTGCGACGAGCGGGCCTTCACCGATGAACAGTACTCGGCACTGGTTCGCTTGATCCGCTGGCTCCGGGGGCGGTTTCCCCGGCTGGCCGCCGAGGACGCCATCGCGGGACACTCTGACATCGCGCCCGGGCGCAAGACCGACCCGGGCCCCCATTTCAACTGGCATCGCCTGTGGGCGGGTCTGGCGGAGGAATCCGGGACGTGATCATCATCGATCTACTTCGCCACGGTGAGCCGCGTGGCGGCGTGCGTTTCCGGGGCAACGGCTGCGACGACCCGCTCAGTGAACAGGGATGGCGGCAGATGTGGCAGGCCGTCGGTGAGTCGGTGCACTGGCCGTGGGACGCGGTGCTGACCTCTCCGCTGGTCCGTTGCCGGGATTTCGCCGAGGCCCTGTGCTCGCGCAAGCCGACGCCGCTGCGTGTGGTGGATGACCTGCGCGAGGTGGGCTTCGGCACCTGGGAGGGACTCACCCTTGAGGCGGTCCGTCGCGGTCGGGCCGAGGAATACCGGGCCTTCTATGCGGATCCGGTGGTCAATCGTCCGGCTGATGCCGAGCCTCTTGCGGACTTTCGCCACCGGGTGGAGCGGGCACTGGAGGCCGAGCTCGACGCGGCCGCGACGGAGCGGTTGCTGGTGGTCACCCATGGCGGGGTGATCCGCTCGCTGGTGGGGTGGGTGCTGGAAATCCCGGATCAGCGGATTTTCGGGCTGGACTGCGAGTACGCGAGCATGAGTCAGATCCGGTATGACCCGGAGCGGGGCTGGCGGGTCGGGTTCACCAATCGCCGCGACTGATTGCGCGCCGACTCGTGGCCGCTGCGGGAAGTTCGGTAACGATGGAACACAGCCCGATGCGTCGCGTTCAAACGTGACCAACCCGGCGGCGCCTGACGAAGCGATCTGATACCCACCTCGCTGCACGGCCAACTGGCTTCGGTCTCCTGGCTTCTGCCGGGATCGACCCCGGCTCCCTGACCCGGCTCGGGTGCGGCCCGGACGCCGAGGCAGTAAACTCGCGGGTTTAGCGAATGGAGCCGCAACGATGACCCAAAGCCCGTTTCTGGTCGCCGCCCACGCCGCCGCGGATGCCGCGGAGGCGGTGATCCGCCATTACTACGAGGCCGGCGTGGACATCGAGCTCAAGGCGGATGCGACCCCGGTGACCCGCGCCGACGTGGAGAGCGAGCAGGCGATCCGGTCCATCATCAGTGAACGGTTTCCCGATCACGGGTTCTTCGGCGAGGAGACGGGGCAGCAGGACATCGATGCCGAATACGTCTGGCTGATCGACCCGATCGACGGGACCAAGAGCTTCGTGCGCCGCTACCCCTTTTTTTCCACCCAGATCGCGCTGATGCACCGGGGCCAACTGGTCCTTGGCCTCTCGAACGCGCCGCTGTTCGGCGAGCGTGCCTGGGCCGAAAGGGGGCAGGGGGCCTTCATGAATGGCGAGCGGATCAGCGTCGCATCGACCCGGGACCTGGACGAGGCCACGCTGTCCACCGGCAACCTGAAGTCGATTGCGGAGAGCCCGCGGTGGTCGGACCTTGGCGTGCTGGTCGCGCGCGTGAACCGTGTGCGCGGCTACGGGGATTTCTATCACTATCACCTGCTGGCCCGCGGCTGCATCGATCTGGTCGTGGAGTCGGACGTGAACATCCTGGACATCGCCGCCCTGGCGGTCATCGTGCGGGAGGCCGGGGGTGTGTTGACTGATCTGGGCGGCGCCGAACCGGGACTCGGAACCGGTGACGTGCTGGCAGCCGCCAACGGGACCCTGCACGCGGCGGCACGCGCGATCCTGCCCTGGGAGGGGTAACGCGAAGCTCGGGGGCGGCTCAGACCAGCTGATGGGCGCGCAGCTTCTTGCGCAGTGTCGCCCGGTTGAGCCCCAGCAGTTCGGCCGCCCGCGTCTGGTTGCCGCGGCAGTGTTCCAGCACACAGGCGAGTAGCGGGCGTTCCACTTCGGACATCACCATCCCGTAGATCCCGCCCGCCTCCTCGACTCTGACGCTCTCGAAGTATTCGTCCATTGCGTGGCGGACACACTCCGACAGGCGTGACGCCGTATCGGGTGTCGTGGCGGCCGGTGCCGGCCCGTGGTCGTGCACCGCGTGCGTCGAGGCGTTCATCCGGCATTCCCCCTGTCACTGCGTTATGGCTTCCTGTTGCATGCCGTCTGCTCTGCACGGCCCCCCTGCGGGCGGCGTCGAGGGTGCGAGGAACAGCGCCGCCAGCGCGTCCAGTTGCCTCGAGGAATCGGTGAGGGCGAGCAACGGTCTCCGGTCTACTTCGGGCCGGTTATGCTGAAGATACCAGCCTATGTGCTTGCGCGCGATACGCGGGCCCTGCTCCGGGCCGTACTGCCGGTGCACCGCCGCCACGTGGTCGAGGATCAGGCGGCCCAGCGCCCGGCCGCGGGGTGGGGCGGCCTGGGGCCGGCCTGCGAGTGCCGCGCGGATCTGTCCCGGAAGCCAGGGCCGGCCCTGGGCGCCGCGCCCAACCATCACACCGGCGGCTCCAGTGCGAGCCATCACCGCACGGGCCTCTTCGGCCGAGTTGATGTCGCCATTAGCCAGCACCGGGATGCTGACCGCTGCGACGACCGCCGCGATCGCATCGTAATCGACGTCACCACGGTAGCCGCAGGCCCGTGTGCGGCCGTGAATGCTGATCATGTCCACCCCGGCGGCCTCGGCCATCCGGGCGATGCGTGCGGCGTTCACGTGGTTACGGTCGAGCCCGAGGCGCATCTTCAGGGTCAGCGGGACCGTGACCGCGTCCTTCAGGGTCCCGAGCAGCCGTTCCACCAGGGCCTCGTCCCCCAGCAGCGCCGATCCCGCGGCCCGGTTGCAGACCTTCTTGGCCGGGCAGCCAAGGTTCAGGTCGATGATGTCGGCGCCCCGGGCGACATTCTCGCGCGCGGCCCGTGCAAGGGTGTCCGGGTCGTTGCCCAGAAGCTGCACGATCCTTGGACCCGGTTCGCCGTGGTGATCGAGGCGGTGGCGGCTTTTCGCGGTGTGCCAGAGCCGGGTATCCGAGGTCACCATTTCCGAAACCGCCGCGCTGGCCCCCAGGCTGCGGCACAGCAGACGGAACGGGCGGTCGCTGACCCCGGCCATCGGCGCGAGGAATACGACCGGGTCGGGGATATCGTGAATGCCGAGGATCATGTCATCGGGAGCCGCCGTTTCACAGCGCACGCACCGAGATGCCTTCGGTCTCGCCGGCGGACCGGTCGATCACCAGCCGCAGGCGGCGCACCTCGCGGGCCTGGAGCATCCTGGCCGCATCGTCCGGTCCCAGGTATTCCGCCGGTTTCCAGCGGGTCTGCGCGAGCTTGCGTCCGAAGCGGTCCGAGAGCACGAGTTCGAGCACCGGCCACGGCTGGGGCCGATCGAGTTCGTTGCTGACGAGCATTTCCAGCCGCAGCCAGCCATGCGCCTGTTCGTCGAGCCGCAGTCCGGCGATCCGGATTGCTTCCGGGCCCTGTCCGCGCGGCTCGGGACAGGGAATATGGCGGCACAACGCGGTGCCGAGAGCGGCGAGTTCGGGGTGCCGGTCGAACGCCGCGCGCTCGTGGACAAGAACCTGGAGGAACAGAATTCCAATCAGCGCGATGCCCGCGGTCAGGCCCGCGATACGGAGCCCCCAGTCGCGGAACACGGGGTCGCGGCCGTGCCGCCGGAGCCGCCCGGATGCGCGGAGCCTGCGGCCCCGGGGCATGGCCAGCCGGGGCGGCGATGGCCGCTCCGCGGCACTGGTGTTGCCGGGTATCGGCATCGGCAGTACCGGTACCGGTTCCATGCGGGCGCCGTCCCGGGGCAGGCCGACCAGCTCGATCTCCAGCGCCGGGAAGAAGGCAAAACCCCTACCGCAGGCCTCGCAGATCTGGCCGCCCGGACTCCGTCCGGACTGGTACCGGACGGCGTGGCCGGTGCCGCAGTGGGGGCAGCGCACGATCATGGGGACTGACCCTCCGGTCGCGCGCCCTGGCCGCGTTGGAAGCGGGCGTCAGCGCCGATGCCCGTCGAGCAGCACCCAGCCATCGCGCTCGGCACCGATGTCGATGTCGAAGTCATTGCGATAGGCTGCCATGACTTCGCCGGCCTGCCAATCCAGCAGGCCGGCCAGCAGCAGCCGGCCACCCGGCCGCGCGCTTCTTGCCAGCGTCGGGGCCAGCGCCACCAGGGGTCCGGCGAGGATGTTGGCGACAACCAGGTCGAATTCCGCCGCGGCGGGCTCGGTCTCGGACAACAGGGCGTCGAGGCTGCCGGGCTCGATGTCATTGCGCGCGGCGTTTTCGAGGGTCGCCAGCACGGCCTGATGGTCGATGTCCACTCCCAGCGCGTATGCGGCGCCCAGCCTCAGAGCCGCGATCGCGAGAATGCCGGAACCACATCCGTAATCGAGCACATGCTGACCGCGCGGCGGGGCGGCGGCCAGCGCCGCCAGGCACATCGCGGTCGTCGGGTGGCTACCGGTGCCGAAGGCGAGCCCGGGATCGAGGTGCACGAAAACACCCCGGTCGACCTTCGGCGGGGTTTCCCAGGAGGGCACGATCCACAGATCGCCTCCGCAGTGGATACGCGTCAGACCGGCGAGGCCCGCGCGAATCCAGTCCTGATCGACGATTGGCGATACCGGGATCGCCGTGCCCGGAAGCGCGTATTTCGCGAGGGCTGCCGCGGCGATTTCCGCCCGAAGATCGTCCGTGAAGAGGGCCTTCAGCCGAACCGCAGTCCAGAGCGGGTGAGCGCCCGGCGGTGGCTCGAACAGCGGCTCGTCACCCGCGTCGCCGAATTCGACGCTCGCCGCGCCGAGCTCGAACAGCCGCTGCTCGATCGCCTCGGCCTGATCCGACGCCGCCTCGAGCTGCAATTCGGTCAGGCTCACGCGCCGGTCTTCAGCCGCTTTTCCAGGTAGTGGATGTTGGTGCCACCCTGTTGGAAGTTCGCGTCTTTCATCAGATCGATGTGCAGCGGAATGTTGGTGTGAATGCCGTCGATCACGATCTCGCCGAGCGCACCCCGCATCCGCGCGATCGCGATCTCCCGCGTGGGGCCGTAGGCGATCAGTTTCGCGATCATCGAGTCGTAGTACGGCGGGACGGTGTAGCCGTTGTACAGGTGGGTATCCATCCGGATGCCCGGACCGCCGGGCGCGTGGTACTGGGTGACCGTCCCGGGGCTCGGGTAGAACCGGACGGGGTCTTCAGCGTTGATGCGGCACTCGATCGCATGCCCCTGGATGCGCACATCCGACTGGGAGAAGGACAGGGCCTCCCCGGCGGCGATGCGGATCTGCTCGCGGACCAGGTCCACACCGGTGACCTCCTCGGTGATCGGGTGCTCGACCTGGATACGGGTGTTCATCTCCATGAAGAAGAAGCGGCCGTTTTCGAACAGGAATTCGAAGGTGCCGGCGCCCCGATACCCGATCTCGAGGCAGGCCCGGTTCAGGCGCTCGATCATCGCCGCGCGCTGCTCGGCGGTGATGCCCGGGGCGGGGGCCTCCTCGATCACCTTCTGGTGCCGGCGCTGCATGGAGCAGTCCCGCTCGCCGAGGCAGACGGCGTTCCCGTGGGTGTCGGCCAGTACCTGGAACTCCACGTGGCGCGGATGTTCCAGGTACTTTTCCATGTACAGCGCATCGTTCGCGAAGGCCTGCCGGGCCTCCGTACGGGTCAGAGCGATCGCGCTGAGCAGTGCACCTTCGGTGTGCACGACACGCATCCCTCGGCCACCCCCGCCGCCTGAGGCCTTCACGATCACCGGGTAGCCGATCTCTGCTGCAAGCCGCAGATTCTCCTCGGGGTCCTCTCCCAGGGCGCCCTCGGAGCCGGGCACGCAGGGAACGCCCGCCGCGATCATCGCATTCTTCGCGGAGACCTTGTCGCCCATCAACTGGATGGTCTCGGCGCGCGGGCCGACGAAGGCGAAGCCGCTGGATTCCACGCGTTCAGCGAAATCCGCGTTTTCGGACAGAAAACCGTAACCGGGATGAATCGCCCCGGAATCGGTCACTTCGGCCGCAGAGATGATCGCCGGGACATTCAGATAGCTTTCGGTCGACGACGCTGGCCCGATACAGACGGATTCGTCGGCGAGCCGCACGTGTTTCAGGTCGCGATCCGCTTCCGAATGGACGGCGACGGTGGCGATTCCCATCTCCCGGCACGCGCGAAGGATGCGCAGGGCGATTTCCCCGCGGTTGGCGATCAGGATTTTCTCCAGCATCAGGGGCCCCGTCTCGTTCCGCCTTGCGGCACTCAGTCGATGATGAATAACGGCTGTCCGTATTCGACCGGATGACCGTTCTCCACCAGGACGTCGCGGATCGTGCCTGCCTTGTCCGCCTCGATCGGATTGAGCATCTTCATCGCCTCGATGATGCAGAGGGTGTCTCCGATCTCCACGGTGGAGCCGACGTCGACGAAGGACGTCGCGCCGGGGCTCGGGGCGCGGTAGAAGGTCCCGACCATCGGAGCCGTCACGCGATGCCCCGGAATCTCCGCCGGTTCAGCCGCTGCAGACGGCTCTGAAGGGCCCGCGGGCGCTGCCGGCGCGGGCTCCGGAGATGCCGCCGGCGGCGCCGCCATCGACGGGGCGAGGTAGGTGGTTTGCGCTCCGGGTGCGCTGCGCGTGATGCGAACGGATTCCTCGCCCTCGTGAATCTCGATTTCGTTGATGCCGCTCTCTTCCAGCAGGTCGATCAGTTTCTTGACCTTCCGAATGTCCATGATGAACTAGCGCTCCTCGATGGCTGCAATGGCGGCGTCCAGCGCGAGCCGGTAACCGGTCGTGCCGAGTCCCGTGATGGCTCCTGCCGCGATGTCCGAGAGAAAGGACTGCTGGCGGAACGGTTCACGCGCGTGGACGTTGCTGATATGGATCTCGATGAAGGGGATCGCGACCGCCAGCAGCGCATCACGCAGGCTGACGCTCGTGTGGGTGAGTCCGCCCGGGTTGATCAGGATCCAGGCCACCTGTTCGCTGGCGGCCGCATGAATCCGGTCGATCAGGACACCCTCGTGGTTGCTCTGGAAACAGCTGAGGTCATGGCCGGCCCGTTCGGCCCGGGCAACGAGATCGGCCTCCAGTTGCCCGAGCGTCGTCCGTCCGTAACGCTCCGGCTCACGGCTCCCGAGCAGGTTCAGGTTGGGGCCGTTCAGCAGCAGGAGTTCAGCCATTTGAAGGTGGTATCGGTAACGATCCCGACGGGAATCTGTGGGAAACGTGCAACAAGTGCCCGTTTTCAATTTGGGGATTCTGCCGTAGCGGGGCAGTGTCTGTCCAGCCGTCACGGCGGGTTGGGCCGGCGGCGTCGCGCCGGTGCGCGGGGTGTCAGCAGGTGGTCCGGGCGCCCCGAGACGGGCGGGTCCGCTCACAGATAGCGCTGCAGCCAGCCGTCCAGGTCGCTTTCCGTGACCTCGCCGCGATGTCGCTCCCGGACCAGCCCGTCACGATCGATGACTACGCTGTAGGGCAGGGCGCCGATGCGGTTGCCATATTCGCGACCCACCGCAATGGCGTCGTCCTGTCCGATCAGGACAGGGAATTCGATGCCGTGTTCGTCGACGAAGGCCCGGGTCTCGTCGAGTTCGTCCACCGCAACGGCAACGATCGTGAAGCCCCGATCCGCGTAACGTGCGTAGCGGTCCTGGAACATCGGCATTTCCTTCAGGCACGGCGGACACCAGGTCGCCCAGAAGTTCAGCAGCACCAGCTCGCCGTCCCATTCGCTGAACTGCCGGGACTGCCCTGCGAGGTCCGGCAACGTGAAGTCGATGCGGGCCGCCCCGCCGTCGGCGGAGGTGGCCTCGGCCGGCGCGACTCGATTGCTCCCGGTCTCCGGCTCGGCGGCCACCGGCATGTGCAACAGGGCCAGCGCTGCGATCGCGACGCCGGCGGCGTTGCTGGCCAGCCCGCGAACCGGTCTCGGTTCGCGCAGGCCGGTCAAGGCGTCACCCCGATGCTTTGCTCGACGTGAGCGAGGAAGCGCTCTGCGTTCAGGTAGCCCACCACGCGCCGGTTCCGCAGTTCCTGGCCGTCACTGTCGTAGAAGACCATCGCCGGTGGCCCGAAAAGATTGAATTCGCGCATCAGGTCACGGTGTTCGGAGGTGTTGTCGGTGACGTCCGCCTTCAGCAGGTGCACGTCGTCCATTGCCTGGATCACGCGCGGATCCTGGAAGGTTGTCCGCTCGAGGCGGACGCAATCGACGCACCAATCGGCGTAGAAGTCCAGGAACACCGGCTGGTTGCGCCCGGATGCGGCCGCGACCTCGCGCTCGACGTCCGCGACGCTGTCCACCAGCGTGAACTCCATCTGCGTGGGGCGCTGCACGCCGTCGGCCCCGACCATCACTGCCGGGGCGGTGAGGCCGGCCAGTGGCCGGAACATGTCCTTGCCCCCGGTTGCGGCGCCGAGCATCAGGATCACGCCGTAAACCAGCAGCACCAGCCCGACCCCCTTCCACAGGCTGCGCCAGCCGGACGCGCCCTCGGGCAGCGATTGCAGCGCACCCATGTAGATTGCGGTGACGATGAACAGGCTTGCCCAGAGGAACAGCGCCACCTCGCCCGGGATCACCCGCTCCAGCAGCCAGATGCCCATTGCCAGCAGGCCGACCCCGAATGCGGCCTTGACCGTATCCATCCACGGTCCGGCCTTGGGCAGGATCTTACCCGCCGAGGTGCCGATTGCCAGCAGCGGCGCACCCATGCCCATGCTCAGTGCAAACAGCGCGATCCCGCCAAGGACGGCGTCCCCGGTCTGGCTGATGTACAGCAGCGCGCCGACCAGTGGCGCGGTCACGCACGGACCGACGATCAGCGCGGCAAGGAAGCCCATGATCGCGGCACCAACCAGCGTGCCGCCTTCCTGGCGGTTGCTGAGGTTGGACAGCCGGCTCTGGATTCCGGAGGGCATCTGCAGCTCGTAGAAGCCGAACATCGACATCGCCAGCGCAATGAACACCAGCACGAAGCCGCCGATGATCCATGGGTTCTGGAAGGCCGCCTGCAGGTTGGCTCCGGCGAGCCCCGCGAAGACCCCGGCGAGGGTGTAGGTGAACGCCATCGCCAGCACGAAGGCGAGCGAGATGAAGAAGGCCTTGCGCGTGGTCAGATTCTTCTGTCCGACGATGATGTTGGACAGGATCGGAATCATCGGGAAGACGCAGGGTGTGAAGGTCAGCAGCAGGCCAAAGCCGAAGAATGCCAGTGCCACCAGCCAGATCCGACCGTCGGCGAGCTGGGCGGCGATGCGGTCCTGTTCCGTGACCGGGACGTCGATGACCGGCGGGGGCTCGGTGCCAACCGGCGGCACGACGTCGGCCTCGTCCGCCAGCGTGGCCGCAAACGTCACGGTCACGTCCTGGGTCAGCGGCGGGTAGCAGACACCCAGGTCCGCACAGCCCTGGTAATCCACCGCCAGCACGATCTCGGCGACGTCGTCGGCGCTGCGCAGCACCGGAACCAGGATCTCGACACTGTCGCGGAAGATCTCGGTCTCGCCGAAGAATTCGTCCTCGATCATTTTTCCGTCGGGCGGGTTGACCGGTCCGAGTCCGATGCCATCGCCCTCGGCAATCCGCACTCCGATCTTGTCGCGGTAAAGGTAGTAGCCCTCGGCAATGTCGAAGCGCAGGATTGCCGCGTTCTGGCTGATCGCGCGGGCGCTGGCGGCGAACGCGACCTCCGGTTCGAGCAGTTCGTCGTCGTCGATGAAGCCGCCGGTGAGCGCGCCGAGGGCCTCCAGTGCGCCCGGTCGGGCTTCCGGCGCTGCCTCGGTGGCATCCGGAAGAGCAGGGAGGGTCAGGCTGACAGTCTGGAAATGCGGGGGATAGCAGACGCCAAGGTCCGCGCAACCCTGCGAGCGCGCGGTAAACTCGATCTCGCGGCTGGTGGCCGCGAGGATCGGGAGTTCGATGTCGATCCGGTCGCGGTAGGTCTCGACCCGCCCGAAGAACTCGTCCTCCTTGATCGTCCCGTCGGGAATGCGGGCTTCGCCGAACTCCAGCCCCTCGCTCTCCGGAGTGAAGCGGAACTGTTCGCGGTACATGTAGTACCCGTCCGCGATGTTCCAGCTGACCCTGACGGTGTTGGCGTCGATGGCCTCCGACTCGATCGCGAAGGCGACGTCGGGGTCCAGCAGTTCATCGTCGAACAGCGCGGCGGCAAGCGCCGGGACAAGGAAGAGGCCCAGCAACAGCAGGGAAAGCCAGTGCCTGAGGTTCATCGGGTGCATTCTCTGATCCAGTCGGTATAGTCGGCGAGCCCGGCGCTGATCGGCACGGCGATGATTTCGGGTGTCTCGTAGGGGTGGCGGGCCGCCAGCCAGGTCTCGAGCGCCTGATAGCGCTCCGCGGAAGTCTTCAGCAGCAGCGTCTGTTCCGCCGCTTCCTCAACCTGTCCCTGCCAGAGGTACACCGACCGCCCGGGCACTAGTATATGGACGCACGCGGCAAGGCGTTGTTCCACCGCCTCGCGCGCAAGCGCCGACGCGACGTCTCCGTCGTCGATGGTGGTGATCACGAGCAGAGCCCCGGTGTCCCCGTTCATGTCCGCAGCCTCGTTCATTCCTGTCCTCCAAGCAGCAACCGCGCCGGTTGCCCGGAACGCAGTTGCACGGTCTCGGGCGGCGAGAAGCGTACCTCGACCCGATACCCGGAACCGAAACCGATATCCTCCGGCTCCCAGCCGATCGCGCTGATCGTACCCTCGCGGACCTCGCCGGACCCGATATCGACGCCGACGGCCTGGCCGGTACGCAGGACGGCGGCCGTGTCGCTGTCCACCGTTGCATCCGCGCGCATCGGGTCGGTGCTGCCGATGACCGCGAGCCGCGGCGGCGCCAGCGCCGGGCTGATCGCCTCGCCGACCGTGACCAGCACCGAAACGACCCGTCCGGCCGCGGGCGCGCGGATCCGGCTGTCCTCGAGATCCACGCGGATTCTCTGCCGTTCCGCCTGCGCCCGGGCAAGCCGGGCGGCGGCCATCGCGCGCTGGATGCGCGCAAGCTCCAGTTCGCGCACCGCGATCAGCATGCGATCGTAGAGCTCCTCGGCGCGTTCGACCTCGCGTTCGGCCTCGGACAGGTCGAGCCGCAGGCGCTCGATCTCTGCCTCCACGGCTCGCGCGTCAGCCTGCAGGCGCCGGGTATCGAGCGTCAGGAGAAGCTCGTCGGATTCGACGAGGTCACCGGGTCGGACCGCGATCTCGCGAACCACGCCGGCGAGCGGAGTGGAGACGGTGTAGCGCTCGCCCCAGTCCACCCGTGCCGCCAGTTCCGTCGCGGCTGCGGGCAAGGTGGCAATGAGACCCGGTCCGAGGAGACCGGCGGTGAGCATGAGGCTGCGGAATCTGCCCATCATCGAAGCTCCATCAGGGATCGGGCGGGAATACGCTCAGGCCGGGATCGCCAACCAGCACTGCCAGGCGTTCGAAGGCCAGGGCCAGCGCAAATTCGTTGGCCGCGTTGAAATGGGTCGCGGCGCTCTGCCGGACCATGGAGTCGCCCAGGTCCGCTTGCTCTTCCATGTCGTACAGGGCCCGGGCGCGGTCGATGTACAACTCCCGGTAATCCATGCGCGCCATCGCCTCGTCGCGCTGGACCAGCAGCGCCTCGATCTCGAAGTAAAGCTCGCGCACGGTAGCCCGGACGTCGATCATGGACTGTGCGAGTTCGGCTTCGGCAAGGTGGCGTTCAGCCGTCGCCTGTCCGAGGGCGGTTCCGCGGCGGCGTCCCTGGTACAGGGGGATCTCCAGGGCCAGACCGACCGTCGCGGGGTTGCGCTCGGTGCCGAATTCCCGGTTCCACCATCCGAGCTGCGCATGGGTGCTCAGGCGCGGCCGATACTGCGTCCGCGCCGCATCGGTGCGCCGGTGAGCGGCCTCGACCTGACTCCTGCGCAGCGCGATCTCCGGGCCATCCCGCTGGATGGTCTCGAGCAGCCGGTCGAGTTCGGGGAGTTCNGGGAGACGCAGCGGCAGCGACGGGCCCAGCACCTGCGCGGGTGCCTCGCCGGGACGGTTCAGGGCCTCTGCGAGTTCGGCGCGGCTCCTGCGTTGGGCCTGCTGGGCGCGCAGTCGCTGGGCCCGCGCCGTCTGGTAAGCGGCCTCGAGTTCGAAGAGATCGATGTCCGACACCTGCCCGAGCTCGTTCCGGTTGCGGGCCCGGTTCAGGCTGACAAAGGCCGAGGCCATGGCTTCGTTGTCCCGCGCAAAGGCAAGGTCCGACAGAAGGACCGAAAAATACTGTTCCATTACCTCAAGGCGATGTCGGGCGTAGGCCAGCTCCTCCTCGATGCGCGTGACCTCGGCCTCGCGCTCCCTCGCCGCTATCCGGTGACGGCTGTGTCCGAAGTCGCTGAGCAGCTTCCGCGCCACCAGCGTCGCCCGGGAATCGTCGCTGCTCTCGTCCGGAGGATTGTCGTTCGGTTCGATCCAGCGAGCATCCAGGAGCGCGTCGACCGTGATGTCATTCGCCGCGCGTTCGGCCTCGAGTTGCTGCTCGGCATGCTCGCGGTGCGCGCGGGCATGCCGGAGGTGGGGGTGTCCGGTATCGATCGCGGCCAGGGCGGCCTCGATGCGGAGCGGCTGCGGCAGGGGCTGTGCGGCCACCTGAGCCGCAGCCTGCCCCGGCAGGAGCGCCACGACCAGCCCGGCCAGTACCGGCAGGAGGCGGACACCGCTCGGCACCGGAAGACCTAGCGGGTTTCGCGCTTGAAGCGCGTAAAATTCATGTGCTCGTGGTGGCCGTCCGCGACGAACTCGCCGAGCTGCAGGAATTCCCGCGCGTCCCGTGTCGCACCGGTAAAGCGTACCGTCGGCTCACCAGCGAGATCGAAGAACTGAAACACCGGCGTGGCGCGCACCCGGAACTCGCGAAAGGCGAAGTCGGCCTGGCGCAGGCTGTTGCCCTGGAAGTCGATGATCTCGACGTCACCCTCGACGTCGACGCTGAAGATCGCGAAGCGTTCGCGATAGAAGTCCTGGACCTCGGGCTGGTTCAGGACCTGCTGTTTCATCCGGTGGCAGAACGGGCATTCCTCCATCTCGAAGAAGATCAGGATGCCCTGTTTCCCGTCAGCACGGGCGTCAACGAGCTCCTCCTGAAAATCGCCGAAGGTCGGCTGGAAGAAGTGCATGTATGGATCGCGAGGGTCTGCGGCCGCCTGCAGCGCGGAAGCAAAGCAAAGCAACAGGATGGGTGCGGCAGCCAGCGCCAGCAGCGTGCGGGTGAATTTTTGAGGCATCGGGCAGCTCCACGGTCTGTAAGCGGCTTTAACATTCGCAAAGACGCTTCAGCCGACCGAAAATTCCGGGTTCGCCGGCATGTTTTCCGTCCCGCGCGGGTTGGCGCGAGCGTCGCCCGACTCGACAGGGGCGGCGCTTCGATGTTGCAATGAGGGGCCCGCGACGGAGTCTGTGATGCGCCATCCCCTGTTTCCCCTGTTCCTGTTTCTCGGCGCGATCCTGCTTGAGATCTTCGGGTTCGCGTGGGTTGGGGGTGCGGTTGGAGCGCTTGCCACCGTCGCGCTGGTGGTGGTGACTGCGGCGGTTGGTCTGCTGATCTTCCGGATCCAGGGCTTCGCGCACTGGCGGCGCATGCAGGAGCTGCTGTCCCGGGGCGAGTTGCCGGCACGCGACCTGATCGAGGCCTGGCTGCTGGTCGTCGCCGCCGTTCTGCTCCTGGTCCCCGGATTCTTTTCCGACATCATCGGTTTTGCCCTGCTCGTGCCGCCGTTGCGCGCATCCGCCGCCGCCGGACTGTTGCGGCGCCGGGCGGTCTGGACATCGGCAACGCCTCGGCCTCATTCCGCCTCCCGCGAACGGGAGACGATCGAGGGTGAATACCGCAAGCACGAGAACGAGCACCTGACCGACCGCCACGACCGGTGATCGCCTGCGCACCGCGTGTGCCGGCGACTCCTTTCCCGTCTCAGCGGGTTCTGCGCACCATTCTTTGACGCCACGGGGCCGCCTGCCCCTTGACAGCCGTCTTTCCGCTCCTATCATTAGCACTCGTTCGGGTCGGCTGCTAACAGCGCCGCTGCCGAATCCCCAAAACCTTGCCAAACAGAACATCTGAGAGGAGTTCGTCCATGAATCTGCGGCCCCTGCACGATCGCGTGATCGTGAAGCGTATGGAAGAAGAACGCACCACCCCCGGCGGGATCGTGATCCCGGACTCCGCGGCGGAGAAGCCGATCCGCGGCGAAGTCATCGCCGTCGGCAAAGGCAAGATCCTCGAGAACGGCGACGTGCGCGCGCTGGACGTGAAGGAGGGCGACAAGGTCCTCTTCGGCAAGTACTCCGGCACCGAAGTCAAGGTCGGTGGCGACGACGTCCTTGTGATGCGCGAAGACGACATCATGGCGGTGATCGAGGGCTGATGCCCCTCCGTCAGGTCCCCAGTCAACAGGTTCAGGAGAGAATTCAGAAATGAGTGCAAAAGAAGTCCGTTTTGGTAACGATGCGCGGACCCGCATGGTCCGCGGCATCAACGTCCTCGCGAACGCGGTCAAGGTGACCCTGGGTCCGAAGGGCCGCAATGTCGTGCTGGACAAGGCCTTCGGGGCCCCCACCGTCACCAAGGACGGTGTGTCCGTCGCGAAGGAGATCGAGCTCGAGGACAAGTTCGAGAACATGGGTGCCCAGATGGTGAAGGAGGTCTCCTCCCAGACCTCCGACGTCGCCGGAGACGGCACCACCACCGCGACCGTGCTGGCCCAGAGCATCGTGCTCGAGGGTATGAAGTCGGTGACCGCGGGCATGAACCCGATGGATCTGAAGCGCGGTGTGGACAAGGCCGTGATCGCCGCGGTGGAAGAGCTGAAGAAGCTCTCCAAGCCCTGCAACGACAGCAAGGCGATCGCCCAGGTCGGTACGATCTCGGCCAACTCTGACGAATCGATCGGCGAGATCATCGCCGATGCGATGGAGAAGGTCGGCAAGGAGGGCGTGATCACCGTCGAGGAGGGCTCCTCGCTCGAGAACGCACTCGAGGTCGTCGAGGGGATGCAGTTCGACCGCGGCTACCTGTCCCCCTACTTCATCAACAACCAGCAGAGCATGAGCGCCGAACTCGACGACTGCTTCGTGCTGCTCTACGACAAGAAGATCTCCAACATCCGCGACCTGCTGCCGGTGCTCGAAGGCGTGGCGAAGACCAGCAAGCCGCTGCTGATCGTTGCCGAGGACATCGAGGGTGAGGCGCTGGCCACGCTGGTGGTGAACACCATGCGCGGCATCGTGAAGGTGGCGGCGGTGAAGGCCCCTGGTTTCGGGGATCGCCGCAAGGCCATGCTGCAGGACATCGCAGTGCTCACCGGTGGTCAGGTGATCTCCGAGGAGGTCGGCCTGTCGCTGGAGAAGGCCAGCATCGAGGACCTGGGCCGCGCGAAGAAGGTGCAGGTGAGCAAGGAGAACACCACCATCATCGACGGCGCCGGCAACCCCGGCGATATCAAGGCGCGGGTGGACCAGATCCGGGGCCAGATCGAGGAGGCCACCTCCGATTACGACAAGGAGAAGCTCCAGGAGCGCGTCGCGAAGCTCGCCGGTGGCGTAGCCGTGATCAAGGTCGGTGCCGCTACCGAGGTCGAGATGAAGGAGAAGAAGGCTCGAGTGGAAGACGCGCTGCACGCGACCCGGGCCGCGGTCGAGGAAGGCGTGGTGCCGGGTGGCGGTGTCGCGTTGCTGCGGGCCCTCGAGGCGATCCGGGATCTGAAGGGTGCGAACCACGACCAGGACATCGGCGTGAAGATCGCCTGCCGCGCGATGGAGGAGCCGCTGCGCCAGATCGTGATGAACTGCGGCGAAGAACCGTCCGTGGTGCTGAACAAGATCCGGGAAGGCGAGGGCAACTACGGGTACAACGCAACCACCGGCGAGTACGGTGACATGATCGAGATGGGGATCCTCGATCCCACCAAGGTGACCCGCACCGCGCTGCAGAACGCCTCATCGGTCGCCGGCCTCATCGTTACCACCGAGGCGATGGTCGCCGAGCTGCCGAAGAAGGATGACAAGGGCGGCGCGCCCGGCATGGACGAAATGGGCGGCATGGGTGGAATGGGCGGCATGGGCATGATGTAGGACCAGCCTCCCAGGTGAAGTGACTGAAAAGGCCCCGTTCTGCGGGGCCTTTTCGTTCGGGTGCAAAGAGGGGGCGGTTCCCGGCACCTGGAACCCATTGCCGGCAAGGTTGTCGCAGAAATGTCACACACGTTGCCTTATGGACACATTTTTTTGCATTCAGGGGTGCAAAACCGTTACGCTTGTGCCAATATCAAGATGTTGCGGGAAGTCTGTGCGAATCGGGTTTCGTCCCCCGTGCACCCCGTGGAAGGCGCAAGGTTTTTGCAATCATCATTCCGGGCGACCCGGATTCACTCTGAGGAGACAGAAAAAATGCATAGCAAGAAAATCAAGAATTTCCTGGCGCTGTCCGTCGCCGGTCTGGCCATGGGCGGCATGGCTTCCCTGAGTGCCGCGCCGCCGGCAAACCCGGTCGATTCCTCCGGCGAGGCTATCATGGATGCCACCGGCGAGTGCGTGCGCACGGCGCAGTGGTCACCCGAGGGCGTCGTGCACGAGTACTGCGCCGGCTACATCCAGCCGGTTGCAGAACCGGCCCCGGCCCCGACCCCGCCGCCGCCGGCCCCGGCACCCGAGTTCACCACCACGACCCTGAGCGCCGAGACCCTCTTCGACTTCGACAGCGCTGCGCTGCGCGCCGAAGGTCGCGAGACGCTTCGCAGTGTTGCCGAAACCCTGACCTCGGCGGATGTCACCTACACCTCCGTGCTGGTCGAGGGTCACACCTGCAACATCGGTCCCGCCGAGTACAACGAGGGCCTTTCCGAGCGTCGCGCGCAGAGCGTGGTCGACTTCCTGGTTGGTGAAGGCGTGCGCCCTGAAGCCATCCGCATGATCGGTTACGGCGAGGAACGTCCGACGGCCGACAACGCGACCCGCGAAGGCCGCGAAATGAACCGCCGCGTGGAAGTGACCAGCGACGTTCGCCAGCGCGTGCGTTAATCGAGACCGGCGCGCGTTTCCACCGGTCGCGAGGCTGGTCGGAGCGAAAGGGCCCCGCTTGCGGGGCCCTTCTTTTTTGGGAACCGGCCCAGTGGGCCCGGCCGGCCCCCGGGCGACATTCCCCCGCGCGGAATCGGCGCGAGGGTTGGCCTCCCCGGTGCCCCGGGCCCGCCTTTGCTAGAATCATGGCGTCAGCTGCAATGGTGGTCCCCGTGATGCATACCGAAAACCTTCTCGGTCAGTCCCCGGAACTGGAGACGGTGCTGCGTGCCGCCCAGATGGTCTCGAAGGCCGACTGCCCCGTGCTGATCCTGGGCGAAAGCGGCACCGGCAAGGAAGAGCTCGCGCGGTTGCTGCACCGGCTGAGCCCCCGTGCCGGTGGGCCCTTCATTGCGGTGAATTGCGGTGCGTTGCCCTCGGAACTGGCGGAATCCGAACTCTTCGGCCACCGGCGTGGTGCCTTCACCGGCGCGAATCGCGATCAGCCGGGATTCGTGGGTGCCGCCGAGGGTGGAACCCTGTTCCTGGACGAGATCGGCGATCTTCCGCTGTCGCTGCAACCCAAGCTGCTGCGCTTTCTGGAGCGGAGCGAGAGACAGCCCCTTGGCGATCCTCGCGTCCACAAGGCCAACGTGCGCGTACTGACGGCCACCCATCGCGACCTGCACACGGCCTGCGACCAGGGGGCCTTCCGTCGCGACCTCTTCTACCGTCTGCATGTCGTGCCGCTGGAACTGCCACCGCTGCGGCTGCGCGGCAATGATGTGCTGTTGCTTGCCGAGCACTTTTTCGCCGAATTCGCGCGGACGTACGAAGCCCCCGCACCCCAGCTCGACCGCTCGGCGCGTCGGGCGTTGCTGGCCCATCCCTGGCCCGGCAACGTGCGGGAACTCCGCAATCTCTGCGAGCGGCTCGTCCTTCTCCTGCCGGGACGGGTTCTGGGTGCGGCAAACCTGTCCCTTGAACGCACTTCACGGGCAGATCCGGGCCCTTCAGGCGAATCGGGAAACCGCGTTCAGCTCCCTGCCGAGGGCATCGAGCTGGAGGCGCTGGAACACGATCTGCTCCGCCAGGCGATGGAGCGGACCCGAGGCTGCAAGGCGAGGGCAGCCCGGCTTCTGGGGCTGAGCCGCAACACCCTGCTGTACCGGCTGAAGAAGCACGCGATCGAGGGCTGACGCGCGTTCCCTCGGTCCCCGCGTCGCGGAATCCCCGCCGCCAGTCACTGGACGCGGCCGGCGTCGAGCTTTTCCAGCAACTCCGGCGTCACCTCCTGGAAGCGCAGGATGCGCACGCCCTGGTGGTCGTCCTTGAACTCCCGTGCATCGGCCTCGGTTTCCAGTGGCACGAGTTCGTGGCCCATCGGGCCCAATACGTCGGAGCCGATGACGTACCACGCCTCCCGGGCGTCGATGCGTGTGAGCCCGTAGTACTCGGTGACGCCGATTGCGCTGATATCGTCCGTGACACGGTCCGGTGCGTAGCGCGGTCGGTCGAAGAGGTACTTGAACAGGTCCTTGGCGCCATCGAAGTGGTCAGCATGACCATCCTCGTAGAGCACCGTGGCGATCCATGCCGGGTAGCGGGCGACCAGCATTCCGCATACCGGACAGGTGTCCCGCAACTGCGGGTCCGGTACGTCGATGCCGGCCGTCGAGGCAGGCCAGGGCAGGGCCAGTGCGATCAGGATCAGCAACCCGAAGACGGAATTGCGCATGGGATCCTCCTCCCGTGTTGGCTTGAAAATCACGGATTTCTCCCCTCTCCCGCTTGCGGACAAGGTGCCGAAAGGGCCGGGGACAGATTTGCAAATCTGTCCCCGGGGCGCCGGGAGCGGATTTCGAACCGCCGAGGCGGGCCCGAAGGGCGGAGGGCAGCATGCCCGGAGTAAGAGGGCCGGGGGTGAGGGCCGGGCCCGACGCCGCGCCCCCACCCCAACCCTCCCGCACAGGTGTGGGGGAGGGAGCTTTCATCGTCGGGGGTGACGGCTGGCCATGAGAGTCAGGTGACTCCGCCGCGCTCACTCTTCCCGCTCGCGGCGCGCACGGCGTTCCGCGCGGCGTTGGCGGATCATCGCCGTGTCCTCGGCCATGTCGAGGTGGGCGGCGGTGAGCGCGGTGTCGAAATCCCCGGTCTCTCCACCGTATCTGGCCCGTGCGGTTTCCGCGGCCGCCGACAACGCGAAGGCCATCTTGCTGCGTGCGGTCATGGTCCCGGGCAATTCGCTGCCGATCAGGTAAGTCGCGTCGTCCACATTCACCATTGGACGCGGCGTCTCGTCGCTGCCGAAGTCTGCCGCGTAGATGGCCTTCGGCCCCAGATCGATGTTCAGGCTCAGGCTGATCGCGGCGCAGCGCAGGGAACAGGTCGGGTCGACGCGGCCGTCGTCGTAGTGCACCAGATGCCGGCTGTGGTGCCACTGCCTCCGGTCCATGGCGCAGTAGGGGCAGCGCGGGTATTTTTCCAGTTCGTCCACCAGTGGCTCGGGGTCGGGCGACGTCCTCGGCATGAACTGGACCGGCGTCCCATCACCCTCGCAGGAAGGCCGTTCGTCCGCGCCAACGCGTCCGAACGCGCCGAGCAGCCCGATCGTCATTGCGCCCTTGATCATCTGTCTCCTGTGCATGTCNCACCTCCGTTTGTCGTCGTCTGCTTCGTGTTTGTGTCATTGCGGCATGGCTTCCAGGGCCTTGGGGACCGTCGGGGTACCGGGTGGACCGGATCCGGACACGCTCGAGCCATCCTTGGGCGCTTGAAGTCGGCCATCCATGGCCTCCTACAGTCCGGATCCGGTCCACCCGGTACCCCTCTGAACCGTTGCGGGCGGATAGCCGGAGCCTTTCACCCGGTACCCCCCTGAACCGTTGTGGTCGGGATAGGCGGATCCGGTTTTCCCCCGGTTAACTCTCATGGCACCCAGCCACCCTCGACGATGAAAATCCCCCTCCCCCGCTTGCGGGGGAGGGTTGGGGTGGGGGCGCGGCGCCGGGCCCGGCCCTCAACCCCGGCCCCGTTACTCCGGGCATCCTGCCCTCCGCCCTTCGGGCCCGCCTAAGGCGGTTCGAAATCCGCTCCCGGCGCCCCGGGGACAGATTTGCAAATCTGTCCCCGGCCCTTGAATTCACGCACCGGTCAGGCCTTGCATTACCTGGAAATAGCTGATGCCCTGGTACAGGGTGGCTGCGCCAAGGGCGATTACGCAAACCGCGGCCGCCTGCATCAGCCGGCCCCGGGCCTTGCAGCCGAGGCGGCCGATGACGACGCTCAGCGTCAGCATCGAGGGCAGCGTGCCGATGCCGAAGGCGAGCATCAGTGCGGCGCCGGGCAACGGGCCGCCCGCAGTAGTGGCCTGTACCGCTACGGCCAGGGTCAGGGAGCAGGGCATGAAGCCATTGATGGTGCCGCCGATCAGTGCGCCGGCCAGCGGTCCCCGTCGGTCGGCGGTGCGCAGCGCGTGATTCAGCAGGCCGGTGGGCAGTACGGAGATGCCAAGGCGGCGCAGTGGCCCGATGCCGAGGAGGTCCAGCCCGAGCAGAATCACGATCATGCCCGCAACGATCATCAGTACGCCCTGGGCGAGCCCCAGCGATCCGGCGGAGATCAGCAGCCCGATCGCGCCGGCCGCGGCCCCGGCCGCGACATACACTGAGACGCGCGCGCCGTGGTAGGCGGCATAGGTGACCGGGTTCTTCGAGTGACGCCCCATCTTCAGAAAGAAGGCCGACACCAGCCCTCCGCACATTCCCACGCAGTGGCCGCTGCCCAGCAACCCGGCCAGAAACGCGATCGCCCAGGTGTATTCAGGCTGCATCGATTTGCCCGTTGCCGGCGCAGGTTCGGGTGTTTCGGGCGCCGGGGCCGGGCCGGTGCCGGGTTTCCCACAACGCTTTCCAGGTGCCGTGCAGGGGCGTAGAGGTGAGTGGTGGCTGGAGGGTCGGGTTCTTCATCGACCGCGCTGGCCAGCGAGAGGCGGGACGGGTTGGCCGTTGGCGGGTGTCGGCCGCATGGATGCGGCCGTCAAGCCTACAGGGACGTATTCACGGCGTCCCGCCGATGGCCAACCCGTCCCGCCGACCGAGGTCGGGTCCGGCCCCCGGGTCGATTCCCCGGGGTTCAGGAGTGGGGCAGCCATGCCTTCGAAGGTTGCGGCGTCGGATTCGCCGAGGATGCGGCCGCGGACGATGCCTTCGCGGTCGATGAAGAAGGTGACGGGGATCGCGATCACGCCGTAGCGGCGGGCGATGGCGGAGTCGGGGTCGAGCAGGGTGGGGTATGAGTAGCCGACTCGATCGACGAAGCGCTCGACGCGGCTGCGGTCCTGGCCGACGTTCACCGCGAGGATCTCGAGCCCCTGCTCGCGGAGCTGCTGGTACACGGGTTCCAGTTCGCGCATCTCGCGGCGGCAGAACGGGCACCAGTCGGCCCAGAAGCGCAGCGCGACGACCTGGCCCTGCAGTTCGTTCAGCGCCACCGTGCCACCCGTCAGTCGGTCCAGTTCGAACGCCGGCGCGGGCTCCTCGTTCGCGACGGTCGCCGTTTGGTTGCCGCAGCCAGCGAGCAGCAGGAGGAAAAGCAGGACGTTGAAGATTGTTCCGGGGGCGCGCATGTCTTCAGTAGCCGATCAGGATCAGGTTGGACTGCGAGGTGATCCAGGCCGCCAGCGCGGCAAAGAGGGTGAGTCCGGCAGCCGCGGTGATCACCAGCGGTGGGGCGGCTGCAGCCAGTACGTCGCGCAGGCTCTGTCGCCGGGCGAACGCGGCGCTGAGTGCGAGGCCGAGTCCGATGGCGGTGGCGCCGAACAGCGGCAGGTACAACGCGTAGCCGATACGGCCGTAGTCGGGCTGCAGCAGGCAGAATGGGCAGTGGTGCAGCGGGTGTTCGTACACGTACAGCGACAGGAAGGCGACGATCGCGGCGATCGCGACCGGGAAGCTCAGGGTCGCGAGGATCCCGAAGGGCACCAGGGCTCGGCGCCAGCGCAGGTAGACCCCGGCCGCGGCCAGCGCGAGGCCGATGGTGCCGTACAGCGCGAACATCGTCGGCAGCGCCGGAAGGCCGGCCATGTGCGCGGCCACGGACTCGCTCCCCTGGCTGAAAAGGCTGCCGCAGCAGGAGGTGATCACGTCGGGATCGAGTTGCAGGAAGAAGGCGAGCTGGACGCCGGCGGTCACCGCGGCGAGCGGCAGGATGAGCAGCACAAGGCCGTACTTCGCGCGGATCAGCGGGTAGTCGGGCGCGAGCTTGTCCATCCGGTGCATCAGCAGCCATGCGGCAGCGAGGAAAAACAGGCCGATCCGCAGCAGCAGCGCCGGAAGGCCCCAGAAGTTCGCATTCAGCGTTCCGACCGCGCACATTGCACCGACGATCTGCAGCGCCATGCGATCGACGGTGTGCACGAACAGCGGTAGCGCGAGGATCTGTGTCAGCAGCACCAGTCCGAGGATCGCCGCGACCAGGTGGGTCCGCTTCTCCAGGCGCAGCTGCTGCGCGCGGCCGCTGGACGGGTCCCAGTGACGAAGC